>Ga0105047_10004198_pt1 | contig 25157 bp, 30 predicted proteins | sample MAT04_FD_78384 | JGI IMG/M metagenome (GOLD analysis project Ga0105047, IMG submission 78384) | Freshwater microbial communities from Lake Fryxell liftoff mats and glacier meltwater in Antarctica - MAT-04 (megahit assembly) | ecosystem: Environmental > Aquatic > Freshwater > Ice > Liftoff...
CACTTCTCCACTCAGTCTTCTCCTTCGGCGCTTCGCGCTCGGCGATCTGGCGGCTGTGGTATCCCTACGTGACGCGCCGGCTGCAGGGCGAGGAGGTCATGTTTCTCAACTACGGCTTTGAAACCGACCCGCCGATGGGACTGACGCTTTTGCCCGCCGACGAACCTAACCGCGCTTGCATCCAGCTCTACCACCACGTGGCGACACAGGTGGAACTGACCGGCAGGCATGTCGTGGAGGTCAGTTGCGGCCATGGTGGCGGCGCGGCCTATCTGGCGCGCACACTGCGGCCGGCCACCTACACGGGCATTGACCTGAATCCCGCCGGCATCGCGCTCTGCGAGCAGCGGCATCAGGTGGAAGGACTCTCGTTTTTCCGCGGCGACGCCGAGGCGCTGCCGTTTGCGTCCGCGACTGTGGATGTGGTTATCAACATCGAGGCCTCGCACTGCTACGGGCGTTTCCCGCAGTTTCTCAGCGAGGTCTCGCGGGTGCTTCGGCCGGGCGGGCATTTTCTTTATGCGGACTTCCGCTTTAGCGCGGAGCGGCCGGCCTGGGAATTGGCCCTGGCCCGGGCGCCACTGCAAGTAATCAGTGGACAAGTGATCTCCTTGGACGTGTTGCGTGGCTTGGAAATGAACGCGGCGCGGTCACTGGACTTGATCAACCGGAAGTTGCCCAAATGGTTGCATGGGCTCGGCCGGGATTTTGCGGGGATCCCCGGTTCGTTTGTCTACCGGGCGCTGCAAGGCAGCCGGGCCGTCTACCACGCGTATTGCTACCAGAAGCCCATCGCGGGGACGGCCTCGGGTTTGCCCGCGATGGGCACGAAGTTCACTTGATTCGGACGTTGCCGAGTCCCTTGGCGAGTTTCGGCCACTTCATGTGCAACCCCTCGAGGGCCTCCGCCACGGCGGTGGCGACCACGTAGTCGCGATACCAGTTGTGGTCGGCAGGCACGAGATGCCAGCGCGCCTCGGGATGGCTGGTCTGATTGAGCATGTCCTCGTAGGCGTCGATGTAGTCGTCCCAGTGCTGGCGTGTGGCCATGTCCGCCTTGGAAAATTTCCAATATTTTTCCGGGTTGCTGAGCCGCTCCTCAAACCGCTTGGCCTGCTCCGCGCGGCTGATGTGGAGGTAAAACTTAAGGAGCACCACGCGGTTCTCCACCAACATGCGCTCAAACTCCACGATCTGACCATAGCGCTGGCGCCAGATTTTCTTCGGGACGATTTCCAGCACGCGCTCCGCCAGTACCGCCTCGTAGTGGGAACGGTTGAACACGCCGAAATTGCCGAACCGCGGGACGGCCTTGTGAATGCGCCAGAGAAAATCGTGGGCGCGCTCCTCTTCGGACGGCACCTTGAAGTTGGCCACCTGCACGCCGGCCGGGTTGACCTCCTTGAACACGCTGCGCACCGAGCCGTCCTTGCCGCTCGCGTCCATGCCTTGGAACAGCAGCAACACGGCGTGGTTGGAGTTGGCATACAGCAGCTCCTGCAATTTGCCAATCCGCTCGCCGAGCTGGGCGGTGAGCTCCTTCGTCTTGCGCTTGTCCAGACCGGCGCAGTAGCCGGGGTCGAAGTCCTTCAGCTTGATCTTCCCCGCAATAAAGGTCGGCTGGTTTTTCATGGAGGATGACTGACACCTGAAACCACAAAACGCACCGATCTTTTACGCTCAACTCCGCCCTCGGGTGTAACCCAATAGGTTACACCACCCGGCGCTCTGAGGCGGGCCCTGAGGTGAGCTCGCGCAGTCATTTCCATCGCAGTGGGTAGGGTCAGTGTAACCTAATTGGGTTACTTTGACCTCCGGGCTGATAGACTCTGGGCAGGGGGCAAGTGATAGCTTGTCGCTGCGGCGTTACGCATTGAACCCGCCGCGGGTTGTTTCATCCTTCCGCCATGGATGGCATTGCGACCCCGGCAGGCGTTCCCGAGCTGATCAGACGGCTGACGGAACTGAATGAAGTCGGCATCGCGCTGTCCCAGGAGATGGACATCGACCGGCTGCTCGAGACCATCCTCGTCGCCGCGAAGCAGATCACCCGCGCCGACGGCGGCACGCTGTACCGGCGGCATGCCACGGACAAGAACACCCTGCACTTTGAGATCATCCGCACCGCCTCGCTCGGTATCGCCATGGGCGGGACGACGGGGGTGAAGATTCCGTTTGAACCCATCCGTCTGCGCGACGACGCGGGGAAGGAAAACACGTCCATGGTCGCGGCTTACGCGGTGCTGAAAGACCGCACGGTGAATATCGCCGACGCCTACCGGGAGGACGGCTTCGATTTTTCCGGCACGAAGGCCTTCGACACGCGCACGGGTTACCACTCGCAGTCCTTTCTCACCGTCCCGATGAAGAATCATGAAGGTGAGATCATCGGCGTGCTGCAGCTCATCAACGCCAAGGATCCCACCACCGGGGCCATCATCGCCTTCAGTGAGACCGATGAGCGGCTGGCCGCGTCGCTGGCCTCGCAGGCGGCCGTCGCGCTGACGAACCGGCTACTTATGCTCCAGCTGGAGGACTTGTTCGAGTCCTTCATCAAACTCATCAACGAGGCGATCGACGACAAGTCGGCTTACACGGGAGGGCATTGTCACCGCGTGCCGGTGCTCACCATGCTGCTGGCTGAGGCGGCGCACGAGACGAAGGCCGGCCCGCTGGCGCCGTGGCACATGACGGACAAGGACCGTTATGAGCTGAAGATCGCGGGACTGCTGCACGACTGCGGCAAGGTCACCACGCCGGTGCACGTCGTGGACAAGTCCACCAAGCTGCAGACGATCCACGACCGGATTGACCTTGTGGACACCCGGTTCGAAATCCTTAAGCGCGACGCCGAGATCGTCCGGCTGCAGTCCAAGGACGACGCGGCCTACCGGGCCCGGCTGCTCGAAATTGAAGCGGACCGGGAGTTTCTGCGACGCTGCAATATTGGCGGCGAGGCCATGAAGTTAGCGGATCGGGAACGCGTGCATGATATTTCCTGCAAATACCGCTGGCGGGATGAGAGCGGCCGGGAAGTTGATTTTCTAACGCCGGACGAGATCGAGAATCTCACGATTCCCGCCGGGACGCTGACGCCCACCGAGCGGCGCGTCATCAACCACCACATCGACGTCACCATCAAGATGCTGGAGGCGCTGCCTTGGCCCCGAGACTTGAAGAATGTGCCCGAATACGCCGGTGGGCATCACGAGCGCATGGACGGCAAAGGCTACCCCCGCGGTCTGACGCGCGACCAGATGTCAGTCCAAGCGCGCATCATGGGCATCGCGGACATCTTTGAGGCGCTGACAGCCCGGGACCGGCCCTACAAACGGGGTAAGACCCTGACCGAATCGCTGCAGATCCTGGGGCAAATGAAGCTAAATGGGCACGTGGACCCTGATCTCTTCGAGATCTTTGTCCGCGAACGCGTTTACCTCCGCTATGCGCAGCAATTCCTGGATCCGGTCCAGATCGACAACGTGGATGTCAGCCGCATCCCGGGCTACTCGGGGGCCTGAACGTAGGTCGGGGTTTATCCCCGATAGCCGGATTAAGATATCGGGCATAAAGCCTGACCTACACGAGACGGTCAGTGGGCCTCGGCCGTGGTGGAGTCGTCGCGGCGGACCACAATATTGGTCCGAAAGATGTAGTCCCAAATACCGTTCGAAACCCCGAAATTTCCCAAGTCGTCGTAGTGATGGTGGAGGGCGTGGCGCTGCTTGAGGCGGAAGAGGTAGCTGCCGTTGCGGGCGTTCCAATGGTGAATGGTGTAGTGGGCGAGGGTGTAGCCGAGGTAGCCCAACATCAGACCCGCGGTGAAGGCGGAGCCCATTGGCAAGCCCATATAGGTGACTGCTGGGCCGGCGCCCAACACGAGCATGACGACGAGACTCAGCCACGTGGGCGTGCCGAACAGCGCTTTCTGGTCATCATGATGCTTCGCATGCTGGTCCTTGATATAGGTAAGATGATGCAGCACGTAACGGTGCATGATGTATTCGATGAACGTCCAGACCCCAAAGCCGACCACGAACGCGACCGTCTCGCCCAACCATTGGCTGGGGGACCGATAGAGGGCGAAGGCCAGGAGGACCACGGCGAGCGCCGGGTAAACGTAGAAATCGGCAAAAAAACTGGCCGGGCTGAGATACATGGGACCCGTCTTCGGGTCACTTGCGTGGCCGGCAGCCGTTGCTTTTGCTGGAGGGGAGCTGGTCATGGAAGGGTCGCGGTTGATCCGGATTTGCTGAGGTTGAAGACGATGCTGGCTATGTCGAACTCCGCGCTTGGAGAATGGCTTGCGACTTCCTGTCGCCCTTGAGCTAGCGGAAACTGGCAGCGCCTCGCAAACCGAAAGTTTGCGTGGGAGGCCGATCGTCTTGGGGCGCAGTCTTGCTGCACCCTCCTTTGAGAGTCGTAAGGGACGCCTCCAGACTCCGCCCTGCGATCGAACGACTGGAAACCTGCCTAATAACCAAAAGCCAGCGCGCCCCCATCCACGGCCAGATCATGGCCGGAAATGTAACTGGCCGCCGGGCTCAGGAGGAATACCGCCGCTCCCGCCAGCTCCTCCGCCCGTCCGAAGCGGTGCAGCGGCATGCGCGCGAGGATTTTCGCACGGCGCTTGGCGTCCATCACCTGGGCGGTCATCGCCGTGGGGAACCAGCCGGGTGCGACCGAATTCACCAGAATGCCATCGCCCGCCCATTCCACCGTCAGCCCGCGCATCAGGCCGAGCAGGGCGGTCTTGCTGGCGCAATACGGCACCACTTCGGAGAACCCGAGATGAGCCGCCATCGACGACACAAAAAGCACGCGGCCCGGGTGGCGCGATTTCTTAAGATAGCGGTGCGCGGACCGGGCGAGTTCAGCCGCGGCGACCACGTTCACTTCCTGAATGCGACGCCATTCCCCTGCGTTGCCCTCTGTGAAGGGCTTGCGCAGAGTGACCCCGGCGCAGTGCACCACAAAGTCCAGGCCGTCACGGCGGCCGATGCGGTTTACCGCATCCGCCAGTTGCGCATGATCGGTCACATCGACGGCCCGGTGGGTCACGCCGGCCTTGCGCCCGCCGGATTTCGCCCGGCCGGTGCGGCTGAAGGCATGGACCGTCGCCCCGGCCTCCGCGAGATGGCCGACAATCGCCAGGCCCAGCCCGCCAGATCCGCCGGTCACTATGCCGGTGGTTCCTCGCATCGAAAACATCCGGTTCAGTCCTGATTTCATAATTTGAGTGGTTTGAGCGCGTCATCCTTGAAGCGGAAACCCCAGCCGGGTCCGTTGGAGGGCGTGGCGAATCCGTTTTCAAAGCGCACGGGCCGGTCAATGAGCGCATCCACCCAGTCGAAGGATTCCACCCCGTAGGCGTCGGGAATCGTGCAGGCGAGGGCGGTGTCGTATTCCTTATAAAAATGCGGCAGCACGGGGAGGGAATGCTCGCGGGCCAGATGGGCGGAGTCGAGCCAGCCTTCCACCCCGCCGAGGCGCAGGATATCCGGCTGCCACAGATCGATGGCTTTCCGTGTGGCCAGTTCGCGCAAGGCCACGAGGTCGCATTCGCGTTCGCCCATGGCCAGTTGCATGTGGGTGTTCTGCTTCAGTGCCGCGTAGCCGGCGAAGTCGGTATGCGTCAGTGGTTCCTCGAACCAGTGGATGCCGAGCGGCTCGGCCTGTTTCGCCAGCGCGAGCGCCGCCGGGTAATCGAAACCTTGGTTGGCATCGATCATCACGCGCACGTGCGGGCCGACGGCTTCGCGGACCTTCGCAATGCGCTCCACGTCCCGCTCAAGGTCGGGCGAGCCCACCTTCAGTTTCACCGCGGTGAAGCCGCGATGCACGTAACGGGTGGCCTCGGCGAGCAGTTCCTCGATCGGGTAGGACAACCAGCCGCCGCTGCCATACGCCGGGATGCGCCGCGCCTGGCCCCCAAGCAGCTCCCAGACCGGCCGCCCAAGCTGGCGGCCCTGCGCGTCCCACATCGCGAGATTCACGATCCCGCGCACCCAGCGCTGCAGACCGGTGTCGCCGAAATACTCAAAGGCCGCGTCGCACGCCCGGTCGAACAAGCGCGTTGCCGTGACGTGGTGTTCGAGCGCCAGTGCGCGGACATCCGCCAGCGCGCCGCGGATCGCCGCAGGACTGAAATGAAATGCCAGGAGGTAGCCTTCTCCGACGGTACCGTCCGCGAGCGTCAGCCGCGCGACGATGAAGCGGATCGCCGGAATTTGGTGTGTGGCGTCCGCGATGGGCCGCGAGAGCGGAGATTCAGCCTCATAAAACTCGAGTGCAGAGATGAGAGATTTGCTCATGAACCAGGGCGGAGGAGGCGGGGGATTTGACCAGTTGCAGCCAAGTTGGGGTGCAACCCGTTGGCTGGCAACCCCGCCCGGTTTGAAGAAACCTTTAGTTCCCGGGGACGTTCAGGTGTATGATGGCCACGACATGAGTGAAACTACCTCGTTACCCAACCCCGCTAAAAAAACGTCGGTCGCGTCCATGGTGATCGCGGTCCTCTGTATCGTCATCGTGGCTGTCGTCGTAATGCACAGCCGGAAAGTTCGTGACCTCAACACCCGCCTCGCCGCCAGCGAAGAGGCGATAAATACCTCCAAAGCCGGCGGCAGCCAGTTGCAGGTGCAATTGGAGGCCGCCAATGCCACCTCCGCCAAGCGGCAAAAGCAGCTGGAGGACAGCAAGGCCACCGCGGCCAATCTCGAGGCGCAGGTCAACGAGACCAAGGCGACCGCCGCCACCACACAGGTGCAGTTGAAAACCGCCAAGGCGGGGTCGGCCCAGCTGCAGAAGGAGTTGGACCAACTCCGAACCGCCTCCGACCAGGTACAGACCGAGGCGGACGAAGCCCGGAAAGAGTCGGCCCAGCTTCAGAAACAATTGGAAACTGCGAACGGCCGCACCGCGCAGGCCCAGGCCAAGCTGGAGGAGGCCCGTACGCAGTTGAAAGAGCTGCAGGACAAACTCGACTCCGCCCGAGCGCAGCTCGCCCAGCTGCAGAAAAAGAAGAAATAAGCCCGGTTCAAACCGCCCGGGCAGGCCGACTACCTGCCGGGGTAGGTTATCTGCCAGACAGAGTTCGAGCCGTCGTCCGTCACGAACAGCTCGCCGTTTTTTCCCACCGTCGCGCCCACCGGGCGACCCCAGACCTCGCCTGCGGGCGTGACGAAGCCGGTCATGAAATCCTCGTAGGAGCCGTCGGCGGCGCCATCGGCTTTGACGGGCACCATGATGACCTTGTAGCCCGTCCGAAGGGCGCGGTTCCACGAGCCGTGCTCACTCGCGAAAATATTGCCGCGATAACGCTCCGGAAATTGCGTGCCGGAGTAGAATACGAGGTCGAGGGAGGCCGAATGCGCGGCAATGAGCACATCGGGGGTCAGCACCTTCGATGCGAGCTCGGGATGTTTTCCCGCATGCCGGGGATCTTGGTGATCTCCGAGGTAATACCACGGCCAGCCATAGAATCCGCCCGCCTGGACCCGGGTGATATAGTCGGGCGGCAGGTTGTCGCCCAGTCCGTCGCGTTCGTTGACCGAGGTCCACAGGGCGCCCGTCGCGGGGTCAATGGCCAGACCCACAGGATTGCGGATGCCCGAGGCATAGGCGCGCCGGTTGCGGCCGTCGGGAGTGAATTGGAAAATCCGCGCGCGGTTTTCCTCGGCCGGATCGTCGCTGACATTGGAATGCGAACCGATCGAAACGAAGAGGGAGGTTCCGTCCTTGGAAAACGCGATGTCGCGTGTCCAATGTCCGCCACCGGTGAGCAGCCCGCCGGCGGACAACGTTACGATCTTCTCCGCCTTCCCCGTGACCTTGAGGTCACCCGAATGATAAGGGTAGCGCACGACCTCGCCGGTGTTGGCGATGTAAATGTAGGTCGGGTTGGGGCCAAGCGGGTAAAAGGCGATGCCGAAGGGCTTGTCCAAGCCGCTCACGAAAACCGCGCTGACTTCCGGCTTCCCGTCGCCATCGGCATCGCGAAGCACCCGCACGCGGTTCGCGGCACTTTCCGCGACGAAGAGGTCGCCGTTGGGCGCGGTCACAATCACTCGGGGCTGTTTCAAGTCGGTGGCAAACAAGCCGACCTTGAATCCCTCCGGTACTTTTGGCCAAGCGCTGTCCGGTCGTTTGACGATTTTCGCCATCCGCGCTGCCGGTTCAGTGGCATAGGGCATGGGCAGGTCCTGCACCGTGATCCGGCGCTGGACGCCCGGAGCGTCGTCGGACCAGTCCTTCATCGCTGCTCCGCCGGTTCGTAGCTCCGCGGCGGTCAGAGAGCGATACGGGAGAAGGAGGAGGCTCAGCCCAAGGCAGGCGAGCAGGGTTGGGTTGGGACGCCGAACGTGGTTCATCGAGATCACTGACCGCGCCCAACGCCGGGAGTTGCACGCGACGGTGGCGCGGATCAGGTCGGGCCACGCCGGCGGTAGCGAGTCTGCCCGTCGGGTTGGAATTCCTTCGCAAGCACCCCTTCGGCGATGTGTGCCTCGAGCGCAGCCGAAAGGGCGGCCGGCTTCACGGAGTGCCGGTTCGCGGCAGCCACCACCGGCTGATGCCCTCCGCGGTGTCAAGCGCCTCGGAGTGGGCGAGAATATAGCGCCGCAGGATTTCCGTTTGCTCGGTACAATCCGCGTCCAGTTGAACCCGGCCCTGCTGCGAGAGGACGCCGGCAAAGCATCGGGCAGGAGCGGCTTTGCCCTTGGTGAAATCGCTTTCCATGCCACGGGGGCACGGCCCGGGAGCTAGCTCTTCCCCAAGCTCTTGGCGCTGTTATCCGTGCGATTGAAAGCCGCGAATTTCACCCCACCGTCCCGGTTTTCGGCAAACCGCGCCCTCGCCACGCGCAACACCTCGGAGTCTTCAACTTTCGAGAGCGGTGTATACCGGGGATGGTGCGAGTCCTTGTAGGGGTCGTTGTGCTTCGTGTTGTAACAGCTGATGAGGGACCAGCGCGGGTGCTCGGAATTGTTCGCGGCCGAGCAGTGCAGGAGGTTGGCGTGAAAATAGAGCGAATCGCCCGGTGCCATTTCGCAGTGAAACAACGGGAGCCGTTTCATCGCCTCGTTGACGCGCTCCATGTCCGCGCCGGCCTGCTCACCCGTGAGGTTATGGTTCATCCGGCCCATCTTGTGAGAACCGGTAAGCACTTGCATGCAGCCGTTGAGCTTGGTGGCAGGGTCCACCGCGGTGCTCACACTGACGAAATCAGGATACATGCAGCCGTTCTGGTACCAATAGCCATAGTCCTGATGCCAGGCCCAAGCGCCGCCGGTGCGGGCGTCCTTCAGGATCATCTTGGAGTGATAGTGATACACCTCGTCCTCCAGCAGCTGCTCGACCGCATCCACAATCCGGCGGCAACGCGCAAACATGCCGTACATCCCATCGCCCGGGTGATTCCAAGCCGCCAGCCGCACGGGCTGGCCCTTGCCGTCGTCCCGCGCCACCGCGGACTGGTCCATCGCCTTGTCCTCACGGCTCGCGCGGGCCAGGAGGGCGATTTCCTCCGTAGTGAAATTGTTACGCACGATGGCGAAGCCGTCGCGGTGGAAATCCTTCACCTGGGCATCCGTGAAATAATTCATGGGGTGGCGGGGTTGAAGGCGACCGACTCAGCGCGTCCCCACGGCGGGTGCGGCATCCATTTTCAGCGGTGCGATCGGGTTGTTGAGCGCCATCTCGGTCGTGAAGAGGTCCTGACCCGGCTGGCGCGGCCGGCGGCCGGCGACCATCAGGCCGGGGCGGCCCTTGCTCTGGCCGGCGACCTGCACGTTTTCCACATTGCGGTAGCCGAGGCGGACGAGACGGCGTGCCTCGCTGGTCTGGTTCAGGTGCGAGCCGTGGACGGTGAAGATGTTAAAAATCACCACGTCACCGCGCGACGCGGGCACGGGCACGGTGTCGTCGAGGGAGTATTTGTCGGTCGGCAGGTGCGGCGTGCACGGGCCTTCGGCGGTCTTGGTGATGTGCGGGAGGTAGCCGGACTTGTGGGAACCCGGGAGGAAGCGGATCTCGCCGTTTTCGTGGCGGGTGTTGTCGAGGTGCATCAGCACGTCCACGTAACGGTTGTCCGTGTGCTCGTAGAACGCATTATCCTGGTGCATCGGGAACGGGTGGCCGGTTTCGGGCGGCTTTACGTGCATCGTGGTGTGGTGGAGTTCCACGTTGGCGCCCAGGAGGTCGACCATGCAGCGGACAAGGTTCGGGTTGGTCACGCAGCGCGACCACGCGCCGGAGTAGAACTGGAGGTCGTGCATGCCCACGAGCTTCGACTTCTTTTCAACATCGGCGTTCATGTAGATCTTCCGCCATGGCCCGGTCCAGCTGGCGTCGGGCCACGCCCATTTTTCCATCATCCAGTCCATCTCTCTGGCGAGACCATCGGTCTCGTCCTGCGTGAAGACACGGGGGATGTGGAGATAGCCATTTTCGTGGTAAAACGCGATCTGTTCGGGGGTGAGCTGAGAGGTGAGCATGGGGGAAAGAAGTGACGAGGGACGAGGGACCAGTGACGAGCAGGTCGGGTCAAAGCGGTCTGAATCGGGCTTAACATCTGAACACCGCCGCGCAAGCGAGGAAGTGCGGGAGCCACAGTCTGACAGCTGATGGCTGACCGCTGAGTGCTCGCTGCCCTCCACTCGTCCCTTGTCACGGGCGACGTTCACTTCTTACTCGGCGGCATGACAAGCCCGAGGCGCATCGAGGAACTGGACGACTACCAGCGGTATTGCGAGGGGCGGCTGGCGGATCCGTATCCGCTCTTTCGCCGGCTGCGGAGTGAGGATCCGGTACATTGGTGCGAGCCGCTTAACGGCTGGCTCGTTACCCGTCACGATGACGTGATGGCGGGGTTTCGCGACCCCCGGCTATCGTCAGACCGGATTTCGCTTAGCATGAACGCAATGCCGGAGCCGCTGCGCACCGAGATGTGTCCGCTGGGTAACCACGTCTCAAACTGGCTGGGCTTCACGGATCCGCCGAAACACACGCGGATGCGCGGGCTGATCCTGAAGGTCTTCACGCCGCGACTGGCGGAGCAGATGGGCCCGCGGGTGGAGGAAATCGTGAATGGCCTGCTCGACCGGTCGCTGCCGCGGGGTGAGCTGGACTTTATGGCGGACGTCGCCTTTCCGCTGCCGGCGTCGGTGATCTGCGAAATTTTGGGCATTCCGATGGATTACCAGGACCGGTTCCGCCGCTGGGCGGAGGACATGCTGATGTTTGCGGGGGCGGTGGGTCCGTCCATCGCGAAGGTCGCGGCCCCGGCGCACCGGAGCTACATGGAGCTGACCGCCTATTTTCGGGAGCTCACCTTGGACCGCCGCCGCACCCCGCGCGCCGACCTCCTCAGCGCGCTGGCCGCGGTGGAGGATGAGGAAGGCGGTTTGAGCGAGGCCGAGCTGATGGGGCTGAGCGTATTCCTGTTTATCGCGGGCCATGAGACCACGGTGAGCCTTATGGGCAACGGCCTCCTGGCCCTGCTGAACCATCCGGGTGAGCTCGACCGGCTCCGTCGTGAACCCGAGCTGCTGGGGTCGGCAGTGGAGGAATTCCTGCGCTTTGAGAGCCCGATCCAAATCGCCACGCGCCTGCCGGTGGAGAACCTCGTCCTCCGGGGGAAGAAAATCCTGAAGGGCCAGACCGTGGTCCTGATGCTCGGGGCGGCGAATCGCGACCCGGAGCGCTTTGCCGACCCCGACCGGCTCGACGTCGGCCGCACGGAGAACAAGCACACGGCCTTCGGATGGGGGAGCCACTTTTGCCTCGGCGCCCCGCTGGCGCGGATTGAGACACAGCTTGCGCTCAAATTGCTGCTGGAGCGGGCGCCACGGCTCGAGCGTGCCGGGGAGTCCCTGCAGTGGCGGGAGGACAATAATATCCGCTCCCTGCGGGCGTTGCGCGTGAGAGTCGGGTGAGGGAGCGATCGAAATCGATCCCGGTCGTTTTTGACCACGGATTGCCCGGGGGACCACGGATAAATCTCAAGAGCCACCATGAACCTCAATTTTGGCCGGGGATTTGAGGAGTATGAGGCACGCACATTCTGATCCGTGGGGAGAGGGTATTATCCGGCAAAAAATCCGAGTTCAGGCATGCCGACAGGTTGACAAAGGAGAATGGAGGGACGGAACCGAAGGCGGCGTGCTGGGTCCGTTTACTAACGGCGCAACGGTGAACCATCGGCGCCCTCATCCAACCCTCCAGCAGCCATCCCATGAAAACGAATTCGCCCACGGAACAGGAAATCGCCCACCGCGCCCGGGAAATTTGGCACACCCGCGGTAAGCCAACCGGGCAGGATACACAGATCTGGCTCGAGGCGGAGCAGCAGCTTCGGACGCCGGTGGCGGCGAACAATGCCCCGTCGGCCACCGAGGGCCGCGGCAACGGCAAGACGCAGGACAGCAAGACCCCGGCGGATCCGAAGTCGAAGGACTTGAAGCCCGGGGCAGCCGGCCAGACGGAACGCTTGCGGGGTGAGATGGCGTCGGAGAGCGAAGTTGAATTTCAAATCACCCCGGCGCCGGCCGACGATGTGGCGATCAAGGCCGCCCTGCAGAAGCGTGAAGCGCGCGCCCCCCAGGTGCCGCACACCACTGCGCCTCATGCCAAGCCACCGGAAACGGGAAAGCCAGTCTGGCCCAAGCCGCATTCTTCATAACCCAGTCGGGCCCAGATTATTTTTGGCGCAGCCGTTACCGGTCCGGCATCCGACTGTTACCATGGATGCTTTAAGTCTCCTCCAATGGCCCGCGATGGTTGTAACCGTCGGGGCCGCCTGGCTATCAGCCGCCCAAACCAAACGGCGGCGTAAGATCGGTTTCTGGTGCTTTATTGTCAGTAACGTCCTCTGGATCGCCTGGGGGCTGCCAGCGCAGGCCTACGCCCTGGTTGTTTTGCAGCTGGCGCTTGCAGCCATGAACATCCGTGGCGCAATGAAGAACGAAACCCGCTGACGCGCAGTCCCCGCCGGCGTTGGATTTATCCCTTATTCCCGGTCCGCTGTTCGATAAGTTCCCGCTCGGCCTGCAGCCACAGCGCTTCGGCCTGACCCTCGGGCCTGCCTTGTTTTTCCCAGAGCGCATGGGCGCGGGCGGCAATGGCTTCGTGGATCTGGGCGGGTGAATTGGACGTCGGTGCAACGTGACCGTTGTGATGGTGGTTTTTCATGGTGGCAGACTTGGACGCAGGATTCGGGGCGCGGTTCCGCACGACGAAAGATTGGAGTCAGAAGGAAGAAGAATGAAGCCACACAACCGTGCTGAAACTTCCTCTCTTTCCTTTATCCTTCTTACCTCGCGTCGCTCGGGCGTGGTATTGCGGTTCCCCGATTCCTCCCGAGCATGAGCCCATGAGCCGCATTCCCGCCCCGAACCACAAACTGCCCCCCAACTTGCAGCTGGGGCGTTCCGGAGTGCATGGCTATGGTCTCTTTACCCGCGATTTCATTCCACGGGGCGAGGCGGTCATCGAGTATTTCGGGGAGCGCATCACGAAGGCGGAGTCCAAGCGGCGCGAGGCGCACCACCTGGAGGTGCGTGCGGCGGGAGGGGAAGGCTGCTTCTACATCTTCGAGGTGAACGCGCGCCATGATATCGATGGGGATGTGCCGTGGAATCTCGCCCGGCGGATGAATCACTCTTGCGCCCCGAATTGTGAGTCACACATCCTCCGCGGCCGCGTCTGGATCGTGGCCCAGCGCGACATCAGCCCCGGCGAGGAGTTGACCTACGATTACGGCTTCGCGTACGCGGACTGGCAGAACCATCCGTGCCGTTGCGGGACGCCCGGATGTGTCGGCTTCATCGTGGACTCGAGCCAGCGCTGGCGCGTGCGGCGGATCTTGAAGAACAGTAAGAAGTAAGAAGAAAGATTTTAGAAGTCAGGCCGCGATGGCTGCCGACCCTAGACCATGTAACTCACTTTGCCCTTGGGATCGATCTCCAGCGTCTTTCGCTCGATGAGCTCCCGCAGGATGTCGTTGCCTTCCGCACTGGTCCATCCCTTGCCAAAGGAAGTCTGGATGTGGGCGAGCAACGCGTCGCGGCTGGAAGGCCGGGCGAGATTTGCGGGGTCCAGCAAACGTGCAATCACCTTGGCGCGCCGGTCTGTGACGGGTTTCGCGGGAGCCGGGGCGGTTTTCTTGGCGCGGGGCAGGAAGGGGAGGGCTTCAAAACTCGTGACGCGCGCGACCTCAATCTTTCGCGTGCGCAAATGGCTGATCAGCGGATCGAAGTCCTTGTCCTTGGAAACGATGCAAAAACTGGCGCCGGGTGAGCGTTGGACAGTCTGCCCGAGATGATAGGCTAGGGTCAGATCGAGCGCGTTGTGTCCGGTGGCACCCACCTCGACCAGGGCAACTTGGTCAGTCTGGTCCTTGATTTGGTGGACGAGTCCGAGACCCAAGCTCTTCTGGTTCTTGCCAATCAGGAGCGTCACATGCGCCGGCCGGGCCGCGACCAAGCTGAGGTCCACATTCGGCACGTTCTCAAAATCCACGAAGACGAAATGAGCGAATGGAGTCATGGCCACGTCGTGAGCATGCAAAAATAGCTCTGCGGGCCAAGGGCGCACTGCGGGGAGGCGCGCCTATTTGATCAGCTCATTTTAAAGGCCCGCCTTCGCAGTCGTTCCTTCCCCGTTTCAGGGGAGTAGATCGGAATTTTAGGCGACCATTTTAGCCATTGCTTTTCGGGCTCGGTGGCCACGCTAAATTCGGTCTCGTTCAGCGCCGCGGGAGCGAGTTCGGCTCCATCGGGGGTCGCGAAGGCCACACCGCCTGTAACCAGTGACTCTAGCGAGGTGTTTTTCAACTGCGCTCCGCCGAACAGGCTCACGTTGAAGGAGAACCCGCCCGTGTTCCAAAACCGGGTGTTGATCCGCACCAGGTCGACGAACGACTCCCCGACATGGATGCGCTATGGAAGCGGGCCCGCAACTGGGCTTGCAGTTCGCGGCGCTTGAACTTTATGGGACGAAGGCGGTTTCTGAGGAGGGAGGGACGCGCTCACCGGGGGACGGGCAAGACGGTGACCTCGAAGTCGAAGCTCCGCTGGGTGATCACCAGGCAAAGCGCCACGCCGCAATAGCAACAAAAGCCGGCGACAATAGTGACGTTCACCAGGCTGCCGAGTTTGATCAGGGCTACAAAACCGCGAGTACTTGTACCTCGGGAAAGGACCAGTGCTCGAGAAAACGCACGGGTCTGGGTTGGCGGGCGCAACCCGGGTTTGGGCCAGTTAAACCGGTCGGTCGCGTCGAGCACGGACAACGCAGTTGTCACAGCTGACACACAGCGCCTTTTGGCCCTGCGCCAGCCGGACGGGTGGATGCCCCTGACCGCACAGCCGGCAGGTCAGGTGGGGTATGGAATGCGAGCGCATCGTGAGGATGAAACGGCAGTCCTAAGCTCTCCCGTGCGCTCTGTGATTTGGGGTATGCTGCTGCCGCAAGTTATTTCGAACCGCGGAAGCCGCCGAAGAGATAGATGATCAGGCAGATCAGAAGGACGAGACCGAGGCCGCTGCCACCGTAAACGGGGCCGCCGAGAAAAAAACCGCCGCCGCCGAAGAGGACGAGCAGGATGATAATCAGGATTAGTGGATTCATTGCCCGGCACACTGACCACGGAACACGGCAATGGTTCGCCTCATAATAGAAAAGGCAGAGGGAAGACGGAGAAAGTGACGGCAGCCCTTTAATTCCCGGACCTCGCAGCCCTTATTGCCTTATGGCGCCGGCTTGCTTCATTTGCGCCGACGGCGCGGGCCGCTCCGTACTGCCGAGTCGTCCGTCAAGTTCCGAGAGCTTGAAGCGCACACTCAGGACATAGGGTTCTTCCGCTTCGGTCCAGTGACCGTACGAGGTCGCCACGAAGGTGCCGTCGGGCAGGCAATGCAGCCCGGAGTAGCCGCAATCCCAGCCCCAGGTGTTGTGCGCCAGCCGCACGCGATACTGGCCGGGTTTACCTTGGGCGATGTCGTCGTAGGTTCCAACCCACGCGCACCAGTCGCCGTTCGTGTGCGACGCGCGGTTGGTGTCACGGAATAAAACCACCAGCCGGCCATCGGGTGCATAGGCCGCGATGTGGCGGTCGCCGATGAGACCAAGGCCCAGCGGACGGGGCGCGGTCCACGTGTGGCCTTCGTCGTTGGAAAAGATCACCTGCGAAAAATGCTTCCTCGTTTCCTCCCGCAGCAGCAGCGCCATCTGGTGGCCGTTGGGCGAGCGGACGAAACCAGGCTCGCAGAGCAGCAGATCCGAGCCTGCGACGATCGCATGCGGAGCGCTCCACGTGAGTCCACCGTCAGCCGAAGCGGTTTGGTAAATTTGAAACGTGGCCGACTGCGTAGCCCGGCCCCGTGGCCCGATAAAGCGCCCGTCGTCGTTGAACCATGCGAGGTAGTGGCCGGGCGCGCCACGCACGGCCGCGAGACTGCCCATGACCACGATCCCACCCCAGTCACCGGCGGGCGTGAGCGGAGTCCACGTGCCGCCGTCGTCATCCGATAGGGAGAGCCGGGCCGGATAGAGACCCGACCACACGATCAGCCGTTTCTTGCCGGCGGCATCCACGACGCGGTGAATCGAGGGCGTCTCGAGCGACGTCGCCCAATTTTCCGGGACGGGCAGCCGCGCGGACCAGGTGAGACCGCCATCCGTGCTGTGCTTCAGGATGAGCGCACCCTTGCCGTGACCATTGGGATAGACGCACAACAGCGTGCGCCCATCCTCCAGCAGCACGGTGCTCGGGTGGCCGAGATAGTGCGCGGGGTCCCGGTCGACCACGACCTGGCGCGCGGTGTCGCCCGCCAGGTCAATAAACGGAAACAGCACCGCCGTGTCCGGCGGACTGAGATACTGCCCGGGCAGCCGTCCGCCCGGGACGGCGAGACTCCCGAGGGGAAAGGTCACGCTTAGCGTAACCAAGACGAGTAGGGGACGCATCATCGTCCCAGTACGCCGCACGCCCCGGGCCGCGACGAGCGGAAAATCCCCGTGCAATTGGCATCGTTTGGCCGGCGGCCCGGGCCTGGAATTCCGAACCGATGTCCGGATCTCCGTCCCCGGCTGGGAAGTTGAACCCCGCCGCGAATTCGGATCTACTGGGGGGCGTGAAACTTCGGCGTTGCTTGATGTTGATCCTGGCGTGCGGGTGCATCGCGGTGGCCCGCGGGGAAGAAATATTCACGCTGATCCGGGCCTACGACGCGGCTTGGGACCGCGGCGACCTGAAGGCGATGTATGACATGCTCGACCCCGAGTGTGTATTCAAATCGCCGTTCCAGATGCGCATTGGGCGCGAGGAGATCCGCGACCATTTATTCCAGAATACGAAGCGATTCCGGGACACCGTCAGCGTGGAGGAACTTTCAAAGATCGACGGGGACATCGCCTATACCTGGGGCTACCAGACTTTCAACGACTACACTCCCGACGGAACGATCAAATCCAAGCGCCTGGCCAAGCGTCTTTTCATCCTTACTCGCCGTCCGGGTCAGGACTGGAAGTTCCGGTTCCTGATCATCACCGAGGAGTCACACGTGAAGCTGGAAGCGGAGAAAAAATTGAAGTCCGAATAGGCCGTGGCCCCCGCGCGGCGCTCGGGCGTCGGGATATTGGAAAACGCCTCACCGCTTCCTGCTTAAAGCTAGTTCTTGGTGCTCAAACCCAGCGTAAATCCGTCATTGGAGCCGGAGACGTTGAAACGGACGGACCGGGCGTCGATCGCAAGCGCCGTGAGCCGGAAGGTGTAGCCGTCCACTTTGGCGTCCGCCGGTTCCCCCGGAAAAAAACGCACGCTGTTTACCAAAGCGTAGGCCCGCCCATCCTCTTGGGCGATGGCGGTGAGTTTCAGCTCGGTGGTCAGGAGCTGGATTTCGACGGGATTCAGGCCTCCGCCGGTCGGGTAAGTGAAAGCGGTGGCCAATCGGCGGCCCTCGGCGAGATTAGCCGCGCTGGTTGCGGTTTGGATTCGGTTGACGCTTGCGCTCGCAAGCGTGTGTTCGCCCGGCGTGGTTTCCGGATTGGTCAGGGTCAGGTTGAGCCACATGGCGGCACGCACCAGGTCCCGGGGCAGGCCGCGGCCCGACTCGTAGAAATTTGCCAGGCGCAGCTGGGAAGCGGGCAGCGCCTGATAGGCGGCGCGGCTGGACCAGCGCACGGCCTCGCTCATGAGCGAAGCGGAGTTGGGCGCATCGGTTGCGGCCGCGCCATCGTAATAAGCGCCGACCAAGTCCTGGGCCGGCGGAAAACCTTGCTCAGCGGAGCGCATCAGCCAGCCGAGTTTTTCCGCCGCATTGCCGGGAGCCAGATGCTGGGCGTAGTTGAACTGTTCAACCGCGTCCCCAAGCTCGGCAACGCGTATGAGGGGCGAGGAGTCGGGCGCCGGGGCCCCGCGACCGAGTGCGCCTGGAAGCGAGAGGAGTGCAGCCGCCAGGACGGCTGGAATGAAAGTCTTTAGAATGAATCGGTTCGTGGGATCACGACCAACGTCTCCAGCCTGGAGCGCGCCGGCGTGCCACAACGGTGGACGGCATCCGGGGAAGATGGAAAGCTAGAATTAGGAAGGAGGAAGGGAGGACGCCTGATCCTCGGGGCCGGACCCTTCTTAATTCTTCCTTTTTAAATCTTACTTTCCGGACTGCTCAGCGCCGGCGCGGCACTGGGGGCAGGTGGTGCCGCCCCAAACCGAACGGTAGGTGCCCTCGTTGAGGGCCATCGGGGCTTCGCAGTGCGCGCAATGATGCAGCTCGAGATTCAGCATCTCGTCGAGCTGCTGCGTGGTGAGATGCACATAGGCGTGCGTGGCGAGTTCCCCGCCGTCCACCAGCGTGATGTCATGCTGCCTGGCGAAAGGCGTCGCTGTCGTCACAGTCCCGTGGAGGGAATAAATCGCGCCGCGGTTGGCGCCGGATTGGGCCATGTCGGCCATCAGGCCGTGGATGGCGTCTTCGGTCACGGAGCGCGTGCGCCAGTGCTTGCATTGCACGAGCAGGCGTTCGGTGCCTTTCTCCCCGATCAGCTCCACGCCGCCGTCGGCTTGGACCGTGCCCTGCCGGGCGACCTCATAACCGTCGGCGCGCAACAACGCCGCGCAGAACCGTTCAAATTGGTGCCAGTCGATCACGCCCAAGGCCGTGAGGATTGACCCCGCGGTCCAGACGTCGGGCGCCGCGGGCTGGGCCGCTGCCGCCGAAAACTGGGGGAAAGGCTCGCCCGAGTTTTCAAAAGGGAAAGCCGGAGGCGTCCAGCCCGCGGGCCGGAAGGGCGGCCGCGATGTTGCGCGCGCTTCGCCCGACCTTTGTTTGATGGAGCGGGCGGCGAGGCCCAGTATGCCGACGCCGGCGGCCGTGAACGCGAAGGAACCGGCGACGTTGTCACCAGAACTAAAGCTTTTGCCCAAGCCGATGACGCCAGTCGTCAGGGCGGTCAGCCCAAGGACGAAGAGTCCCAGTTGAACGGCGAGATCTGTCGTATCGATTGCGCCTGCGCGTGTGGTTTGTGCCATGGCCTAGAAACTAGCACCGGCGGCGCGCTTGCGAACAGAATGCACACTACCGGAAATACGGTAGCGAGTCTCACAAATATTTTACGGAAAATCAGAACAAAAAGCGGAGAATGGATTAAGTAGGTTAGGCACCCCACCTCATACGCTGGACATTTGGGCTTTCAGCAACCTCCTCCTACTTTTTTCTTAATCTTCCCTGCGCACCGCGGCTCGAGCCGCTGCGCATCACGCCCCGCGCTTCTTCTGGTCCTTGCCGACAGACTTCTGGATCTGCCCGACGAGCTTCTGCGCGCGGCCCTTGGCTTCGAGGAGGCGTTTGTTCGTGAGTTTGCCGGCGGCGATTTTGACGTCACCCTTGACGACGTTGGCGGTGCCGCGGGACTTGTTGGTGGTGCTGGCTTTCATGGTGTGGATTTTTTTGAGGATTGGAGTGCGATAGCTGTGCACACTGACCGACCGGCCGCATGAGGGTTCCGTGAGGAACGTTGATGATGGGCAGGGGTCGAAACCCGATCCCCTGGCCCCATGATCAATATTAGGAAAGCGCGTTCACCGCTTACGCCGTGACCAACATGGCCCGCGCGAAAAAATTCTAGGAAGGTGTGTTGGGTCTGAAACCCGCGCAGAAGTTTCGAAAAACTTTATCGAGTACGACATTGGCGCGGGCACGCTCGTCGTGGCCCGCGCCCCAGCAGTGGAAACCCTCGCCCAAGGGGACCAGCGCTGCGCTCGAGGTGAAGGATGTCTCCGCGACAGTCGCCCACTTGAAGAAAAAGAAAATCAATCCTGCTGTGGGGTCGGGCGGACGTCCGCCGTGCTGGATGCTCGAGATCCGCGATCCGGATGGAAATTTAATCTGCCTGCACCACCGCAAAACCGCCTTGGAGATGCGGAGGACGAAAGAAGTGACAATAAAATAGGACCCCCCCGGACCCATGAGACCTGCGCGCCTCGCACCGAACCCGTCGTCCCGGTCACCACAGTTACCATGAAGGGATTTTAGTGCGGCGCGAGCCGCGCCTCCATCCGGTGGGCCAGGGCCTCGAGCCGGGTCCGTGCCTGAGCCGGCTTCCGCGCCAAGAGCAGGCGCAGGGTTTTAATCTCGGTCAGAGCCTCGGACCAAGTGAGCAGGGTCTCAATTTCCGCTGGGGCCGCCAAGGCCGGTGCTGGCTTGGGCGGAGGGAAATGCGGTGCAGGCTCGGAAGGGGGCCGAGAGGCGACGACAACTTGCGCGGTCGGCCGGGGCGGCGTCCAAAGACGTGGCCCGGAGCGCTTCGGCCTGGTGGTGGACTGCGGGCCGTTATCCATGAGGGCATAATCGATGCCGACGACGCGAGCTGCGGCGAACCGCCGGAGGGTCTTGGGGAAAATGAGGAGCTGGGTTCGGCGTCCCGGGCTGAATCCAACGGTGCCAAAGTCCTTTTTGCCGCCGCGCATGGTTTGGTGGATAGTTAGGAGCCGGTGCGCGGCGACGGCCGCCTTGAGCGTGGCGTCGTTGGCGAGGGGAAGCCAGGTCAGATGGGGCGTGGGTCGGCCGGCTTGGGCCACGACGGTCGTAAAGCGGGCCGTGTTCATCGCGGGTTTGACCGCCATTTGTGAACCGCGTTCGTCGGGACAACGACTCTTCCAGCTCGCGGGTGAGGCGGAAATATCTCGTCGGCCACGGAACGCGTCACGGCCGCCGGGGACAATCTTTCCGCGATAAAATCCCGCAAGCCGACCCGTAAAATGACCGTCGCTGCCCGCTTGGCCCGGATCGTCTTCGCGACCGTGGCGATTCTGTTGGGGAAACTGCTGCTGGTCCAATGGGCGGGCTCGCCCTTTCTCACGTCCTGCGTCAATCGGAAATTGGGCCGACTACCGGACTATCGCGGCTAGGTTGGTTCGATCCAGCTAGAGTTGTGGCGCGTGGCCATTCGTCGCGCATGAACTCACTTTGTTCGATCGCGCGCATGAGGGGGAGGTCCCGTTGCTGAGCATGAAACGGACTTCCCTTTCCCTGGCTCCCCCTCGCCCTGTTGCGCGGCAAAATCGGGGGACGCGGGTCCGGGCGCGGAGTAGAGATCGCCGTCGTGCAGGATCCCGAGGCCGAAAAAAGCAGACGATGCTGACAAAACCAAAGACGGCAAAACCGGACCGGTGGACGTCCATGCATGGCAGGTTTCGTTGCAGGAGGGCTTTCCGATCGAGGGTACACGCTTCGATATCACCGGACTCAAGCTGGTCCTGTCCAAACCGGGCGCGGCGGTCGCGCGCCCCAGACGCTGCTGGAGGACTTTCATCTGGTCGCGACCGACTTCGGGGCGACCCCGGCTAGCGCCGGAGATCTGCCGGCCAAGCTCACGTTGCGGAGCAGGTTCTCTGGCGGTGGGACGCTGGACGTGGACGCCACGGCGGATTCCGGGGCGGTCCAGCCGCGCTTCAAAGCCACGTTGGAACTGAAGGACCTCGCGCTCGTCCCGTTGCATGATCTCCTGCTTGCCGCGGCGAGTGTCGATGTGTCGCGCGGCACCTCTGAACTCTTCGTGGAAGTGAATGCGGAGAGCGGACATTACGACGGTTACCTGAAGCCTTTCTTCCACGACCTGGAGTTCAAGGCGGTCCCGGATCCCGACACTTATTTCGTGCAACGGGCGGCGATCGGGGGGCCAGTGCGGTGACGAACTTGCTGAAAAATGTGAAAAACGGGGTGGCCACAAAGGCCCCTTTCCAGGGTGACTTCGCCGACGGGAAGGTTGAGATCTGGACGACGATCGGAAACCTGCTCCGCAACGCCTTCGTTCAGTCGCTGCGCGACGTCCGTGGTGTGGGGCGTGGGCACAAAGGGTTACAACCGCGCTGAAGCCCTGATTAACATCAAGCCCGCGATGAAGCTCGCCGGCGCCATGGGCTGGACTGCGAATGCGAAGGGCACCGTCAATTTCCAGATCAAGGAGGACGACATACACCTCATCTCTGAAAATGCGGGCAGTGTTGAGAAAGTGGACGAGGAAAAAACCAACTTCACCAGTTCTTGGGGCCGCAGGTCGGCGGATTATGTGTTCGCGCTCGACCCGGCGGTGTTCTCCGCCGGCGTGTTGCGCGTGGCCGACCAGATCAACGCCTATACCGTGGTGCAGATTCAGAAGGCGCAAAAGTAGCTTGGTAGGCCCAGGGTCGGTCTCGGCGTGCGCCGGGGTGGGCGGGCACGTCCCATGCCCCGCATTGGGGGCGCAAGTCCCACCCTCAACCGCACTTGCGCGGAACTATGACGTCTCAAATGCGGGCACAGGGACGTTCCCACCCGCACGCGCATCCGAGGGGTCAGAGGTTACACCTCCCACCGCCCGCACCCTTTCGCGCTTTCCTGGGAAGGCTGTTTGTGAGAAAAATCTGGCGCAGTCCCAACCCCATATCCCCATGCATACTCTGCTCGCCCTCTGGTTGCCGATCCTGCTCAGCGCAGTGGTCGTGTTTGTGATCAGCTCCCTCGTCCACATGGTCTTGAAGTGGCACTCCTCCGATTATCGAACCCTCGGCAATGAGGAGGCGATCCGCGCCGCGATCCGCTCCGGCAACAACGGACCCGGCCGCTATGTACTGCCGCATTGCAAGGAGATGAAGGACATGGGCAGCGAGGAGATGAAGGGAAAGTACCGCGAGGGCCCGGTCGGAAATCTCACGCTGCTCCCCAACGGCATGCCCAACCTGGGCATATATCTCGGGCTCTGGTTTCTGTGGAGTCTGGTGATCGCAATCGTCGCGGCGTATCTGGCCTCGCGGCTCATTCCCTGGGATCACTCCCATGCGCGCGGGGCCGCCAAGCTGGTCGGCGCCGTCACCTTCATCGCCCATGGCTTCGGGACTGTCACCGAGTCGATCTGGACCGGCCGGCCGTGGTCGCAGTCGGTCCGATACCTCATCGACGCCGCGCTCTACGCGGTCGGATCCGCGCTGATCTTTTGCTGGCTCTGGCCGTAAAGCAGGGAAGCGCTCAGCAATCAGGTATCGGCTTTCTTCCGAGGTGGAGCGCGTTGTCCCTTGGTCCGGTCCAGCCAGGGGCAACGCGTTTCACCTTTCGAACCCCTTGCGCGCGAGCGCGCAACCTACGAGGACGCCGGGGTTTCAGGGCCGGCCGCCGAAGGTCACGTAGTCGTCGAGTTCGATCCAGTCGAACCACGTGGCGATATCCGCCCGCTGGGGGGCGTTCTTGCGGTGGATCTTGCTGAAGAACTCGCGGGCATCCGGCGTGGAGACTGTCCATTGCTCCATCCAAGCGGACCAGCCAGTGATTTCCCACGCGTTGCGCCGGGGTTTGGCCTTGGACTCGACGTAGGCGAGCATCTCGCTGTCGCTCTTTCCGGCTTTGATCCGGGCCGTGAAGGCCACGTGCTTCAGCCCGGTGAACGCGAAGAACTTCACGTCGAAAGGGCAGTTATAGTGGAAGTCTCCGCCGCGGCCGGCGGCGACAGCGCGGGCCTTGTCGAGCAGACGCGGCAGGTGAACGTAACCGCCCAGGCGGGTGCGGGGACTGCGCGGCGCGTGGCGGGTGAGATCAGGGGCGCTGTAGTTCAGCGCACTGGCGGCGGCGCTGACGGGTTTGAAATAGGCGGCGTGGAAGGATTCTTTGGCCATGGTCGATAAGGATAAAGGGCGTCGAAGGACGTGCAAACCGGCGGAGGCTTTAGCGCGGAGCCAACAGGGTGTTGATTTCCGCGTAGGACATGGGCCTTCCGCCAAGTTCGCGGAAACGCCGTGGCGCAGGAAGTCGGCGGCGACCGCGGCAGTCAGGCCATAGGCTGCGCTGGCGATCCCCGACCCGGCGCTCAGGCGCCGGACACCGAGCGCTGCCAGCACGGGCGTCGCAGGCAGTCCGGCGCGGGCGAGGACGTTGAGCGGCAGTTTTACTGCCGGAACGAGCGCGGTGATCGTGGGCGCGTCCCCGACGCCCGGTACGAAAATTCCGTCGGCACCAGCCGCACGGTAGCGCACGGCGCGTGCCAGCGTTTCACCGAGCCGGTGCTCGGCTGGGACCAAGGCTCGCAAGTAGGTGTCGGTGCGGGCGTTCACGAAAAGAACCGTGCCAAGGCGGGCGGCGGTGCGCTTCACCTGTGCGATCTTCGCGCAGAGGAGATCGGGGCTGCTGCTGCCGTCCTCGAGGTTGATGCCTACCGCGCCGGCGTCGATCAGCTGCGCAACATTTTCGCCCACAATAGCCGGATCGGATGAGTATTCGCTCTCGAAGTCCACCGACAGCGGTACGCGAACAACACGAGCAATCTCAGCGACCGTGGCGGCGAGGACCCGGATGGGCAGCAGATTGCCTCGGGATAGCCGTGGGACCACACGACGGCGGCGCTTGAGGTGGCGATGGCGGGAGCGCCGAGGCTCTCGATCAGACGGGCGCTGCCGGCATCCCAGGCGTTGGCCAGCAGCAGAAGTCCGCTTTGGTGAAGACGGTGGAAGGCGGCGGAGCGCGTCGAGGCTTCTGACATCATGAGTGATCCCCGGATAGGCGGGTCGGAGGTACCACGCCAAGTGATAGGTTACACTTAAGGTCACGTGATAGGTTACACTTTGCGGACCTGGCTTGGTGGTTGTGATCCCAAAAGATCGGAAGGGGTGCTGGGGAGGGCGCAGCCCTCCC
>Ga0105047_10004201_pt1 | contig 25154 bp, 19 predicted proteins | sample MAT04_FD_78384 | JGI IMG/M metagenome (GOLD analysis project Ga0105047, IMG submission 78384) | Freshwater microbial communities from Lake Fryxell liftoff mats and glacier meltwater in Antarctica - MAT-04 (megahit assembly) | ecosystem: Environmental > Aquatic > Freshwater > Ice > Liftoff...
CCACCGCTACCGCCAACACGAGCAAAGCGCCGCCGCCGTTCGGCGCCTGCGACAAAGCGTTCCTCGCCAAACTGCGCGACGCCGGCCAGGATGCGCCGGTGATCTTCGACATCGGCGGGTCCAACGGCTGGTGGTCGCGCACGATGCTCGATGTCTATCCCGAGTCGCGCTACGAGCTATTCGAACCGTTGGCCGGTCGGCGAAAAGAATACGACGACTCCTTGCGGACGGCGTTGGCTGAACATGGCAACTTCAGCGTGCACCCGGTGGCGCTGGGCGACCGCGAGGGCCAAGCCGACTTCTGGAACGAGCCGAACGGGGTCGGCAGTTCCCTTCTGGTCGGCTCGACGCCCGCCGACCAACGCATCGTGGTCCCGGTCCGCAGGCTTGACGGCCTCGTGGCCGAACTCAAGCTGCCCCAGCCACAGATCATCAAGGTCGATGTGCAAGGCAGCGAGGACCAGGTCATCCGCGGCGGCCAGGAGACGTTCGCCGCGGCCGACATCCTGCTGCTCGAAACCTGGCTGCGTCGCGGCTATGGCAAGGCCACGCCGCTGCTGACGGAACTCATCGACATGCTCGTACCCATGGGCTTCCTACTGGTCGACGTCGGCGATTTCTATCGCAAGCCAGATCAGGAACTCATCTCCATCGACGCCTTCTTCGCCCATCGCCGCTGCATCGAGCGACTCACCAGCCGCGGGGCCCAGCTCCCGTGGCGCGGGTTCTGGGAAGGCTGAACCGCGCCCCCGCACGGCACACCCTCACACCAGACCGACCGCGCCCCCAAGGACCACTCATGCACGTGCTCGTCACCGGATCATCTGGACTCATCGGCTCCGAGGCCGTTGCCTTCTTTGATCGCCTGGGCTTCCCCGTGCTGGGGCTCGACAACAACATGCGTGCCCAGTTCTTCGGGCCCAAGGGCGACACCAACTGGAACCGCCAGCGGCTTGAGTCCACCTGCAAGCGCTTCACGCACCTCGCGCTCGACATCCGCGATCGCCAGGCCGTGCTCGATCTGTTCCAGCGCGAGCCGATCGACCTGGTGATCCACGCGGCGGCCCAGCCCAGCCACGATCTGGCGGCCAAGATGCCCTTCGAGGACTTCGACGTGAACGCCGGCGGCACGCTGAATCTGCTCGAAGCCCTGCGCCGCCACCGCGAACACGCCGCGTTCATCCACGTCTCCACCAACAAGGTCTACGGCGACGGGCCCAACTTCATCCCGCGGAACGAGTTACCCACCCGCTACGAGTTCGCCGACCCGGCGTATGCCCACGGCATCGCCGAAACGTTTTCCATCGACCGCACCACGCACTCGCTCTTTGGTGCCAGCAAAACCGCTGGCGACATCATGGCCCAGGAATACGGCCGCTACTTCGGGCTCAAGACCGGCGTCTTCCGCGGCGGCTGCCTCACCGGGCCCCAGCACGCCGGCGTCGAGCTCCACGGCTTCCTCAACTACCTCGTCGCTACCGCCCTCCGCCAAGGCCCGTACTCGATCTTCGGCTACAAGGGCAAGCAGGTCCGCGACCAGATCCACTGCCACGACGTCATCAACGCCTTCTGGGCCTTCGCCCAGAACCCGCGCCCGGGCGAGGTCTACAACCTCGGCGGAGGCAAGGCCAACGCCGCCTCGCTCAACGAATGCGTCGAGATGATCCACGCCCGCACCGGCAAAAAGCCCGTGCTCACCTACGACCCCACCAACCGCATCGGCGACCACATCTGCTACTACACCGACCTCCGCAAGCTCCAGAGCCACTACCCCGATTGGAAGCTCAGCTACTCGCTCGACCGCATCGTCGACGAGATGATCAAGGTCATCTCCGACCAGCGCGCGGCCGCGTGATCGCGCTCGCCGACCTCACACACCCAGATCGGTCTTGGTGAAGAGCGACTCGAAACGCAGGCCCGCGCGTTCAACGTTCTCGCGCGCGCCTTCCTCGCGGTCGATGGTCGCGATCACCGCCAGCACCTCGGCCCCCAGCTCGCGCAAGACGCCCACGGCCTCCAGCGCCTGCCCGCCGGTCGTCGCTACATCCTCCACGAACACCACCGCCTCGCCGCGCTCCAGCTTGCCTTCCATCTGCTTGGCGGTGCCGTACTCCTTCTTGGCGTTACGCACAAACAAGCACGGCAGCCCCGTCGCCAAGCTGGCGACCGTCACCAGCGGGATCCCGCCCAGCTCGGCCCCCGCGAGGCGGACGACCCGCTTGCCCGTGGCATGCTCGACGCCGCGCACCCGCTCCGCAAACAGATCGCCCAGATCCTTAAGGATCTCCGGGCGCGTCGAGAAGAGGTACTTATCAAGGTAATAGTGGCTGGTGCGGCCCGAACGGAGTGTGAACGTCCCGCGCAGCACGCAGACATCCGCGATCGCCCGAGCCAGTTTGTTCCGATCGATGGTGGCCGTCATGGCCAAAGAATAGACTCTTGAGTCGGCAGGTTGGCAGCACCCGCAACGGAGGTTTTCATGCACCTCTTGGCCCTCACCGTCGCCGCGATTGTTTCTCACGCCGGCCCGCCGACGGCCCCGCCCGACCCGCTCGCCGGACCGGCCATCGCCGCCAAGGCCGAGCCGTCGCTGGTGGCCCGCGAGTTCGATGGTCGGCTGCGCCGGCTCGATATCCACCCCGTCGAAGCCGCCCTCACGATCCTGAACCTGAGCGACGCCGAGCGCAAGGCGATCGACCAAATCATCCGCGAGCGCACAGCGATCTTCGACAGCGTGCTGCAACAGAACATCCTGCTGGTCCAGCAACTCGGGAGCGCCGGGGCCTCGGGTGACAAGCAGGAAGCCGTGCGGCTGCTGATGGTGATCATGGGCAAGCTGCAACCACTGACCTCGCGCGGCCCGCTGGAGCTGGAGATCGGCCGGGTGCTCCAGCCGAGCCAGCGCAAAGTGCTGGAGCGTCTGACTAAGGACTATCACAACGCAGTAGCCGCCGACGGCCTGTGGGAAGACGGCCGGGTCACGCGCCCCGGCAACCGCTTCGAAACGATCGCGGCCGAGCGTTTCCGTCTCTTCACCGTTGACGCCGAACGTTCGATCAAACGCATCCTCGGTCAGGGCGAGCAGGATTTCGAGCAGCTGATCGCCAAGCTGAGCCTGAGCCCCGAGCAGGAATCGCGCATGCGGGCCCAGGTACAAGCTTTCGGCGAGCGGACGGGCCTCAACCCCACCGAGGGCGATCAGTTGCGACTGGGCCTCGTCGTCTTCGCGTGGCTCGACGCCGATCAGCAAGCCGTGCTTCTGCGGCACATGCGGGAAGCCGACGGGGCCAAGGTCGGTCCGACCATGAGGCCTGCCATGGATCCCGGGATGGACCCCGCAGCGGAAGCCGGGGCTCCGGACGGCCGATAAACCGACGGGCACTATGATCGGGTGCCTGCGACGCGGATCGCGCCGCCCTATACCCCGGAACGACCCATGACCAAGCAAACCGCACTTTCGCTGTCACTCCTCGGGCTGGCCCTCTCAGGATCGCCAGCCATCGCCCAACTGGTGCCGCCGATCAAGAAGGACGCGCCGATCGAGCGTCCGGCCCCGCCGCCGCAGGTCGAGGCGGTGCCAATCCCCACGCCGCCGGAACCGCGCGACCCGAGCGCGGTGGCCGAGCCTCCACATGTGGATTTGAAGCTGGTGGACATCACGCCGCGCGACGAGAAGGGGCGTGTGCTTCCCCCGCCGCGCCCGCTGGATGAGATGGTGATCGACGCCGTCTTGCCGCAACTGAGCGCGGAGATCCAGGCGGGGATCGCCAAGGCCAGAGTTTCGCGTCTCGCCGGTGCCGACCGCGCCATTGCCCGCAAACCCGTGGTGGCCCTGGCCGTCCGAGGGCTGATGGCCGAGCTCGACGCCACCCAGGACCGCGAGCGGATCATGGCCATCGACAAGCAGGTGCGCGAGCTGATCATCACGCCCGCGCTCCTCAACCACCTCCAGAACAACGTGCTCATCTCCGGCAAGCAGATCAACGATCTGGCGGCCATGCTCAGCGCGTACTACCGCGCCTTCCAGGGATCCGTCAACGACAACGAGCAGGAAGTGCTCCGCAACGTGGTCCGCGTCAACGCCGTCGAGCCGATGCAGATCCTCGATCGGCTGCTTCTCGATTCGGCCCTGCGCTGGAACGACGTGAAAGCCAAGGTGAAGCTGATCGAGGAGCAGGCCAAGGCGATCGCCGACGCCGAAGCCACGGTGCTCAACGCCAGCGACGACGCCGCACGACGCGACGCCATGGCCGCCCTGCTCGCCAAGCTCCCCGAGAAGACCCAGACCAGCGTGTTGATCGCCGTTGCGACGCCGCTGCCCAGGCCCGTCCCGGCCAAGCCCGCCAAGCCCGAAGAACCCAAGCCCGACGGCAAGTAAACCGCCGCGTTCACTCGGGCCGCATCAGCGGGAAGAGCACCACGTCGCGGATCGTCCGCTGGTTGGTGAGCAGCATCACCAGCCGATCGATGCCCAGACCCATGCCACCTGCTGGCGGCATGCCCACCTTGAGCGCCTGGATGAAGTCCGCGTCGAACGTGCGGAACGCCGTCTCCTCCGCGTTCTTCTCGGCGTCGCCCGTCGCCAGTTGCTCGCGGAACTTGGCCGCCTGCACGTCCGGGTCGTTGAGCTCGGTGTAGTGCGGCGCGATCTCCATGCCACCGATGAACAGGTCCGCCCGGTCGGCGATCTCCGGGTTGCCCGGCTTGGGCCGCGTCAGCGGGCTGATGGCCGCCGGGTAATCGATAATGAACGTGGGCCGCGCAGGATCAAGCGTTCCCTCCGCCTTCTCCTCAAACAGCTCATTGACCAGGTACCAGTGGTCCACGCCCTCGGTCTTGCGCCCCCACGCTTTGGCCGTTGCCGCCACGCGGTCGCGTTCGGTCATCGGGAAGCCGACGTGCTTCTGGAACAGGTCGCCATAGCGCACGCGCTCGAACGCCCGGCCGTAGTCGATCGTGAACTCTCCGAACGGCAGCACCAGCCCCCCGCCACTCGCCACCGCCCGCGCCGCCTCGCGGATGAGCGACTCGGTCAGCTCCATCACCGTTTCGACATCGCCGAAGGCGTGGTACGCCTCGAGCATCGTGAACTCGGGGTTGTGCTGCTTGTCGAGCCCCTCGTTGCGGAAGCTGCGGTTGATCTCGAAGACCTTGGGCATACCGCCCACGAGCAATCGCTTGAGGTACAGCTCCGGGGCGATCCGCATGAACAACGGCAACCCCAGCGCGTTCATGTGCGTGACAAACGGCCGCGCCGCCGCCCCGCCCGCCAGGATCTGGAGCATCGGCGTCTCAACCTCGATGTAGCCGCGTCCCTCCAGAAACCGCCGCACGCTCGCCACGATCCGCGAGCGCAGCTCGAACACGCGCGTCGTCTCGGGCGACGCCCACATGTCCACGTACCGCTGCCGATACTTGATCTCCACGTCCGTCAGGCCCGCGTGCTTCTCCGGCGGGGTCACCAGGCACTTGGCCCCCGGCAACAGCCCCTCGCCCTGGCACCACACCGTCACCTCGCCCGTCTTGGTCTTCATCACCCGGCCACCCGCCACCAAGACATCGCCCAGGTCCACCGTCTTGGCAAACTTGAACGACCGCTCGTCCACATCCTTCTGGCTCACGGCGATCTGCAAATCCCCCGTCGTGTCGCGCAGCGTCATCCACAAGAGCTTGCCGTTGTCACGCAGCAGCACCACTCGCCCGGCCACGCGAACGACCGGTCGTCGATCCTCGATCGGTGCCGCCGCCGCCGCCGCCACCGCCACCTTCGCCGCCGCCCGCGCGGCCGCATCGGCTTCTTGCTGCGCCTTGTCCGCCGACTCGTCGTAACGCGCTTTCGCCTCCATCAGCGGCAACAGATCGCTCTGCCGCTCGCCATACGGCGACAGACCAAGGGCCGACGCCGCGTCGCGGTTGGCGCGGCGCTGGGCTTCGAGAGGGTGAATGGAACCGCCGACCGAGTCGTGGGGATCAGCCATAGACCCGCATGGTAGAACCACCTGACCGCCACGCCTGCCACTCCGGCAGCCTCCGCCGATCCGACGGCCCTCCAGAGCAAACCCCCGCTTCTATGGTCCCGGCACGCCGGTTGCACAGCCCCTCCCGTCCGACGTCGAAACGCCAACGCACCACCCAGCCAGGATTCGCCCCATGCGCATGGATCGCTTCACTACCGCCGCCCAACAGGCCTTGGCAGAAGCCCAGGCCGACGCGCTCAACCGCAACAACCCCGAGCTCATCGGGACGCACGTCCTGCACGCTCTGCTCAAGGACAAATCCGGCCCCGCCTGCTCGATCCTGGCCAAGGCCGGGGCCGACGCCGGGCGGGTCGCCAGCGTCGCCCTCTCCGAGCTCGACCGCCAGCCCAAAGTCTCCGGCGGCGGCGGCAACGCAGGCCGCGCCACCCTCGAGCTCCTCGCCAAGGCCGACGAGTTCTCCAAAAAGATGGGCGATCAGTACGTCACGGCCGAGCACCTGCTCATGGCCCTCGTCGAGGTGCCCGGCCCCGCCAAAGAAATCCTCGCGATCAGCGGGGCCTCGCGCCGCTCCATCGAGGACGCCGTCAAAGCCATCCGCGAGGCCTCGGGCGTCAAGCAAGTGACCGACCCGGCCCAGGAGACGCAGTTCGAAGCACTTAAGAAGTACACCATCGACCTCACCGAGAAGGCCGCTCAGGGCAAGATCGATCCGGTGATCGGGCGCGACGACGAGATCCGCCGCTGCATGCAGGTGCTCAGCCGCCGCACCAAGAACAACCCCGTGCTCATCGGCGAGCCCGGCGTGGGCAAGACGGCCATCGTCGAGGGCCTCGCCCTCCGACTGGTCAACGGCGACTGCCCCGACTCCATGAAAGACCAGCGGGTCCTGACGCTGGATGTGGGCCAGCTCCTCGCCGGGGCCAAGTTCCGCGGCGAGTTCGAGGAGCGCCTCAAAGCCGTGCTCCGCGAGGTGCAGGCCGCCGCGGGCAGCGTGATCCTCTTCATCGACGAGTTGCACACGATCGTCGGCGCGGGGGCCGCCGAGGGGGCCGTCTCGGCCGGGAATCTGCTCAAGCCCGCCCTCGCCCGCGGCGAGCTTCGCTGTATCGGCGCGACCACCCTCGACGAATACCGCAAGCACATCGAGAAAGACCCGGCCTTCGAACGCCGCTTCCAGCAGGTCTTCGTCGATCAGCCTTCGGTCGAAGAGACCATCGCGATCCTCCGCGGGCTCAAGCCGCGCTACGAGGCCCACCACGGCGTCCGCATCCTCGACGCCGCCATCATCGCCGCCGCCCAGCTCAGCCAACGCTACATCACCGAGCGCTTCCTCCCCGACAAGGCCATCGACCTCATCGACGAGGCCGCCGCCCGGCTCCGCATCGAGAACGACAGCATGCCCACCGAGCTCGACGAGCTCCGCCGCAGGATCATGCAACTGGAGATCGAGCGCGAAGCCCTCCGGCAAGAAGCCGGGGAAGTGGCCAAGAGCCAATCGGCCAAAGGGCCCAGCGAAGAGCGCGCCGGAGCCAAGGCCCAGCTCAACAAAATCGAACGCGAGCTGGCCGAGCTTCAAGACCGCAACCGGGCGCTCACGGGCCGCTGGCAAGAAGAGAAGAAGGACTTGGACGCCGTCAAGGGCGTCAAGTCGCAGATCGACGCCAAGCACACCCAACTGGAGCAAGCCCAACGCAAGGGCGACCTCGAAACCGCCGCCCGCATCCAATACGGCGAGATCCGCGAGCTGGAGAAGACACTGGCCCAGGCCGAGCAGGCCCTGGCCGCCCGTCAAACCCGTGGCGATGCGCTCGTCAAGGAAGAAGTCGACTCCGAGGCCATCGCCGCCGTGGTGGCCGCGTGGACGGGTATCCCCGTCGCGCGGCTCGTCGAGGGCGAACGCGACAAGCTCGTCCGCATGGAATCCCAGCTCGCCAAGCACGTTATCGGTCAGGATGAAGGGCTCCGCGCCGTCGCCGACGCCGTCCGCCGCGCCCGCGCTGGCCTGGGCGACCCCAACCGCCCCATCGGCTCCTTCCTCTTCCTCGGGCCCACCGGCGTGGGCAAGACGGAGACCTGCCGCGCCCTCGCCGAGTTCCTCTTCGACACGCCCGACGCCATGGTCCGCATCGACATGAGCGAGTACATGGAGAAGCACGCCGTCTCGCGGCTCATCGGCGCGCCCCCGGGCTACGTCGGCTACGAAGAAGGCGGGGCCCTCACCGAGGCCGTCCGCCGTCGGCCCTACGCCGTCATCCTGCTCGACGAGATCGAGAAGGCCCACCCCGACGTCTTCAACGTCCTGCTGCAAGTGCTCGACGACGGCCGGCTCACCGACGGCCAGGGCCGCACCGTCGACTTCAAAAACGCCATCGTCGTGATGACCTCCAACTTCGGCTCGGCCATGATCCAGGAACTTTCCAATGACGGGGCCGAGGACTGGGAGATCGACGCCGCCGTGCGCGACCTGCTCCGCCGCGGGCCCGCCGGTGCCGCCGCCTCGGCCATGAACAAACTCGGGCAGGAACTGGGCAAGGGCCAGGTCTCGCCCAAGGTGATCGAGGCCGTGATAAAGGCCCAGCAGGCCATGATGGGCGCGGTCTTCCTCCGCCCGGAACTTTTGAACCGCATCGACGAAACGATCGTCTTCCACCAGCTCAAGCGCGAGCACATCGACGCCATCATCGACATCCAGCTCGCCCGCCTCCGCGCCCGCCTCGCCGAGCGCGGCTTCAAGCTCGAACTCGATCCCGAGGCCAAGGCACTCATCGCCTCCGAAGGCTGGGACCCGGCCTTCGGCGCCCGCCCGCTCAAGCGCGCCATCCAGCAGCGTCTTGAAAACCCCCTCGCCAGCAAGCTCTTGCAAGGGGCTTTCCCGGTTGGTGCGACCATCCGAGCCCACGCTCATGGGGGGTCGCTGTCGTTCGACTTCGCATAGCCGACGCTCGCGGCACTCTGTGCAAAAGTTCGACGAACACCCGTTCGGGTGTTTCGATTATCATTCTGAACACATGCAGGAGAACCAAGATCGCTATGTGCAACCGCCCGGTGTGCCCAACACCGCCGACCTGTCGGCGTTGTGCCAGCTCTTTGCCGGCGCTGCCGAGGCCAGCACCTCGTTTCATGCGCGGGCCAAGCACCTCCTTGATGGTGCCTGCAAGCTGATCAACGCCCAGCTCGTCTCGTTCGGGATCGTTCATGACGCGCTTCCAGGCCAGACCCTTCGGGTCGAGTTCCTGGGCATGTTCGGCGACTGGCGCGGGGGCGATTGCCGCCAGACCTTCATAACCTATCTGCAAGAGGGGCTCGCCTCCGACCCGGCATATCCCATGGCCGTCGAGCGGCTGCTGGCTGCGCGGCCGGGGGAGCCGCTGGCCCTGAGCCGGCCAGATCTCATCAACAACGACGAGTGGTATGCCTCGCCGCACGTGCAGACGCTTCGCCTCGCTGCGGGGCTCGACGACGCTCTTTATTGCGCGATCGGCATGCCCCACCCACCTGGGCAGTTCCGGGCCATGACGTTCGTCCGCAAGGCCAGCGCCGGGCCCTTCTCCCCGCGCGACCAGCACCTCGCCCGGCTCCTGATCAGCTCGCTCGACTGGCTCTTCATCGGCCTTGATCGCGAGCGCGAAGCCACCCGGATCACCGATTCCTTGAACGCAAGTCTGTGGGGAACGCTGGCCTGCCTCCAGGCCGGCGACTCCGTGAAGGAGGCCGCCAAGAAGCTCGGGTGCACGCCGCTCACTATCAGCACCTATGTAAAGCGCTTACATCGCCACTTCGGGGTCAGCAGCCGCGGCGAGCTGCTCGTCCGCTGCGCCGAGCTGCGAATCAGCGCGAGCGTCGCCGACACCCGCTGGGCCCGCTCTTTCAAAGCCTCGCTCGACTTGCCAGCACGGGACGTCCAAAACGACACTTCGCCAGCCGAAACTCCGCCAGCGACTTAGTCCCCGTTTATGGACCTTGAGAAGATGTCAGTCCAAGTCATCATCTATCTACACGACGGCTGACAGGAGGCGGGGCCAGCGCTCCGCAATTGGGGATAATGAGATGCTCGGAGCCGTTGTGCGTTCGAGGAGGGGAAGGACCTTCCAGTTATTCGGACGTTAACTGGGTTGAACACCCCAAATTCATGGTTACCCACTCGTCGCCCTTATTCGTCAATAAGGCGGGTGGCGGTTGTGCCGATAGCACTCTGCGTAGGGATGTTTCCTGCTCGCCGAGGACCGTGATTGAGCCGCAAAACCGTCCAAATCACTGAGCAACGCCGGGCCCCGCGGCCTCAGGATCGCCGGGCCTTTGCGCGTCTACCGACGGATCGCCCGTGCAAGATCCAACGGACTTCCGCCCGCTTTGAGCAGGCGCACACGATCAACGTCTCCAGCGGCGGGGCCCTCATCGAGGTCCGGTCGCCGCGGCCGATTGCGGTTGACGAACGACTCCATCTAGGCGTGGCGTGGGATGGCTCGCCGGTGCTGCCGCGGCAGGCCTTGTTGCCCGCCCGCGTGGTGCGTGTCAGCATGGCGGAGTCGGGGGTGCAGGTCGTGGCCATTGAGTATCTGCACCAGGCCGAGATGGCCGTCGCGGCGTAGATCGGTTTCGATCTTTTCAATCACGGCGAACTGATTAGGCGCTCGACGGCTTCGAGCCGCTTCTTGTGGATCGCGCGGTCGGGTTCGATCGCGATGAGGACCAGGATGTGCCGCTTGGCCGTTGCCGGGTCTTGGCGTTGCAGGGCCAGCCCGGCCGCGAGTTCGCGGTGCTTGGCGTCATAAGGGGAGACGCGCGTGGCCCGCTCGGCCTTCTGCGACGCTTTCTCCAGATCGCCCGCCCGGGCATACAACGCGGCGAGCTGAGCCGCGTAGATCGGCAGCCGGTCCTCGCGGACGTCCAGATATTCCAGGTGCGGGATGGCCGCCAGCGGGCCGGGGCCTGCCTCCGATGCTTCGAGGGTCGGCAGGGCGAGATAGATCCGCGCCAGCAGCCGGTGCGGCTTGGGGTCCACGGGCCGGGCCGCGGCGTAACGCTCCAAGAGCGGGATGAGCGTGGCATCGGGCTCCGCCCTGCCGAGCTTGGCGAGGGCCTCGTCGAGCGCGAGCTCCAGCACTTCGGGATGGGCTGGGTATTTCTCCAGCCAGAGGGCGACGCGGGCCGCGTCGGGCTGGGCCTGTTTGGGGTTGAGGTCGCCGACTGCTTCCACGGCGGGATCGATGGGGACGGCCTCGGCGGGCGCTGGCACCGGGGGCTCGGCGGCGGCCTCGGCCTTGAGCATCTCCAAGACGCTCGGCTGGCCCTTGGGCGGCAGCATGCCCCAGGCGATCACCTGCTCCGTCGCCCAGGCGCGGAACGCGCTGAAGAACTTCTCGCGGCTGAGTTCGAGCACCTGCTCGAAGGCGTCTTCTTCGCGCACGCCTTTGGCGTAGAGGTCCATCAGTTTGAGCGGCGCGCGTGGGCCGAACGTCTCGACCATGTACTGGTACATCCAGTGGCCCTGCGCATACGCGAGCGAGCGGTCCTGCGGGCGTTTGGGGCGGACGAAGGCGATATTGATGGCCTGAAAGTCGAACAGCTCGTCGGCCGCCAGCGCGTCGGCCAGCAGGCGGCAGGTGCTGTCGTCGCGCGGGGCCTGCTCCAGGAAGACGGCCTGGGCCTCGGTGAACCAGTGCGGGATGCGGTTGCCGGTTTTGGAGAGCCCGACGGTGTGGGTGTACTCGTGGCGGAGGACGCGTTCCCAGTCGTAGGGCCCGCTGTGGCCCGGGCCCTCGCGCGGGGCTTCCATGGCGATGATCGGGCCGGTGGACGCGGCGATGGTGTGGATCTGCGTCATGCCGACGATCCGCACCGCGAAGGCTCGGTGGTTGGGCAGGAGCTCGATGATGGTCCGCTGGGCCGGCTTGTGATCGAGCCCGCCGACGACCGACTCGGGCGCGCCCGTGACCTTGCGGTGATTCTCTTCGAGCACCGGGAGCATCTCCGCGGCGAGCAACGCGTCGGCGGCAAACTCTGCGCCGGGCTTGCTGCGGACGACGAAGTGAGGGCTCTCGTGGCGGATGTACGTGGCCAGATCGCGCACCAGCTTGAGGCAGTTGGAGGCCCGGACGTTGAACGGGTCGAGCTCGGTGGCGCGTTCCAGCGTCGCCAGGGCTGCTTCGTCCTCGCCGGATTGGATGTAAAGGAGCCCGAGTTCGATGGCGGGGGTGGGCCAGAAGGGCTGACGCTCGACGGCCCGCCTGAGCAAGTCGGCCCCGCGGGCGTATTGACGGGCCTCGGCGATCGCCTTCCCGGCTTCATAAAGAGCCCGTGGCGAACCGGGGGAGCGCCGGTCGTATTCGGCCAGTAGAGCTTCGGTGCCCGGCTCGTCAAAGCGGACGCTCTGTACGGCGGCTTGCATCTCCAGCAGGTCGCGGCGCGCGGGATACTTGGCGAGGGCCGGCGCGAGGGCGGCCCAGGCGAGCTCGGGGTCGTTGAGCCGGAGCATAGCGCGGGCGCGGACCACGGCGGCCAAGGGCGCGCCGGGGGCACCGGCCAGGAGATCCAGCCGGGCGGCGATGGCCTCGGCGGAGGCCATGTCGAAGGCGTTGACGGCCATCTGGCCCAGGAGCGACCACGCCGCGGCCGCCGATGGGTTTTTGGAGAGCGCGGCGTCCAGGGCTTCCTGGGCTTGCGCCAGCGCGTCCTTCTCATAGAGCAACTCGGCCTCGGCGAGATCGATGCGCCAATCGATGCGGCTGAACTTGGCGCGGGCGTCGCGGAGGAGGCTCATCATCGCGCGATGGTCGGAGCCGCCTGCGCCGTCGGCGGGGGCCCGCAGCCGCGCGAGGATCGCGGCGACGCGCACGGCTTCGATCACCTGCTCGGCGGAATCCGCCCGCGCGGTGCCGGAGGCGAGCAACTGGAGGGCCGGGGCGCCGGCGGCGATGGCCTCGTCGAATCGCCCAGCCATTTCCAGAGCCACGACGCGGAGGCGCAAGGCCCGCGGGCTGGCGTCGTTCTCGATCGCCGCTAGCGCGCCCGTGGCATCGCCTTGCGCCAATAGCCCCTCGACCCGGTCGAGGCCGCTTGTCTGCGGGTGAGCGAGGGATGAATCATCGAAGCGGCCCAATAGCAGCGACCAGCCGGCGCGCCGATCGATGGAGTCGAGGTCGGCTTCGGTGGCGAGGCCGTGGAAGAGTCGAAGGAGCTGAGCCTCGGCGGGCTTGAGGAATGGCGCGTCGATCGCGGCCTTCACGGTTTCAGCCAGATCCGGGGCGTCCATCGGCTTGGGGCCCGCCGGCTTGGACTCGGGGCTGGCGACCGGTTCGTCGGCGGGCTGCCGACCGGCCGCGTTCGCGATGGTCGCGGCGGGCGCGAGGAGCGTTGAAGCCGCCAGGCCGAGCCAGAAGATCCGACGCCGCTTGATCGCACGCATCAATCACCTCACGAGCGGAGAGACGCCGGGCCCGCCCTTGCTGGCGGCCGACGGGCCTCACCATCTATTCGGACCATAGCCGCTGCTCGATGGGCCAAACGTGCGTTCGGGGCGAGAAAGGCTCTTTGCGAGCGGCTGGCGGGGTCGATTATGGGTCGGCGTCGCCGGGCGCGGCGCGGACGTCGTCGCGGATATCGATGTCCCAGTCACCCCCGTCGGGCGGCTCGATGCTGAACAGGGCCTTGTCGATCGGCCCGTTGCGCGATTGGTTGATCAGGAGCACCTCGGAGGCGGCCCCATTGGGCGTGCGCGTGCGGGCGGCACGGGGGAGGAGGTCGTCGAGGCGGTACCAGAGGCGGATCTCTTCAAAGTCGCGGGCTTCGGTGAGGCCGGGCTTGGGTACAAGGCGGAGCTGGACGGTCCCTTCGAGGGCCCGTTTGAAGCTGGCGTCATCGGCCGTGAGGCCGTCGTCGATCGAGAGCAACTCGGCGTCGAAGCGGCGCAGGATCTCGGCCTTCTTCTGGCCGATGGGCAGCACGAAGGGCCCCTCGCCGATTTTGAGCGGGTCGACAATCTTGCCCGCGGGGACGACGCGGCGCTTGAGAAACTGCTTGGTGGTGTCGTTCTGTTCGACGAGCCATTCGCCGTCGAAGACGAACTTGGTGGTTTCGTCGCGGCGGGCGTTGTCGACGATGAGCGTGGTGAAGATCACGGCGAACGAACGACGCGGGACGGCGTCGGCCTCGGGGCGGGGTTCGGTGGCGAAGCTGAGCCGACCTTGCCGCGTCTGGGCGTCGCCGCCCTGAATGTCGGCAAAGCGCTTCTTGTACTGCACGTCGGCGGCGAACGAGCGGAGGTCGCGGTCGGCCGTCTCGAGCGTTCCGAGCAGCTCGTCGGCGGAGGCGAAGCGGGCCACCTTGTCCGCCGCGGCAGCAGTCTGGGCGGGGGGTGCGGCTGGAGCTGCGGCTTGGGGAGCGGCTGGGGGAGCGGGGTCTGGCTGGCCCCACGACAGCGACGCCAAGGAGACGAGCACGATGGACAACAGAGAAAGCATGGCAGATCTCACGGGGTCTAGGCGACTGAGGCTGACTTCGCCGCGGCGGGGCCGGCGGATGCCGACCCGGGGGCCGATCATCCTTGGTCGGTCATGGCCCTCGGGCCGATGAGGGCGATCATCCGGCCGCTGCGGGCCTTGTCGCGGCGGTGGGAGAAGAACAGCTCCGGCTCGCTGGCGGTACACTGCGGCAAAACGTCGATGCGATCAGCAGGGAGGCCCGCGGCGGCCAGTTGCTGGGCGACGGCCGCGCCCAGATCGATGTGTGGCCTGAGCCCCATGTCGCGCCGGACGACGGAGGTTGGCCCGCTGGTGGCTGGGCCAAAGGCGCTCTCGAACGGCCCGGCGACCTCTTCGCCAACCTCGAACGCGCCGACGCCGATGCGTGGACCGATGGCGGCGGCCAGGTCGGTCGAGAAGCCGTGGCGGGCGGCCAGCTCGCGCGCGGCGAGGACGGCCTTGGTCGCGATGCCCCCGATCACACCCCGCCAGCCCGCGTGGACCGCGGCGACGACCCGGCCGTCGAGCGTTGAGAGGAGCAGCGGTACACAGTCGGCGACGCGGACGCCGGTGAGCGCGCGCGGGTCGTCGGTCACGATGCCGTCGGCGCGGAGAGCGTCGGCCCAGATCGCGTCCGGGTCGGCGATAGCGACGTCGGTGCCGTGCATCTGATGGACCTGCATGATACGACGACCCTCGGCCCCGATGGCGGCGCTGACGCGGCGGAGGTTCTCGGCGATGTTGGCGCGGGAGTCGCGCTCTTCGGGGGGCAAGTCGCCGGGGTTACCGAAGTTGAGTGTGTGGAAGATCCCTGTAGAGACACCGCCGGAACGAGTTGAGAACCCGTGCGGCACGCCGAGGCGATCGAGCACCTCGCTGCGTATGGCCAGGCCGCTCGCGTAGAGGGTGCGGGAACCGGCGTGTTGCGGGGGCCCGGGCATGAAGAAACATTAGCAGGGATGCTCTCGTGGCAAGCACGTCGACCGTCGCTTGTTCAGGGTCGGGAATATGGCGGAAGTGTGCCCGAAGCGGGAGCGGGTGCTAGACGATCCGCATCGCCGCGAATACGCTCCAACCGTCTGTTGTCACGATACTTGTTCCGCCGAGGAAATGCCGGATGCCCGCCACGACCCCGCATCAAACACTGCTCGACCAGCTCGGCTGGCGATATGCCACCAAGAAGTTTGACCCGGCTCGAAAGATCCCGTCGGACCTTTGGGCGACTCTGGAGAAGGCCGCGGTGCTGGCGCCGTCGTCTTACGGGTATGAGCCGTGGCGGTTCGTGGTGGTGACCACGCCGGCGTTGCGCGAGAAGCTGAAGCCCGCGGCGTACAACCAGGCGCAGGTGACCGACGCGTCGCACCTGATTGTCTTCTGCCGTCGCGAGAGCATCACCCCCGAGGACACCGAGGCGCTTCTGGCCCGCACGGCCAAGGCCCGAGGTGTCAGCGTCGAGAGCCTGTCGGCGTTCCGTGGCGTGCTCAGCGGGTTCGTAGCAGGGGGTAAGCCGCCGGGCGGCGAGTGGACCGTTTACACGGCCCGGCAGACGTACATCGCGCTGGGCTTTTTCCTGTCGGCCGCCGCGGCTCTCGGGATTGACGCCTGCCCGATGGAGGGCTTCGACCCGATCCAGTTCGACGAGATCCTGGGCCTCAAGGGCTCGGGCTATCTGTCGACGGTGATGGCGACGGCCGGTTACCGCGCCGCCGACGATAAATACGCCACGCACCTCAAGGTGCGGCGTTCGCTGGAAGACGTGATTGTGCGGCGCTGACGCGGCTGGCCGATGGTTATCAGCCCCGCCTCGCTTGGCATCCACCAACCAGAGCCCGCCCGAGTGCCGATGTATTCGTATATGGGCCAGGTGTGCGAACACTCCGCGCAATCGATCCGGCGGCCATGCCGGCGCGGGTTCTCGCTGTTAGAGCTGACGATCGTGGTCGCGACCATGGGCGTGGTAGCCGCGATGGCCGTGCCGCGATTGGGCCTGGCGGCGGAGCGGGCGACGTACCGCACACTGCGGTCCAATGAGCTGGCGTTCCAGCGTGCGATTGATCTTTACGCGGCGGAGCATCAAGACCGCAACCCCGGGCAGGACGCTGATGGATCGGTGATGAACAGCGAGAGCGTGTTCGCCGCCCGGCTGCTGGGGCGGTCGGACATCGAGGGCGTGCCGATCGTCGGCGGGCTGTTCGGGCCGTATCTGAGCCGAATTCCGGTCAACCCGTATTCGCAGTGCGGCGGCACGCGTCTCGACGGCGCCGCGCCGGGGCTGGACTGCGCGTGGCGCTTTGACACAGCGAGCGGGGTCATCGCAGCCGATCACTCCAACACGCAGACCAACCGGCACGACACCTATCCGCGGCACCCTCCGCCCGCGACGCCCTCCACGCAGACAACCAGCACCAATGTTGACCCGCCGGCGGGCGGCACGGTGGAACTTGGGGCCGGCGGCAACCAGGGCGGCAACGGTGCCTCATTTTCGCCGCTGCTCATCCCCGATTGAATCGCCGCGCGCTCGCAACCGACGCGGCCTGCGGGCGCGAGTTACACTCCTCACCGATCGGCCCCCGCGCTGATCGCGAGGAGCCTCGAAGTGCCCACCCCCGCCAAGCGCCGCTCGACCAGCTCTGCCCGATCCTCCCGCGCCGCCAGCGCCGCCGCCAAGCCCGAGGTCCGCGTTGTCCGCGTGGGGCTCACTCAGATGGCCTGCAACGACGACCCGAAGGCCAACCGGGCGCGTCAGGTCGCGCTCGTCGAGGCCGCCGCCAAGCGCGGGGCGCGGATCATCTGCACGCAGGAGCTGTTCACCAGCCAGTATTTCTGTCAGATAGAGGATCACCGGTTTTTCAAGTTGGCCGAGAGCATCCCCGGCCCCAGCACCGAGGCGCTATGCAAGGTCGCCAAGAAGCACGCGGTGGTGATCGTGGCGTCGCTATTCGAGAAGCGGGCCAGCGGGCTCTACCACAACACCGCCGCCGTCATCGACGCCGACGGCTCGATCATGGGCATCTACCGCAAGATGCACATCCCCGATGACCCGCTCTACTACGAGAAGTTCTACTTCACACCGGGCGACACGGGCTTCCGCGCGTGGCAGACGCGCTACGCCAAGATCGGCGTGCTGATCTGCTGGGACCAGTGGTACCCCGAAGCCGCCCGACTGACGGCGCTCGAAGGGGCGGAGATCCTCTTCTACCCTACCGCCATCGGCTGGCACCCCAAAGAAAAGAAGGATTACGGCAAAGCCCAGCATGACTCATGGGAACTCATGCAGCGGGCCCACGCCGTCGCCAACGGCTGCTATGTCTGCGCTCCCAACCGCATCGGCCACGAGCACATCATCGGCCTCGACGGCCGGCCCGTCAGCCCCGACGGCATCCAGTTCTGGGGCCAGTCGTTCGTCGCTCAGCCCAACGGCGAGGTCGTCGAGCGCGGCAGCATCGACCGCGAAGAGGTCGTCGTCGCCGACTGCGATCTTGAGAAAGTCGAGTTCGCGCGGACGCACTGGCCGTTCCTGCGTGATCGACGGATCGACGCGTACCACGGACTGACGAAGCGGTTCGCGGACTAATCGACAGGCCAACTCACCCGGTGGGGTACGACCTCGGGCGGTTTCGCGAACATCTCACCTGGAAGCGCGATCCAACCGCAACGCACCGGTAGATCGGCGCTCGAATACTCGATCGTTTTCCCGCCCATAACATCTGAGAACACCCCACTCTACACTCACGGCGAACGGGGACGAATCGCCGTCTTCCGTCGCGGACTCCCCCCCGCGCACGCCTCCAGCCTCTCGCGCCCTGACCCCATCACCGCGACATCCCAAATGCCAACCCCCCACTCCCTCGGCTTCTCCTTCCCCCCCGAGTGGCACCCGCAGTCCGCCACCTGGTTCTCCTGGCCCCGGCCCGAGGGGATCTCGTTCCCCGAGCGATACCACACCATTCCCGCCAACATCGCCGCGATTATCCGTCAGATCACGCCTCGGCAACTGGTGCGGATCAACGTGCCCAATGAGAACTATCGCCGCATCGTCAGCGAGCAGCTCATCGCCGGCGGCGTGCCCAAGGCCCACGTCAAGAACCGCGTGAAGTTCCACTTGATCAAGACCAACGAAGCATGGTGCCGCGATCATGGGCCGGCGTTCGTGCTGCGCCGCGGCAAGCGCGCGGGCAAGGCCACAACGCAAGCCGCGATCGTCGACTGGGGCTTCAACGCGTGGGGCGGGAAGTACCCGCCATGGGACGACGATGACCGCGTGCCGACGCTGGCCGCGAAGGACCTGGGCATCAAGCGGGTGTTCTATCCGACCTTCAAGGGCCAACCGATTGTGATGGAAGGCGGTGCCGTCGAGTTCAACGGCGACGGCTGCGTCCTCACCACCGAGGCCTGCCTGCTACACAAGAACCGCAACCCGCACATGAATCGCGGCGACATCGAGCGGGCCCTGTGCGATTGGTACGGCCAGGAGAAAGTCCTCTGGCTGCACGACGGCATCGCCGGCGACGATACCGACGGGCACATCGACGACCTGGCCAGGTTCCTGAACCCCACGACGATCGCCATCGCGCTCGAAGCCGACTCGCGCGACGCGAACTACAAAGTCCTCAAAGACAACGCTCGGCGAACAACCTTCCTCCGCGACGCCCACGGCCAGCCGTTCAACATCGTGACGCTGCCGATGCCCAAGGCGGTGGTTCACGACGGCCAGCGGCTGCCGGCGACCTACCTGAACTTCCTGTTCATCAACGGCGCACTGCTGGTGCCGACCTTCCGCGACAAAAAGAACGACCGCCTGGCGTTGTCGGTCCTGCAGGCGGTGCTGCCCGACCATGAGGTCATCGGCGTCGATTGCGTCGAGCTGGTGTGGGGCCTGGGGACGATCCACTGCTTGACGCAGCAGGTGCCGAAGTGGTGATCATGCAGCCCGAGGGTGGGCTTGCCGCGCGCCCGGTGGCGGCGCACTTCTTGGAGCAGTACTTCACATTGGCCCAGTCGCGTTCCCACTTCTTGCGCCAAGCGAAGGGCCGCCCGCACACGATGCAGTCTTTAGTTGGCCGCGGCGCTTGTCCCACGCGTGAACGGTAACGCGCTCTTTGGCAAGCATCCCGACTGTTAACGAGGGTTTTCGACGAGGGCTCATGAGCCTTCGCACGCGCTCAAAGCGTTTCCTTACGATCGGGCTTCTTGCCAAGGTCGCCACGGGAACCCGCTCGGCATCACCCCCGGCCGCTCGTTGAGCCAGCCGACGAGCCACTCAAACGCGTCGACCAGCCGCGGTCCGGGGCGATTGAACATCTGGTTGCCGTCTACGACCGCGACGCGCCCGCTCCGCACCGCCGGCAGCTCGCGCCACCACGGCTCTTCCGCCAGCCGGGCCGTTTCGCTCCACGCCTGATCGAGCGTCAACCCGCACGGCGCGATGATGACCACATCTGGTCGGCTGGCGACGAGCACCTCCGCCGGCACCGTGACGCTCTTGCCAGCGCGGCGCTGCGTGGTGCCCACGGGCCCGGCGGCCGCCCCGGATTTGTTGATCGGCTCGGTGGGGTTGAGCGGGTGCCGCCCGCCGGCCCGTTCGATCAACTGCGGCGTCCAGTGCCCGCCGATGAACAACGGGGAGGTCCACTCGAGAAACGCCACGTTCGGCCCCTCAGCAAACGCATTCACAAAATCTTGAGCCGTGTAGAGCCGCTCGCGTAGCGACACCAGCGTGCGCCGAGCCGCGTCCTCCCGATCGAGCGCCCTGCCCACGGTCATCACGTTGTCCAGCACGCCCTCGAGCGTCTCGGGGTTGAGGCTGACGATCGCGGGCGGGGGCGAGAGCCGCTGGGCCACGCGGCGCACCGTCGCCAGGTCGATCGAGCAGACCGAGCAGAGATCCTGAGTGATGATGACCTCCGGTTTCAACGCCGCCAATCGTGATTCGTCGAGGGTGTACAGGCTTTGACCCTGTCCGATCGCGTCGCGTACGGCTTGGTCGATCGCGGCCGATCCGCCCGGCGCGAAGTGCGTCCGGGCGGCGGTCAGCACGGGAACATCAGTCACGTCCCCAACGCTGCCCGGGCCGGGAAAGTCGCACTCGTGCGAGCGCCCCACGAGCAACTCGGCAGCCCCCAGGGCGGCCACAATCTCCGTCGCAGATGGAAGCAGGCTGACAACGCGCATGAGCCAGCGTACGCGACGCTCGGCCATCTCCGCTATCGTGCTGGCCTTGAGCGACGAACCGTCCAACCCGCGCGTGCTCGTGGCCCTGCCCTCGTGGCTTGGCGACGCGGCCATGGCCACGCCCATGCTCCGCCGCGTGCGCGATGCGCTCCCCAAGTCGATCATCGTCGGGCTGTGCCGACCGGGGCTCGATGAACTGCTCGCCGGAGCCGAGTTCTTTGACGAACTGATGGTCGCCGACACCCGCAGCCTGATGGGCCCGGCCAAGGTCGCCTCGCGGCTGGTCAAGTACCGCTTCGATGCCGCCGTGCTATTGCCCAACTCCTTCGCATCGGCCATGACCATCCGCCTCGCGGGGATCCCCATCCGCCTGGGCTACGACCGCGACGGTCGCGGGGCCCTGCTGACGCACGGGCTGCACGCGCCGATCCGGGCCGCGCCGCACAAGGGCTGGGCCCCGATCTCCGCCGTCGAGTATTACGACGCCGCGGGCCGCGCGCTGCTGACGACCCTGGGCCGCGACGCCGGCGCGGCGCGACCGGGGAAGCTCGAACTCAGCGTGACCTCGGCCCAGGAATCATCGGGCCGGCAGATCCTGTATCGCGGCGGGCTCGCCCCTGCGGCCACCTTCGCCGTCATCAACCCAGGCGCCAACAACCCGGCCAAGCGCTGGCCCGTCGAGCGCTTCGCCGCCATCGCGCACCACCTTATCAGCGTCCGCGGCCTCACCGTCGCCATCAACGGCGCTCCCGGCGAGGCGACGCTGGCGTCGTGCATCCGCGACGCCGTGCTGTTGGAGAACCCCGCCGACGCGCCGCAGCTTTTGTGCCTGCCGGATCTGGGCATCACCGTCGGGGCCCTCAAGCAGATCGTCCGCTCGGCCCGGCTCATGATCACCAACGACACCGGCCCGCGCCACATCGCCGCCGCCTTCGGCGTCCCCACCATCGCGCTCTTCGGCCCCACCGACCACCGCTGGACCACCCTTCCAGACTCGGCCATCTGGCCCGTTGGCGCCAGCCTCGCCGACCCCGCTCGCGAGATCATGTTGCTGGCCGATCCGTCCCTCCCACCCGAGGAAGTCGCGGATGATCACCCCGATCGGTGCCGAATCAACCGCATCACGACCGAGTCGGTGATCGCGGCAGTCGATTCGTTCATAGACCGACCCGAGAAATTGCCCTGAGAGCCAGGGATTCATCCGACGCATCAAACACGGGTCGCTGTGAATCCCGGGCGGCGACCTTTGCCGACCACGCCTCCCCGTTGCCCCGTGCCCCACATGCCCCGCTACCATCCGGCCTCATGACCACCTCCGCACCCGATCGCGCCACCCTGCTCGCCCGCGGCGTCCTTCAAGAAGTCATCGCCGCCACGGCCACCAAGCCCGGGGCCATCGTGCTCCAACTGCCCACCAGCAGCTATCAGATCCACCTCCGCCCCTCGGCCCCGCTTGAATCCTTCGCCGCGGGCGTCGGCAAGCGGCTCGTCGGCACGATCACCGTGCAGGCCCTTCGCGTCGACGTTGTCAAGACCGGCGGCGGACGGTTCGTGGAGCCCGTCTTCGGCCGGCCGCGCCGCGTGCAGGGCAGCGTCCTCACCACCGACCCGGCCAGCGGCACCATCACCGTCAACGCCGGCGGCGGGGCGGCCGTCGACAGCGGCACACTGCCGATCGTCATCAAGCTCACCGACCCGCGCAACAAGCCCGCCGATTACCAGATCGGCGACCTCGTCTGCTGCGATGTGTTCGACGGCGCAACCTTCCAGAACGCTTGAGGCTACTCGATCCGCGGATCGACCCAGCGGTACAGCACATCCACCGCCAGGTTGAACACCACCAGCATCGTCGCAAACACCAAGACGACGCCCAGGATCAGGAACAGGTCTTTGTTCAGCACGGCATTCACAAAGTGCTGCCCCATCCCCGGCACCGTGAAGACCCGCTCCACGACAAATGACCCCGTCATCGCCAAGGCCAACGCCGGGCCCAGATAGCTCAACACCGGCAGGAACGCGTTCTTGAGTGCGTGCTTGAGCAGCACGCGCGACTCGGCCACGCCCTTGGCGCGGGCCGTGCGGATGTAGTCCGAGCCGAGCACATCGATCATGCCCATCCGCGTCAGCCGGGCGATGTACGCCGCGAATGGCAGGCTCAGCGTGATCATCGGCAGCACCGCCCCGCGGGGCCCCCAACTGGCCACCGGGAAGATGCCCCACCACACGCCGAAGACCAGCAATAGCCCCGCGCCGATCACGAAGTTCGGCAAGCTGATCCCCACCAGCGCGACCACCAGCGTGCCGATGTCCGCCAGGGAGTTGGGCCGGATCGCCCCGACAACCCCCGCCCCGAGCCCAAGGGCCAGTGCGATCACGATCGCCCCCGCGCCCAGCGTGACCGACACCGGCAGCGATGCCGCGATGATCTCGTTGACCCGCCAGTCCTCGTATTGCAAGGACGGCCCCAGATCAAAGAACAGCCGCGGCTTCGGCGCGAGCCCCGCGTCGATGGCCTGCGCGTCGCGCGCTGCCGCCACGCCGCTCCACTCCTCGCGGAGCCAACGCACGCCCGTGGCGTTTTCCAGGTATGACCAGTAGAACCGCGGAAAGCTGTCGAGGTTGTACTGCCGCTCCATCGCCCGCTGCACCTCGACGGGCGGCCTGCGACCCTCCGGGTTCTCCAGCGGGCTCCCGGGTATCGCCCACGCGAGCCACAGTGTCACGCTGTAGATCGCCAGCAGAATCAGCGGCAACTGCACCAGGCGTCGAAGGATTAAGGTCAGCATGACGGCTCGCAGACATCACCACTTACGGGTAGGCGGCGGCGGGATCTCCAGCGGCGCGTCGCGGCCCTTGCCGTCGCCGAGCATATCCAGCAACTGGATGTGCTGCTTCTGCCGCGGGTGCGGCGACACCCCGCTCACCTTGTGCGGGTTGAACATGTGCACCAGCCCATAGTGAAAGATCGGCAGCATCGGGAACTCGTCCTGCACCAGCATCCGCTCAGCCTCCGCCAGCACGCCCATCCGCTTTATTGGATCGAGCTCGTTGGCGGCGCGATCGAGCAGGCTGTCGAAGACCGGGTTGGAGTACTTGCGGTCGTTGTTGCCGTCGTTGGTCTTGGAGAGGTCCAGGAACGTGGTCGGGTCGCCGTAATCACCGAACCACCCGCCGCGCGCGATCATGTAGTTGCTGGACTTGAGGTCTTGGCGGAAGACCTTGATCTCTTTCTGATCGAGCGTGACCTTGACGCCCAGGTTGGTCTGCCACGATTTGGCGATCGCCTGCGCGATCAGATCGTGCCCCGAGTCTTTGTTGTAGAGGATGCTGACGGTGATGAACCCTTCCCCATTGGGATAACCGGCCTCGGCCAGCAGCCGCCGCGCCTCCGCGGGGTCGTACGCCGCGCCGTACACGGGCGGGTAGCCCGCGATCGAGTTGGGCGGCACCAGAACATCGGCCACCGCCTCGCCGATGCGGCGCACGTTCTCGGCGATGATCGACTTCTCGACCGAGATCGAGAACGCCTTGCGCACCTTGGCGTCATGGAACGGATTGGGCCGCCCGTCGGGCAGGTTGGGACGGCAGTTGAACGAGTAGAAGTACGTCCCGAACGCCGGGAAAACGTGGATATTTTGCCGCGGGTCGGGCGGCATCCGGCGGTCGATCGCGACCTGGTCGAAGCCCTGCTCCTTGAGCTGGTCGTAGAGCTCCTGATGCTCGTTGATGTACTGCTTCTTGGCCGCGATCAGGTCCGCGCGATAGTTGGGCACCACGCTGCTGAGCCAGTCGGCACCGCCCGTGCGATACGACAGGATCTGTGCGTTCGGGTCGCCGATCGACGGCATCTTGATCGAGTCGACGTTGATCGCAAGCTGGTCCCAGTGATGCTCGTTGCGCTCCAGACGCATATCACGCTTGAAGCGCCACGTCGTCAGCTTGAACTTCCCGTTGCCGATGAGCGCCGGCGGGCGCGTCCAGCCCGAGTCCGTCTCCACCCGGCCCGTCTCCGGGCTGATGCTGGTATACCGCGCCAATAGCCCCCGGTGCAGCGGGAAGAACGCCTCGAACGCGACGCAGTCGATGAAGTAGGGCACGGATCGCTCCAACCGGACGACCAGCGTCAGCGGGTCGGGCGCCTCGCAGCGGACCAGTTCGTCAAACTTCTTCTGGGTCTGGGCCCACAGTTCCCGCGCGGCGGCGGCCCGGTCGGCCGGCGCGTGTACCTTGGCGAACTCGTCCAGCCGCGCCTGCCGCCAGTCGTAGAACGCCTGCCCGCCCTCGATCATCTGGAACATCGACACATAGTCGCCCACGCTGTCGGGAAGCAGGGCCCGCCGCCAAGCGAAGCGAAAATCCTCCGCCGTCACCTGGCTGCCGTCCGACCACTTGGCATTGGGACGGAGATGAAACGTGTACGTCCGCTGGTCCGCCGACCGCTCCCAGCGCTCGGCCACCCCGGGCATCTTGTCAAAGTGGCGCGAGAAAACGTTGTTGATGACCAGCCCCTCCCACACCGCCCCGGCCACACGGAAGTCCTTCAGCC
>Ga0105047_10004204_pt1 | contig 25147 bp, 18 predicted proteins | sample MAT04_FD_78384 | JGI IMG/M metagenome (GOLD analysis project Ga0105047, IMG submission 78384) | Freshwater microbial communities from Lake Fryxell liftoff mats and glacier meltwater in Antarctica - MAT-04 (megahit assembly) | ecosystem: Environmental > Aquatic > Freshwater > Ice > Liftoff...
GAGCCATTGGTATTTTTGCGATCCGCGCCGATGGAGTTTTGCGAAGTCGCCAGCATGGCCATGGAACTTTTCGGCGATGAGCACCTCGATGTGTTTTACAACCCTTCCGAAGCTGCGCGCGCCAAGCGTGTCCATCTTGAAGGCATCATCCGTTTCTTTCCATGGATGGCGACGATCGACACGTTCCAGCACTGGCTTTACACGCACCCCGGTCACACCGCCAGCCAGCGAACAGCGGAGTGGCTGGCGATCCTCGATCGCTTCGGGGGCGCGGTCGATTGGTCAGGATATGAGGAAGCTCGCGCGGCCATGTGGCAAAGACAGCTCCACCTGTTTCACGCCCCGTTCTATTACATCGAGTACGGGATCGCGCAGTTGGGCGCGCTGCAGTTGTGGATGAAGGCCAAGGTTGACCCGCGGCAGGCGTTGTCGAACTATCGCGCCGCGTTAAAGCTCGGCGGGACGCGACCGCTGCCTGAACTCTTTAGTGCAGCGGGAATCGCGTTTGATTTTTCGCAGAAGACGCTAGCGCCACTGATGCGCGCTGTGCAGGACGATTTGGAAGCGTTGCCGAAATAGCCTGAGTGTTCTCAGATCCGATCGGGCACCAACGTCCCACTTTCGTTTGGGATAGACCTACCCAATGAATTGGGCAGGCCTTTGCATCGGATCGGAAACGCTTTTCTCCGTCACTTGCCCACAATTGCGCGGTATTTTGCGTATGCTTTCTCTCGCGACTTCTCGCCGCGCGGTTCGTACTGTTTGACGTCAAAACTCTCTTTGACAATCGCGCGGGCGTGGGGCAAGTCGCGCACCTGCCCGACCGCCATCGCCTGAACAAGGATATTGCCAATCGCGGTCGCCTCGATCGGGCCCGCCAACACGCGACGTGCGCAGGCATCGGCAGTCAGTTGATTCAGCAGTTCGTTCTGCGATCCGCCGCCCAGTATATGGATTGTCGAGATTTTTCTTCCCAGAATATCCTCCAGGCCATCGAGGGTCTGGCGATACGTCATCGCGAGACTTTCGAGACAGCACCGAACCACCTCGCCGCGCGTGTCGGGCACTGGCTGGCGCGTCTGCTCGCAGAAAGCCGCGATCTTTCCGGGCATTTCTCCCGGCGACTGAAACGTCGCGTGTGATGGATCGACAAACGCCCCCACACTTTTGGCGCGTGCCGCCATTTGTGTCAACTCTGCATAGGTGTGGTCGTTGCCCTCTTTCGCCCACTGTCGGCGACACTCCTGAACCAGCCAGAGTCCCGAGATATTTTTGAGAAATCGAATCGTCCCCCCGATTCCGCCCTCGTTCGTGAAATTGTACCTGCGAACTTTCTCGTGAATGATCGGCTCATTCAGTTCCACGCCCATCAACGACCATGTCCCCGAACTGATATAGCACCAGTCCTCCCCTGACGCAGGCACGGCGACGACCGCGCTAGCGGTGTCGTGAGAGGCTGGCGCGATGACCGGCACGTCCCCCGCGCCACACTCCGCTGCGACATCAGACCGCAGGGGGCCGATCACCGATCCGGACGGGACAATCTCTGTCAGGATGCGCGTCGGAAGCTCAAGCTCGGTCAGCAGGTCAGTCGCCCAGGCGCGCTTGCGCGGATCGAACATCTGCGTCGTCGACACGATTGAAAATTCACTCTTGCGCACCCCGGTAAACAGATAGTTCATCAGGTCCGGCATGAGCAGCATAGTCTCCGCAATAGCCAGGATTTGCGGCGCATATCTTTTGAGGGCCAGCAACTGGTACAGCGTGTTGAGTCCCATGAACTGCAGGCCGGTGGATTCAAAAATCCGTTCAAGTCCCACGCGTGCGACAGTTTCGTCCATCACACCTGCCGTGCGCACATCACGATAATGGACTGGGTTTCCGAGAAGTTCGCCCCCCTGTCCAATGAGTCCGAAGTCAACACCCCACGTGTCCACGCCAATCCCCGCCAGCTTGTGTTCGGATGCAACGCATTTGCGCAGGCCGGTCTTCAGTTCCTCCCACTGAGCGAGGATATTCCAGTAGAGACGACCGTTCAGCCGTCCGTTGGGGTTACTGAAGCGATGCTTTTCCGACAGGGTCAGTCGGTCGCTGGATAGCGTTCCCAAGATCGCCCGGCCGCTTTCGGCACCGAGGTCAAAGGCTACGAAGTGTGACTCTGCCATGCTGAAAACCTCTGAAGGTTACGTTGGACACTGTCTACCGCTTGTGGAAGGTTTGTGCTTCCTTACAATAGCACGCTTCAATCTTAATGAGGAATCCGAATGAAGCCGCCGATTAAATTGAGTTCGATCGACCAGGAACACCTGCAGGAACTATATGACGCCGCCAAAGTTGCCCGCGATCAACTTCCCTATACCGACCAGTTTGATGCGTTGTGGGAAGGATTTCAGGATCGTACATTCAAAAATGCGGATCGGGAACAGGTGTATGCGGCCCTGCTGAAGTACAGCCGGTCCGGAAGCGTGCCCGCCATTGAATCGGCTGCGGTCACGTTGACTGAGGATCAACTGAAGTTTTTGAAGGGGACGGTTTCCAAGCACGCCAAGGGTGGAAAGATTCTCCCCTATTCGGACGAGTTGGAAAACGCGCGGCGGGACTTCAACAAGCAAAACGGTACGGAGCTGACCGCCGCGGAATTGTGGCGAGCGATGATGAAGCTGCAGGCCAGTCGCAGGCGTCCGCCGGTGCGGAAGAAGGCAGTCAAAGTTGAAGCCGAGGACGAAGCTGACGACGGCGAGTGATCGCCTGATCTCACTGATTTTCTCAAATTGATCCGTAAGACCGATCCAATGATGTCCCTGACGTAAATCAGCGGGCGCGGGTACCGGTCAACATCTACTTAATTATATCTAAGGACGATCATGGCAGAGACGATTGGTTGGGGCATTCTCGGTACGGGTTCCATCGCCAAGTCACTCGCACGGGCAATCCAGGAATCCGACAGCGGGGAACTGCTCGCCGTCGGTAGTCGCACCAAAGAGACTGCCGACGCTTTTGCGCAGGAGTTTGGCATTCCTCTCGCCAAGGCATACGGAAGCTACGAAGCCCTTGTCGCCGACCCTGCTGTGCGCGCCGTGTATATCTCCTTCCCCAATGACCTGCACGCCGAATGGGCGATCAAATGTGCGGAAGCGAAAAAGGCCGTTCTGCTGGAAAAACCATTCGCGCTGAATTACCCCGAGACGATGGTGACACTGGAAGCTGCCAAGCGAAACAACGTCCTGCTGATGGAAGCGTTCATGTACCGCTGTCATCCGCAAACCGCGAAGCTCGCTGAGCTATTAAAAAATAAAGTCATCGGTGAGGTACGCCTTGTACAGATCAACATGGCTTTTCAGATCGGACCGAAGTACGACAACATTCGCCTCATCAACCAAAACGGTGGCGGCGCGATCCTCGATCTCGGTGGCTACGCCCTGAGTCTCGCTCGCCTCATTGCCGCAGCCAGCCAGGGCACCGACGTCACCGAGCCGCTTGACCTCAAAGCATTTGCCCATATCGGCGACAAAAGCCGCGTCGATGAATGGTCAACAGCCACTGTGAAATTCCCGGGTAATATTCTTGCCAATCTAACCATTGGCAATCAGATCAACGCCAACGTGCCTGTGCAGATTTTTGGCACAGGCGGGCGCATCCAGATCGACAACCCGTGGTTTCCCGGCAACACGCCCGAGAGCGCGACCATTGAGGTTCATCGCGATGGCAAGGGCGTTGAGAAGATTGCCGTGCCGAGCGCGAAGTCGCTTTATGCCAACGAGGTCGACGTATTTGCACGATTCATCAAGACCACCGAGGCAGCGTCCCCCTGCATGACCTGGAACGACTCGCTCTTGAATATGAAGTGGCTCGACCGGTGGAAGGAACAAGTCGGCCTTCGGTTCGACCCCGAAAAGTTTGACGGCATACAAAAAAGCGTCTTCCGCATCCCATTAAAGTACGGTGAGACAAAGCGGATGACCTTTGGGAAAGTGCCCGGCATCGACAAGCCCGTCAGCCGAATCATCATGGGAACAATGGGCCATGTGGTCGGCCACGGCGGGGACTTGGCCAAGACCTGTGCCATCCTTGACCACTTTGTCGATTCAGGCGGCAATGCACTGGATTGCGCGCTGGTGTACGGGACGCAGGACCGCATTGGTCAATGGTTGAAGCTGCGTGGAAATCGCAATGAGATGGTTGTCTTTGGCAAGGGCGCCGCCGACGTCACGGCCACGCCGGAGATGGTGACTGAGCACCTGCTGCAGTCGCTTGATTTGATGAAGACCGATTACTTCGATGGCTTTCTAATGCATCGCGACAACCCCAACGTCCCGGTCGGCGAGTTCGTCGACGTGTTGAACGAGCACCACAAGGCCGGTCGCATCCGCGCGTTTGGCGGGAGCAACTGGACGGTTGTCCGGCTGCAGGCAGCCAACGATTACGCAGGCAAAAAAGGTCTCACGCCTTTCAATATTTCAAGTCCGAACTTCAGCCTGGCCAAGTGGAACGAACCCACATGGGCGGGGTGTACCAATGCCGTCGAGCCGGCCGATAAGGCGTGGTATCAAAAGACGCAGATTGCCTTGCTGGCCTGGAGCAGCCAGGCAAACGGCATCTTTATCAACGGACTGACGAGTGAGGCGCGCAACGCATATTCCAACGACATAAAGCGCGTCTGGTTCAACGAAGGAAATGTCGAACGGGTCAAGCGCGTACAGGAGATGGCCAAGAAGAAGGCGATCCATCCGGCACATATTTCACTGGCGTATGTGCTGCTACAGCGACTCAACATCTTCGCGCTGGTCGGTCCGGAGACGATTCAACAAACACGATCGAATCTTGAAGCGCTCGATATCACGCTCACGCCTGATGAAATGGCGTGGCTGAATCTCGAATCCTGATGCGAAAGACTGTCGTCATCAACGCCGTCGGTCTGACATCGGCGTTGCTGGGCGAAGACACGCCGCATCTCACTCGCTTCGCCGGACGTGGGCGCGTTGCTTCCATCGGCCATGTGTCGCCGGCAGTCACGTGCTCGGTGCAATCAACCTACCTGACGGGACGCTGGCCCGATGTTCACGGGATCGTCGGAAACGGTTGGTACTTTCACGACGAATGCGAGATCAAGTTTTGGCGGCAATCCGACCGGCTCGTACAGAGTCCGCGAATATGGGACATCGCCCGTCAGCGCAACCGTGCTTTCACCTGTGCAAACATCTGCTGGTGGCACGCGATGTATTCATCCGCGGACGTAACCGTCACGCCCCGTCCGATGTATCCGGCTGACGGCCGAAAGCTCCCGGACATCTGGACGAACCCGCCTGCGCTTCGTGAGCAACTTCAGGATGAGCTTGGACAATTCCCACTGTTCAAGTTTTGGGGACCCGCGGCCGGTATCGAATCTTCCGCATGGATTGCCCAAGCGGCCATGCGCGTCGAGCAAGTCTCGTCCCCCACGCTCTCGCTGATATATCTGCCGCATCTTGATTACATCCTGCAAAAGCGAGGACCCGGGCATCCGGAAGTTGCAGCCGAACTGCGTACCTTGGATCGGGTGGCGGGTGAGTTGATTGATTTCTTCGAGGCCCAGGGCGCGGCAGTCATCGTGCTATGTGAATATGGCATCGCACCAGTCACACAGCCGGTGCACGTCAATCGCGTACTTCGACAGGCGGGACACCTGGCTGTCCGATCTGAAATGGGCCGTGAGGTGCTCGATGCCGGTGCAAGCGACGCGTTTGCCGTCGCGGATCATCAGGTCGCGCATATCTACGTGAATGACATGTCGAAGATCCAGCAGATCAGGCACCTGCTGGCACATACGCCCGGCGTGTCAGACATTTTGGACGAAGCAGGGAAGGCCGCCCATCACCTTAATCACCCTCGCGCCGGCGACCTCGTGGCCGTGGCCGACGCGGGCTCGTGGTTCACGTATTATTACTGGCTTGATGAAGCGAAACGGCCTGACTTCGCAACGACCGTCGACATCCACCGAAAGCCCGGCTATGACCCGGCCGAACTTTTCCTCGATCCCTACCTGAAGTTTCCCCGTGCGCAGATCGCTGCGAAGCTGATGAAGCGTAAGCTCGGCTTTCGATCGCTTCTGGATGTTATCCCGACCGACGCGACGCTCGTGCGCGGTTCGCACGGGCGCTTGCCCACATCGATCGACGAATCGCCTCTGCTCATCAGCAATTGCCCCGACGCCATACCCGCAGACGCATTGATTGCGGTGGACGTGATGGAGACGATTCTTCGGCACGCGCAGCTCTCACCCTGAAGGTGCGCTACCAAAGCCGGCTATCCGATTAGATAAATCTGATGCGTCTTCGCATCGAGTGTTGACACGCTTGAAGTCTGGCCGGTAAGGACTTCCTGGACGCTCGTCTTTTCGCCAAGCGGATGCTTGAAATTGTCCATCGCCCAGAGCACCAGCTTGCCCCCGCCGCTCCATAAGATGCCCTTACCATCGGCGAGGATCGTGCGCTTTTGGAGATAAGGTTCGACTTGCATGTAGGCTTTCAGCAATCCGATTTGCCAGGACGTGGGGACGTCGTTGTCATCTCGTATGCCGTAGTAGTTCCAACTCAGAGAGTCCTTTGAGACATCCCAATGCAGCGACCACATCATGCGATTGGCAAGCCCTTCAAAATAGACCTTCTCGGGATCGCTGCCTTGTTTGACGATTGCCCCGTGGTCGTAGCCGGTGTAGCAGTCCGTCCACATCGGGATGGAATCAAGGCGTTTTTCGATGCCCGGCCCGTGCCGATGCACGCCAAACACACCGAGGTCTTCGTTGCAATAGACGTAGCCAGCTTTCTGCATCTCCACGAACAGGTCCAGGTGCGCGCGATACTGGGAATATATGCCGGCTGGCGACTCCTCTGCGGGACGGTGGTGACCCAGAAGCTGGATCTGGTCGACTGTTGCGCCGCCGGCCTGGGTGAGGTTCACGTTCTGCACCCAATGAAACTTGTCGCTGGACAGATTGAATGAGCTATCCAGGAAGATCCCCCCCAGCCCAATCTCTGTCGCAGCCTTCGACCACTGGCGCATCCAGTATTCGCGGACGGCTGGTTCGCGCAGATTCAGCACGCAAAAGACCGGGGTGTAATGGTCGGCCTCAATGGCGTTGGAGGCATTGCGGACAAACGCGTTGGTGACGCCCTTCAAGGCGTCCATGATTGAGCCTTCGAGTGGCAGGTGGTTGATGCGCCCCGCGGCCCCACGCCGGTCCCATCCGAAAATCCAGGTCAGTGCCGAGATGGATGTGTTGCCCCACATCTCAACCCGCGCCCCCCCGGCCTTGGCCACATCGCAAAACCGCTTGAGGTTGTCCGCCCCGACGGTGTCGGCAACTTTGTAGTCGACCGTGCAGCACATGTTGCCCACACCCCAGGTGTTCATGTTGTTCTGGAAATGATTGGCAACATAGATCGTCGTGCAGCCCGCATCGAGCAACTTGGGCAGTCCTGCTTCCGTGTAACGCTTGATGTCGGCAGGTGTCCATTCCTCGATTTGTCCATAGGTCGTCACACGTTCGCGTCGCATCCCGATGTCCTGATGAAGCGTCTCGTGGACGAGCTCCTTCACCGACTCATACAGATTGAATGTCTGCACGCGATCACGCTTGCCAGCGCTGAAGAGCACCTCGACCACCGGCGATGAAAACTCGTTAGCCAGATCGCTGCAATGCTCGTGACGATGGACGATCTCGTTCTTGCCTCGCTGCTTTTCAAACAATGACCGCACGTGAGAGACCGTCGGCACCCAAGTAACCAGCACTCCCTTTTCGTGCGACGTGTACGAGAAGCCCTGCAACTCTGTCTGCAGCGGAAGAAATTGGAACACGTTCGGGTTGGCACAATCAGGTAGAAACCACTCCGTCGAATACTGCTGATCGACGGCTTTGATCTCTGTGACCGCAGGCACGAAGCAGTTGCGCATCAGGAACGTATTTCCCACGGCCTGCCCGTTGATCTCCCATGTCGAGCGATCGTTGATGCGATAGATCGGGACGCTTTTGCTCGAATACGTGTACTGATAACTGAATCCTTTGAACGTGCTCCCGTCCACGTTCCGCGTGACAGGACGAATGTCCAGCTTCAGGACCGTGTCGTCGGCGGGTGTGGGCTCGTCAGTCCAGTCAGCGGTGTTCACGCGGTTGCGGACCGTATGGACCATGTACTCCATGATCCCGCCTTCACGACGCTTGCCTTTTAGGGTGAGCGTCGCACCTTCAGGCGAAACCTTGCTATCGGTCACTTGCCAGTCGATCAATTCGATGCCGGACGGATTGCGAATCTCCACAAACATTGGTCGCCGGCCAGATCGCAGAGCGACATCTCCTGAGCGGACACCGCCGAGTCCCGCAAATTTCCCGTCGCGAACGACGAAATCGATCTCCAAGCCGTTATTTAACTTCAGAGCGTTCATTATTCGTATGAATCCAATAGAGGTTTGTCAGCGTAGCCGCGAGCGTCCCACGTAGGATCGCGAAGGCAGCCTCGCGACGAAGCGATTTTGCGAATCGGGAGCTTTCGATTCTTCCGCGACAAGCAGGGGTGGTAATGTAGTCCACATCCGCCCGATTTCAACTGAATCGAACAGGTGAAGGCGGCGTTGCCCGAGACACCGATACCCAAACTTATTCCAGCGTGATGGACTTGACGATTGTGTCGAATTTGCCGACGTGCTTTTCCATCGCTGCCTGCGTGCCAGTGAACTTGACGTGCAGTATGGACGGTCCGCCGTCACCCCCGCCCAGGGGTATGAGATAGTGAAGCTGCGCCAGTTGCGTTTCGCCCGGATGGGCTGCGGGGTCTAACCGAACGATTGCGCGCCAGGCGCGTGCGCGATCGCCTATCACAACAGTATCAGTCGTACATTCATCGATCGCACTCAGAGCCGGCAAGAGTTGGATCGATCCATAAGGGTCGGACATGGCGATCCTCTCAAACGATCCTTGTGCCACGTCGTCCGCGTCGCCTACCGACACAGTCGCACGATCAGGTCCGGCAAGCTCCCAGTCGACACCTTCCACCGCTGAAAACGAGAACTTCGCCGGGAGATTCGCCAATGGGATCGCGGGCAGTCGTATGTCCGTTCGCAGGCCCGAAGATGCTTGCTTATCCGCGGCGGCAGCGCCGACGGTCACGTTGAATGCCTGGTTATACCAGTCAAACGCGTCAGCAGGCCCCGTCGTGGGACCGCCCCAGTTCACGCCGGCGGCATCGTAACCCCACCGTGGGAGCCGAGCTTTGATGGCGCCCTGCTCAATCATCAATTGAATGCCCGCACCCTTCTTCAAGGCAGGAATGGTGAACGCGTGTTGCGTGCCCATCGCCCCGACCTGTCGACCGTCGCTAGATCGCTCAGGCAAGGCGCCCCATGTCAGGATGGGTTCGACAGGTACGTTTGTTTCAAAGGTCACGCGAGCAGAACCATCAGCATTGAACTGCGTCCGCGGATTGATGAACAATGGGCCGGGCTGCGATTCTTCGATCAGCAGGAATCGCGGATAGTCGGTTACTTGCACTTTGACAGTCGCGGATGTGTCCGTCGACGCCACCACCTGCACGGGCGATTTTTCGTCCGTCATCGGGTCATACGCAACGACAGTAGCACCTTCTCCGCGAATGTTCGTCAGGGTCACATCGAATTCCTGATTGGGCATGTCGTATCGCTTTGGGTCGAGAATCTCCTTGGACGGATCCCACTCCAATGTCATATTGCGCGTGACGACGTAAAACGCGACAGCATATTTTCGGTCCGAAAGCTGATAGGGCAAAATCGCCAGATCATCACGATGAAACCGATCGGGATGTTCAGGCGTGCCGTCCCCTTTAAAGACCAATCGCGGTTTGTATTCGACGATCTTTGACACGCCGAGCGGACGTGCCTCCGAAATCCTCTCACCCGTGCGCATGAGATCCGTCGCACGTCGCAGCACGCGTGCCTGCTCGCCACCTGCCTGCCGAACGCGGTCGGTGAGTTCGTATTTGTCCTCGGCCAGAAGTCGGAAAAATTCCTCGTTCAAAAAACCGAGAGAAAGGTCATCGGATTTCACACTGAATAAATTGACCGTGTGCACATTCTTATGACTCTGAAACACAAACGTGCGCAGCGTGGCCTTGGCAGCCACGTGATCAATCAGCTTTCGGAAGTTCGGATCGGCCCGCTCAACCCCTGCCCCCTTGAGCGTTTCGCCAGCGAAGGCATCGCGTGCCCAGTTGTACTCAGTCTGCCAGACCTGTGCGGGTCGACCTGTCCCCGGATGCCCAAAACGAAAATGCTTCGGCCACGGTCCGGGAAACGGTTGCAGTTCACGAACCATGCCCTCGGTCTGGAACCAGTGAAAGTTCCGTTCGGGCAGCGACTGATAATGCACCGGAATGAAATACGACCCCGGCACGACCGTATGCCAGTCCTTGCCGTCCGGCTTGCCATCGACCGTCCCCAGCGCATTGATCGGACCGGTCTGTTGATACGCTGCGTTCTGAGGGGTGATCGGCGTGAGGTTGGCCCCAGTGTAATAATGCCGGCTGATGCCCGCCTGCCCCGGCCACATGTCCACGCCATTCTCCCATGGGCGTTGGTTGGAAAATCCGCTCAGCACATTCACGCCAGGTAGACGGTTGGCGGGGTCGTTCACGAAGTCGACCGTCATCGGGAGGATGATCTCAACACCCTCGGCGGTCCGCCCGAACTTTGAGTACCGGATGGGCTCTTTGAACTCGATGTCAGGCTCGTAATAGTTGTTGATGTTCAGAAAGTTTGATCCGAACGTATATTCGTTCCAAACTTCCAGATCGAAACCTGCATCCGCCTTGCCCTCCGTGCCGAGCGCATCCTTCGCCAATTCGCAGATCCCGCGGACATACATCATCCATCCGTCCAGCGTTTCCTGGGCTGCGAAGTTGGTGCTCCCATCCGCGAACGTCGCGCCTGCGAACGGTTGATACCGCAGGATCGCGATCGACACTTCCTTGTCCTTTTCAATCGCCTTGGGCAGTGGTTTTGAGAGTTCGCAGACCCCTGTCGCGTAGTCGATCTTAGTAAAGATGCACTCAGCCGCCAGGTAGTCGGTCAGCCCGGTGATTCCACTATATTTTATGATCGCGCGGGATGGATCCTTCAACGTAACCGTACGCGCGCCAGCGGGCGCATCTTCAACGAGTGTGGTGCTATACGCCGTCATCGGGCACGGCACGCCGTGATGCGCGTTCAATAAAATCAACGGGCGCATCCCGTGATCTTTTAAGATGCGCAAAGTCTTTTTACAGGCCTCGGTCCTGTCGGGCGCTTGCGATCCGGGGTTCACGTACTGGAACCCCCCCCAGCCAAACTCTACCCTCGACGAACGCATACCCACTTCCTCCAACAGCGCCGAGGTCGCCGGCAGCTCGTCGTTGTTGCAGCTGATCCCGATCCCAAGGCATTCCAGGAATCGTGACGCTGGCCAGGTATCCATGTATGCCCGCCAGGGGGTCAAGAAATAGGAATGACGACCGAAAGGCACTTCCTGCTGGAGCGGATCCTCATAGGGGCCTGTCAGCTCGGCGGATTCAGTCTTGCCGTCCCACTTGCCGATGAGGTCCAGCTCCGGCGGTCGGGCCGCGGGCTCTTCCGCGAGAAGCGGTCCGCCTATGAGAACGCACAGCATCGCGGCTGGGGTCAATCGCTTCATGTTTATTCCTGATGCAAAATTATTCTTCGGGCTCAGTCTGAGGCACCGGCACGCTCTTGCCCGCCAACGCTGCGTCGAGCATCGCCGCGCCCGGCGCGTAGACTTCCAGATATTTTCGCTTCTCATCCTTGAGTGCGTCACCGGTGGCCGCGTTGCTCCAGGTAAAAAGTTTCTCCCGAGCCTGCTTGTCGCGCGGAAGCGTGACGATGAACCGCGTGATATACGGCCCGTCCACGATCAGGTTGACTTCCTGCGCGCCCAACTCATACAGCTTGTTCACCATTGCCAGCGCCTGCGCGTTGGTGCAATCCGACATCGTGCGATTCGTCGTTTTCTCCAGCCACGGTTTTGCATCCTGCAGCTGGTTGATATCGAGCATTATCGCAATCTGATCATCGGCGGAGTTGCTGGGCCCGCCGAAGATTCCGCCATCGCCTGACCCCGAAAGCATTGCTGCAAGGATGAAGTTGACGACCCAGGTCTGTATGAACCAGATGGCCATCATCAGCCAACGCGCGTCGTCGGCTTCCATCTGAAAAAGCCACCAGAACAGCAGAAACATCAGCGGCAGCATCAGCATGGATGCGACTGCTGATCGGACGAAGAAGCTGTCGTGACCCACAAGGTGTCCGACAATCTCCCCAATAGTCGGCGCGAGTAGCACCACTGCCGACACCTTTAGAATGGCTGGCCCCGGCGCGCCAAAGCTGATCTCAAAGATGCGCCCGACCATCGCGATGGCAGCGAAGGAGAGTATCAGCCCGCCGAACAATCGGATCGCAATCGTTGGGAGCGAATCGGTCACGCTGAGACCGGTCTCCATGATTGACAGATACACCTGTAGCGCGATCCCCAGCAACACCATCCCCGCTGGCAGCCATAACTCCCGCCAGGGCTCGCCGCCAAGGCTGTTGGCAAACTCTTCGCGCCGCTGGTTCGATGGCAGGGCAATTGGCGCGCCTCCGTACGCCAGGACACCGGCAGGTGGACCGGTGCCGTCGGATGACCCTTGCAACACCGGTGCCGGGGCCGCCCGAGCGACAGGCTTGACCACCCGCAAGTCCTCGGCAACGTCGTACATGTCGCCGCCGTCTTCATCCCTGCGAGCGGCTTTACGCATCACCGGCTGGTTGGATGGCGGGGTTGCGACGACCGGTGCCTTGGTCGCCACTGGCTTGCCCCCCGCCGGGCCGTCGTCGGCTACCCCATACATGTCCGTTGGTGTAGTCGATGAAACGCGCACCGGCCCCTGCGCCTGCGAAACTGGCGCGCTGGAGGCGCTAGGAGCTTTGGAAAGCGGTGAACCCTCGGCCAGGTCGTACATCTCTCGATCAGCCCCGACGACCGACCCCGCAACCACCTTCGCCGTCGGCTGCGCGCCTGCCTCCGTTTGCGGGATCTGCGATGGGACTGTCAGCGTCGTTCCGCACTTGCTGCACTTGGCGCGCTTACCCGCCAGCTCGGGCTTCCAGGCAAAGGTCTTGCCACATCCTGCACAATGAAACGTCGCAGCTGTTTTGACTGCCATGATGCCCTCGTTCGGTTTGACCTTTGCACCGGGGATCATTCTACAAACCAAACGCCGCTTACAGTAGCCTGACGCACTTTGCGATCACGGGAAATCCGCCTTATCGTTATCGCCATGCAGATTGTCGGTCATGGAATTGACATCGTCGAAACCGCGCGCATCAGGCGATTGGTGGACGACCACGGCCAGCACTTTCTTGACCGCATTTTCACGCCCGGGGAACAGGCCTATTGCGCTCTCAACTCCCGAAGATACACCGAGCATCTGGCCGGTCGCTTTGCCGCCAAGGAAGCGGTGTTGAAAGTCCTGGGTACAGGCTGGCGCGGGAAAATTGCCTGGACCGATATCGAGATCACCCGCGCGCAAAGTGGCCAGCCTCAAATCGTTCTATCCGGAGAATGTGAACGAATCGCCCGTGAACTGGGCATTACCACCTGGCACGTCAGCCTCAGTCACATTGAAACCCACGCCACCGCCAGCGCGATCGGTGTGAAGTAACGCTTCAGATTATTTTTTGGGCAGGTGAAGTTGGAACCTCGACATCGAGCTTGAACACCGTGATCTCCGGCCTGCACCAGTCGAGCACACGCTGTCCATAACTGAGCCCCCGATTGACGTAAAGATGTCGGCCATGCACGGAATAATACCCGTGTGTAAACGTGCGGTGTCGATGCGGATAAAGCGTTCGACCGAGTTTGCTCGTCGCGACTTGCCGGCCGTGCGTGTGGCCGCTCAGCATCCATTGCCAGGGATAATCCATGAGGTCAACGCAATTCACCGGATTGTGATTCAGACATAAAATCGGCGAAGCCCGGTCGATATCCGCAAACGCCCGAACAGGGTCGATATTGCCCGACCATTCATCATCCAGCCCGACAATGGTAAGCCCGCGCACAGCCTCTGCGGGTTTGAAGATAGCGCGCTCATTTCGCAGCACGTTCAGCCCCTGACCTTCCAGCGCCTGCTCGAGATAATCACCGCGACGCTTTGCCTCCTTTGGGCGCTTCCCGTGGATGCTGTAATCATGATTGCCAAACGTGCAGATCACGCCACCCGGTGCCTTGAGCCGCGTCAGAAGTTTGGCGACGTTCCGCGCGTAGCGATATCCACCGGTGATTAAATCACCGGTGACGGTGACGACGTCCGGCTCGACTTCATTGACCCAGTCGAGAAATTGTTCGAGATATTTCCCCCAGACGACAGGGCTGTAATGGAGATCGGAAATCTGAACGATCTTTTTCCCGACCAGAGCCGGATCAAGCCCGACCAGCGGCATTTTCCGACGATGGATATCAACCCATCGGCGATTGAGAGGCAACGCGTGGATGCCCGTGAGCCCGAGGCGCGATACGGTTGTCCAAACCGCCTTCCGCCACCGCGTCTGCCGCCGCCATTCGGGTTGATGCAGAAAATCCGAGAGGTCTTCAACCATCAGTCATCCAGAGCATCAAGCACACCCTGCAGTTCGCCAAGGGCGTGCGCATCACCCACCTGCTTGGCCGCTGCGATGCCGGCATTGTAGGCTTGTCGTGCGCCGGCTACATCGTCTGATTTTTCGAGAATCTGCCCCTTTTGAAAATAGGCATAGCAATACGCCGGGTCGACACCAACCGTCCGTTCAAGGTACTCAATCGCCTTGACCGCATCGCCCAGCTTTTTGTATTCCAACCCGATCCCGTACAACAGGAACGCGTCAGCCGGCTGACGGTCGAGGAGGGCAAAAAGCTTGGTAAGCTTGTCACTGGTCATCGCGCCTAGTGTAATGGCCTCGCGTTATGATGGCGATGGGACGCACCTCGACTTTGCCGGTCGCAAATATATGAACGTCCTTATCGCACCTGACAAGTTCAAGGACTGTCTCTCCGCAGGTGCGGTTGTTGAAGCCATCGCGGATGGTGTTCGGCAGCGTTGGCCGGACGCGCGAGTCGACACGTGTCCGATGGCTGACGGAGGCGAGGGGACCGTTGTCGCCATGGTGCAGGCAACGGGCGGGCGTTTTGTGACGCGCCGCGTGACCGGGCCACTTCCTGAAATGAAAGTCGATGCGACGTTCGGACTGCTCGCCGACGGTCGCACCGCCGTCATCGAAATGGCTTCGGCGAGCGGGTTGCATTTGCTGCCTGTCTCACATCGCAACCCGCTGCATACGACGACCTTCGGTACGGGGGAGCTGCTGAAGTTCGCTGCCGAAATGGGTTGCACGCGCATCGTCGTAGGCATCGGCGGAAGCGCGACCACGGACGCGGGGATCGGGTGTCTGCAGGCGTGCGGCTGTCACATCGTCCTGCAAGATGGATCGTACGCGCCTCCGACCGAGCCGCTATGCGGTCGAGATCTGCCCGAGGTGCTGGCTATCAAGTCACACCGAGGCGGAGCGCTGGATGCGGTAGATATTGTGATTGCATCAGATGTGACGAATCCACTTTACGGACCCGATGGCGCTGCCCTTGTATACGGCCCGCAGAAAGGCGCATCAACCAATGAAGTGCGATGGCTGGACACCGAACTCCGACGCTTAGCCGAGCGCACCGGCCATGTAGACATCGCCCGCCAAAGCGGCGCAGGGGCCGCGGGCGGATTAGGCTTCGGATTATCTGCCTTCTTGTCCGCACGGTTGCACTCGGGCGCTGCCCTGGTTGCAGATGCGGTCGGGTTGGTCGACCGGATCGGCAAGGCCGATCTGGTTTTCACCGGGGAAGGCCGCGTCGACTGCACATCGGTCGCGGGAAAAGTCGTCGGATACATTGACAATCTCTGCAGGGCGCAGTTCCGCCCCCTGATCGTGGTCTGCGGCGCTGCCGACGCTCAGGTGCGTGCCCTACTGCACGCGCGGATCTTGGCCCTCACAGATATTGCGGACGAGCAATACGCCAAAGCCCACGCATCCGCGCTGATCACGCGCCTTCTTGCTGAAGCTGCCTTAACTTGATCGCGCGGAGCTTGGTCCTGAGGGTCGGGCCGATATCACAAAGGCTTGACCCGCTGCATCGACATCGACCAGAAGTTCCTGACCGTCGGTAAACTCACCGGACAGCAATCGACTCGCCAGCGGATTTTCCAGCCGCTGTTGGATGACACGATTCAGCGGTCGCGCGCCATAGGCCGGATCATACCCCTCGTCGGCCAGCAACTTGCTGGCGGGCTCGGTCAACTGCAGGGTTAGCGATCGCGACGCGAGACGTTTGCGAAGCCGACCGAGCTGTACCTCAACAATCCTGCCAAGCTGCTCGCGACTGAGCGGATGGAAGACAATGGTCTCGTCGATGCGATTCAAAAACTCCGGACGGAACACCTGCTTGAGCATGTCCTTGACGGCTGCCTCGACCTCCCACTCTTCCGACCCCTTGCCGGTCAATTCCTGAATCTGTTGCGAGCCGATATTACTCGTCATGACGATGACAACGTTTTTGAAATCTACCGTCCTCCCGTGGCCATCTGTGAGCCGCCCGTCGTCCAGCACCTGCAGCAGAACGTTAAAGACATCTCGATGAGCCTTCTCGATTTCATCAAAAAGAATCACGCTGTACGGCTTGCGGCGCACCGCTTCGGTCAACCGGCCGCCTTCCTCATAGCCCACATAGCCCGGAGGCGCGCCGATGAGTCGTGCGACCGAGTGCTGCTCCATGAACTCGCTCATATCGATGCGCACCATGGCCGACTCGTCGTCGAACAAAAACTCAGCGAGCGCTTTGCACAATTCGGTTTTGCCGACACCCGTCGGACCGAGGAATAAAAATGATCCGATAGGACGATTGGGATCGCCGAGCCCCGCGCGATTGCGACGCACCGCATCGGACACTGCGCGGACCGCATCGTCCTGCCCTATGACGCGTCGGCTGAGTCGCTCCTCCATTTTCAGCAGCTTTTCCCGCTCACCTTCCAGCATGCGACTCACTGGGATGTTCGTCCATCGCGAGACGATCTCCGCAATTTCGTCCGCGTCGACGACATCCTTCAGCAGCGTCGGCTTGGCCGGTTGATTCGGTTGGCTGCCCATTTCGTCAAGACGCTTTTGCAAATCAGCAGCCTGCTTTGTGGCCGCAGCGAGGTCGTGATAATCCTTCTCCGGAGCGACGCGACTCTCCGTACGGGCGCGAAGAATCTGCGCCTGCAAAAGCTCCTGCCGATGTCGGGCCTCTTCGAGCGAGGCTCGTAACTTCTGCACATCGCCGAGTCCGGATCGTTCAAGCTCCCATTGGGTGCGCAGCTCCTGCAACTGCTTATCGATGGTGGTCAACTCTGTCTGCACATCAGCGAGCCGACTCTGCGCGTCGGCTTCGGTCTCATTCTCAAGCTGCTCTTCGACGATCTTCAGTTGCAACCGCCGACGGTCGAGCTTGTCGATCTCTTCGGGAACGCTTTGATTTTCCAGTGACAGCCGTGCGGCCGCCTCGTCGATCAGATCGATCGCCTTGTCCGGCAGAAATCGATCGGCGATGTATCGGTCGCTCAACACCGCTGCCGACACAATCGCACTGTCGCTGATACGGACGTTGTGATGTTTCTGATACCGTTCCTTCAGACCGCGCAGGATCGCGATGGTGTCGTCGACGCTGGGTTCATTCACCGTCACCGGCTGAAACCGTCGCTCAAGGGCCGCATCTTTTTCGATATATTTTCGATATTCGTCGAGCGTTGTCGCGCCGATGGTGCGCAGTTCGCCCCGCGCCAGCGCCGGCTTGAGCAGATTGCCCGCATCCATCGATCCTTCAGTTTTGCCCGCACCGACCACGGTATGAAGTTCGTCGATAAACAAAATCACCTGCCCGTTGCTGCTCGTCACTTCCTTAATGACTGCCTTCAACCGATCCTCAAATTCGCCGCGATACTTTGCGCCGGCGATGAGCAGACCCATGTCGAGCGCGATCACACGCTTGTTCTGTAAGGCCGTCGGTACATCGCCTTTCATAATGCGCAGGGCCAAGCCCTCGACGATGGCCGTCTTCCCCACGCCGGGCTCACCAATGAGGACCGGGTTATTCTTCGTGCGACGGGACAACACCTGCATCGTGCGACGAATCTCATCGTCCCGTCCGATGACCGGATCGATGCGCCCTTGCCGCGCCGCTTCGATCAGATCGCGCCCGTATTTTTTGAGTGCCTGATACTTGTCTTCAGGATTCTGATCGGTGACGCGTTGATCGCCACGTACTTCCTTCAATGCAGCGAGGATGCTGTCCCGGGTGATGGCGTTGGCGTTGAGAATCTCCAGGGCTTCGCTCTTGACTGAAACCAGTGCGATCAACAGATGCTCGGTCGAGACAAACTCGTCCTTCAGACGATCCGCCTCCTTTTGTGCCGCTGTGAAGACATCGTTCGCCGCCCGGCTGATGCCCATTTGCGTTCCGGTCGCGCGCGGGAGTCGTTCGACTTCGCTGTCGACGATTTTTGCGATGCGCGCGATGTCCGCGCCGACCGCGGCCAGGAGGGGTCGAACGACGCCCTCCTTTTCAGCAAGCAGACCCTGCAAGACATGCAAGGGTTTCAGTTCGGCATGATCGCGCTGCTGGGCGAGCTCCTGCGCCCGCACGACCGCGTCCTGAGCTTTTTGTGTGAACTTATCAAAGCGCATAGGAACAGACCTCCGACCGTTGTCAGGGCAAAGTCCGGACCAATTGATGGAAGCGTCGGGCGCGTCAATACCCGCAATTTTACTTGGATTTCGGCATACTGAGCCGGGCGTGGCGTCAGGCGTGACTGTCAGATCCTGGCGAGTCGTGCGCTGACCTGCGGTTTTGACAGTTCGCCACGGGCTTCGTCGTCACTTCTTCTTCGCCCCGCCATCGGGTTGGCCATACTGCGCCTGCTGGTACAGGATGCCAATGAGCGCGGGGATAAAGACGAAGATGGGAAGGAGGAAAGGTTTGATGGCCATGCTCTCGGATAGTCGGGTGGCCACCGTAGGGTACTTATAGATAAGCGCAAGGACCCCAAAGACGAGCATCACCGACCCCTGCAGGCTGGTGTACATCATGATGCTGGCTTTGAAGAGGATGAACGAGAGCATGCCAAAGAGCACAAGTCCGATGGCCCCGCCGGCCCAGGCAAATTGCGGGTTTAGATCGCATGTCAACCAGATGCTGGCGCCGAGTAGCCCGCCAAAAATCCCACCCATGACCGCGACCGCGTAGCGCATCAGCGGCCAGGTCAGTGAGGCGGCCACAAACGCGCCCACAAGGAGGCCGACGATTTCAGCTTGACTGCGCGCACCGATGACTACGCCAACATATCCCCCGACCAATGCTGCGTTCAATGTCACGAGAATCGTAAATGCGTAGAACCCGCAAAGCAGGTAGATGATCCCAGCGAGGATCAACAGCACTGCCGCCCCCGGGCCCATGGTCTGACAGGCGTTGAGCAGATCGGTCTGTTGAGGCCAATGCGTAGGGATTCCCATCCACATTGTGCGGGACGAACCACCGTCGGAGACTGCTTGGGCGAGGATATTCATTTGGGCTTCTTCCCCCCGCCACCCGCGCTTGCCGGCGATAGGCCAGCGAGTCGCCATTGGACGAACACTCCCACCATGACACAGACGATAATCACAACCGCCTGCACCCATGTCGCCGACGGGACCGCACTCAACCATTGCGGACGACCATTTTCGAGTAACGCGAGAATCGTCGTCAGCAGCATCGACACGCCGGCCAGGCTAAACAGCATCACCGCACACAGTCGTGGCCAGAGCACTGCTATCGAGATGCCCGACAGCATGGCGGTCCCGGCTGCCCAGGGTAGACAGGTTGCAACTGCCTGCGGCATGGACTTCCACAACGCTTGTAAAAACTGCGGGAAGGTCGTCCGGGCGTCGGTGGTTGGCCAGCTCCACGCTTCGTTGCCATGCCAGATCATCCAGACGATCAGCGATGACCAGCAGGCGAGCAACAGGCCGAACGTGATTCCGTTCCAGGCGCGCGTGAAGACATATCCTGAAATCCCCAGCGCCACAGCGCCACCCACCGCTGTCGCCATTCCGTCAATTCCCCATCCACACCATCTGGGCAGGCAGAGTCCAACCCACGCGCCAAGGGTAACTGTCAAAAGCGTCAGGATCGATCGCGCATAGCGTGATCCCATCAGCCAGAGCCCAAGCCCAAGCATCGTCCCCAGCACAGCCAGCACCAAGGCTGCCGTGCTCATCTCTCTCGGGAGAAGTGACAGAAATTCTTGCAACATGCGCGCGGTTCCTCAGCGGGGATTATCGGCAGGGGTGGGCTAAAAAGTTGAAACGGACAAAATGTCCCAATCACCCCCCCCGGCACCCTTTGCCCGACGGGCTGCGGGCGTATAGGCTTCGATCTACCATATGAAATCGCAACCCCTGCGCACCACCGTAATCGGCAGCTATCCCTTTCCCGGATGGCTGGAGTTCTCATCGCAAAACCTGTCGGCGTTCGGTCCAACCGACTTTGCCGAACTTCAGGACGATGCGGTTGTCGTCGCGCTGCATGATCAGATGGCGGCGGGGTTGGATGTCGTGACTGACGGCGAGCAAACGCGTCTCGACTTCAATCTGTCGTTTTATGGATTTATCAAGGGCATTGATCTGGAGCCCGCGCCCCCGCGTCGCTTTGGTCCACCCGCGCACGATCAACGGGGCAAGCACGCCATCATTGGCGAGCTGGTCGCGCCAAAAGGTCTGGGGGCCGTCGACGAATTCAATCGTCTGAAGCGCATCGCCCAGCAATCTTACAGCACAACCGAATCGTCAAAGTTGCCAACCTTGAAGGCATCCGTCCCCGGCCCGTATACCTTGTCCGGGCGCCTACTTCCCAACGACCGTTACAAGGATCGCTACGCCATCACCGAGGCGCTGCTTCCACTGGTGCGCAAGGAGCTGGAGGATCTTGTTAAGGCGGGTTGTCGTGAGATCACTGTGGATGAGCCGTCAATGAGCTGCTACGCCCATCGCGAGGACCCGAAGCGATTCGTTGAGATATTCAACCGCACGGTCGAGCCGATCGTCGGAAAGACACATCTTTCGACGCACCTTTGCTTTGGCAATTACAAAGCACGGGCAGTGGGATTGCGTCACTACGCACCCATGTTTCCAGCGTTTCTGGATATGAAGGTCGATGAGATTCATGTCGAAATGGCCAGCAGGGAATTTTCCGAGATCGAACTGATCTCCGAGATTGTGAAGGCCGGGAAGGACGCAGCCGTCGGAATTGTTGATGTCAAAAGTTATTACATCGAGACCCCCGCCGATATCGCCAATCGTGTGCGGTTGTGCCTCAAGCACGCCCCTGCGGACCGGCTCAGCTTCGCACCGGATTGCGGGCTGTCACAGACTGCGCGGTGGGCCGCCAGTCTTAAACTTAAGAACATGTGTGATGGCGTGAAGATCGTACGTAAGGAACTCGGCATATAATCTCCACTTTGATCGACTCACTGCGATGATCAAACCTACTCTCCAAGACGACGCCCTGCTCGCCGACATACGGTCAACGCGCGGCCGGGCCACGGGTTTTCGCCTCTGGTGGCTGGGGCAATCGGGCTACCTGCTTCAATATGCGGGCCGGCACATCTTGATCGATCCATACCTGTCGGATTCGCTCACTCACAAGTATGCCAGTACCAGTAAGCCGCACGTCCGCATGAGCGAGCGCGTGATCGACCCGGCCCGGCTGAACTTCATCGACATTGTGACGACCAGCCACAATCACACCGATCACCTCGATGCGGAAACCCTCAAGCCTCTTTTCGAAAACAATCGTAATCTGAAGTTTGTTATCCCTGAGGCAAATCGTTCGTTTATCGTAGACCGATGCAGCATCGACGCGGCTTGTCCGATCGGGATGAGCGGATGGACTTCCGCGACCATCGAAGGCTTTGAGTTTACCGGCGTACCTGCTGCCCATAATTTGCTGGACGTCGATGAGCAGGGTCGCAACAAATATCTGGGGTACGTCATAAAGTTTGGACCCTGGACGATTTTTCATGCGGGTGACACGCTATTTGTCCCGGGGAATCGCAATCGGCTTCGCTCCTATCAGGTGGACGTTGCGCTGTTGCCAATCAACGGAAACGACGTGGCCCGCGGGGTTGCAGGCAACATGAACCCGTTTGAGGCAGCCGTGTTTGCCAAGGATATTGGGTGCAAGCTGGCTGTACCGTGTCATTATGATTTATTCGCATTCAACACCGCTGACCCAGGCGATTCCGTGACGCAGTGCAGGCGGGTCGGTCAGCGTCATCAGGTGCTTTCATTGGGAGAGCGCTTCGACAGCACGGCGATTCTTTGAGTATCGCTCACGACTCACCACGAGAGGAACACGATGGCTAAATGGAAGATTGCGGGCGTCAATTTTGATCATCAGCACATGGGCGATTTGCTTCGGCAAGTATCGGTGCACCCTGATGCGGAGATCGTCGGGATTTCCGATGAGAAGCCCGAGCAGATGGCGTATGCGATCAAGGCGCTGAACGTCCCGAGCGATCGCGTATTCACGGATTATCGAAAATGCCTGGAGCAGACGCGCCCCGACGTCACGATCCTCTGCCCCGCCACAGCCAAGCACGGCGAATGGACGGAATACGTCGCGCCGTTCGGCACGCACATCCTGATGGAAAAGCCCTTTGCCGCCACCCTCCCCGAAGCCGACCGCATGATCGCTGCCGTCAAAAAAACCGGCAAGCAACTTGCCATCAACTGGCCGCTGCGCTGGTATCCGCCTCACGTTACAACCAAGCGGCTGATCGATGAGGGCACGGTCGGGGATGTCATCGAAGTGCATTATTACGACGGCAACATGGGCCCGGTCCGCCACGGTGCGGACAAAGTCAATGTATCCGAAGATGATATCCTGAAACTCAAGCAGACGAGTTGGTTCTTTAAGAAGAATGAAGGCGGCGGATCGCTCCTGGATTACCTCGGGTATGGCGTGACCCTGGGCACCTGGTATCACGGCGGGCGGGCGCCCATCGAGGTGACGTGTACGGTTGATCAGCCGCGCGGGCTTGAAGTTGACGAGCACTCCGTCACCGTCTGTCGATACGAACGAGGCCTGAGCAAATACGAAACGCGCTGGGGCACATTTAGCGATCCCTGGCATCTTCAGCCACAACCCAAGTGCGGCTTCGTCGTCGTCGGGACGCGCGGGACCATCTCCAGCTACGACTACGAAAAAACGATTCGCGTACAGACCGAATCGCGTCGCGAAGGGTTCGAAATGCCTGTCGATACGCTGGTGAAACCCTTTGACGGGCCGATCCACTATTTTTTGGATTGCCTCGACAAGGGCACACCCGTCGAAGGCCCCCTGTCACCAGCCATGTGTCGCATCGGCCAGCAGATCGTGGACTCTGCCATGCTCAGCGCAAAGGAAAAGCGCACGGTTGGGCTGGTGAGATAGCGGAGTCCGTCCGGATGAGGCGCGTACTGCTTCCTGAAACCTGAAACACAAAAGCCCACGGCAAGCCTTGATGCTTCCCGTGGGCTTTTTTTGAATCGCGCAACGCGCGATCACATCAACTTCTTCAACCGCTCCACGCATTCCTTCAGCGCGGGCACGGGGTTGTTCTCGTCCCCCTCGTACTCAATCACGATGGGACCGGAAAAGTTTCGCGACTTTAACTGTCCCATGAGCTTGGGGAGATCAAGGTTTCCCGTGCCGATGACAACGTCGTGCGGCTCGCGATTGGGGGTGTACGTGAAGTCCTTTATGTGCAGACCCACCAGCCGATCGCCGAACTGCTCGACCCAGTCGTTGGGATTCTGCTTGGCGTCAATCGCCCACGCGGTGTCCATGTGCAGACCGATGCGCTTGCTGGTTTTGCCGAAGACATATTTGAGAATGGTCCCGTTGCCCAGCCAGTCGTATCCGCCGTGATTATGGATTCCCAGGTTCAGGTCATATTCGTCCGCCAGCTTTTCGATGTTGCGCAATCCGTCGAACATTGCTTCCGGGCCAAAGCTGATGCTCATCGTTTTGACACCCGCCTGCTTGCAGAACTCAAATTGCGGCCGGTCTTTTGTGATGTCGCCGGTGAGACCCTGCACACCGATGGCGACGATCTTCACATCCGCCTGCTTGTGCGCGTCGATGATAGCCTTGAAGCCCGCGACGTCGTTGAAGTTTGCGTGGACCCCGCACAGCTCGGTGGCGTTGACTCCTGCGGCCTTCAATTGCTTGAAGAAGTCAGGCAGTGTTTTGAATGCACGGTAACACCATGATTGGATCGCGATCGGTTGATTCATTGGACAAACGCTCCGGTTAATGACCGGCGGGATGGTAGTGGACGGCGGGCGTTGATTCAATTAGCCGGTAGCAGATCTTCGACGTGGCCCACCAGTGGGAGAGAATCTCCTGTGTGATCTCGTCCTTGGCGGTATAGATGACCGGCCTCCCGCCCCGCGGGTGAACCGTGATTCTTCAGGCCGAACGGTCAGCCACCCAGACAAGCGCGAACCCGGGATTCAGGTGCTCCTCGACTTCTTCATCGATCTCGATCGCTTGTCCGTTCCTCAGTCGCTGCTTTGAGGGAGCTCCATCCCGCACCCGCTGCCCGCGTCGGGGATCTGTGCCGGATCGATTTTTAGCATTGCGAAAACCTGCTCCAAAGCCGCCGAGCGATCGGCGGGAGGCGTATCGCGCCCAAGCTGCAGCCAGAGGGGCCGATGCGTCCAATCCCACTCATCGACGGAAAGCCCCGCTTTGACGAAGAGCGCGCAGGCAAAGTGATAGGCAACGCCCGGGCGATCCCGCATTCCCCGAATCATGGCGGCGATGGAAAACTCGCCTGCATGCGCCTCGATCACCCGAAGCACCGTGACAAGTGAATCGCCGTCATCTATATCATCGACAATATGGCTCAACTGGATGTCCATCACCGCCGCCGAAATCGGTCGCATCGGCTGCAGGTATTCCAGCGCGTGCGCGCGCTCCTCAACCGAATGATGTGTGGTCAGGCAATCGCGCAGCCGGTCGAACGATTCCCGCGAGCCA
>Ga0105047_10004205_pt1 | contig 25145 bp, 16 predicted proteins | sample MAT04_FD_78384 | JGI IMG/M metagenome (GOLD analysis project Ga0105047, IMG submission 78384) | Freshwater microbial communities from Lake Fryxell liftoff mats and glacier meltwater in Antarctica - MAT-04 (megahit assembly) | ecosystem: Environmental > Aquatic > Freshwater > Ice > Liftoff...
ACCCCAAGAACCGGTTTCGCTGTCACCGTAACTGTTCACGCTCACGTTCAGGTTCGCGCCTGGTATGCAAGCAGCGCCGCCAGCTACGTTGATCGTGAAGGAAAAGGTCCACGGTCCGTCGCAGAGATCCCCGAAATTATTGCCCGAGATACCGTCGTTATTCAAATCGAAGAAAAAGCCTGGACCAAGAGGAGGGACTGCTGTTACTGAAGTTCCATCGTTGAGTGTGAACCAGCCCCATGAGCCTGCGCTCGTCCCACAGGTTGCTGGCGGCGCACCCGGTGCAAGCGTGCTTTGATCCCAACCTGCGCCAAAAGTGGGTGCAATGCCATGCAGCCAGTTCACGTTCACAACATTCCAATCGGTAATGGTGTACGTGAAGGTTACAGCTTGCCCAGACTGGTAAACTCCACCAATTGGAGGCGGTGACGCCGTGAAGGTGAACCCTTGGTTACAGTTCTGTGCTTCAGCGATCGTTATTGAGCAAAACAGCAAACACGTGAACAAAACATGCCAAGCCTGATGCCGTAAGCCTTGCCATTGGTTTGTACCAACTAGACGGCATGGCATCACGTTTTTTATTCGCAGCGTAGTACAGTATGGGTATTTTCTTGGCAAAGGGTGATCTTAGCGCATGTAAAATAGGGAGTTACACCTTATGCTCGACTTGAATTACTCACAATTGGATGAACAGTTCTTTCAACATGACGGACCGCCGATAATTGCTGCCGAACGATGTGCTCCGGATCGCCATTCATTCACGCGCTCCGCCGCAAAAATGTCACGTGGCTTTAGCGCTTTCTTTTATCCGGCGTTGGTGCTGATAAGGCCGTGAGTTGCCAGCTATGAACGCCACTGGGAAGGGGCTCATTCGAATACCGTATCCGCTGTTATTTCCAGAGCTGGAGTATGGTGCGCTTTGATCAACGCGCATGAATTTGCCGCCGGGTTTTCTAATCCATTCCGGATCGTAATGCAAATGGTTTGATCCCCGATGAGCGTGTCCGTGATCAATGCGCTAACCGAGGGGCCATTACTCTGGTTGTAGACAAATTATTCGTCGTCTCATGAAGCATCCAAAGCATATCGTTGTAAACGCCTTGGCAGATCGGAATGGCAGAAGAACGACGCCGGTGTTCTGACCGTAAATGGGGGAAGTCATTCCCCCAAAGAGCAGGAAGAGCAACTCCAAAGACCATGGTATGTTCGCGATCACAAGTGACCGATGTAGAAGGTGCATTGACCAACGATCACTGCACTTCGAGTCCCCTTGCCAAGTTGCCAGATCCTATCCGTTGCAACTTACTTGATCAAGGTCACATGCCCAATGAGTTCTTTGCGAGCATCGGTGTTCTTTATACCATAAAGGATACGGTACGCGTAAACGTCGCTTTTCAGCACCTCGCCACCATTCTGGTAACTTCCCAGCCAGGGCTTATAGGGGTCGTTGGTCTCGTAGACCATCTGGCCCCAACGATCAAAGACCATCATTTCAAAGTCCGTGATCACGGGAACGTTCACGCTGATACCCCACACATCATTGCGATCGTCCCCATCGGGTGTGAAGCTGTTCGGAATGTAAGTGAACAGCACATCGTCGATCACCACCGTGCGGCAAATGGTGTCGCTGCATTCGTTGAAGTTGTATGCGATCAAACAAACCTCGTAGCTGTCCGGTTCCCTGTAGTCGAACCGGTAGGTCGGTCCTATTTCGGTGCTGGAAACCAGATCGGCGATATTCCAGAAGTAGCGTACCGCATCGGTGGAAAGGTTGCTGAATTTGATCGTGGGGTCATTCACGTTGGCTGGTTTGGGACCCCAATCGAAATCTGCAACAACTGGCGGCGGACCTGTAACGATGATGCGATCGGCGCCGATGCAGCCGTCCGCATTGGTGATCCGCAGTTCGTAAACCGCTTCGCATGCATCAGTGAAGATCCCGGTTGTACTCCAGTTATCACCATCATCAATGCTGTACTGCACCGCTTCGGCGTCATAGATCTCCACTTGTCCATCGCAGTAGCCAGAGCAGGTTACGGGTTGTGTAGCCATTGAATCGAGTTCCAACAAGACCGGTTCTGTGATCGTGATGGTCGTTGAGTCCTGGCATCCGTTATCGTCGGTGACGGTCAATACGTAGGAACCGGCGCACAAGGTGCTGATGACATTCGCATTGACTCCGTTCACGCCGGTTGACCAATCGAAGGTCAAACCTGCCAGAGAATTCCCACCGGTAACCTGCATGGTGGCAGCACCGTCGCAGAACGTGTAACACAGCGCGTTCGTTAATGTTGGTGTGAATACATAGGGGTCGGTAAAGGTCTTGACGACACTGTCGATCAGGTTGCAGAACGCACCATCATTCTCGACCCAATAGAACATGTGTGTTCCCCCGCCTCCCAAAGGCATGGTCACCGTGGTCGTATCGGAAAAGGCGTCACCGTAAACTGCTCCTGCTGGTCCGGTCCAGTTGCCAACACCGCTGTTGCCCCGCAATGCTTCCAGTACGTTGGTCAGATCGCACGAGATGCTAGGTAGACCTGCATCGATAACACCGCAACACGTGGGATCATCGGCTGGTATGATGGTGATATCCAAGGTGCTCGTGGCCACGCAACCTGCGCCGCTGGTGATGGTGTAGGTATACACATCGGTCCATGCTGAAGCAGGGTCAAGGGTATTGTCGATCACAGAGCCCGTGCCATCCGTCCAAACGCCGGTGAGGTCGGGCGTGCCGCCCAGTGAATCGGTCAATAGGAATGGAAGGTCGCTCGCACAAACGACCATCGTTAAGGAGAGGCCAGCATTGATCGAAAGGTCCGGACTGACCAGCACGCTATCTGTTACAGCGCATTCGGGATGGCCCGCTAGGTAGGTGCTCAAATAGAACATCGTCGGTTCGGTCACGAACACATCTGTGGTTGCCACCATGGGGTCCGTCAATCCCCCTACCGGTGTCCAAACAAAGGTGAAGGGCAGGCCGCCTCCACAGAAGACCTCTCCCGTGTAAGCAAGGCCGGTAAGAGGGCCATTCGGACTCGCAAATACTTCCGCTCCGGTATCGTCAAAAAGAGTGAACGAATTCTCGTTGTTGAAAATGGTTCCTGCGGTGTAGGTCAAGGTGATGGTGGACCCGTTCTGGACAGCAAGAGCAACTGTTAATTCAATTGTCCCGTTGGGTACGCTATGGTTCGTGGTAACACCATCAATGGTAACCGCCAAATTCGCACCGCCATTCCAGCTATCGCCAAAGGTTTCGTAAAGCACCAACTCCCATGCGCAGCTAGACGGTGGGCCATTTGCCGTGATCTGCCCGGTCATAGGCTCAGGATCGTTGCAAAGCACGATGGGCTCGCCCGCATCCAAGAGGGGTAGCTCGGGCACAACCACGGACACCAGCGTATCGTAAGTGCAACCAAAATTGTCCGTTACACTGAACGTATATTCATAGTTGCCAGCACCTGTGACCGTTGCGGTGGCCATTAGTGGATTAGCCGGGTCTAACAGGAGACCAGGTCCTGCCCAAGCGACTGAATCCTGCGTGACAGTGCCTAGATCCGGAGTGAACTGGGTGACATCCGGTATGATGCTCGGATCGAAGTTGATGGACCACGAGCAAATGAATCCGTTATCTGCACCCCAAAGATCCGTGCTTTGATAGGTCCACTCACCATTTAACGGGCAACCAACTAGGTTGCACAAGGATTGGACCGGTTCGTAGGTGCCAGGGTTCAGAGAATTGTTGGACGGATTACCGGCCAGGGTGGTGTTTGGAGTGGCTCCATTATTTGAATTATCCACCCATGTTCCGTTGGTGGCTGTTTCGCTCCAACAGTAATTCCAGCATTCACCCGGGATCGGTGCTTGATTGCTATCTGTGTCATCCGGACTTCCTAAGTAAGTGCCGCCTCCCCCTTGTTGGTGTAGGATGGTGGTTTGGCCATTGGGGCAAATGATCTGTAGTACCAGATCTCCCATAAAGGTATGCTCCATTGCGACGCAAACATCGATCACATCAGTGCAGCTGGTTATGTTCTGCCCGGGGCCGAATTGCGTGAACATCAGCGTGGAAACAAAGGGTGAACCCACATCATCAGGCAAGAAAACGCCGTCTCCGAAGTTGGCATCAGGTATACCGGTCCAAGTGACCGGTTCCACCACCGCAGTTAGGTCCAGTGTAGCCCCAACGCAACTGATCGAATCCAAAACGGTGCCATTGAAAAGGGGGGTAGTGCTCACTAGGATCTGCAGATCGACAAGGTTCAGGTTGCCGCAACCATTGTCATCCGTTAAAAAGAGTTGTACGACATACTCCCCTGGAACATCGTAGGAATGGCTCACCAATGGGCCACTGGTATTGTCGGTGGTAGAATCATCAAAATCCCACAGGTATTCGACAATGTTGAACCCAGCTGCGGCTTGGGAAGCACTTCCATCGAAGGAAATGGTCTCGCCCTGGCAAGCCAGCAAGGGAACGGGTTCATTCATGACCGCTGCTGCAATAGGGTTCGCGCAAGGGGTGGTGCATTGGAAGCCTGCAGAAAAATTGCCCACACCTTGCCCATTGGATTGAAAGACCAAGGTGAGACATCCGGTCACATTGAACGCGGTTCCGCTCACTACGATGTTCTGGAGTTCCCCACCTGTGTAAGACCCAAGCGAGGTGGCACTGGTATTATCACCATCAAAGATCGACAGGTTATCGTCGTTGGTGCCAGCGGTACTCAGGTCAAAAACGAACCAAGTCAAGTAGATCACATTCCCAGGCTGATCCGGACAGATCGTGAAGGTAAAGCTCTCGTTATCTCCATAGGACCCGGAAGGACCGCCGCTATCTTGGATCACTCCGGCGCAACTACTGGCGGGGGAACCGGAAGTGATGTTGAATTCCTGCGCATGACTTTCATGCACCAAGCTGATCAAACAAGTCAGTAATAGCGCACTTCGGAAAAGTAAGGATCGTGTCATCGTGGTTCGTTGTGCTGCAACGCTTGTTGTCTTTTTACTGAAGCAACTAAATGGGATCTCCCATGACTACCTCTGCATTGACTTGTAAGGATGGCTTTAGGTTGTCTACCCACAAAATTAAAGAACTCGGCCGCAGCCGAGTTCTTTAATTATCACTATCGATAGGGCTGCTAACGTCCCAGTTCAACGGTGCCGTTATAGGTTCCACCTAGCTTTTCGCCATCCTTCATCTCCACCATCCACACATAGCGGCCGGCCGCGCAGGTCTCACCTCGATTAGAGACCTTGCCATTCCAAGGCCGCTGGGCATCGCTGGTTTCGTAAACGACAGCACCGCTTTTTTCGTCGAAGATGCTCAAATGGAACTTCACACCCAGGGTTTTTAGGGCCTCGGGCATGAACACATCATCCGTTGCGTCGGCGTTCGGGGAGAAAGCGGAGGGGGCGAGCAGATCGTAGTCAGAAGTAATGCGCACCGTACGCTCGGTGCGATCGACACAACCGTTGGCGTTGGTCACCGTCAATGAAACATGGTAAAGACCTTCCTTCTTGAACACGTGATCCGGATGAGCCACTACAGAGGTGGCTCCATCGCCGAACTCCCACTGGTAGGACTTTCCGCCTAAGCTCCGGTTCTCGAAGTGGATGGAAGGTACGGTATTCTCGTATTCTTGCTTGAGTGTGTTGAACGAAGCTTCTGGTGCTTCATGGATCACGATACGGTCCATGGCAGGCTTGTTCTGGATACTACCCCCGTCCATGGACGAATGGGAAAGCATCACTTGAAAACTTCCTGATTTGGAGAAGGCGTGGTTCGGTTTGGGTTTGTTCGAGAAGCTTCCATCCCCGAAATTCCAGAGGTAGATCCCCCCTGCCGAAACGTTCTCTGCGGCGAATTCGACCAAGGTTCCAGGGCAGCCTTCGGTAACGTTGGAACGTACCGATGGGCCTTCGGGGGCTGAGCCGGCTTCAGGCTTGGCTGCTGGTAAGACCGGCGCACGAGTTGGGATCGAAGCGATCTTGGATCCTGCGGTTCTTTCGTTCACCAACTTGCCTTTCGCAAGCTCGGTTGTGGTGACGGCTGGGGATGTGGCCACTTCCGCTGGTGCTTCGGCAGGAGTATTGGTCAGAGGCTGAGCAGGTGGCTGTGTTAACTCTGCCACGTCTGCTCCGCTCATCATAACAGCGGAGGCGGTGGTTACTTGATCCATGGCGGTTGGTCGCACCAAGACTACAAGGCTGCTGGCCGCAGCCAACGAACCACCCAACAACAAGGCGTACAGACCGGACCGCGAAACACGGCCTTCACCTTTGCCTTGGTCGAGCTTCTGCTCCAACTGGGCCCAGTCCGCCGAGTTGTACGGTACCTCGAAGGGTTCCAAGGCATCCTTTACCGACCGTTCGAATTCATTGAGACCATTCATGATCGATCAGACTATTTGCGAAGACGTTGCTCCGCGGTAAGTAGCTTTTTCAAATTGTGTTTCGCCTTGGCCAGATTGCTCTTGGAGGTGCCGATGTTGATGCCCAACATGTCGGCTATTTCCTTGTGCGTAAGCTCTTCAAATACATACAGGTTGAACACCGTGCGATAGGCAGGGGTCAGTTTTTGCATGGCATTGATGATGTCGGCCGGCTTAAGGTCCAACCCTTCCTCGCTTTCCTCATCGGCCAACACATCTTCCGCATCCTGGTCCTTGAAATCTTCGATACTGCGCTCTTCACCCAGAAGCAGGTAGGAGTTCTTGGTGCGCCGGAAATGGTCGATCGCTGTATTCACCATGATCCGACGGATCCAACCCTCGAACGAACCAGCCCGGTTGAACTTGTCAACGCTCTTGAACACCTTGATGAAACCGTCTTGAAGGATGTCCTTCGCTTGGTCGGTGTTCTTCGTGTACCGAAGGCAAACAGACATCATTTTACCGTAGAACAACTCATAGACCCGCTGCTGGGCCTTGCGTTCCTCCTTCAAGCAACCATCGATCAGCGCTGCGAATGCCTGTTCAGGTCCGGCCATTTCCACCCACGTGGGTACCAGACGGAGGGGTGTCCGTTCGGTTGCCGGTGGAGGAGGGGCTGACCGCAGCATTGGTGCCGGTAAGATAGCCATACTGAGTGAAAGACGGCAACCAGGTGAAAAGGATGCCTACGGACCATAAATTTAACCTTAGGGTCGGTAATGTGGGTGCATGTCCCATCTGCCTTTTATCAACCCAAGCGTTGTGATACGTGCTATTTTCGCCCCGCCCAAGAGCCTCCTGATCCACAGGCGGCGGGGCGCTAACGATCCTAGATCCATACGAAACGCATGAAAGTCACCGTGGTAGGGGCAGGCAACGTGGGTGCGACCTGCGCCGATGCTGTAGCCCGTTGGGAACTCGCCAACGAAGTGGTCCTTTTGGACATTAAAGAAGGTTTTGCCGAGGGCAAGGCCTTGGATATCTGGCAAACAGCCCCGATCAACCTGTTCGATTCGCGTCTGGTAGGTAGCACCAACGACTATGGTAAGACCGCCAACAGCGATGTGGTGGTGATCACCAGCGGTTTGCCCCGTAAACCCGGCATGAGCCGCGACGACTTGATCGCGACCAATGCCGCCATTGTTAAAAGCGTTACCCAGAATGTGGTCAAGCACAGTCCCAATTGCATCATCATTGTGGTGAGCAACCCCTTGGATGTGATGACCTATTGCTCGTTCGTGAATAGCAATTTCCCTGCGAATCGGGTGTTCGGCATGGCGGGCATCCTGGATACCGCACGCTACCGCGCTTTTCTCGCTACGGAATTGAATGTTAGCCCCAAGGATATCCAAGCGGTGTTGATGGGTGGCCATGGCGATACCATGGTACCCTTGCCCCGTTACACCACGGTGGCAGGCATTCCAGTGACCGAGCTGATCGCCAAGGACAAGCTGGATGCGATCGTGGACCGCACGAAGAAAGGCGGTGGCGAGATCGTGAATTTGCTGGGCACCAGTGCTTGGTACGCCCCGGGTACGGCTGCTGCACAAATGGTGGAAGCCATCGTGCGCGATCAAAAACGCATATTCCCCTGCTGCGTGTGGTTGCAAGGGGAATATGGCCTGAAGGATATCTACATGGGTGCGCCCGTGATCCTGGGCCGCACTGGTGTGGAGCGGATCATCGAATTGAAACTGAACAAGGAGGAGCAAGCCCTTTGTGATGCCAGCGCCAAAGCCGTGAAGGAGGTGATGGAAGTGCTTGACAAGATGAATGTGACCGCCTAGAACGGTGATCAAAAAACGCAGAACGCCGGTCCCCGAAGGGACCGGCGTTCTGCGTTTGGGAGCCCCTGCTTAATGGGTCGGATGATCAAGAACAACACGCACAGCAGCCGTACTGCTGGATCCTTCGCCACGAACCAGATACAAGCCGCTGGGCAAGCCATCCAACTGGAGCGTTGTTCTTGCGCCGTTGGCCTGCTGACGGAACACCTCTTGACCCAGCGCATTGCGCACCACCCAAACCGAACCCGGCGGCATATCATAGGAAGCCTCCACCACCAAGTCGCCTGTTGTTGGGTTCGGGTATGCTGTGATGTTCGCACCTGCACGTTCGCGCTCTGATACGCTGGATATGGCATCGCTGCGCCAGAAGGATAGGCCACCCCGATAGTTGCCTACGACCATATCCAACTCGCCATCGCCAGTGAAGTCGTGCAGGGTCAAGGCCGTCCGGAACCCCTCGTTGAGGTCCAGGAAAGTGGTATCCTCCTCGGTGAATGTGCCGCCTAAATTCCCTTCCAGATCGGTGTAGTGCCATAGCCAGCCCGACTCCGATCCCACCAACAATTCCAACACACCAGAATCGTTGCGATAGACATGAGGCACCGAGAAGCCTAAAGTATAAATGGTGTTGGTGCGCACCCGACCCAGGGAATCCGTGATCAGGCTCCACGATGGGCTTTCTGTTGTGCCGATGTTGCGCAGGTAGTTCAAGTTACCGTTCTGCTCCCCAACCACCAGGTCCACGCGCTCATCCTGGTCCAGATCAACGAACTGGGGTGTGACATAGCGTCCCAGATCGATCACCTCATTCGCTGAATTGGTCACGTTCGGTTGAGCCAAGGTGAACTGGGCCACGGTACCAACAGGTGTGTTCCGAAAGAAGTGCATCCGCCCTTGTAGGTCGCCTATGTACATATCCTGGTCCCCATCGCCATCCACATCGCCGAAAGCGGGGTACATGGCCACGCCGATCCCACTGGTGCTCAGGCTCATGTAGTCGTCCGTGGTAAGGCGGAACGCCGGTGCCGTGGCCGAGCCGATATTCTCGAACAAAGCGAGTTTGCCGATGTAATCACCACCAGGGTTGAAGTAACCTTCATTCGACACAACAAGGTCCATGAGGCCATCCCCATTATGGTCGAAGGCAACGGGGTAAGCGCCCTCGCCCAAGTCGATCATGCGGCTTTGGAACAGGTCTTCCTGTTGGAATTCGAAAATGGGCGCAGCGTCCGTGCCCGTGTTGTTGTAGTACCATAGGCTCTTATAGTTCTGCGAAAGGGACCTGGCATTCGGACTCACCAAAAGGTCGCGTTTTCCATCCTGGTTCACATCCAAATAGAATGCAGCGGGGAAGATCGGTACAACGGTAGGGGTATCGTAGCTCGGAAAGGCATCGTCGAAGGCGGTCATGAACGAATCATCCACAGTGCCACCATTAGACAGCGAAACCAGGTTGGGAAAGGAAATGTCGCCCAACAGCAGATCCATGACGCCATCCCCGTTCAGATCGAGCGGCGTTACGGTGCTGCCGGCATGGGCCTTGGCCCTTCCGGGCTCACCCGGCAATACTTCCTCTATGGGTGGATCACCGAATTCGGGTGCAGGCACTTGGAAAGGGCAAGGAGCGTTGAGCGTTACGGCATTTGTGGAAGCATTTTCTGCGAACCGCCCCCAGCAGGAATTGCGCAAAACAAAGTCCAGGCTGTCGCATGTGCCATAATTCTCCAAGCTCAGGTTCTTGTAGTACTGGACATAGGATCCCAGCTGGCTAAAGGTGAGCACGTCCAGATCACCGTCGCCATCCACGTCAGCGAATCCGGGCTTGTCTTCCGATGAAATGAACAGGTTGGTGACCTGGGAGGTGCCGTCCGTGAACACATAGTCACATTCGACCCTGAACTTCAGCAGTTCAAAGGAGAGCTCTGTTCCGGTAGACGTGTTGCGGTATACAGAGAACCCCGCAGAGGAGTAGGTGAAGATGTCCTCTTTGCCGTCGCAATTGTAGTCGCGCATCAAGGCCCAATCATGCAATTCAGGGAATGGCCAAACCGTCTCGAATGCCTTTGAGAGGGCGTAGGCACCAGTTCCACTGCCTCCAGTGTTAAGAAGCGTGGTCACCTTATTGCCGATCCGTTCAAAGAAGAATAGATCCTTGAGTCCGTCCAAGTTCAGGTCGATCTGGCTTACCTGGGTGAAGTTGATCCCTCCTGCCCAGGCAAGATCCAGGTTGTTCCCTTGGCGCTCAACCGGTATGGCTCCATCGAATTGCAGGTCGGCTTGTGCCAACGTCTTGGCCGCGAAAACATGGACGAACGCAAGGAAGGCAATTGTCCGGTTGGTCATTTAGGGGGTGTAGTTGAATGCAAAGGTGATGACGCGCGGTTGATGCTGCGTTCGTTACTTATCACCGTTCAAGGATCCCTATCCGGCCACCTTCTTCGCTCAAAGACCCGTTCAAGGCGGCATTTCAAGCAATCCACAGGCTTCACTTCCTCCGATGGGCAACAACGCTATATTTGCCGCCTCTTTGAAAAAAACCATCGGTCATGCAGAATAGAGGTGCGCTATGGATCTTCACTATCCTTCTGGCGCTGGCGTGTGTATATCAACTGTCCTTCTCGATCTTTACATCGAGCCTTGAAAATAAGGCGAAAGCCGATGCCGTTATCAAAACCGATTCCGTGCTGGCCCTGCCCTCTGGTGCAGGTCAGGACCGCGCTGGGCTGATCCTTCGGTACGAGAACCGGTACTTATCCGCGCACAGCGAGGAAAAGGTGTATCCGGTTCTGGGATACACTTATCGTGAATGCAAGGAAAAGGAGATCAACCTGGGTCTGGACCTCAAAGGCGGTATGGCCGTTACCTTGGAGGTGAGCATCCCAGAGCTGGTGGTGAACCTGAGCGAGAACAACGAGGATCCAGCTTTCCGTTCAGCGATCGCCAGTGCGCGCGAGCGTCAAAAGAGCAGCAATGCCGACTTCATCACGCTTTTTGGTCAAGAGTATGCCAAGGTGCCAGGACATGGCCCGCTTTCCGCTGTTTTCTACAGCCCGGAGCGCAAGGACATGTTCAACCGGGAAGGCTCGGATGCAGACTATCTCGCAGCGCTCCGCCGTGAGGCCGAGACGGCATTGAACAACACCGAGAAGATCATGCGCAACCGGATCGATAAGTTCGGTGTGGCGCAGCCCAGTATCCAAAAGCAGCAATTCACTGGCCGTATCCAGATCGAACTTCCCGGAGTAAAGGATAAAGAGCGGGTGCGCAAAGTGCTGCAAAGCACGGCCAACCTGCAATTCTGGGAGACCTATGACAACACAGAGGTCTATCCTTCATTGGAAACGGCCAACACCCGCTTGCGTCCGGTTGGTGCGGATACCGCGCAGAAGATCACGGATGGCGACGAATTCGTGCGCGTTCTGGATTCCGGTATCGAGATCAAAGGTGCTTCAACAGGCGTGGAAAGCGGACTTATCGGGTTCCTCGATAGCGGCAAGCCCGCCGACAAGACCGCGTGGTTCAACTTCGATCGCGTCACCTTCAAGACCGGTAGCGCCGAGTTGGAGGCGGTGAACTCCGATGTGCAGTTGACCAACCTCGCAGAGATCCTGAAAGCCTACACGACCGTTCGCTTGAAGATCGGCGGTTACACGGACAATACCGGAAATGAAGCAGCGAACCAGGAACTCTCGACCGAACGTGCCCAAGCGGTACGCGCAGCTCTGGTAGCCGAGGGCGTTGCCGGCGACCGGCTAGAGGCAGAAGGCTATGGCTCACAGTTCCCTGTTGCTTCCAACGATACCGACGAAGGACGGGCGCAGAACCGGCGTATGGCGTTGCGCGTGATGGATAGCGTGGAAGATGCGACCGCAGCCACGACCGACACGGCGAACACCACCGCAGACACCCTGGCGGTGAACGATACGACGGCCTCGGACACGGCCGCTAAGGCTGCCTCACAAGAGGATTTCGCCAAAGAGAATCCGCTGTTCGCGGTGCTTACCCCGAACGTGGTCGCTGGGCGAGGTGGGGGTTTCGATCTTTCCAAAGGAGCAGTTGTCGGCACCGCCCGCTTGTCTGATACAGCGCAGGTGAACGCGTATCTGGCCATGCCGACAGTGATCGCTGCGTTGCCTCCTGACCTCAAGCTGGCTTGGGCGGCAAAGCCCGAGTTCCGCGATCTACAGGAGGGTGGATCCGTAGCCTTGCTCAACCTATATGCACTCAAAGTGCCACGCGGCGGCGAGCCGAAGCTGGACGGTGGCTCCATTATCAACGCTTCGCAGGATTTCGACTTGAAGGGTGATGTGGAAGTGATCATGCAAATGGACGCCGAAGGTGCCCAGACCTGGAAGGTGATGACAGGTGATAATGTGGGCAAGGCGGTTGCTATCGTGCTGGACGATTTGGTATACAGCGCGCCGATCGTGCAGTCCGAGATCGCCGGTGGTCGTTCCAGCATCAGCTTGGGCACGGGTGATCTCAATCGTCAGATCCAGGAAGCCGATGACCTTTCCAATATCCTTAAAGCCGGGGCACTTCCTGCGCCGGCCCGCATCATTGACGAGACCGTTGTGGGTCCTACTTTGGGTGAAGAGAACATCTCGCGTGGGTTGATCTCCTTCGGTGTCGCACTGATCGGTGTTCTGCTCGTAATGGGACTGTACTACGCACGCGCAGGCTGGATCGCGGATATCTGTCTGCTCGCCAACGTGTTCTTTCTGGTCGGTACCATGGCTTCCATGCAAGCCACGCTTACCCTGGCGGGTATCGCGGGTATCGTGCTCACCATCGGTATGGCGGTGGATGCCAACGTGCTCATCAACGAACGTGTTCGCGACGAACTCAAACAAGGGCGCATGTTGAAGAGCGCTTTGCAGACCGCTTTCAGCAACCAGGGCGCTCTTTCCGCGATCATCGATTCCAACGTGACCACGTTCGTAACGGCTGTGATCCTTTATTTCTTCGGATCGGGTCCCATCCGTGGCTTCGCGACCACCTTGGGCTTGGGCATTCTTACCTCGCTGTTCACGGCCATCTTCATTTCCCGTCTGTTGATGTTGTGGCGTTTGGAGAACAATAAGCAGATCACCTTCTGGCGCTCATGGAACAAGAACCTGTTCGACGGTTCCAACATTGATTTCATGGGCAAGCGAAAGACGTTCTATGCGATCTCCTTCGTCATCATTGGTGCTGGGGTGGTCTCCATGATGACCCGTGGGTTCAACTGGGGTGTCGATTTCACAGGTGGCCGCACCTACGTGGTGGAGTTCGACCAAGCCGTCGATCTGGACAATGTGCGTGCCACTTTGGAGCCTATCGTGAAGGATGAAGCTGGTCGCCAATACACCATGGCCGTGAAAACCTACGGTGGAGACAAACGGTTGAAGATCACCACCAACTACAAGATCGATGAACTTGGTCTGGAGATGGATTCCATCGTGCAAAGCAGTATCGCCGATGGACTTGCCAAAGTGGGAAGCTTCCGCTTTGCTGACGAGACCAGGAAGGTGGATCCAACCATCAGCGATGATATCAAGATAAAGGCGCTTACCTCGGTGAGCATTGCCCTGCTCTTCATGTTCGTTTACATCGCTATACGCTTCAGTAACTGGCAATACGGCGTGGGTGCTTTGCTTTCCCTGTTCCACGACGTGCTTGTGCTACTGGGCTTGTATTCCCTCTTGTGGGGCTTTGTAGGGTTCTCCATGGAGATCGATGAGACATTCATAGCCGTTGTATTGACGGTAGTGGGTTACTCGATCAACGATACGGTGGTCGTTTTCGACCGTATTCGCGAGTACACCCGGGAACACAAACGGGAGCCGGTCGTATCGCTCTTCAACAAGGCCATCAACAGTACGTTGAGCCGCACCCTGAATACGGGAGTTTGCACCTTGCTCGTGCTCATCATCATCTTCTTCTTTGGTGGGCTTTCCATCAAGGGCTTCGTCTTTGGACTCTTTATAGGAACCTTGGTGGGTACCTATTCCTCCATCTTCGTGGCCTCCGCTACGGCGGTGGATCTGTTCCTCCGCAAAAAAGACACGGTGCAAGTGAAAGAGGCTGTGGCCTGATCTTGTATCATCCCTTTTTGGAAGTCCTGCCCTCACCGGCAGGACTTCCTACTTTTGGACCTCCATGTTGTTTCCCCTCCTATTCGATATCAGCGGTGGGGAACTCATGGTCATTATGCTCTTCGCGCTCTTGTTCTTCGGGTCCAAAGGGATACCGGACCTGGCGCGTACGCTGGGCCGGACCATGCGCCAGGTGCGCGATGCGAGCAACGAGGTGCAGCGTGAGATCCAGAAGGGCGCCTCCGATGTACAGCGCTCTGTGAGTGAACAGCGCCGTTCCTTTCAGCAGGCTATTGAAGCGGAGCGAGCGGCCGAGCCCGAAAAGCCCAAGGACCTCCCCGGTCCTACGGACCAACCTTCGTAAGCCTATCCGTGCGCCATTGGCGTCGTTCAGCAGGATCGACTTCGCCCGGGGTCTTTTCGACCCGTCCGCTTCTCTGCCAATTCACACTACAGATCGGACGTATTTCCACTTCCAAATGGCATAAGGCGGCGGTAACGATCCGCCCTCTGCTTTTTCAATGCGGCGAATGGTCAAAGAGTGCCGGAGAAAAGCTGCGGCCCCTGGCACTCTTGCACACTGACCCATCTCTGGATCGGTCGTCCCTTGGTAACCGGCTCAAGTGCTGTACCGCGAATAGGCACGATCACTGAATAAATGCCTGGCAGGGCTGTAGCTTCGTCATCTATTGGGGGTATCGTGTAAAAAAGTTCATTCTTTTCAGGACACCCCCCACTGCCGAAGCATACATTCGCGGCTGAAACACCATGTTTAGATGACTACCCCCCGAATTCGACACAAAGCGCTGGAAGATGTCTTAAGTCGTGTGCCCAAAACGACAGAGGCTCCAGGTCCCAAGGTCTCCGATTTCTTCGGAGCGAACGTGTTCAACGAGGACGCCATGCGCATGTTCCTGACGGAAGATGCCTACTTCGCCGTGCGCCAGGCTATCCACCAAGGCCAGCGGATCGACCGCAAACTGGCTGATCAGGTGGCCAGTGGCATGAAGGAGTGGTCCGCTACCAAAGGCGCAACACACTATACACACTGGTTCCAGCCACTCACCGGCCTCAGCGCCGAAAAGCACGATGCCTTTTTCGAACCCATTGGCGGTGGAAGGAGCATTGAACGTTTCGACGGCAGCCTTCTTGTGCAGCAAGAGCCCGACGCCAGCAGTTTCCCCAATGGTGGCATCCGCAACACCTTCGAGGCACGTGGGTATACCGCTTGGGATCCCAGCAGCCCAGCTTTCGTGATCGGACGTACGTTGTGCATCCCAACCATCTTCATCAGCTACACCGGCGAGGCGCTGGATTACAAAATGCCCCTGCTTCGTGCCATCCGTGCCGTGGATGAGGCCGCAACCGCCGTGTGCCAGTATTTCGATAAGGAGGTCACCAAAGTGGTCGCAACGCTGGGTTGGGAGCAGGAATATTTCCTCATCGACAAGGCGCTCTACTTCGCTCGGCCGGATATCATGATGAGCGGTCGTGCCTTATTCGGTCATACGCCAGCGAAAGGTCAACAATTGGAGGACCACTATTTCGGAAGCATACCGGATCGCGTACGGGCTTTTATGCGCGACTTCGAGAATGAGGCTTTGATGCTGGGCATACCCGTAAAGACGCGCCATAACGAGGTCGCTCCCAACCAGTTCGAATGTGCTCCGGTGTTCGAAGAACTCAACCTGGCCGTGGACCACAATGTGCTGCTGATGGACATCATGGAAAAGACCGCGCAGAAGCACGATTTCCGGGTGTTGCTCCATGAGAAGCCTTACGCGGGTGTGAATGGTAGCGGGAAGCACAACAACTGGAGCCTCGCGACCAACACGGGCCGCAACCTGCTTCGCCCGGCCAAAACCCCCAAAGAGAACTTACAGTTCCTCACCTTCTTCGTCAACACGATCAAGGCGATCCATAGCCATGCCGATGTGCTGCGAGCGAGTATCGCCAGCGCTGGCAATGATCACCGGTTGGGCGCTAACGAGGCACCGCCAGCGATCATATCCGTGTTCATCGGCGAGCATTTGAGCAAGTTGCTCGATGGCTTGGAAAAGAACATCAAGGGTGCTATGACGCCCGACCGGAAAACCGAGTTGAAGCTGGATATCGGCCGCATCCCTAGCGTGATGTTGGATAACACCGATCGCAACCGCACCAGCCCCTTTGCCTTTACGGGGAACAAGTTCGAGTTCCGTGCCGTGGGTAGCAGTGCCAATTGCGCGGGTCCGATGACGGTGCTCAACACCATCGTGGCCAGCCAGCTCAAAGCCTTCAAGAAGCAGGTGGATGCCTTGATCAACAAAGGCACCAAGAAGGACGAAGCCATTTTACGGGTGCTTCGCGATCTGATCGCCGAGAGCAAACAGATCCGTTTCGAAGGGAATGGTTACGGTGATGAATGGGTCAAGGAAGCAGCCAAGCGTGGCTTGCCGAACATCAACGATACGCCGCGCGCCTTGGACGTTTGGTCGCGTAAAGAGACCAAGGCTTTGTTCGCCGACATGGGTGTGCTCAGCGGCGTGGAGTTGGATGCCCGGCACGAGATCGGGCTGCACAGTTACATGCTCAAGATCCAGATCGAAAGTCGTGTGGTAGGGGACCTGGCGCAGAACCACATCATTCCCACTGCCATTACCTACCAGAACCGCCTGCTGGAGAACGTTCGTGGCTTGCGTGATGTGCTTACGGCTGACCACGCCAAGAAGGCCTCCGCCACACAGGTGAAGTTGATCGAGGAGATCAGCGAGCACCTCGGAGGCATCAAAGTATTGGTGGATGACATGATCGAAGAGCGCAAAACGGCCAACAACAAAGAAGATGTGCGGGACAAGTCCATTGCCTATTGCGACAAGGTGAGGCCCTACCTGGACCAGATCAGGTACCACGTGGATAAGCTTGAATTACTGGTGGACGACGAGCTGTGGCCGCTGCCCAAAATGCGCGAGTTGCTCTTCACCCGATGAGGTGGTCACGCGCATGAGCTTCCATCTGTTCAAGATCCATCCCCATTCTTCGCTTATCGTCATTGCGGGATCTGCTTATCTTCGCCCGGAACCAGAAACGGTCCCACCATCCAAACGTACCAGATGACCACACGGAATATCCTGGCCAGCCTCTTCGTTAGCCTTGTGTTTGTAACGACCACTACAGCGCAGGGCAAACTGGCCGAGGAGGCCGACGACGCGTTCAAGAAGGGGTTCTACTTCAATGCGATCGAGCTTTACAAAAAGGCCTACACGGTCGAGAAGAAGGCCAGCACCAAGGCCGAGTTGATCTTCAAGGTGGGCGAAGCTTACCGCACCCTGGGCGATGTTCAGCAAGCGGAGGTCTGGTACGAAAAGGCGAACAAGGCCCAGTATACCGACCCCATCACCTACCTCTACATTGGCGATATGCTCAAGCAGCAAGGCAAGTATGCCGATGCCATTGCCGCGTACAACCGGTTCAAAGAAAAGAAGGCGGGTGATATGCGGGCCGATGCCAGTATAGCCGAATGCCAGCAGGCACAGGCGTGGAAGGATGCGCCAACGCGGTATAGTGTAGACCCCGAAGTGCTGCTGAATACACCGCAGTATGACTTCACCCCGGCCTTCGCTGACAAGAAGAACGAAATGGTGGTGTATACCAGCACACGCCCAGGTTCCACGGGTGTGGAGACAGACCAGATCGTTGGCGATAACTTCAGTGACCTGTTCACCAGCAGCCGCGACCGATTGGGAAAGTGGAGCGAACCCGTGAAATTGCCTGTTGCCATCAATACCGCCGGCAATGAAGGTGCTCCCATCTTCAATGCCGCGCGCTCGATCATGTACTTCACGCGCTGCCCCATGGAGAAGAAGAAGGTCTATGGCTGCGACATTTGGATGAGCAAAAAGGTCGGGAACAACTACAGCGAACCCGTTATCATGGCCCTGCGCCCGGATAAGAACGATACCATCACCATTGGGCATCCTTCCATTAATAAGGAAGCAGACGTGCTGGTCTTCGCCAGTGACATGAAATGGCCCGGCCACAAAGGCGGTAAGGACCTGTACATGGTGAAATTGGATAAGGAGGGTATGCCGCTAGGTACACCCACCAACCTTGGCGCGGATATCAATACCAGCAAGGATGATATGTTCCCTTTCATCCGCCACGACGGTAGCTTGTACTTCTCTTCCACCGGCCGAGCTGGCATGGGTGGCATGGATATCTACCACGCCGAAAAGGCAGGCCCTGGTGCGTGGAGCGCAGTGGATAACCTGCGTTCGCCCATCAACAGCGCGTCCGACGACTTCGGTATCGCCTTCGAGGACGAAGAAGAGCGCGGTTTCTTCACCAGCAACCGCCCCGGCGGTAAAGGGCAGGATGACATCTGGCGCTTCTATTTGCCCGATATGGTCTTTGCCCTGCAGGGTGTTGCCTATGACAAACTTTCGGGGCAACCGCTTTCGGGAGCCAAGATCAATGTGGTGGGTACGAACGGCAGCAACTTCAGCGCGATCACGGACGATGTTGGTGGCTTCTCCTTCGCAGAGAACGGCAAGGAACGGTTCATCAAAGAGAACACTACGTATAGCATACTCGCGGAGAAAGAGGGCTACTTGGTGGTGAAGGATCAGGCGACCACCGTGGGCTTGAACGAAAGTACCACCTTCGTGAAGGAGTATTTCCTGCAACCGGCCAGCAAGGACATCATCATAAAATTGCCTGAGGTGCAATACGCTACCGGTAGTTTCGAGTTGAGCCCGGAAGGGAAGGATTCGTTGGAGACCTTGTACATCACCTTGGTCGACAACGCTACGATCACCATCGAACTTTCCGCGCACACCGATACGCGCGATAGCGATGCCCGCAACCTCACGCTCTCCCAGAACCGCGCGCAGAGTTGCGTGAATTACTTGGTGACCAAAGGGATCGATCCTGTTCGCATGGTAGCGAAGGGTTATGGTGAGACCATGCCCCGTATCACTGATGCGCAGATCAAGGAGATGAAGACGAAGGAGGAGCAGGAGGCAGGGCACCAACAGAACCGTCGCACGGAATTCCGTGTGCTCAACTACGACTACGTGCCCAAGGCCAATTAGCATGAACCTTGTATGGAAGAGCATCCGCCGCATGGTGGATGCTCTTCTTCATTTACAGCCATGACCACTGATCGATATGCCCAACGCGGTGTCTCTTCTGGTAAGGAGGATGTACATAAGGCCATTGCCAATTTGGACAGGGGGCTTTTCCCCCGTGCGTTCTGCAAGATCGTTGCCGATGAGCTTACCGGTAGCGCCGACCATTGTGTGGTGATGCACGCCGATGGTGCGGGCACGAAATCGTCCCTCGCCTATGCCTATTGGAAACAGACCGGCGACCTGAGTGTCTGGCAAGGCATTGCACAGGATGCCATCGTCATGAATTTGGACGATCTGCTCTGCGTGGGGGCAACCGACCACATCCTGCTCAGCAGCACCATCGGGCGTAACAAGCGGCTCATTCCCGGCGAGGTGGTCACGGCGTTGATCCAAGGCACGGAGAAATTTCTCCAGCGCATGCGCGACCTGGGGATCGGGATACAAAGTACGGGTGGCGAAACTGCGGACGTTGGTGATCTGGTCCGCACGGTGATCGTTGACAGCACCGTGGTCTGCCGGATGAAGCGCAATGAGGTGATCGACAATGCCCGGATCCAGGCTGGCGATGTGATCGTCGGACTGGCCAGCTATGGACAGGCTACCTACGAGGACAGCTACAACGCGGGCATGGGTAGCAATGGGTTGACCAGTGCCCGGCACGATGTATTCGCAAAGGACCTCGCTACGGCTTTTCCGGAAACCTACGATCCCGGCACCCCAAGCGATCTCGTATACATCGGACAAGCCAAACTCACGGATCCGCTGGTCGGTACGCCGTTGGATCATGGCAAAGCCGTGCTTTCGCCCACTCGCACCTATGCCCCTGTGGTGAACGAAGTGCTGAAAGCGATGCGTGCTGAGATCCATGGGATGGTCCACTGCAGTGGTGGCGCACAAACGAAGGTGCTGCATTTCGTGGATCGTCTGCGCATCATAAAGGACGATCTCCTTCCTATTCCACCGCTCTTCCAAGCCATTCAACGCATGAGTAGGGGTCCCGGCTTGAAAGGGTCGGCCGGGACAAGTTGGCAGGAGATGTACAAGGTCTTCAACATGGGGCACCGAATGGAATTCTACGTTCCGATACACCGCGCCGCAGAGATCATTGCGATATCGACCTCCTTCGGCATTGATGCGAAGATCATCGGCAGGGTAGAGGCAGCACCGAACAAGGAAGTGGTCCTCACCAGCCCGTACGGTACATTCACCTATCAGTGATCGCCCAACTGCGCCCATCCTGCATTCATCTCCGTGATCCCGAAATATCGGGACCAAGAAGTCCGCAAGATCCGCGGACGTATTTCCCATGAGCGACCTCCTTTCCAAACTCTCCGCCTTGCACGATCGGCGTGAAGAGATCGGTAAACAACTGGCCGATCCCACTGTGATAGCGGATCAGAAACGGTTCGTGGAATTCAACCGCAGCTACCGTGATCTGGAGCCCATAGACGAGGCATTCAAGCGGTTCCAACGCATGCACGACGACCTGTCGGGTGCCGAGGCGATGTTGCGTACCGAGAAGGATCCGGAGATGCTGGAGATGGCCCGGATCGAACGCGACGCGATGCGCGACGCGATCGAAGCCATGGAAGAGGAGGTGCGTATGATGCTCGTGCCGAAAGACCCCAACGACGCGCGCAATTGCACGGTCGAAGTGCGCGCTGGCACCGGTGGCGACGAGGCCAGCCTGTTCGCCGGCGACCTGTTCCGCATGTATTCCCGCTATTGTGAAGGGCGTGGCTGGAAGGTGGAAGTGGCCGACGTGAGCGAGGGCACGGTGGGCGGTTACAAGGAAGTGGTGTTCAACGTGCTGGGTGATGGTGCTTACGGTGTGCTCAAGTTCGAAGCTGGTGTACACCGGGTGCAACGGGTGCCTTCCACCGAAGCCAGTGGCCGCATCCACACCAGTGCAGCCACCGTTAACGTGCTCCCAGAGGCAGAAGAGACCGATGTGGAACTGAAAGAAAGTGATGTGAAGATGGAGACCGCTCGCAGCGGTGGGGCAGGGGGGCAGAACGTGAACAAGGTGGAGACCAAAGTGCGGCTTACCCACCTTCCCACAGGACTTGTGGTGATGTGCCAGACCGAACGCAGCCAGCTGGGCAATCGACTAAAGGCAATGACGATGTTGCGCACTAAACTTTACGAGGACAAGGTGCGCGAACAGGAAGCAGCTGTTGCCGCCCAGCGTAAGAGCCAGGTGAGCAGTGGTGATCGCAGCGCCAAGATCCGTACCTACAACTTTCCGCAAAGTCGCGTTACGGACCACCGCATCGAATTCACGGTGCATAACCTGCCCCAGATGCTCAATGGAGATCTGCAAGAGCTGATCGACGCCCTACAATTGGCCGAACGCACCGAAAAGCTGAAAGCTGAAGCTGGGATCCTTTGAATATCCCGATCCTGTCTTTTGGTCTGCCATGACCAAGCATCTTCCAGCCCTCGGCAATACCATCTTTGTATCGTGACCCGCAAAGACCTCGTTTCCCTTATCCGCCGCAAGCAAAGCCTGCTCTGCGTTGGCTTGGATACTGAAGCTCACCTAGTGCCCGAGCATTTTCAGCAGGAGAGCCACCCGGTGCGTGCGTTCAACGAAGCCATTGTGGAGGTGACCCATGACCTTGCCGTCGCGTACAAGCTGAACCTCGCGTTCTACGAAGCCCTTGGTGATCGAGGCTGGTTGGACCTGGAAGCCACCATTGCCTTCATTCGCAGCAAGGGCGATCACTTCATTATTGCCGATGCCAAGCGTGGCGATATCGGCAACACGGCCCGCAAATACGCCGAGGCATTCTTCGATACGTTGGATGTGGATGCCGTAACGCTATCGCCCTATATGGGTCGAGACAGTATCACCCCCTTTCTGGGCCGCAGCGGTAAATGGGCCATTGTTTTGGGTGTTACCAGCAATGCCGGTGCCGAAGATGTCCAGTTCCTCACCGTTCAAGATCGCCCGCTGTACGAAACGGTGATCCGCAGCGTAGCGAGCTGGGGGAGTAGCGAAGATCTCATGTTCGTTGTGGGCGCAACACGGCCCGATGTGTTGGCGGAAGTGCGGGCGATCGTGCCCCATCATTTCTTCCTCGTGCCTGGCGTTGGTGCCCAAGGCGGCGATCTGAACGCCGTGCTCCGGTCCGGTATGACCGCAGATGGTGGGTTGCTGATCAACAGCAGTCGTGCTATTCTTTACGCTAGCCCTGGAATGGACGCCGTACCACGTGCGCGCAGCGCAGCACAAGTTGTTCAGCAGAGCATGGCCGAAGCCTTGAAGCTGCACGGGGTGATCAAGTAGTCCAGCCTTTCTGGGTGCATCCGTGGGGGCCTTAAGCAGGCCGACGAGGTGGACGCCCTATCTTTTGCGAAGGACGGATGACCAATTTTCCGTCGATCGCGATCATGTTCACCTTCGCCCATGCGGCCAACCCGCTCAGCAACCCTCCTCTTGTTGGGTCTCCCTATGGCATAAGGCCCAGGACGATCGCGGATAGCAGCACCAGTACAGCGGCCGAACCCAGCTTCCCCTACGGCGAGGATCTCCTACAATTCATCTGGGCATCTCAACTCTTTGACCAACAGGCGCTGCGCACCACGGATGGCCGATCCATTCAGGTGCTGCGGCCGGGTCACATCCAACACAACAGCGGCCCCGATCTCCTCGATGCACAGGTACGGATCGATGGTCAACTTTGGGCCGGAACGGTGGAGGTGCATGCGCGCAGCAGCGAATGGAACCTGCATGGCCATCAATTAGACCCTGCTTATGAAAATGTGGTCTTGCATGTGGTCTACACACATGATGCCGAGGTGCGCACCTTGGGCGGCACCCAGCTGCCCACCCTGGAGTTGATGCCACGGCTTTCCACGGAAAGCCTGGCCATGTATCGCAAGCTGATGCTTGGTCAGGGCTTTGTGCCGTGTGCTGACCAGATCGCCCATGTGGAGCCTGTGTACGTGGGGGCCTGGCTTGAACGGATGCTGATCGAGCGCTTGGAGCGAAAGACCTTGGAAGTGCAGGCGCTGCTGGAACAACTCAGGTGTGATGCGGCCGAGACGCTGTACCACATGATCGCGCGGGCTTTAGGTATGAAGGTGAATGCGGATCCCTTCGGTATGCTGGCCCATGCGGTCCCATTGCGCACCTTGCTCAAATACCGCGATGATGCCTTGCGCACAGAAGCCTTACTTTTTGGACAGGCCGGGCTCTTGCAGGTGGATCTTTTCGACGACTATCCGCAGCAGTTGCAGCATGAACATGCACTGCTGGCAAGGCTGCATGGGTTGTTGCCCACGCCTGTTGCTGCGTGGAAGTTCGCCCGCATGCGCCCAACCAACTTTCCAACGATACGCATCGCCCAATTGGCCCAACTGATCATGCGTTGTGGGAGTGGGCTGAGTACACTACTACACTGCGACCAAGTAGCCGACCTGTATCCGCTGTTGGATGTGACGGCCAGCAGCTATTGGAACGATCATTACACCTTCGATACTCCAAGTACCCCTAGAATGAAGCGATTGGGTCGAACAGGGGCCCAGCACCTGATCATCAATGCCTTGGTGCCCACGCTTTTCGCTTTAGGCCGCGCCCACGGCCGCGCCGAAGCCAGTGAACGTGCCTTGCAGCTGCTTGAACAATTGCCCGCCGAGAAGAATTCGGTCTTGAAGGCCTGGTCTGCCATCGGTATTCGGGCCAACTCAGCCGCGCGTGGGCAGGCCCTGCTCGAATTGAAGAACCGCTACTGTACAAGCCGGCGTTGCTTATCTTGCGGCGTTGGCAACCAATTGCTCAAACCACGCGTCTGCTCTACCAACCAGGACCACCGTTCCTAAGAATGCCTCTTTGCCATGATCGACCGGATCAAGACCTACTTCGAGCAGCAAGCATTCGGTGTTTGTGAATGGTGGGCCGATAAGCTCAACATCAAGACCGAGCAGGTGCGGCTCTCCTTTATCTACCTGAGCTTCATCACGGCTGGTGTCCACTTGGTGGCGTATCTGGTCATGGCCTTCGTGCTACAGCACAAGGAGCGCATCAAACGGCCGTTCGACAAACGCAGCACCGTGTGGGATCTTTGATCCGTTCGTGATCTGTTCTCGCCCAAGGCCATCACCCTAGAACACTCCAGGTGACCAATAACGATATTTTCAAAAAGCTGCGGATCGCGCTGAAGCTGAAGGATACCGACATCATCCATATCCTGGGCTTGGTGGATTTCAAGGTGTCGGTGAGTGAACTCAATGCCCTGTTCAGGAACGAGGATCATCCGAACTTCAAACCTGCGGGAGACCAGATCCTGCGTAACTTCTTGAACGGCTTGATCATACACATGCGTGGACCAGCGAAAGAGAAGCCGCAACCAGCGCCACCTATCGATCGCCCGCCACGGCCCCGGCGCTGAATCACTCAGGTCCGCTTTTCAGACAACGTTGGTTGGGCAACCGGTCCTCCCGCTTGAATTGCGCACCTGCCAGCAACCCGTGCTGATCGTGTGCCACGGTGCGTCATACCTTGGATCAGTTTTCATCCTTTGCTTTCCGCGCTAATTATCTTGACATATACAGGTAATATCGTTTGGAAGTAGAAATGCGTCCGAAGATGCGAAGCTATTTTTTGGCCAAGCGATCCAAAAAACCGTTGCATAGCCTTAGCTACGGAACTATTTTTTGAAGAAGCCTGGGCGGAAAAGAGCGAGCAGAACCTGTCCCGCCTTGCGGGATCGGACGTATTTCTACTTCCAAATG
>Ga0105047_10004206_pt1 | contig 25142 bp, 16 predicted proteins | sample MAT04_FD_78384 | JGI IMG/M metagenome (GOLD analysis project Ga0105047, IMG submission 78384) | Freshwater microbial communities from Lake Fryxell liftoff mats and glacier meltwater in Antarctica - MAT-04 (megahit assembly) | ecosystem: Environmental > Aquatic > Freshwater > Ice > Liftoff...
CCGCGAAATGCGGGAATTGCTCAAGGAATACGACGAGCGACACAAAAAACGTCAGGGCAAGCCAGCTCGTCAAAAGGCACATTTGGAGGCCGGACCAGGAATTGGATCACGCATCGGCGATTTGCTGAAAGGCTTCACGGAGAGTGTTTCCAATCTATTCAGCACGCTCTTTGATTTTGCCAGTATGATTTTTACTCGTGTGATCCGTTCGAAAATCTTTTACGGATCGTTACTGGTGTTGCTGCTTGTTCTGCTGGCTCCGCGACTTTCCGGGATGTTCACGAGTCAAGCTGATGCTTATGAAGTGCTGCATCGAATCTGGAATGAAGCAAAGCAAAAACAATCGGACGTGGTGCCTTCCGACAGTTGGATGGAATATCAATCGCGTTCCAAGGAACAGATCGCGAAGCTGATTCCAATTCTCAAACAGAAAGCCAATGTGAATGATCCGGCTTCCATTTCATTGCTGTGGATCGCACGAGATTACCTGCCGACTGTTTTGCAGGGGCCGCCAAACATCGAAGCCGACCTGGCCAGAAAAATCGACAGGCATTTCTCCGATATCGAACTAAATCTCCGCCGAAACGCTCGCACGCCGCCACCCTATGACTGGTGGATGCCGATCGTCGTCGGTTTCGACGCGGTCCTCATGCTTGCAGCACTCTGGTATTTCGTCGGCCAGCGAAGACTGCACCGAAATTGAGTAAGCACCCGTGCAAAAGTTTTAGTGTTTAACCGTCAGCCGACAGGCGTACGCGGGGAGTTATCAACGTACGCCTGTCGGCTGACGGTTAAACGAATTCTGCCCAATCACAAGTGCGTGGCTGCTTAAATGCTCAGACGTTCGATCAAAGACATTTTTCCAAAAGCCAGGGTAACCTCGATGGAAGGCCGCCGCGCGGTCAGGGCATCGCAGTGTGGACAGATCTCGTTCAGTTCTTCAGTGAATCGAAGATCTCTGCAAGTCAATTCCCCAGATTCTGTTGGTATTTTTCAATCCATGTTCGATCGATCAAACCGACGCTGATCATGTCCTCAAGATGCGTCTGGTCTTTTCTGCGGAATGCCGTCAACTTCATCTGAACAAGCGATTCAAGCGATATCACGACAAACTTGCCACTGCGTTCCGCGTCCTGCACTGAAGGATTTACTTGTAGATCACTGTCTTTCACCTTCTCGCCAGCAAAGACGATATGAACGGCTTAGCCTGGTTTGGAATCGGGCCCGTCCAAAAACATTTCCACACCGTGAACTGAGCAGTAGATAAACCCCAGTGCCTCCATGGCCGCAATCGCCCTGGACAAATCGCAACGATCCAGAAGGATATCGACGTCGCGCGTGAATCGCACGGCACCCTCGTCGACTCGACCAACCCATTCCGCCACTGCATTGCCACCGATCACCGCATAAGGAACCCCCGCCGAATCGAAAGCCATGGCGGTGCGCTGCAATCGCTGTCGAATGCGTTCAATCGCTATCGCAACACGCTCCCATCCACCGATTGTAGTCGAAGAATTTTCCGGATTCACAATAACTGCCTTTTCAAAGTACCGCACCGCAGATTCCCGTTTTGATTGTATACGATCTTCCTGTTTGGAAACATCTGATCCATCAAATCAGCCTGCCTGAAAGACTCACGTATCGCTACGCGGGCCGCGATTTCCGACTGACCGATGTCGCGGGAAATGTCATCCGAGACGTTCTTTCATAAAAAGCAGCGGGTTTAGATTTGCAAAGCTCCAGGGATGCAGCGCTGATGGCAGTTCGGCCGACATAGTCCGACCTGTCCCTGGATTCTTTCTTCATAGCAATCTCGCAATTTGCCCGCATCTTTTTGGGCTAGCGGTCGAACCTCACACCAGTTGCATGGTTCACGAAATCTGCGTTCAGGTTTTGCAATCTGCGGTCGCCCTGAATCTGCGGGAGTAATTATGTATTCCCACAGATTCAGGACGAGTCGTGTACAGAATTCTGTGCAGATATGCACAATGGGCCAAAAACGGACATCGAACGCCTTGACGTCCAGATTCTGCGATTGGAATTGTAGGTGAACTGTGAGTGTCGATCGCCTGGATCAGCACGATCGGAACGCGATTTGCGTAGCAGAACTGGCACGACCAAACTGCGCCGTGATTCTCTGCGCAGAGTGACGGCAGGGTCCGCGTGTATGAGCGAAAATTGAAGAATCGTCTCTGGGTTGTGTGACTGTCGAATGCCGGTACGACGGTCGGATTAGGGAGATCTGTCGTGTTTGTATTTCATCGAAAACCAGTATTAGTTCCTACGGATTATTCCGAGGACTCGCTGTGCGCGATTCGAGTCGCGAAATCTATCGCAGGGGAAGACTCTGATGTTACAGTCATCTATGTGGCTCAGGACTTTGATTTGACATTACACCCGCTGACATGGACCAGCGGGCCGATGCCGGATTATCAGCAGGATCGGCTGATGGCTGCACTGCGGAAGTGGTCTGAAGAGCACGATCTTGGCAACGTCAATCTGGTCGTGAAAATCGGAGATCCCGGAATGCGGGTCTGCGAGTATTCAGAGGAAATGAAGATCAGGCTGATCGTGGTGCCTTCGCATGGGCGGCATGGCATATCGCGTTTGCTGCTCGGATCGGTCGCGGAACGCATTATTCGGCATTGTCATTGTTCGGTGCTTGTGTTGCGGCGAACAAACGAGCCTGATTCCGTGCCTGCACTTACCGGTGGTTGGTTTCCTCGCAAATGCGTGATCGTGCCTGTCGATTTCTCGGACGCATCGAAAATGGCGATCGAAACTGCCCTGCAAGTTGCAGAGCATCGAGACCAGATCGATGTTGTCAGCGTACTTCCGGAATTGGAAGATATTCCTTTCTACAGCGCTGAGGCTCCGTCTGACGATGTTCGGCGGCGGAACTGCCACGAATATATGAAGCGGTATCTGACTCAACATGGATACGGTACATTGCGCGGGCATGTCCTGATTGGTGAACCTGGCACTATGATTGTGCAACATGCCAGTAGCGCCGCTGCGGATCTAATCGTCATGCCGTCGCATGGACGACATTCGGTGAAGCGATGGGTACTGGGGTCAACCACGGAACGGGTGCTGCGTCATTCCGATAAACCTGTCCTTGTCCTTCGTGCGGTCGAGGCCGAACCTGCAGGCTGACGCGTGGCTTGTTGCCGTGAACGTACTGCTCGTTTCCCTGAAGATTATTTTTGGGCCTTGTTGATGAATCGCCCCGAACAACGTTTGTCGCCGGAAGTGACTTCACATTCGTGTCTCGATAACCAGACGCCTGATTCTGCGGTGGAATCCGGAACAAGACGCATCGTACCCGCCTGGGAAACGGTTGAAGGGACACCAAATCCATTGGGCGTCGCATGGATCGCTGAACAACAAGCGTGGAACTTTGCCATCTATTCGCGTCACGCCGAACGCGTCACTCTGCTTCTGTTCACTCAAGACAATGTGTCGCGGCCTGCCCTTTCCATGGAACTGGAATCTCTGTGCAACAAGTCGGGACCGGTTTGGCACTGTCGGATTTCACTGTCCAGTTGCCCGAATGCAAAGTACTATGCCTGGCAGATTGATGGACCGCCACCTGCTGCAGGATTTGACTGGCATGCTTTTGATGCCGAAAAGGTGTTGCTCGATCCGTATGCGAAGGCTGTCTATTTCCCACCTGGATTTGACCGCGAAGCGGCGCGAGGTCCTGGTTCGAATATGGGACGCGCTCCGCTGGGACTTCTAAGCCCCTGCGACAGAAGCATAGAGCATTCCTGCGGAGGAAAGATCCGGCATGGCTCTGATCTGATCATTTACGAACTGCACATTCGAGGTTTTACGCGGCACAGCAGTTCGCAGATTACGGACGAGAAACGGGGGACGTTTGCGGGCGTGATCGAGAAGATTCCGTATCTGACTGAGTTGGGAATCACCGCAGTGGAGCTGATGCCCGTCTTTCAGTTCGACCCCAGTGAAAGAGAATACTGGGGCTACATGCCGCTTAACTTCTTCGCGCCGAACCACGCCTATTCAACGGACCCGGATGACTGTTGTCAGCAGAGTGAGTTCCACGAAATGGTAAACGCCTTGCATGCTGCGGGCATTGAAGTGATTCTGGATGTTGTTTTCAACCACACATGTGAAGGCGATCACCGAGGACCAGTTTATGGACTAAAAGGCATTGACAACAGCACCTACTACATGGTGACAGGAGACTCACGCAATCCTTACGCGAACTACAGTGGGACGGGGAATACCCTGCACACTGCGAATCCTGCAGTTCAGCAGTTGATTGTCGACAGCCTGCGGCACTGGGTCATGGAATTGGGTGTCGATGGATTTCGCTTCGATCTGGCTTCCGTGTTTGCACGCTGTTCAGACGGTTCGATCAATACGCATGACCCACCTGTCTACTCTCAGATTGCCGGCGACCCAGTGCTGCGAAATGTTCGTATGATTGCTGAGCCGTGGGATGCCGCAGGCACTTATCAGTTGGGCCGTCGTTTTCCGGGTATCCGCTGGATGCAATGGAATGCCCGCTACCGTGACACACTTCAGCAATTTGTGCGTGGAGATGTGGGCGTGGTTCCCGATTTGATGACGAGAATCTACGGTAGTTCAGATCTGTTTCCGGATGACAGATACGATGCCATGCGACCCCTCCAGAGTATCAACTACATCACGTCACACGACGGCTTCACGATGTACGATCTTGTTTCCTGGAACACAAAAAACAACTGGGCAAATGGCCTGAATAACACCGATGGGACTGATGACTACAGTTGGAATTGTGGCTGGGAAGGCGACGATCAGCTTCCGGATGCGGTATCGAAACTTCGTCGTCAACAGATAAAGAAATTCTTTTGCCTGTTAATGCTGTCCAATGGCACGCCCATGTTTCGGATGGGGGATGAATTCCTGCAGACACAACATGGCAACAATAATCCTTTCAATCAGGATAGTGAAACCACGTGGCTTGACTGGAACAAACGGGAGACAAACGCAGACGTCTTTCGCTTTGTGTGTCGAATGATCACATTTCGCAAATCCCATTCGTCAATCAGTCGCTCGCGCTTCTGGCGCGACGACGTGCGCTGGTATGGTTCCGGACGTTTGGTTGATCTGGGGCCAGAATCGACGACGCTCGCATGGTGCCTGCACGGACAAGCGAACAATGACGATGATCTCTATGTTATGGTCAATGCGGGAACGCTCGCTGTTGATTTCGGTATTCACGAAGGCAGACCTGGCGAATGGAATCGAATCGTCGATACCTCACTTCCATCACCCGGTGATATTTCTGACCGAAAGGACAGCCCGTTGATTGCTGAGACGACGTACTGTGTCGCGGGCCGCACAGTTGTAGTTCTGGTTAGGGCACGGAATGAACGGCAACTGAATTCCGATCAATGCTCCGTATGATTCATTGCTGCCAGAGAATGAGATTGAGTTCGAGCGGAATCGCAACGCTGGAGTGGTTGGGTATGATGCGAGGCGTAAAGTGTGTTGCCGGTCGAGTCGATGGCACCGATAACCGATAACTGGCCCAATGGGGTCCACCAAAGCGTGAGTCACCGTCCGACGACTCAATTCGCGTCATCTCCGGCTGAATGGCCGTGTCGCCACCGATTCCGTCAGCATAGAGTTCGACTCGTACGAAGCCGGGATCGAGGCCATCGAGATAGACTTCCACATCAAAGTGATGCTCGGTCTCAGACGATTGTACTCGGACATCTCCGAATCTGAGGGACCCCCACTTTTCGTGTAGTGAATGTATCCAGTTGATGATGCTGGTTCCCATGGCCCCGTTAAAGGCCGCGCGCTCGCGGTAGGCGATTTCCGCCGGGAGGTACTGCTGCTCCGTGTATTCCCGCACGGTGCGGTCCGCTGAAAACTGAGGAGTCAATTTCGACATACTGGCTCGCATTCTTGAAAGCCACCGGACGGGAATCCCTTGCTCATTGCGCGTGTAAAACTCCGGAATGACCTCTTGTTCGAGCAGGTCATAAAGTTGCTTCGCCTCAACGGCATCCCACGCCGGATCGTCGCCATGTTCCCGGCCATCGCCGATCGCCCAGCCAACATCCGGTGTGTAGGCCTCGGCCCACCAACCGTCTAACTCGGAGATATTGATGCCTCCATTGACGAGCACCTTCATACCGCTCGTGCCGCTTGCCTCCCATGGTCGCCGTGGCGTATTCACCCAGACATCGACGCCCTGAACCAACTGTTCACCGAGCAGCATGTCGTAGTCGCTCAGGAAAATGACATGCTGTCGCACAATTGGCTGGCGAATGAAGTCAATCCACTGACGAATCAAATCCTGTCCGGCTCTGTCAGCGGGATGAGCTTTACCTGCGATCAGGAGTTGCACAGGGCGTTCAGGATCTGTCAACAGTCGCATCAATCTCGCAGGATCATGCAGCAGCAGATTTGGTCGTTTGTACGTTGCAAAGCGGCGGGCGAAACCGAGCGTCAAAATATTGGGATCGAACAAGTGCTTCGCGGATTCAACTTCGTCGGTCGGTGAGCCGGCAACAGCGAGTTGCCGCGACAAACGTTGACGCGCAAAGTCAACGAGAGTATGAGTTGAGTCAATCCGGAATTGCCAAAGCTTCTCGTCTGATACGCCGCAGATGTCGCACTCCAGTGTTTCGTTCGTCCCCAGCCAGCGGTTCTGTCCACATGTGTGCGTCCAGAGTTTGTCGGCTAGCGCCGAATCCCAACTGGGCATGTGGACTCCGTTGGTCACATGCCCAACTGGCACTTCCTGCTCGGGCCAGTGTGGAAAAAGTGGTTCAAAGATGCGTCGACTCACCTGACTGTGCAGGCGACTGACACCGTTGATCGCGCCGCTTCCACGGATCGCGAGGTACGCCATATTGAAATCTTCCGAATCATCATTCGGATTCTGCCGCCCCAGAGCGAGCAGTTCGCGCACAGTGATGCCCAGGCCTTCCTGCGCGTAACGCCCAAGTTGCTGTTCGATCAGAGAAGGAGCGAAGTGATCAAAGCCAGCGGCCACGGCCGTGTGAGTTGTGAAGAGATTCCCTGCGCGTGTGACTGCCAGTGCGACTTCAAAGGGCTGTCCCGATTTCTTCATGAAGCGACGGGCTCTTTCCAGGACGGCAAAGGCCGCATGCCCTTCGTTCAAGTGGCAAACATCCGGTTCGATGCCAAGTCTGGTGAGCAACCGCCAGCCGGCGATCCCAAGAATCAGTTCCTGCTTCAGTCGCAGATCTGAGCCGCCGCCATAAAGCTCACTTGTGATTCCTCGATGCTCAGGAAAGTTTGCCGCGTCGTTGCTGTCCAACAAGTAGAGTTTGATGCGTCCCACCTGAACCTGCCACGCTCGCAGCCACACCGAATAACCCGGCAGTTCAATTTTCAATCGCAGCCATTCACCATTGCTTTCACGCAGCGGTGTGATTGGCAATTGTCCTGGGTCGTTGTACGGAAACAGCGCCTGCTGTGATCCCGCTGTGTCGATGACCTGACGGAAGTAGCCTTGTTGGTAGAGTAATCCCACGGCAACAACGGGCACTCCCAAATCGCTGGCCGCCTTGAGTTGGTCACCAGCGACGTTGCCGAGACCGCCAGAATAAATGGGCAATGCTTCGCTTAACATGAATTCCATGCAGAAGTAAGCAACACATTTCAGCGGGGATCCCGAATGTGTTTGTTGAAACCACGCCGGTTGCTCTGCAGTTTGTCGCCGAGCCAGAATCAGTTCATCAATCTTTCGGCGAAAATCCACGTTGCCGAGCAGACCTTCGATTCGTTCTCGAGACGCAGTTTGCAGAACGACCCAGGGATTATGCGTGATTTCCCAGAGTTCCGGATCAAGCTGTCGCCAAACCCGATCTGTGGCATGATTCCACGTCGAACGCAAGTCGAGCGCTAACTCCGCCAACGAATCGACCCCATCAATTTCCGTAGGAAGCAGATTATGGACGGGGTAGAGATCGCGAGGATTCTTGTTCATTATTTATTCCGCAATTCATGCACAAACGTCGTCGAAGCCTTCGCCCGGCGATCCAAAGCATCGCAGCATCTTTTGTGCCTTTGTCAGAGACCTGGTTCCAGGTTATGTCCCTAAACCCGATTTGAGGGTTATCGGACTGCAAGCGTAATGTATCGTTCTACGAACGGCATTTTGATCGTACCGGCAAAATTGGTGGCAGTCTTTTCAAATCGCGAGAAGACTCGGCAATGCTCTGAAACGCGGTCTTGGATTCACTCCCTATGGCGACCATATACCAGCAATACCGCACCAGCGCTGTTGGTGCTGCGGGTTTGTACAGACTCTGCCCCGAATATGGCGAATTTCTGTCCCGCATCAAATCGGCCGTTGACCCTGGTGCCATTCTGAGCCCTGGCAGGTATGGCATTACCCTTGCAGGAAGCGATTTATAGCAGAGCATGCTGGAATTTCCTGCATTGCGTTTCGTCCAGCCTCGACTACACCATACCATTCACACTTTGTCGGCGAACTCAAAATTAACTCAAGTCTTCGAAATTCGTTACGGATTTTTCACGTGGCATTCATCGTGAACGCGATGGTTTATTGCAAGGTTGCGATCAAGGCGGATGAAACACCGCCGGATCGCATTGTGCAGCCGGGAGTGCCGCAGGGAAAAGTGACTGTGGGAGTTTTTGAGGACAGCAAAATCTTTCCTGGAACTCGACGTGACTTCAGCGTGTATGTGCCAGCTCAGTACAAGGGTGACCAGCCTGCCGCGCTGATGGTGTTTCAGGACGGCGATGGCATGAAGAATGTCAATGGCCGCTGGCGCGTTCCCGTCGTGTTCGACAACCTGATTGCTCGCGGAGACATGCCACCCACGATTGCGGTGTTCATCAATCCGGGCCACGATAAATCGAAGCCGCGTCAGAACGGCAAGCATTCGAATCGCAGCTTCGAATACGACAGTCTGGGCGACCGCTACGTGCATTTTCTGACGGAAGAAATCATCCCGGAAGTTCGCAGGCGTTACACGATCCCGGACGATCCTGAAATGCACGCCATCGGAGGCTCCAGTTCCGGAGCCATCTCTGCATTTACGGCGGCCTGGGAACGGACGAACTTCTTCCGCAAGGTGTACAGCCGCGTGGGCAGTTTCACCAATCTGCGAGGCGGCAATGTGTATCCGGCGCCGGTTCGCAAAACAGAACCGAAACCGATTCGCATGTACATGGCCGACACCAGCGGCGATGTGGACAACGCATTCGGCAGTTGGTGGTGGGCGAATCAGCGAATGGCGACGGCATGGCCGTGGACGAGGTCGGTCGTTACTACGTTACCAGCGATCTCGGCGTCCAGATCTTCGACCCGACTGGTCGTTCGTGCGGCGTGCTACCAAAAGTCGATGCCAACCAGCCGCTCACCACCTGCATACTGGCCGGAAGCGATCACAGCACGCTGTACATCGCGCATGGAACGAAGATCTATCGCAGAAAGTTAACGGTGGAGAAACCGGCGCTGCCCGAAAGGCGAGCGGCAGGACGTTAGTCCTCCGATCTTTTAGCGCGGTGAGATCCTTGTGGCGTGGAATCGGGCAACTGACGTCGCTCCGCTCACCCGGCGAGCGGTGCGGCGTCAGCCCACCGGTACAACCTCGCACCATCCACGACGATTTTCAAAACACGCATTAAGCCGTCCAGGTGGAAGGTCCGCGCTGAGGTAGGTCCTTCCTGCCGGGAAGGACTTCGCAGCCCCGCTGCGACATGCGACCAGATGAGTTTCGACTCCCAAATCATATCGCCGTAGCTCACGGCACCGTTTTTTGTTCCGCCCTGTGACATCCCGCTCACGCTTCGCCTTGCGGCGAAAGTCCAGCCCGGCAGGCAGGACCTAAATGAAATCGCAAAATCGCATTGTCCTGAGATTATTTTTCCCATCCGCCACCGCGCGTCGTTCAACCACCGAGCTTCTTGAACGAATGCGTTCGGGCCATCGAGTGATCATATTGATCCAAGCATAGACCGGCAAGAAAAACGGAAGCCCCCGCGAAACAGATCGGCTGAGGCGTCCAAAGCGTGGCTGCAGCAGAGTTTAGGACAGTGAACACGAAGGCAATGTATATGATGAGTTGTGCAAAGATGTACACGAATGCTATTCGAGCAACCGTGCTTAGAGCAGAATTTCTGATGCCGGAGGGTCTCGGTGTCCTTCTGCAGAAGATCTCCCAATGTAATGGAGGAGCGAAATACATGACTACCGACAACAATCCTTTCGGTATCAGATTCTGCAGCGGAGGTAGGGTTAAGGGCCAGCCGATTATGATTGCCGCAGCGCACAGAAGGAGAAGTGAGATGATCGGCTGCAAGCTGCGTGCCGGACGGGCAGAGTGTGTCTCCTGTGGCGTTGCGTATGGATTTGCGTCTATTTCAGAAATCGAAGGTATCCATTGAGGTTATAACGAATTGCAATCTATGCGGCTGGCGATTAGCCGGACGCACCGATCATGCGTTGCACGTTTCCGCTTCGTGGGGCCGCGAGTGTGTGAGTGCTTAGTGCGGAATCAATGCGTTTGGCGAAGCGACGTAGGTCGCATGGTACACCCTGAGTGAAGGAGTGTCACGAACAGTGAGTCGGTGGCCAGAAATCTCGTTCGAAGGTCTGCCACGCGAAGTCTATTTTCCTGTCCCCAATCTTCCTGTCTGACTTGCGGTCTGTTGAGCTGGCATGGAGGTGTTCAGCGTTCGGTTTACGGCACATTTCCCTGAATCAGCATGTGGCGGTCGCCGAACGCCGTCACTTCCAGATCCATCGCTGCGGCTTTGAGTTGATCCTGGACTTCCTCTGGAGTAAACGCCGCCAGGAGTGAGTTGTAGAAATCCGTTTGAAGGATTTCCGGTTCGTTGCCCGCGACGGCTCTGACGATCTGCAGAGCGGCTTCGGTTGAATCGGGTCGTCGCAGGTCCATCACGCAGACAAACCCTCCGAGCTTGATGAGTCGCCGAATCTCCTGCCAAAGCGCCATCGGATTCGGCAGGTGATGCAGGAAGTCTTTGGACAGGATGGCATCGAAATGGCCGGTGACCAACGGTAAGCCCGGCACATAGCCCTGCAGGATCTCGATCGTCTGCGACAAACCAGAATCTTCAATAGCATCCGCAGCCAGTTGAATCATCGTTGATGAACCATCAACGGCAGTGATCTTCAGCGACGGAGATATTCGCGCCAGGCGAATCATCACATCACCAGGGCCACATCCCAAATCGAGTACTGCTACTGCCGTCACAGGGATCAGCTTTCGGGCAGATTCAACATACATCTCATTTGACGCTGCGAAATCTGCCGAAGCATAGGCTTGGCACTGTGCAGCGTCATTCATAAGTTCTGGTTCAGGTAATCGCTGCATGATTCGTGATGAGATCTGATTCAGGAGGTTGGGATCGATCAGCAAGGGGGATTCGTGATAAATAGCATTGCTGGGATTGAGGATATTTTAGTCCGAAAGAGCCCGGTTTTGGGAGTCCACTGCGCGTATTATTAACCATGCTTGACAGGGTGACTGTACCTATGTCACTCTGAGAATCGTGATTTCTGTTTCGGATTGTGCAGCTGCTCATGTCAAAGCGTGGGCATGCGGCACTCGATGAAATGACGGGGCGATTCCCACCTCTGATTGCCTGCCTTCCAACAACAAAGATGTCTGCCATGAATACGACGCGTTATTTGGCTGTGGTCGCCACAACAGTTCTGTTGGGCGCCGTTGTTAATGCTCAGGATTCGATTCAGTTCAATCGTGACATTCGTCCCATTTTTATGGACACATGTCTGACCTGCCATGGACCGGACAGTGCGGCTCGCAAAGCTGATCTGAGGATGGATCAGCGTGATGCCGCAATTGAACGCGGTGCGATCAGTCCAGGGAAACCCGATGAGAGCGAAATGATTCGCCGCATCCTGAGTAATGATCCGGAAGAGATCATGCCTCCACCGGAAATCAAGAAGCCGCTCAGCCCCGAACAGAAGAAACTGCTGGTCAACTGGGTTCAAAACGGTGCTGAGTATCAGCAACATTGGTCCTACATCGCGCCGAAAAAAGCAGAGATTCCTGCAGTTCCTGAATCGGTCAGGGCCACGCACGCAAACTGGCCAAAAAACCCGATCGACAATTTTGTGCTGCAGAAGCTGGTCGAAAAAGGCCTTACGCCAGCCGCTGAGGCTGACAGATGTGTACTTGCGCGGCGCGTGAGTCTGGATATTACGGGATTGCCACCAGCTCCGGAAGTTGTTGAAGCGTTCGTCAATAATGCGTCGCCGGATGCTTATGAAACGCTCGTAGATTCGCTGCTGGCCAGGCCGCAATGGGGCGAACATCGCGGTCGTTACTGGCTTGATTATGCTCGCTACGCTGATTCACACGGGATTCACTTTGACAACTATCGCGAAATCTGGGCTTATCGGGACTGGGTGATTCAGGCCTTCAGTCAAAATATGCCGTTCGATGAGTTTACGATCGAAAATCTCGCCGGCGATCTGCTGCCAAATGCAACTCTCGATCAACAGATCGCCTCCGGTTTTAACCGATGCAATATGACGACAAATGAAGGTGGGATTATCGATGAAGAGTATGCAGTCCTCTATACTCGCGACAGAACGGAAACTGTCGCGGCGGTCTGGATGGGACTTTCGGCTGGCTGTGCGACGTGCCACAGTCATAAGTTCGATCAGCTCAGCCAGAAAGAATTCTATGAAATGGCTGCGTTCTTCAATAACACAACTCAGCCCGTCCGCGACGGAAACATCAAAGACACGCCTCCAATTATCGCTGTGCCGATGGAAGCCGATCGGGTTCGTTTTGAGTCACTGCCGCCGCTGCTGAAAACAGCTCGCGCCGCCGTCGAAAACCGACGAACAGTGGCGAGAGCGGAATTTGATACCTGGGCAACGAGTGCTACACCAGCGACATTGGGCGAACCGGTTTCCGCCGAAGGATTGCATCTGCTTGCCAGTTTGAACGAGGGTGAAGGCAAGACTCTGGGATTGATTCTTGATGACAGTATTGTTGATGTCACGCTGAATGATTCTGCGAGTTGGACGGACGGGCCAAACGGTAAGGCTCTCAATGTTCAGGGGGCCGCGTGCGAACTGGCCGACGCAGGCGATTTTGAAGGCGATGACCCGTTTTCGTGTGCCGCATGGATTCACGTGCCCGCAAACGATGGCAGTGGTGCAATCTGTGCGCGGATGGAACAGGGACCACGTTATCGAGGCTGGGATTTCTGGATGCAGCAGCGCCGTATCGGAATGCATATCGTCAGTGTCTGGCCAGAGCAGGGTATGAAAGTTGTGAGCAAAGCCCAGGTGCCAGCGAACGAATGGGTCCATGTCGCGGTGACGTACGATGGATCACGTAAAGCGTCCGGTATTCAGATCTTTATTAACGGAGTTGTCGAGGAGAAGAATGTCGAGAATGATAAGCTTGACCGTTCCACGATTCGCACGGAGACACCGTGGACACTTGGTTCTCGTTCGGTCAGTGATCCATTTACCGGATCGATACAAAACCTGCGTATTCAGAAGCGCGTGCTGTCAACGGCGGAAGTTGATTCTCTGGCGAAGCTCAGTCGATTTCAAACAACGCTGGCCAAAGCTGCTGAAGCACGCTCAGATGAAGAGTCGAAAGAACTGTACGACTTTTGGCTGAAGAAATTCGATGCTGAGTTTATTCAGAATACTGCTGACCTTGCTGCGTTGGAAAAAGAAGAAGCTAATATCCGGGCACGAGGGACGATCGCCCACGTGATGCACGAGAAAAATGATCCGGCGACCGCGTATGTTTTGTTCCGTGGGGAATACGATCAGCGGCGTGACCAGGTGACTCCGGGAACCCCCAGTGCCTTCCCGCCTTTCCCGCTGGACGCACCACGCAATCGACTCGGTTTTGCGCAGTGGCTGCTTGGCCCTGAGCATCCTCTGACAGCCCGCGTCACGGTCAATCGATTCTGGCAGGAAGTCTTTGGTACGGGTCTTGTGCGCACGACGGGTGACCTGGGCGTTTCCGGTGAGATTCCAGTCAACCAGGATCTGCTGGATTGGCTGGCGGTGGAATTTCGCGAGGGCGGCTGGGACGTAAAGAGATTCTTCAAGCTAATCGTGATGTCAGCGACCTATCGACAGGCAGCAGTTGTGACACCGGAAAAGCTGGAGAAAGATCCGGACAATCGGTTGCTGTCGCGTGGGCCACGGTTTCGCATGGATGCCGAAATGGTTCGCGACTACGCTCTGGAAGTCAGTGGACTGCTTGTGCCCACGATCGGCGGGCCCAGCGTGAAGCCGTATCAGCCTCCGGGTGTCTGGGAATCGATTGCGATGACCGGCAGCACGACGTCTCAGTACGTTCAGGATACCGGCGATAATCTCTATCGGCGCAGTCTTTACACATTCATCAAACGCATGGCACCGCCGGCGTCGCTGGATATCTTCAATGCACCGAATCGCGAGCAATGCACAGTTCGTCGGGAACGAACCAACACGGCCTTGCAGGCACTTGTGACACTGAACGATGAACAGTTTGTCGAAGCAGCTCGTCGATTTGCCGAAAATATTCTGAAGCAAGGGGCAGCGATGGACGAGGATCGCCTGCAATGGGCCGCACGGCGATTGCTTTGTCGTGAGTTTCGAACTGAAGAACTTCAGATACTCAGCGAGTCGCTGAGTCAACTGTCGGCGTACTACCAGGACCATGCTGCAGGAGCGATTGAGTTAAACAGGACGGGAGAGTCCAACCCTGACTCGGGTCTCGACGCCAGCACACTTGCGGCATGGACGATGTTGTGTAACGAAATGATGAATCTGGATGAAGTGTTGAATAAGTAATTATTGATCAATACGTGAGCGGCAAGGCGCTAGCGGGCTGTTGATTTCCCCGCCACCGGATTCATTCCGGTGGTTCTCGGGATTGTGCACTACTCGACAACTCTGGGAATTCCGGTAGTGCAGAATCCTGAAAACCACTGAGGTAAACTCAGTGGCGACTAAATCGAAAGCTTACTTGCCGCTCACTTTACATCAGAACGGGATGATTTCCATGAATACATTCGAAGAGTTTCGCCTCAACATGACTCGGCGATATTTCTTTTCCCGGGGCTCCAACGTCCTCGGAACCGCTGCATTGGCATCTTTATTGGGCCAGCCGTTGCGGGCTGATGCCGCAGGCACCAATGTCGGCTTCTCCGGTGCGGTGCCGCCGCATTTCCCCGGCAAAGTGAAAAATGTCATTTATCTGCACATGGTGGGCGGTCCGTCGCAACTGGACCTCTATGACTACAAGCCGCAGATGAATGACTGGTACGACAAAGATCTGCCGGAATCCATCCGAAACGGACAGCGTCTCACGACAATGACATCCGGACAAGCGCGATTCCCGATTGCGCCGTCGATGTTTCAGTTCGAGAAAGTCGGGCAGTGTGGAATGTGGGTTAGTGAACTGCTGCCCTGGACGAAAAAAGTCGTTGATGAATTGTGCTTCGTCCGGAGTATGCATACCGAGGCCATTAACCATGAGCCAGCCATCAGTCTGATGCAGACCGGCAATCAGGTGACTGGGCGACCCTGCCTGGGAAGCTGGACGTCCTATGGATTGGGCTCTCTCAACGAAAACCTGCCATCGTTTGTCGTAATGGTTGCCAAACCGACAAATCAGGAACAGGTTCAGGCAATTTCAGCTCGACTATGGTCGTCCGGATATCTGCCAGGTGAATACGCTGCCACGTCATTCAGAACGGCCGGTGATCCGATATTGTTTATTAACAATCCGAGTGGTGTGCCGAGCGGCGTGCGACGGACAACGCTGGACGGACTGAATCGCCTGAATGAACTCAGTTACGAACAGGTTGGAGATCCGGAAATTCAGACGCGTATTGCGCAGTATGAGCTTGCGTTTCGAATGCAGGCCAGTGTCCCGGAACTCACCAATCTGGCATCTGAGCCGGCATCAACGTTTGAGTTGTACGGCGAAGAAACGAAGAAGCCCGGAACGCTGGCCAACACGATGCTGCTGGCTCGACGCATGGTGGAACGCGGCGTCCGTTTTGTACAGATCTATCACAACAACTGGGATTCGCACGCCAACGTCGCTGGCCGTCTGCCCGATCAATGCCGTGATCTTGATCAGGCAACCTATGGCCTGATCACTGATTTGAAACAACGCGGAATGCTGGATGAGACGTTGATCATCTGGGGCGGTGAATTCGGTCGCACAATTTACTCACAGGGCGGATTGTCGAAAAAGAACTACGGTCGCGATCATCATCCTCGCTGCTTCACGATGTGGATGGCGGGAGGTGGGTTCAAGGGCGGCACAATTTACGGTGAAACCGACGACTTCAGCTACAATATCGTGCGCGACCCGGTCCACATCCGCGATTTCCATGCGACCGTGATGCATCAACTGGGCTACGACCACGAACGTATCAGCTTTAAGTACCAAGGCCTGGATCAACGACTCACTGGGGTGTTGCCATCGAAAGTGATCAATGAACTCATCACACAGTGAAACTCCTGAAATTTGCCGACGACCGACGCAACACAATCGATGACTCGCCCGAGCAATTAATTACGAACCGGGATGGAAAGTAATTGACCATCGGGCTGAACATGACTTCCCCGGCGAAGCCCTCGCGTTGATTCGATCGCGATCGAACGGACGGCTGATCCACCCAAATGAGAATGCACAAATAATGTATCGTTGCTAGCCTGTATGGGGCTTGCTCGACTGTTCGACGTCAATTATGGAGTCTTGCAGGTATAAGTCGTACTCTATACGACACTAATGAATAAGTTGCAGTGATCCGATGCGTCTCAGTCTTGAAGTAGTGCGTTAACGGCCAGTAATACCGTGCGAGATTGTCACATGTGCCTTGCCGGAGGAGAATCCTTTGTCCAGGGCAATTGATGAATCAGTGACGGCAAAATGCACTGCGGCCAAATCTTGTGCAGACACCGGAAAGACTTCATGTTTTTCCGATCAGTAGCGCCTGCAACCGAGTGAATTCCGAAAACCGTCGCATCGTCAGCCAGATCGCTGGTCGCAGGTCATCCATTTTTATTGGTTTGATCAGATATGCGAAGACGAGTTCGTTGCTGGCCCGAACGAGCAGGTCGTCCTCTGCTTTGGCGCTGACCACAATAGATGGCACGGCTTTCGAGGCACAGATTTCGTGAATCGCCTGTAAGCCATCCATGTCTGGCATTGCAATGTCTGTGATCACAAGATCGGGCTGAGTCTGCTGGCACTCACGCACAAGTTGGCGGCCCGTTTCTGCAGCAACGACAACCTGATGCCCTTCATGGGCCAGTATTCTGCACAGAAACCGACGCATGTCTGGCTCATCATCAGCGACCGCGATGCGAAGTGGTCCATTCATCGAAGTAAATCCCATGATCCGAAACCAGAAACACACTGAAGGAACGCTGTCAATTCCTGCATTGCCTGCTAATACAGCTTTCAGAATTCAGGGTGCAGCAAGATCCATACCATACACACCTTGAATTGTGAGTGGCCCTGAATTCGGTGAAGTGTTTAATCTGTCGCTTCAGAACCATCGTCATTGCCAACCGTCGCGAATCCGCACAGCGACGGGCAGAGTTGTTACTTATTCGCACGACTCTCCACGTCTGGAATGTCAATTCCCGAAACCGTGTGAGCGGAATGGTACCTGAGGTGTGCGCGGCCCAAAGTACACGAGACCCTTGATCCACGGTCCTCTTCGGCTTGTCGTGCAACGAATGTCACTGAATCGACACTCTGCTAAGCATCGAGCGGAAAAGAAGTGTCCGATTTTGATCATAGCTGCCGTCGCCAGACGGCGGATCTCCACGCTCTGGCGAGCGTAGCTACGACAGTTATTGAACGCTCGATACTAACGCGTTCCGGCTGATGGAACAGTGATAAACCGCTCGATGCTAATCCCTACTTTGCAGCTTCAATTCGGGTCAGCCACCAGTGAGCACGGACCTGTTCGGGGTTATGTTCGACATCGGCTGTCTTGAGAACCTCGGCAGCCGCTTCCAGATTCCCTTGCGCGATGAGAGCCGCGGCTTCATTCAACATTGATGGAAACGCAGCCGCACCCTCGGGATACTGGATTCGATAGTTTCGCAACGACGATACGGCCGCTCCAACATCATTGCGACTGAGTTGCAGCATTGAGGTCCAGTACAGAGTGTCTCCCAGCGCGCTTTGCTGCACTGTCTTGATCAACTGCGGCAGCGGGATGACGATCTTGCCGACTCGCTTCCCGTCAATCGGGACTTCCACTTCAATCTCTGTCTGCATACTTGCCTGACGAATCTGCTGCAGATCCTGAATCATATCGACATCCGCCACCCCGGAGATCTGGTCAATTCGAGCGCGCAACAGGCGTTTTGACGGTTTTCCAAACAATTCATCACTGGATGCCCCAACCCGCGACCAGCGTTCTTCCAGAGCTGCGATTCTGCGTGTCAGACGTTGTTCGTCGGTCAGTTCTTCCTGATTGATTCCCGGATCGTCCAGCACTTTTCCGACACTGATCGATTCTCGTTCGAACGGACTGTCGAGCGGTCTCATCAGCAATGCATATTCTTCCTTCTGCGGCTCACTCAAGGCTGCCGCCGCCGCAATATTCTGTTCGGGAACGTCCCAGACTTTGAAAGATTCGATCGGCCAGGTGGCACCTAAAGCGGCGGCAAGTCGCTGGACCAGCGGTCGGATTTCACTGGTACCACCTGCGAGTTCTTCGTACAGGGTGGCAGCGTCCTGAGCTTCCATTCGCTCTTGCAGCAAAAACATTCTTGGCGAAAATGCCGATGGATTGGCGACGATGAATGGCGTCGCATTTTTCCAGCGTTCATGTTCGGCGATCACAGTCACATCTGCCGGGTCGGTGACCGCAACCGATGCGTCTCCATCCTTTGGCACCGGAGTGCCACGCACAGGATCAAACAAGTATGCTTTTTCATCGATAATAACCAGCAGCAGCAGATCGGCGGAATCCACAGGATTTATTGCCGTGGCGTCGCCGTCAGTTGCGGCCTTCAGCAATACGGAATCCAACTGCCGCTGGCGCAGCGCTTCGGCAAGAATCCAGACACGGTCATCCACAGAACCACGCCCCGTAAGCAACACTTCGTACAGACCGAGTGGAAGTTGCTGCGCATCGGATTTCTGCGGTGAGACATTCCACATGACGTACTGAAACAGGCGCTGGACTCGCGACAGATCAGAACTGACTTTCCCGCCACTTCCTTCATCGGTCTGTTGCCAGATGGATTCTGTCAGATGACTAAGCAGCAGACAGTCGCGAATATAATTCACGTCGCTTTCTGTAAAGCGTGCCTGGCTGGCTGCGCGCAGCACGCTGGAAGTCAGCATTGCGGCGTTTGCGGCGCTAAGCTCCAGATTGCGATCAGTCGCGGACACACACGAAGTCATCCAGGAATTCAAACTGCCTGCGATCGATTCCTTTCGAATTTGTGTGGCCATCGATTTCGGTTGCATCCGTCCAATCACAGAATTCAGCTTTTGACGGCATTCGTCGGCAACGTTCTCTTTTGCTGTTGCGCTGGTGTCCACGACAGTTGACGGTGCCGACTGACCAGTGCAGCCACCGATGATCACACAAACAAAACCCAGATTCAAGAACTGGAGAATCTGACGGGATGATCGTGTTGCTGATGAATTCAAGACCGGAAATTGCATTCTGAGAGACTTATTTCGTGGGAGGAAACTGGCAACGCAACGGGCGTAATAACCCATTCAGCGTACGAACGGTTGCAAAAATCGTTGGATGAATCAATGTAACGCACCTGACAACTCACGCAAATTTCCGACCAGAACCTGCTGAGGACATGACCAGACCAAAAAAAACATACTTTCACGCACAGCCCGTTCTGCCGGATGACCGGCGATAAATCCGGCTCCCTTAGTCGCAGCCAGCCATGCTTGAGCCGATCGAAGTACAAGCGAATTCGCTCGCTGGCGAATGCCTTCCGCGCCAGAAGTGTTGACCTGTTCGTCAGGACTCGCGGATTCCCTCAATATCTTCGACAACCGCGCGGCTTCCTGCTGCAACGGTTCGACAAATTCGGCCAGTTCCGGACGCCGGTCCACTTCTTCCCTGAATAATCGCAGCGTGCCCTGAGCAGTTCCGATTGCGACGGCGGAAGTCGCCAATGATCCGGCACCTCCACCGGTTCCGGATGACATGACTCGTTCGATCGGCCCATGCAGGATCAAATCCTGGCTGACGAAAACATTATCGAGTTCGACGATCGAAGTCTGCGAAGAACTCAATCCCATCAATGCGACCGGTGCCTGAATTCGAATCCCGTTGCATGAGGTCGGTAATGCGACGAGGATCTGACGACCATCCGCGAGTGTTCCGCCGGTCACAAGAAAGTCTGCGGATAGAGCACCAGTTGCCCATGGCACTGAACCAGTCAGGTAATAGCCATTTGACTTCCGTTCAGGGACGGCAACGACGGACGGTGAATTCACGTGTTGTCGGGATGTCGTCAGATGCGAAATCCCAACCGTCGCAAAAACTTCACCATTGCACAGTCTCGGCATCAGATTCGATTTCGCAAAGATATTGGCCGACGTTTGAATCCGCTGACAGGCGGCATTGCGTTGAGTCAGAATAAACGTGGTCAGCAGGCTACCGGCCGCGAGTTCGCGATAAACCTCCAGCATTTCTGTGCCATCAGCACCATCGCCGCCAAATTCCACGGGAATGTTCCAGCGGTTGCCGCCTGCTTCTGCCAGAAGATCCCATTGCGCCGTCGGCCAGGAATCTGCGCTATCCGGTTCCGGAATTTCGCTCAACGTCCGCACCAGTGTCTGAAAGGAATCGTGGGAAACAATCAGCGACATGGATACCCCCATTCCTGAAACGAAGGCTGCCAGGTCTCGGCAATACGCTGTCGCAGGTGTTCGGGAAGTTCGGAAAATGAATTTTTACGATAGTCAGAAATCGAATTCACGTAGTTCTGTACGTCGGATTCCACATCGCGGAAATCCGGCAACTGCAGCGTGTTATAGATTCTGCGAATCTGTCCGACAGGATCGTGTTCCAGTTGCTCAAAACCGACTTCACAAAACTGCCCTGCCGGAATCAGACCACGTTCCTCAAAGTAAGCATCGTACATCAAACGGTACATTCGCAGAATCCAGTCATCCAGTTCATCGGTATCGAATGCCGATTGCAGACGATGCAGCTCACCGACCGATTTCAGCATTTTTCGAGTCGAATGGAAGACGTCATAGGGATTACGATGGATATGGACAAACTTCGCATCGGGAAACATCTGCAGCAGCAGTTTAATGCGGGCGGTGTGCGGCGGTGACTTTAACACCAAAGGTCGATCGCTGATCAACGTCCGCTTCTTCAGGAATAACAGAAACGCATTCTTCCATTCAGTGATTTCAGCCTGCGAAACGTCCTGCATGGTCAGATAACGATCATAGTAGTCTCGACGACGCGGAAACACCCAGCTCATGCACGGCGATTTCAAACTGCTGATACATAACGCGAACTCGTCCTCCTGAGGAGATTCCATTCGCCATTCGACGTTGTCCATTGGTCGCCGTTCGGGCAGAAACATTCCCACAGACTTTGAATGCAGCTTCTCGGCTGTCAGGAACGATTCGGGAAACAGACACTGATAGTTATTTGGAAATGCAAACCGTTTGTCGATCGTCATCAGGTTGTGCAGATGTGTTGTGCCCTGCCGCCAGTGCCCAAGGACAAACACGGGCGGTGGCACAACGACGTTTTTGAGCTTCTTGCGGAATCGCAGTGTGTCCGCCATGTGCAGCAGACTGGTTGGGACGCACTGCAGAGAAATCACTCCAGCGCGCAACCAGCACGACGGCGAAATTGCAAAACGGTTCTCAAGCAAAACCCGTAGCCAGGTTCCGGCGGTGACACCGCCCAAGAGTCCCGGTCCGCATGAATTCAAAAGTGTTTCTCGCCAGGCCATTTACTGAATCAGTTTCTGAATCGCTGCAAAGTCATCCCTAAGGGATCGATACAACTGTTGATAAATCGTGTATGCCGCGTTGTAGGTCTTCGTGGCTGCGGCCTTGTTTGGTGTTTTTGTCACGACAGAAATCGTGGCCTTGCAGGCTTCGACTATGTCTTTGTAGGCGCCAGTTCCCGATGCAGCCAGCAAGGCGACTCCATAAGCGGGGCCTTCCGAAGCGTTGATCGTGACGACTTGCTGTCCGTAAATGTCAGCCTGCACCTGTCGCCAGAACGCACTGCGAGCACCACCGCCGGAAAGACGAATTTCTTTGACTGGGATATTCATTTGCTTAATGATCTCAAGCGAATCACGCATGGCATAAGTTGCGCCTTCGATCACGGAACGAGCCATGTGCTGTTTGCCATGCCGCAGACTTAAACCGATCCAGGACGCCCGCGCGTTCGGGTCAGCATGAGGCGTTCGTTCGCCGGTCAAATATGGCAAAAAGAATAATCCTTCGCAGCCAGCCGGAGCTGCTGAAGCTTCCACCATGATCAACTCATACGGATCAATTTTTTGCTTCTTCGCAGCCGCGACTTCTGCCTGGCACAACTGATTGCGGAACCACTGCAAACTTCCGCCTGCGGACAGGACACATCCCATAACATGCCACTTGCCGCGCACGGCATGACAAAACGTATGCAGCCGCCCCTCCGGATCGACTTGCACTTCGTCACTGTGAGCAAACACGACTCCACTGGTTCCCATTGTCGCCGAAACAACTCCGCGACCAACGATTCCGTTCCCGATCGCGCCGGCAGCCTGATCACCGCCGCCGCCAACCACCGGAGTGCCTGGCCGAAGCCCCATTTCCTTCGCAGCGGTGTCTGAGAGAATTCCGGTGACGTCTTCGGATTCATACACTTTCGGAAACAGCTTCGCATCCAGATCCAGCTTCTGTAACAGCTCGGACGACCATCGCCGATGCACAACATCCAGCAGCAAAGTTCCCGAGGCATCACTGACCTCGGTCGCGAAATCACCGGTCAGGCGAAAGCGCACATAGTCCTTTGGCAATAAAACCTGTTTCGTCCTGTCAAAATTCTTTTTCTCTTTGTTTCTCAGCCACAGGATCTTTGGTGCCGTGAATCCCGTGAGTGCAGGATTGGCGACCATCTGAATCAGCTTGCTGCGACCGCCTGCCCGCGTTTCAATTTCTGCACATTCGGCAGCCGTGCGTTGATCGTTCCAAAGAAGGGCTGGCCGAATAACGCTGCCCGTCTTGTCCAGAAAAACGCTGCCGTGCATTTGACCACTGAGTCCGATACCACCCACGTCGGCGGGTTTCAGTTTTGCAGTTTTCATCACACGCTTGACCGTCTTCACTGACGCCGACCACCAATCGAGCGGATTCTGTTCCGACCATCCGGGCTTTGGATTGCTGAGCGGATATTCCTCCGTAGCTGACGCCAGGATTTCGCCATCCTCACGCATCGCAAGTGTTTTCGTACCACTGGTTCCAATATCGATGCCAAGAAAAACGGCCATGGAAAATCGCTCCGGGGATTGACGTCAGGATCGGCAAGGATACTAACCTGACAACATCAAATTGTCGCTGGACAGGTTTTTCTGACGACTCAAAACAAAAGAATCAGGAATGGATGCTGAAAAAAACCGTCAGGACGATACACGAAACCAGTCATCCGCGATAGGCTCCGCGCCCGACGTGTGGAACGCTGCAACTGCGTACTTCGATACCTCACGCCCATTGGGAATTCAGCGGTCACTGATCACTACCCAGATTCAGGCACGCACGGTACGATCACAGCACGAATTTTCTGGTCGTCAATTCACTGAAAGAGAAATGCCATGCGAATCGAAATTAAAACGTTATTGCTGCTGGTTGCATCGGGAATGATGATACGTTCGACTCAGGCTGACGTACAAATCACACCGGACGTAGTGTACGGCCACAAGCTCGGACTGGCGATGACGTGTGATGTGTTTACGCCCACCGAAAATGCCAATGGAGCAGCAGTGCTGTTTATGGTCAGTGGTGGCTGGTACTCGAACTGGGCACCGCCCGAACAGTTGAAAGGATTTACCAAACCACTCACGGACAAAGGGTTCACGGTGTTCGCGGTACGACATGGAAGCAGTCCGAAATTCGGTATTGCAGAAGCCGTGTCGGATGTACGACGCAGCGTACGATTCATTCGAATGAATGCTGAAACCTACAAAATCGATCCCAATCGAATTGGTGTCTACGGAATGAGTGCTGGCGGCCACTTGTCGCTGATGCTGGGTACTGCGTCTGACAACGGCGATCCGACCGCGAAAGATCCAGTTGACAAAGTGAGCGATCGCGTCAACGCTGTCGTCGCGTATGTCGCTCCAACCGATCTGCGAGTAATGGCGAACGATGCCGCCGATCGATTGGCTGCGTACGAGAAGTATCCTGCTCTGGATATTGACAGCAAGACCGCAGCAGTGGATTCCCCATTGCTGTATGTCACATCGGATGACGCTCCCACACTGCTTCTCGCCGGAGACGAGGACGATCTCGTCCCGATCATGCACAGTCGCAAAATTCAGGAAGCATTTGAAAAAACGGGCGTGGAAAGCCGATTGATTGAATTCCGGGGCGCAGGTCATGGATTTCAAGGCGACGACCTCAAAAAATCCACCGAAGAAATGGTCGCCTGGTTCGTAAAACATCTCGCGGAAGATGCTGCAAAGTGAAGTCGATCAAGCAGACCATGTGTAGGGTGTAGGCCGGACTGAGCTTGCCGCACTCCGGGAACTGCGGCCAGATGTTCGCAATCAACCTTCCCCAAGCGGAGCGTCAGGGGGAGGATCCGACGGTGCCGGTGGCGGCGGAAGATGTCAAACGATTGCCTGTCAATCCGCAGTCCAAACGGTTCGATAAGTCGGCGTTTGTGTACGATGCTGAGGCTGATCAGTTTCACTGTCCGGCGGGGAAGACGTTGTCTCGGGGGGGGCACGGAGATTCGTCAAACGGCGGGTGGCCTCGTGCTGCATGTGATTTACTTCGGCGACGAATGCGAGGGCTGCGAACTGGCTCCGCAGTGTCGCAAGAATCCGGAGTCGGAACGGGGTCGCAAGGTGACTCGCGATGAACACGAAGAGGCTCGCGAACGCCACCGCGAATGCAAAACAG
>Ga0105047_10004208_pt1 | contig 25138 bp, 22 predicted proteins | sample MAT04_FD_78384 | JGI IMG/M metagenome (GOLD analysis project Ga0105047, IMG submission 78384) | Freshwater microbial communities from Lake Fryxell liftoff mats and glacier meltwater in Antarctica - MAT-04 (megahit assembly) | ecosystem: Environmental > Aquatic > Freshwater > Ice > Liftoff...
CGCCAAAATCCAGCGGTCCGCTCTCGTCCGGCCGCCTTGCACGTCTGATAGTCAAATGAATCTGCGCAACGTCGCCATTATCGCCCACGTCGACCACGGCAAGACCACCCTGGTGGACCAGCTTCTGGCCCAGTCCGGCGTCTTCCGAGCCAATGAGGCCCAGACCGAGCGGGCGATGGACTCCAACGATCAGGAGAAGGAACGCGGCATCACCATCCTGGCCAAATGCACCTCGGTGCTCTGGCATGGAGCGGCGGGTGACACGCGAATCAACATCATCGACACGCCGGGCCACGCCGACTTCGGCGGCGAGGTGGAGCGCATCCTGGGCATGGTGGACGGCTGCGTGATCCTGGTGGACGCCGAAGAGGGCGTCATGCCCCAGACCAAATTCGTGCTGACCAAGGCGCTGAAGATGGGCCTGAATCCCATTCTCTGCATCAATAAGGTCGACCGCGCCCACGCCGATCCCGACCGCGTCCACAACGAGGCCTTCGACCTGTTCGCGGCCATCGGCGCGACCGACGAGCAGCTCGACTTCCCCCACATCTACGCCTCGGGCCGCAACGGCTGGGCGACGATGGACATGAATGTCCCCAACGACAATCTGGCCCCGCTGTTCGACCTGATCGTCAGCCATGTGCCCGCGCCCAAGGTGGCTGAGAACAAGGACAAACCCTTCCAGATCCTGAACGTGCTGATCGAGAGCGATCCCTTCCTGGGCCGCCTGCTGACCGGCCGGATCGAGAGCGGCAAGGCCGTTCCGGGCATGGCGATCCACGCGCTGGATCGTGACGGCAAGGAAATCGAGCGCGGCCGGATCACCAAGGTGCTGGCCTTCCGCGGCCTGAAGCGTCAGGCCGTCGACGAGGGTGCCGAGGCCGGAGACATCGTCGCCATCGCCGGCATGTCCAAGGCCACCGTCGCCGACACCCTGTGCGCCATGGAGGTCACCGACGCGCTTCCCGCCCAGCCGATCGATCCGCCGACCATCTCCATGACGGTTTCGGTCAACGACAGCCCGCTGGCCGGCCGCGAAGGCGACAAGGTCCAGTCGCGGGTCATCCGCGACCGCCTGCTGAAAGAGGCCGAGGCCAATGTCGCCATCCGCGTCACCACGACCGAGGGCGGCGACGCCTATGAGGTCGCGGGCCGTGGTGAACTGCAGCTGGGCGTGCTGATCGAGAACATGCGCCGCGAGGGCTTCGAGGTCTCGATCTCGCGTCCACGCGTGGTCTTCCAGGAAGGCGAGAACGGCGAGAAGCTGGAGCCGATCGAGGATGTCATGATCGACGTCGACGACGAGTATTCGGGCATCGTCATCGAGAAACTGTCGGCCCGTAAGGCCGAAATGACCGACATGGGGCCCTCGGGCGCCGGCAAGACCCGCATTCAGCTGAAATGCCCCTCGCGCTCACTGATCGGCTATCAGGGCGAGTTCCTGACCGATACGCGCGGCTCGGGCGTGCTGAACCGCGTGTTCAGCCACTACGAAGGCTTCAAGGGCGACATCGCCGGCCGTCTGAAGGGCGTCCTGATCTCGAACTCCGACGGCGAGACGGCGGCCTTCGCCCTGTGGAACCTGGAAGATCGCGGCGTCATGTTCGTCGGGGCCGGCGAAAAGACCTACGAAGGCATGATCATCGGCGAGAACAGCCGCTGGGACGACCTCGACGTCAACCCGATCAAGGGCAAGCAGCTGACCAACGTCCGCGCCTCGGGCAAGGACGAGGCCGTGCGCCTGACCCCGCCGCGCCAGATGAGCCTCGAACAGGCCATCGCCTATATCGCCGACGACGAACTGGTCGAGGTCACGCCCAAGTCGATCCGCCTGCGCAAACAGACCCTGAACCCGTCCTTCCGCAAGAAGCGCGCGCGGCCGGAGTAGAGCCTGGGCAGCAGGCGGTCTGAGCACTCGCGGCAAGCCCTGCGGACGCCCGCCTCCTGGTGCCTGTCTGGCACCCACTGGACAGGCCGGGGCGGCACAGGCTGACCGATTGACCTTGCGGCTCGCCCGTGCGGAAATCCCGCACTTCTGCGTGAGGCGAGGGTTGCCGGATGACGCTCGACCGGACGCGACGATGGGTGATGATCGGATCGGCCGCAGCCGGCCTGTCGGCCTGTGGTCCGTCGGTGGCGCGGCCCGCGGTTGAGCCGGAACTGAGCGGCTGTGGCCCGGCCCCGGACAGGATTGGCCCGGGTTTCGACCGGGTCGGGCTCGAAGCCTGTCTGGCCGAGTTCCAGACCAGCGAGATCAACTTCCATGGCCTTGCGATATGGCGCTCCGGTGCCGGCACCGCCGAGCGCTATCGTACGGGTCGGGACGAGACCGTCGGCCAGGGATCCGGCACCGTGGACTTTGACGCGTGCCAGCTTCACGATATCCGATCGATCACGAAGTCCGTGGTGTCCCTGCTCTGGGGCATCGCGGAGGGTCAGGGCCTCACGCCGTCGCTCGATACGACCGTTCTCTCGCTCTATCCCGAGTTGTCGGCGCTCGCCCGCGAGGGTCGGGAGGCGATCACGATCCGGCATCTGCTGATGATGTCGACCGGACTGGAGTGGAACGAGGCGGACTACGGTGCCCTCTCCAACCCCGAGACGGCGCTCTTCTGGCGAACCTCCCAGGTCCGCCACACCTTCGACCGGGAGCTGGTCGCACCGCCCGGAAGCACGTTCAACTATTGCGGCGGCAACACGGCTGTTCTGGCGGACCTGTTGATCCGTTTTACTGGTCGGCCGCTCCCGCAGTTCGCCGAGGAGCATCTGTTCGGGCCTCTGGACATCAGCAATTGGGCCTGGGTGAACGACTATCGGGGGCGACCTCTGGCCTTCGCGGGTCTGCGCCTTGCGCCCCGTGACCTCCTCACGCTCGGTCGACTCCTCGTCTCCGGAGGCCTGTATGAGGGGCGCCCGGTCGTGCCGGCCGCGTGGATCGAGGCCTCGACAACGGCGCAGATCGCCACGGGCGACGGGCTCCAGTACGGCTACCAGTGGTGGTTGGGTGACGTGGAGGCGCAGACCGGAAACCATCGCTACGTCGCCGGATTTGGCAATGGCGGGCAGCGGCTCTTCGTGGTCCCGGACCTCGCCCTTGTCGTTGCCGTGACGGCCGGCAACTATGGTCGGCCTGAGCAGCGTCTCAGTGGCGATCTGTTCCGCAAGGTTGTCCGGACCATCAACGCTGCCTAGTCTAGGCAGACTCTGGAGAGACGATGGAGCCCTTTCCCGATCTCCCCGGATTTCGCTACTGGCCCCGACGGCTCGACGCGGAAGCCCAGACGGCCCTGCTGGTCCAGATCAAGACCGCCCTCGTCGTCGCGCCGCTGTACCGACCGCAAACGCCGGGCGGAAAGCCGTTTTCGGTGCAGATGAGCAACCTCGGGCCGCTGGGCTGGGTCTCGGATCGGGCCGGTTATCGCTATCAGCCGCAACACCCCGTCACAGGGGCCCCTTGGCCGCCGATCCCGGGCCTTCTGCTCGATCTCTGGCACGATCTGGGCGGCTGGCCCGGGCCACCGGACGCCTGTCTGGTGAACCTGTACCGCCACGACGCCCGCATGGGCCTGCATCAGGACCGGGACGAAGCGGACCTGACGGCGCCGGTGCTGTCTGTCTCGCTGGGCGATACTGCCGTGTTCCGCATCGGGCCGGCGGGGCCGGGCCCGACCCGGTCGGTCCGGCTGGCGTCCGGCGACGTCTGCGCCCTGACCGGTCCGGCACGGCTGGCGCGGCACGGGATCGACCGGCTGCTGGCCGGATCGTCCCGGCTGGTGCCCGGCGGCGGGCGGATCAATCTGACGCTGCGGCGCGCGGCGTGAGGTCACGGCGCGGTGACTCGACGGAAGGGCCCGGCCCCGTCACAGTCCGCAACGAACCGGCAAGGAGCGCCCCATGACTGTCCTGAACCGCCCCGAAGGCCAGACCGCCGACGACTTCCGACCCTCGCGCCGGTCTCTCGGCGGACTGACTGCCGGGGCCGTCTTCACCGGCTATGCCGTCGCGGCCCTGGCCCAGGAGGCCCAGCCGGTCACGACCGACAGCGTCGGACTGGAGACCGGTATGGTCAGCTATCCCTCTGCGGACGGCTTTGATCTGCCCGCCTATGTGGCGCGGCCCGCCGGCGACGGCCCCTTCCCCGTCGTGATCGTGGTCTCGGAAATCTTCGGCCTGCACGCCTATATCCAGGACGTCGCCCGCCGGCTGGCCAAGGCGGGGTATGCGGCCGTCGCCCCGGCCTTCTTCGTGCGGGTCGAGGACCCCGCCCCGCTCGCCGACATGCAGCGGATCCAGACGATCGTCGGCGCGGCCGGCTATGAGCAGGTCATGGGCGACATCTCCGCGACCCTGGAATGGGCGTCCGGCCAGCTCTGGGCCAATACCGACAGGGTCGGGATCACCGGCTTCTGCTGGGGCGGCAAGGTTGTGTGGCAGGCTGCGGCGCGGTTTGCGGCCATTGACGCGGGCGTCGCCTGGTACGGTCGACTGGCCCCTTCGCCGAACGCCACCCCGGCGCAGTTGGCGGCCGGCCAGCCCTTTCCGGTCGATCTGGCGGACGACCTGAAGGGCGTGGTCATCGGCAACTACGGCTCGGCGGATCAAGGCATCCCCAACGACACCGTCGCCGCCATGCAGGCGGCGCTGGTGGCAGCCGGTGCCACAGAGAGCGGCATCAAACTGTATGCCGACGCCCCGCACGGCTTCCACGCCGATTATCGCGCTTCCTACCGGGCGGCCGAGGCCGCCGACGGCTGGGCGCGCCTGCTGACCCTGTTCGAGGCAAAGCTGAAATAATCCTCCCCCACCGGGCGGAGGATCAGGGATCAGGCCTTGCTGTCGAAAGTCGCGCCGGCACCGTCGACCGCCGCACCATAGGGGTTCGTCCCCTGTGGGCCGGAGCCCTTGGCCGCGACCACGACCATGGCGGGGCGCAACGTGCGCCCGAACAGCTCGTAGCCCGCCTGCATCGTCTGCAGCACGCTGCCGCCCGGCACCTCGGCGGACGGCTGTTCCATCATCGCCTGATGCAGGTGGGGATCGAAGGATTCTCCGGGACCCGGGGCGACGCGCTTGAGCCCGTTGGTCTCGAACGCCTGCAGCAGCGACTTCTGGGTCAGCTCCAGACCCGTCACCAGCCCCGCCTCTCCCGCGTCGGCATTCTTGGGTGCCGCCTGCAGCGCCCGCTCCAGATTGTCGGCCACGCCCAGCAGGTCCTTGGCGAACCTCTGGATGGCAAAGGCGCGCGCATCGTTCATCTGGGTCTCGGTGCGGCGCCTGACGTTGTCGGCCTCCGCCGCCGCGCGCATGGCACGGTCCTTCCACAGATCGCGATCGACGATCATGGCGTCCAGAGGGGCCAGATTGTCGGGGTCGGCATCGAGCCCGGCCTCGGCATTGACGAGGGCCTCGTCCAGCGGGGCTTCGAGGTCGTTCGGGTCTTGGGTGTCGGTCACGTGTCTTGTCCGTCCAGGATGCGCCCCAGCACCCGGGCGGTGTAGTCCACCAACGGGATGATGCGGGCATAGTTCAGTCGCGCGGGTCCGATCACGCCGATGGCGCCCAGGACCCGCTGTCGGCCGGTCATATAGGGTGCCGCGACGACGGCGGAACCCGAAAGCGAAAACAACCGCGTTTCCGCACCGATGAAGATGCGCACCCCCTGCGCCGCATCGACCCCGTCCAGCAGTCCGATCAGCTGTTCCTTCTGCTCCAGATCGTCGAACAGGATGCGCACCCGCTCCAGATCCTCGGCCGCGCCGGCGTCCTGCAGCAGATTGGCTCGACCGCGCACGATCAGCGATCGGTCCCGATCCGGCCCCCCGGACCAGGCCGCCAGGCCATCCTCGACCAGCCGCGCCGCAGCGGCATCCAGCTCGCGCCGGGCCGCAGCCAGTTCGGCACCCATTTCGCTGCGCGCCTCCGAAAGCGGCCTGCCCTTCAGCCGGGCATTGAGGAAGTTGGACGCCTCCTGCAGCGTCGAGGGGGTGACACCGGCCGCCAGTGGCATAATCCGGTTCTCGACCGAGCCGTCGTCCCCGACCAGCACCGCCAGCGCCTGATCGGTGCCGAGCGCCACGAACTCGACGTGTTTGACGCCCGTGTCCCGGATCGGCGTGGCGACGATACCGGCCCCGCCCGCGAGGCCGGACAGCAGGGATGTCGCCTCGTCCAGCGCATCCTCGAAACCCTTACCACGCCCGGCCAGCCGCCCGTCGATCTCGCGGCGCTCCTCCGTGCCGATATCACCGATCTCGAGCAGGCCGTCGACGAACAGCCTCAGCCCCGCATGCGTCGGGATGCGGCCTGCCGAGGTGTGGGGGGCCGCCAGCAGGCCCGCCAGCGTCAGGTCCTGCATCGTGTTGCGGATCGAGGCCGGCGACAGCTGGACCCCGCCCCGCGACACGGTTCGCGACCCGACCGGTTCGCCTGTCTCCAGATAGGTCTCCACCACCCGGCGAAAGATGTCGCGGGCGCGAGCATCCAGCGCCGCCAGTCCGGCGGCGGGACCGGTCTGGTTGGCGAAGGGTGACGGGTGGGGGGCATACAGGCTCACCCTTTCAGGATAAGCAGCCCGGCCCGATACGCCAACGCATTCCCTAACCTTGGCCCACGCCCCCAGGATATTCCCATGCGCCCCTCAGAACGCACCCCCGACCAGCTCCGCGCCGTGACTCTCGAGACCGGCGTCAACCGCTATGCCGAGGGGTCCTGCCTGGTCTCGTTCGGCCACACCAAGGTGCTGGTCACGGCTTCGGTCGAAGAGAGCGTCCCGGGCTGGATGCGCGGCAAGGGCGCAGGCTGGGTCACCGCCGAATATGGCATGCTGCCGCGCGCTACTCATACGCGGGGCCGTCGCGAGGCGGCTGCGGGAAAACAGACCGGCCGGACCCAGGAAATCCAGCGGCTGATCGGCCGGTCGCTGCGGGCCGTGGTCGACATGAAGGCGCTGGGCGAGCGTCAGGTGCTGATCGACTGCGATGTCATCCAGGCCGACGGCGGCACCCGCACCGCCTCGATCACCGGGGCCTGGGTCGCGATGGCCTCGGCGCTGGGCTATCTGCGGGCTGAAGGGGTGCTGAAGACCGATCCAGTCCTCGACCAGGTGGCGGCCGTCTCGTGCGGGATTTTCGCCGACACGCCGGTGCTGGACCTCGACTATGAGGAAGACTCCAACGCCGAGGCCGACGGGAACTTCGTCCTGACCGGTGCGGGGACCATCGTCGAGATCCAGGCGACCGGTGAAAAGCGCGGCTTCTCGCGGCCCGAGTTCGACCGGCTGTTCGAACTGGCCGACGCGGGCTGCGCCGACCTGTTCAGACTGCAGAAGGCGGCCGTGGACGCCGCGCTCGCCCGCCAGGCGTAGCGGGCTATCCCCGGGGCCGAAGCGGCGCATCGTCCGACATCGATCGCCCGGACACCCCGCCATGGCCCGCCTTTCGTTCCTGCTCGCCCTGACCGCCGCCTCTGTCCTTGCGCTCTCCGCGTGCGGACAGAACGAACCCGCGTCGGGTCCCGCAGAAACGCCCGCAGGGGCATCCAGCGACACCGGACCAGCACCCGAGATGCCGCTGGACGCCCCGCCGCAGGAAGAGGCACCGGTCTCCGAAGCTGAACGAACCGGCGTCGCAGAGGGCGCCTGCCGCGATACGATCGGCGAGGCGGCGTCTGCCCGGCTGGTCGAGCGCTGCATCGCGCTCAGTGCCGCGACCCGCCCGCCCTGCAATGCCATCAACCCCTGCGCCCTGATCCAGGACGAGATCGACCGGTCTTGCCGCCAGTTTCCGGCCAACCAGACACCGGCGGAGTGTGCAGCATAGGCACGGTGCCCGTACTCTGCGGGTTGCGGGGGACGGGCCACGAAAAAGACCCCGCTGTTTCCAGCAGGGCCTCATTCATTTCAACGCTGACGCCGAGGGTCAGTCCCGACGGCTGCGGCCGCGACCGCGATCGCCGCCACGGTCTCCGCCACCTTCACGCTTCTTGCCGCCACCACCGGTGTCTTCGGTCAGGGGGGGCTCGCCGCGTTCGGCGCGTTCGGCGTTTATCTTGTCGGTCAGATCCTCGCCCGTAGCCTGATCGACGACCTTCATCGACAGCTTGGTCTTGCCGCGATCGTCAAAGCCCAGGAATTTGACCTTGACCTCCTGGCCCTCGCTCAGGACGTCGGCCGGGTTGGAGACGCGCTCCAGACCGATCTGCGACACGTGAACCAGACCGTCCTTGGCTCCGAAGAAGTTCACGAAGGCACCGAAATCGACGACCTTCACGACCTTGCCGGAATAGATCATGCCGGGCTCGGGCTCGGACACGATCGACGAGATCCAGTTCTTGGCGGCGTCGATCTTCTCCTGATCGGAAGCAGCGATCTTGACCGTGCCGTCGTCCTCAATGTTGATCTTGGCACCCGTCTTCTCGACGATCTCACGGATGATCTTGCCGCCCGTGCCGATGATGTCGCGGATCTTGTCGACCGGAACCTTGATGGACTCGATCTTGGGCGCGTATTCGCCCAGTTCGGTGCGGGCACCGTCGATGGCCTTGTCCATCTCGTCGAGGATGTGAAGACGGCCGGCCGAAGCCTGGGCGATCGCCTTCTTCATGATCTCCTCGGTGATGCCGGCAACCTTGATGTCCATCTGCAGCGAGGTGATGCCGTCACGGGTGCCGGCGACCTTGAAGTCCATGTCGCCGAGGTGATCTTCATCACCCAGGATATCGGACAGGATGGCGAACTCGCCCGACGGCTCCAGGATCAGGCCCATGGCGATGCCCGAGACGGGCTTCTTCAGGGGCACGCCCGCATCCATCAGCGCCAGCGAGGCACCACAGACCGAGGCCATGGAAGACGAGCCGTTGGACTCGGTGATCTCCGATACGATGCGGATCGTATAGGGGAACTCTTCGGCGGTCGGCAGCATCGGACGGATCGCCCGCCAGGCCAGCTTGCCGTGGCCGATTTCCCGCCGGCCCGCGCCGCCCATCCGACCGGTCTCGCCGACCGAATAGGGAGGGAAGTTGTAGTGCAGGAGGAATTTCTCCTTGTAGGTCCCGGCCAGCGAGTCGACGTATTGCTCGTCCTCGCCGGTGCCAAGCGTCGCCACCACGATGGCCTGGGTCTCGCCACGGGTGAACAGGGCTGAACCGTGGGTGCGCGGGAAGATGCCGACTTCCGAGACGATGTCGCGGACCTTGTCGAGCGCACGGCCGTCAACGCGGTGGGCGTTGTCTATGATGTCGCGACGCAGCACGTGGGCTTCACATTCCTTAAAGGCGACGCCGAACTTGGCGGCATCGACGCCGTCCGGGTTCTCGTCGGTCTTCACCAGGGCGGCCGAGGCCTTCTTCTTGGCCGCGCCGACGGCTTCATGACGCGCATGCTTGCCGGGGTGGGTGTAGGCGGCCTTGATGTCCTCGCCGACCAGCGACTGGATCTTTGTGACGACGCCCGAGTGGTCCTCGGCCTGGAAGTCGAACGGATCCTTGGCGGCGTGCTCGGCCATCTCGATGATGGCCTCGATCACCGGCTGCATGCCGCGATGGGCGAACATCAGGGCGTCGAGCATGACCTGCTCGGACAGTTCCTTGGCTTCGGATTCCACCATCATCAGGGCGTCGGTGGTGCCGGCGACGACCAGATCCAGCTGGCTGTCTGGCATCTGGTCCAGGGTCGGGTTCAGGACGAACTCGCCATCGATATAGCCGACGCGTGCGGCACCGATCGGGCCCATGAAGGGCACGCCCGACAGGGTCAGGGCGGCGGAGGTGGCGACCATGCCGACGATGTCGGGGTCATTCTCGAGATCGTGCTGCAGCACGGTGATGACGACCTGGGTCTCGTTCTTGAAGCCCTTGACGAACAGCGGGCGGATCGGACGGTCGATCAGGCGGGAGACGAGCGTCTCCTTCTCGGTCGGACGGCCTTCACGCTTGAAATAGCCACCCGGGATCTTGCCGGCGGCGAAGGTCTTTTCCTGGTAGTTGACGGTCAGCGGGAAGAAATCCAGACCCGGCTTGGGCGCGCGACCATAGACGACCGTGGCCAGGACAATGGTCTCGCCGTAGGTGGCCAGAACGGCACCGTCGGCCTGACGGGCGATACGGCCCGTTTCCAGCGTCAGCGGGCGGCCGGCCCAGTCGATCGTCTTGCGTTTGATATCGAACATGTTTGGTCTTTCGTATCCCGGGCGGCGTATTCCGCGCGGGGTCCCATAATCGGGCTGGATGCGTCGGGCGTTCAGTCCTTCGATCCATGGAGCGCCGCGCCATCGCGGTCGATCCGGGAGTGTTGAGGACTGTTATCGAGCCCTCGCGTCTGCGCCGTTGCGTCCGGCGGCACGCCGGTCTTTAGGATGCGGAAAGAGGCGCGGACGTGGCCCGCGCCTCGAAACCGTTTCCGCGTCTTGCGCCTAGCGGCGCAGGTTCAGCTTGGCGATCAGGGCGGTGTACCGCTCCCTGTCGACCTTGGTCAGGTGGTCCAGAAGGCGACGACGCTGCGAGACCATCTTGAGCAGGCCGCGACGCGAGTGGTTGTCCTTCTTGTGGGTCTTGAAGTGCTCGGTGAGGTTGGCGATGCGTTCCGAAAGGATCGCGACCTGGACCTCGGCCGAACCGGTGTCGCCTGCGGAGCGGGCGTTCTCGGTGATGACTTCGTTCTTACGCTCGGGCGTAATCGACATCGTAATTCTCCAGCTGGAGTCTCCTGGCCGGGGTCAGGAAAGATTGAATACGCGGTCGGGTTCTAGCCGGCCGGCCCGCAACTGACCGAGAGCGACGAGGGTCTGTCCCTGAAAGGCGGAAACGGTGCGAGAGCCGTCGCGAAGGCGGCTCTTCAGGGTTTCAACCTGTCGGGGGAGCAGAACGATCGGCCGTCCCTGCCGAAGCGAGAAGGCGTCCTGTTCCGTCACGGCCAACTCCGGGATGTCGTCCAGGGCGGTCGAAACGGGCAGCAGGCCTTCCAAGGCGGCGTCCCTATGCACCAGATCGGTCAGGAAATCCAGTGTGACGGCGTTCTCGACCGAAAACGGCCCTACTCGCTCGCGTCGCAGGGCCGAGACGTGCCCCTCGGCACCCAGAACGGTCGCCAGATCGCGGGCCAGCGACCGAACATAGACGCCCTTGCCGGTGCGGATGGTCAGTTCGACATGATCCGCATCGGGCGCATCGGTCACCTCGGCAGCGTGGATCTTCACCCGGCGCGACGCCAGTTCGAACTCCGCGCCTTCCCGCGCCAAATCATAGGCGCGCTGACCATCGACCTTGATGGCCGAATAGCGCGGCGGGGTCTGGTCGATCTCGCCGACAAAGGCCGGCAGCGCCGCGCGCAACGCCTCGACCGGCGGTCGCACGTCGGAGCGGGCGACAACCTCGCCCTCGCGGTCGAGGCTGTCGGTTGAGACGCCCCAGTTGATGGTGAACCGGTAGACCTTCTGCGCCTCCATCATGAAGGGCACCGTCTTGGTCGCCTCGCCCAGCGCAATCGGCAGGATGCCGGACGCGAGCGGGTCCAGGGTTCCGGCATGACCGGCCTTCTGCGCGTCGAACAGCCGGCGCACCTTTGCGACCGCATCGGTCGAGCCCAACTCGAAGGGCTTGTCGAGGCAGACCCAGCCATTGACGATGAGCCCCTTTCTACGGCGACCCACCGTTCTTATTCTCGCCGCCTTGGGGGGAGTGGCGGCGAAGCCGACGAGGGGGGCTCGTCCGCAGAACCGCGTCGGAGGCTGGCTCCCTCGACCGCTTCGCGGGCGCCCTCCCCCGACGGGGGAGGAACAGGCACGAAGGAGTCGGCCCGCACCCGGGGGTCATCCAGCAGCCGGTTCAGGCGCTCGGCGGCGGCGAAGCTCTCGTCGTGGCGGAAGCGCAGGTCGGGGGTAAAACGCATCTCGATGTGGCGCCCCAGGGCCCCGCGCAGGAATTTAGCGTGGGCGTTCAGCGCCTTGACGATCTCGTCGATATGTCCGGCGGTGTCGGACGTCTCGATCCCGGCCCCCAGCGGCTCGACGAAACAGGTGGCGTGTTTCAGGTCCGGAGAAAGCCGCACCTCCGTTACCGTCACCGACACGCCGATCAGGGCCTCGTCGCGGATCTCGTTTTCGCGCATCACCTCGACCAAGGCGTGGCGGATCATTTCCGAGGCGCGCAGCTGGCGCTGGCTGACGGTTCCGGCCTTGGCGGCGGGTTTGCGGGGCTTGCGGTTGCTCATGGCGTACGGTCCTGTTCGCCGCCGGGGGTCGGACCCGGCCGGGAAGCGCCGCAGTGTCGGACAAAAGCCCTCCGACCGCGGCCAAAATAAGAGAGCGGGCGGTCTAGTCCGGTCGGGTGCCGGTGTCCAATTGCGCGCGGTCGATTGTGGCGAAGATCTCACCGGCCGTAACCGCCCGCATTGGACGTACCGGTAGGCCTGCCGCGTTCAGGACACGCGCCGTCCAGCTGTTGCAGAGATAGCCGATCCAGAAATGCTCACGGCTGGCGAAGAAATGCGCAGCCGCCCCCGCGCGCGCCATCGACAGCCTCGGCCGACCGGCTTCCAGCGACAGCGACTGCTGGACCCGCCGGCGCAGGCCGGCAAAGCCCCCGGGCGACAGGGTCACGGTTCTCAGGCGCTCCGGCGGGACGCGCCTGGACGGATCGCCGGTCTCGGGGTCCAGCATGACCACCGAGGCATTGCCCGGCCTGAAGAAGGCGCGCAGGCCGTCGCCGACCCTCCCCTCCATCGGTCGGGTATCGACAAAGAAGCTGGCATCGCCCCAGCCGATCAGCACCCAGTCCCCCGGCCCGAGCGAGCGCGACGCCTCGGCAAGCGGTCCGCCTCCGGCTTCCAGAGCCGCGCGCGGGACCGCGAGATCAGTGTGGAAACCGTTGTTCAGGATATGAACCGTCACCCCGCCCGGCGCGCGCGCCGGAAACAGCACCGGATCACCGGGCTGCGTCCAGGTCCACAGGGCCGCGACCAGGCCCAGCAGCGCCGCCGCCGCGATCCCGACAGCGCGACGCATCAGGGGCTTTCGGGGACCGCTTTACGGGGCGGCAGGCTCCACTCGCCCCGCCAGACATAGGACAGGGTGGTACAATGGCGGAACTGGCCGTCCGGCCAGCGACCTGCGGCCTGCATGACCAGGGGCCGCCCGGCCCGGATCCGGCCGAGCACCAGAAAGGTCTCGTCGGCACCGGGACACAGGGCGCGGGACAACCCGCGACCGTCGCCTTCAAGCGCGATTGAATAGACGGCCGTCTCGGAGGCACCCGGCGGAATCACGCTCCGCGCCTGGTCGGGCCCGCCGCGCGAGATCGTCGCTGACCCCCGCGCACTGGTCGAGATAATCCTCCGCACGCTGACAGCCCCGAACAGGCCGCGCTCGACCTCCAGCGTCACGGCGCGGGTCAGGGCGGTGGTGATCCGGTCAGCGGCGTCGAAGGCGAAATAGCGGGTGTCGGCCGCCGCCGGGGTGGCGAGGACGATCAGGCAGGCGGCGGGGATCAGGCGGCGAAGCATGGCACCACTGAGACCGCGACTTGCGGCGGAAGGGAGGCGCTTGCGGGTGGGGTCATGTGAACGGTGCGAACTCACAACACTTCCCCACCCTGCCTTCGCTGCGCTCCGGCCTCCCTCCCCATGATGGGGAGGGAGAAAGCGCGTCGGACGCGCTCAAGCAGCGAGCCGTCTCGCGGCGAGCGATCGCCCACTCTTTACAGCGTGCGCTGTACTTCCTCGACGGTGAAGCACTCGATGTAGTCGCCGACCTTGATGTCGTGGAAGCCCTGGAAATGCATGCCGCACTCTTGGCCCGACGGCACCTCGTTGACCTCGTCCTTGAAGCGCTTGAGCGTGGCGAGCGTGCCCAGTTCCAGCACCACGACATCGTCGCGGATGATCCGGACCTTGGCACCCTTGCGAACCACGCCTTCCGACACCCGGCAGCCGGCGATCTTGCCGGTTTTGGAGATGTCGAACACCTGCAGCACCTGGGCATTGCCGAGGAAAGTTTCCCGCTGCAGCGGTGCCAGCATTCCGGACAGCACGCCCTTCATGTCATCCAGCAGGTCGTAGATGATCGCATAGTAGCGGATCTCCACGCCCTCGCGGTCCGCGAGGTCCTTGGCCTGTTTCGAGGCGCGCACGTTGAAGCCCAGGATCGGGGCCCCGGCCGACTTTGCCAGCTGCACGTCGCTTTCGGTGATGCCGCCGGCACCGGAATAGATGACGCGGGCGCGGACCTCGTCGTTGCCCATCTTCTCCAGCGAGCCCTGGATGGCCTCGCCGGAGCCCTGGACGTCGGACTTGATGAGGACCGGCAGTTCCGAGATCTTCCTCGAGCCCAGCTTGGCCATCATGTCGACCAGGCTGACCTGGTTGATGCCGCCCGTGGCCTTCTCGCGCTTGGTGCGGGCGCGGTATTCGGTAAGCTCGCGCGCGCGCGCCTCGGATTCGACCACCGCCAGCGGTTCGCCGGGAGAGGGAGCCTCGTCCAGACCGAGTATCTCGACGGGAACGGACGGTCCGGCCTCAGTCAGCTGTTCACCGCGCTCGTTGAGCAGGGCGCGAACCTTGCCCCAGGCCGAGCCGGCCACGACGATATCGCCGCGCTTCAGCGTGCCGCGCTTGACAAGGACGGTGGCAACCGGGCCGCGGCCCTTGTCCAGCTTGGCCTCGATAACCACACCTTCGGCCGAGCGTTCGGGATCGGCCTTCAGGTCCATGACCTCGGCCTGCAGCAGGATGGCCTCGATCAGGCCGTCGAGGTTGGTGCGCGCCTTGGCGGAGACCTCGACGATCTGGGTCTCGCCGCCGAGGGCCTCGCCGATGATCTCGTACTGCAGCAGCTCGTTGACGACCTTCTGGGGATCGGCGTCGGGCTTGTCGATCTTGTTTACGGCCACAATGATCGGGGCACCCGCCGCCCTGGCGTGGGAGATGGATTCGATCGTCTGGGGCATGACGCCGTCGTCGGCCGCCACCACCAGGATGACGATGTCGGTGACATTGGCACCGCGCGTCCGCATGGCGCTGAAAGCCGCGTGGCCCGGCGTGTCGAGGAAGGTGACGGCTGCGCCTGACGGCGTCTTCACCTGATAGGCCCCGATGTGCTGGGTGATGCCGCCGGCCTCGCCCGAAGCGACGTCGGTGGTCCGCAGGGCGTCGAGCAGAGAGGTCTTGCCGTGGTCGACATGGCCCATGATGGCCACGACCGGCGCGCGCGGCGTGACCGCCTCGTCGTCGATGTCGTCGGACAGGAAGCCGGCCTCGACGTCGCTTTCGGACACGCGGCGCACGGTCATGCCGAACTCGTCGGCCACCAGTTCGGCGGTGTCCGTATCGATGACGTCGTTGATCTTCATCATCAGGCCCTGCTTCATCAGGAACTTGATGATGTCGACGCCGCGCACGGCCATCCGGTTGGCCAGTTCCTGCACGGTGATGACGTCGGGAATCACGACCTCGCGCGGACGGTTCGGCGCGTCGGTGGAGCCGCCCTTGCGCTTTTCCTTCTCGCGTTCACGGGCCCGGCGGACCGAGGCCAGCGAGCGCATCCGCTCGGCCGTGTCGCCGTCACCGGCGAGGGCCTGGATTGTCAGGCGACCCTCGCGTCGCTTGGGCTCGCCGCGCGTGCGGCTGACGGCCTTGCCGGCGTCGGAGAACCGCTTGTCGCGATCGTCCTCGGGCTTGAGCGGACGGGCGAAGCCGCCGCCGGGCGCGCGGCTGGGCCGCGAGACCTCAGCGGCCACCGGCGGGGCGTTCGGAGCCGGACGACCGCCGGGGCCGGTACGGGCACCCGGGCGCGCCGCGCCGGGAGCCGGGCGCGGGTTCAGGGCCGAATAGCGGACCGGCTCGGCCGGACGCGCGGGCGCGCCGCCCGGACGGGCATTGGCCGGACGGTCGGAATAGGATTTCTCACCGCCGCCCATGGCTTCCTCACGGGCCGAGCGGGCCCCGAAGGCCGGTCGGTCGATCGGCGCGCGGGCCGGGTTTGTCGCCTTTGGGACGCGCTGACCGAAATTGACCACCGGACGGGTGGGCGGGGCCGGCCGGGCGGGAACGGGCGCGGCCGGCGCAGCAGGAGCGGGAGCCGGAGCCGGAGCGGCGGCGACCGGAGCGGCTTCGGGAGCCGGGGCTGCCGGTTTCGGGGCCGGCTTGGGTGCCAGTGGCGCACGCGCGGCGGGCTTGGCCGGGGCGGCGGCTGTCAGTTTCGACGCTTCAGCGCGGGCCGCCTCTGCGGCGGCACGGGCCGAGACCGCCTCAGCCTGGGCCGCGCTGGCCGCCGAGGCGGCGGCAGCAGCCTGGTCCCGGGCAGCGGTGTCGCGGCGCGCCTGTTCGGCGGCCTGGGCAGCGGCCCGTTCGGCCTGGGCCTGGGTCGCGGTCTCGATGGCGCGACGACGGGCTTCCTGTTCCTCATTGGACAGGCGACCGCCGGCGGGCTGCTGCGTCTGGGGACGCGGTGCCGAGGCCTGCGGAGCCGTAGCGTCGGGACGCGGCCGGGCAACATCGAAGCCCTGGGGCCGTTGATGGCCACCGACCGGAGCCCCGGGACGACGCTTGGTCTCGACAACCACCGTCTTGGTGCGACCATGGCTAAAGCTCTGGCGCACGGTGCCGGTCGAAACCGATCCCACGGCGCGAGGCTTCAGGCTCAGCGGCGCCCGCGGTCCCGTCGTCGACGGGGTTCCGGTCGGGGCCTGCGGGCTCTGGCCGTCGTTGGTCTTGTCGTTCTCGTCGCTCATCCGGTCGCTTTACTCGAGGGCGGAAAAGTCCGCCGCGTCTTAGTCAAAAATCGTCTCGTCCAACGCAAAAAGCCGTGCGGGGTGGGCCTCCCGAGAGAAGCGACTACCCGCCCGTCAATCCGCCCGCAAAGGCTCGTCTCCCGGGTCTTCGTCTGACCCGCGCCCGCCGTCGGATCCCACATCCTCTCCCTCGCCGCGCTCGTGCGTCGAGGGATGATCCAGGTCCCATTCCGGGGGACGGAGCGGTCGAAATCCCGCCAATCGCGACGCCTCCTGGCCCCAGCGATCCGCCCGCCCTCCGGCGAGCAGGACGGCGTGTATCGCATTTTCCAGCCCGAGGGCCAAACTCAAATCATCCGCGCTGAAAGCGCCGCAGATCCGGGTCGTCTGATGCCGGGCGAGGGCGAGCAGTTTGCCGCGCCCGTCGGGCGCGCCGTCCCTCGCCTCGACCAGCCAGGCGGCCTTGCCGGAGCGGATCGCCGCGGCCGATTTCTCGAAGCCGGAGATAAGCACGCCCTCGCGCCGGGCAAGACCCAACTGGTCCAGACAGCGCCGGACCAGCTGGACCTCAACCACATCGGCGAGGTCAGGCGTCGGTTTCAGCGGGGCCTTGGCCGAGCGCGAGAACAGGTTTTTCTTCACAGCCGCATCGACGGAGGCGCGAGACGCCTCCACCCACATGCCGCGACCGGGCAGTTTGCGACCGAGGTCGGGGGCGACGGCACCGTCCGGCCCGGCGACGAAGCGGATCAGTCGAGATTCATCCATCGCCTGGTGGGTGACCAGGTCCCGGCGCTCCCTATCGATCGTCGCGTCGCGCAGGCTCATGGACAGTGCACCGCATCACGCGTCGGGGGTCGGCTCGAGGTCGTCGACCCCGGCGTCATCGGCGACTTCGGGCGCGTCACCGGCACCCGCGTCCGGCGCGGCCTCAAACACGGCCTCGGCGTCGTACTCACCCTCGGCGAACTCAGCCTCTTCCTCGTATTCAGGCTCGGGCGGCTGCGGCAGTTCGGAAGCGTCGATCCAGCCGGCCGCGACCCGCGCCTGAAGGATCAGCATCTCGGCGTCCTCCTGGGCCAGATTGAAGCTCTCCAGCACGCCCGGGACCTTCACCCGTTCACCGTTCTTCATCTCATGGCCGCCGCGGATTTCATCGGTGGCCAGATCGGCCAGATCCTCGACAGTCTTGATGCCGCCCTCGCCCAGCGCCACGGCGATGGCGCCGGTCACGCCCGGAACAGCCATAACGGCGTCCTCGACGCCCAGCTCGATGCGTCTGGCATCCAGGATCGCGGCCTGACGCTCGAGATAGTCCCGCGCGCGGGCCTGCAGCTCCTCGGCCGTATCCTCGTCGAAGCCCTCGATCTCGGCGACCTCATAGTTGTCGACGAAGGCCAGATCCTCGATCGTGGCAAAGCCCTCGGTGACCAGCAGCTGGGCGATGACCTCGTCGACGTCGAGGGCTTCCTGAAACAGGGTGGTGCGTTCCGAAAACTCGCGCTGACGGCGCTCGGAGTCCTGGCTCTCGGTGATGATGTCGATCTGCCAGCCGGTCAGCTGGGAGGCGAGGCGCACGTTCTGGCCGCGACGGCCGATGGCCAGCGACAGCTGTTCGTCGGGCACCACGACCTCGACCCGGTCGGCTTCCTCGTCCAGCACCACCTTGGACACTTCAGCGGGCGCCAGCGCATTCACGATGAAGGTCGGCTCGTCCGGGTTCCACTGGATGATGTCAATCTTCTCACCCTGCAGCTCGGCCACCACCGCCTGCACGCGCGAGCCGCGCATGCCGACGCAGGCCCCGACGGGATCGATGGAGGAGTCGTTCGACAGCACGGCCATCTTGGCGCGCGAGCCGGCGTCGCGGGCGGCGGCGCGGATCTCGATCACGCCGTCGTAGACTTCGGGGACTTCCTGAGCGAACAGCTTGGCCATGAAGCCCGGGTGGGCGCGGCTCAGCATGATCTGCGGGCCTTTGGCCTCTGGCCGGACGTCATAGATGTAGGTGCGGATCCGGTCGCCGATGTTGAACACCTCGCGCGGGATCGACTGGTCGCGGCGCATGATGCCCTCGCCCCTGCCGAGGTCGACGATGGTATTGCCGTATTCGACGCGCTTGACGGTGCCGTTGACGATCTCGCCGACGCGGTCCTTGAACTCCTCATACTGGTTGGCGCGCTCGGCCTCGCGGACCTTTCCGGTGATGACCTGACGGGCCATCTGGGTCTGGACCCGGCCGAACTCGAACGGCGGCAGGTCCTCGACATATTCCTTGCCGACCACGGCTTCGGGATCGCGCTTGGATGCATCGGTCAGGCGGACCATGGCCGAGTCGTTGAACTCTTCCAGCTCATCTTCCGGCATCCAGTCGTCCTCGACGATGGTGACGTGACGGGTCAGGGCCAGTTCGCCGGTCTTGGGATCGATCTTGGCGCGGATGTCGTGATGGGCCCCGTAGCGCGACTTGGCGCCCTTCTGGATCGCTTCTTCCAGGGCCTCGACCACGATCTCGCGGTCGATGTTCTTTTCCTGGGCGACCGCATTGGCAATCTGCAGAAGTTCCAGGCGATTGGCGGAAATACCGGTCACGGCCATCAGGCGTCGTCCTCAGGATGGGTCTTGGGGGTCGTTGCGTTGTTGCGGTCTTCGGGTGCCCCGGCGGGGAGCCCGTCGTCTTCGGGTTCGCCCCGGGCGGCGCGGATTGCGGCCCCGCGCTTCAGCAGGGCGTCGTTCATGACCAGTTTGGCGTCTACCAGCCAGTCGAATGGGATCAGGGCGGTGTCATCCTCGCCGTCCAGATCGATGGCGATGTTGTCGCCGTCGATGCCGGCCAGAATGCCCTTGAAGCGTTTGCGCCCCTCGATCATCCGGTCAGATTCCAGCCGCGCCTCCAGCCCCTCGAACAGGTCGAAATCCTTGAGCCGGGTCAAGGGCCGGTCGATACCGGGCGAGGAGACTTCCAGAAGATATTCGCCGGCGATCGGATCAGCGGCGTCCAGCACCTCCGACATGGCACGGCTCAGGCGCGCGCATTCGCCGACGTCGATGTCATTGTCGGCCGGTCGCTCGGCCATGACCTGGAGCCGGCGCCGCAGGGTACCACCCATCAGGCGCACGCGCACAATGCTGAGGCCGATGGATTCCGCGACGGGATCGATCAGCTCCAGGATCTGGCGGTCTTCGACGGTCTTGGCGCGCAAGGTGGGTCTGGTATCCGGGCAAAAGAAAAAGCGGTCGGCCTCCACGGCCGCCGCTTTGAACGACGCCGTTGGACGCCGGTCTAACGATGTGGGACGCCCTATAGCCTCCTCTCCGCCAAAGGGAAAGGGGCGAGCCACCCGGTCCACCGCTTGCCGTCCAGCGTTGATGGGTGCGCCTGCCGCCGAAGCCCGCGGTCCGCTGGGTGCGACGGGGGCGGACTAGCGCCCGGTGGAGCCGAAGCCGCCGGTGCCGCGCGCCGTCTCGTCAAGATCCTCCACCTCGACGACGCTGGCCTGGGCCACCGCCGCCACGACCATCTGCGCGATCCGCTCGCCGCGACGAACGACGAAGGGCTCGCGGCCCAGATTGACCAGGATCACGCCCACTTCCCCGCGATAGTCGCTGTCGATGGTGCCGGGCGCGTTCAGGCAGGTGAGGCCGTGCTTGAGCGCAAGGCCCGAGCGGGGGCGCACCTGGGCCTCCCATCCCGTCTCCAGCGCGATCTTCAGGCCGGTGGGGATCAGGGCCCGCGCGCCCGGCTCGAGCGTCACTGGCGCGTCTTCAGGCACAGCGGCCCGCAGGTCCATTCCGGCCGATCCGGCCGTCTCATAGGCAGGCAGGGCCAGGTCCCCGGCATGAGGCAGGCGCAGGATACGAAGGGTGGTCACTCAGTCTCTCTCAGGATTTCGGTGCGAAACGGGTGGCGATGCGGTCGGCAAGGCGCGCGGCTACCTCGGTCTTGGACAGACGGGGCCAGGCCTCGGCCCCCTCGGCCGTCACCAGCAGCACGGTGTTGCCGTCGGCCCCGAACACATCGGCAGAGACGTCATTGCCGACGATCCAGTCACAGCCCTTGCGCGACCGCTTGGCCCGGGCATTGGCCTCCAGATCGGTCGTCTCGGCGGCAAAGCCCACGACGAGACCGGGCCGCAAGGGTCCGGGCGCGGCCAGCCCCGCCAGGATGTCCGGGTTCTCGATCAGGCTCAGGGTCGGAGGACCGCCCGGCCCCTTTTTGATCTTGCCGCCGGCGATCGTGTCCACCCGCCAGTCCGCCACGGCGGCGCTGAGCACCGCGATGTCGGCGGGAAGCGCGCCCTGGGTCGCCGCCTGCATCTGCAACCCGGTCTCGACCTCGATGCGGCTCACACCCGGCGGGGCGGCCAGCCCGGTCGGACCGGACACCAGCGTCACCTCAGCCCCGCGTTCGGCAAGGGCGGCGGCGATGGCATAGCCCTGTTTGCCGCTCGACCGGTTGGTCAGGCCCCGCACCGGGTCGATCGGCTCGAAAGTGGGACCCGCCGTCACCACGGCGCGCCGTCCGGCCAGCGGCCGGTGCTCAGGCCCGGCCAGAAAACCGGTGATCGCCTCCAGAATCGCCGCAGGCTCGGCCATCCGGCCCGGGCCGAACTCGCCACAGGCCATCTCGCCCTCGTCCGGCCCCACGACGGCCATGCCGTGAAAGCCCGGAAAATCCGCCAGCCGGGCCACATTGCCCTGCACCGCTGGATGCAGCCACATCCGCACATTCATCGCCGGGGCCAGCAGCACCCGCTTGTCGGTGGCCAGCAGGGTCGTGGACGCGAGATCGTCGGCCAGGCCGTTCGCGGCCTTGCCGATCAGACCTGCCGTCGCCGGGGCGACGACCACCAGATCGGCCCAGCGCGACAACTCGATATGACCCATGGTCGTCTCGTCATCGGGCAGGAACAGCCCCGTCCGCACCGGATGGCCTGTCAGCGACGCCAGCGACAGCGGGGTGACGAAGGCGGCCCCGCTGTCGGTCAGCACGGCCCGGACCTCGGCTCCGGCCTTCTTCAGCAGCCGCACGAGTTCCAGAGCCTTGTAGGCTGCGATGCCGCCGCCCACGATCAGCAGGATCTTGCGGTGGGTCAGAACGGGGCTGGACATCGCCACGGTCTAGCCGTCGACGACCGCTCCGTCGAGCGACCGCGAGAAGAACATTGCATGAACACGTAACCTGTGTCTAACATCGTTCGATGGATTTCACAGGAGGGTGCGATGAGGGTCTGGACGATCACGGGCGTTGCGCTGACGGCGCTGATCGGGCTCGGGGGCTGTGGCGACGGGGACTCGGCCGTCGAGACCCGGGACCGGGCGGCGGGTTTGTCGGGGGTGACCCTGCCCGCTTCGGCCGCGACCGGAGCGGGCACGGCACCATCGAACGCGGTGGCCGAAAGGACAGCCCTCACCGCCAACCGGCGCGAGACCGTCAATGAAAAGATTGTGCGGCTGTACGAACGCAACGGGGCCGATTTCGACGCGCGATCCGCAGGCGACTTTCTGGACAAGGTGACCGCTTTCACAACGCGACCGCCCTCCGGAACGGAGACCGTGACCCGGCCCAACGGCGACAGCCTGATGTATCAGGCTGCGACCAACACCTTTGCGGTCGTGGCGCGGGACGGTACGCCCCGCACCATGTTCAAGCCGGACAACGGGGCCGCCTACTGGGCGGAACAGAAGGCGGCGGCCCCGACATTCGGACAGCGGCGGCCCGACTGACGTCGTCTCGATTGACCCAAGGCCGGTCAGACTTCGGTATCGGGCTTTCCGGCCATTTCGCGGATCAGTTCCAGCGCCAGTTTCTGCTGGCGGCTCGATAGCCGGGGGGCCAGGCGGGAAATTTCGATAGTGTAGCGGGTCGAGGGGAAATCGTGGTCAAACCCCGCCCCCTCGCCTTCCGCCATTCCGGGTTGATCTGCATTCAGGCCCTGGAAGAAGTAGCCGATGTCCACCTTGAAGAAGCGGGCAATGTCCCACAGTTTCGACGCCGAGATCCGGTTGGCGCCCTTTTCATATTTTTGAATCTGCTGGAAGGTCAGCCCCAGCGCCCGACCCAGATCGCTCTGGTTGTAGCCAAGGCTGATGCGCTTCTCGCATACCCGTCTTCCCACATGACGGTCCACCGGATGGGGTCCGTCCTCGCCGACACCTCTAGCCATGTCTCGTCTGTCGCCACTTCTATTAGAACGTGACCGTTCCAATGCACCCGTCTGCACAGACTGTCATTCAAATTCCGGGAAATGGCGATTACGCGAGCGCACGTTCGTCTGAGAACAACCGTTTAGTGGTTCTGGCGAAAGCGTGAAGCCGGTGCCAGGCCGTGGTCCCGACCCGGGGCGAAAGTCCCCGGAGCAGCCAGACGCGACCGGGTCCGTCGCTGCTACCGGCCCCTCCACGCGGCCAGGATGGCAGGGACAAGACCGGCCAGCACCAGAAACCAGAAGAACAGGTCCCCGAACCGTCCGTACGGGGTGATTCCGATGGGGTGGGGCAGGCGAGCGTCGATCACCCCGCTCTCTCCGGAGTCCAGCCGCTGGTCGCCGATCACCCGTCCCCAGGGATCGATCATGGCCGAGACCCCCGTGGGCGTCGCCCGGACCACCGGAAGGCCGGTCTCAATGGCGCGATAGCTGGCCAGGTTCAGGTGCTGGATCGGTCCCGAGGTGGCCCCGAACCAGGCGTCGTTCGAGACGTTGACGATCCAGTCCGGTCGACCGTGCGCGCCGGGAGTGAAGCCAGGATAAAGGCTTTCGTAGCAGATCAGGGGCTGGACTGGCGGCGCGTTCGGGACCGTGATCGGGCCGGGGCGCGGACCGGGGCTGAAGTCGGAGGGCATATGCACCAGGCTGCGCACTCCGAGGGCGCTCATCAGCCCGCCCAGCGGCAGGAATTCTCCAAACGGCACCAGCCTGTATTTGTCGTAGACGGCCGCGACCCGCAGTCCCGGCCCGCCCTCGTCAGCCAGGGCGATCAGACTGTTGTGGTAAAGCGCGCGACCGTCCGGGCCACGCTCGGCGCGCGCCAGTCCGGCGAGCAGGGTCTGGCCCGGCCGCACGGCGCGGGCAATGGCCTCCCCGTCCAGTGAGCCGGGCGCGAACACATCGTTGAAACTGGCCGGCAGGGCCCCCTCGGGCCAGACCACGACGTCCGGCACGGCTGCCCCCTGGCGTGCCGTCAGATTGACATAGCGGTCGACGATCGAGCGATAGGCCTCGGGCGTCCATTTCGATTCCTGCTGAACATCCGCCTGAATGATCCGCACGAGGGTGGTCGTCTCGCGTACTTCCGCCGCCTCCAGCCGCAGCGCGCCGCCGACCACAAGGGCGGCGAGGGCGGCCAGGCCTGCGAGGGCGACGCCGGCCCGCGCCTTGCGGGGACCGGGAGTGACCAGCACGCCGAGGGCGCAGACGGCCGCAACGGTTATCACGCCGAGCCCATAGACCCCGACAACGGCCGCGAACTGCGATCCTGCCGATCCGGCGGCCCAGCTGGCCCCGGCCGGGTTCCAGGGAAAGCCGGTCAGGACGTGGCCTCTCAGCCATTCGAACAGCCCGAACAGGGCGGCGAAGACCACGACCCGGACGAGCCCTGCAGGCGCGAACCGCCGGTAGAGCGCGGTCGCAGCACCCCAGAACAGACCAATGCCGGCCGGCAGCAGGCTGGCCGCAAAGGGGGCCATCCAGGCCTGGGCCGGATTGACCAGAAAGGCCTCGGCTACCCACCAGCAGCCGACGGCAAAATAGCCGAACCCCGCCAGCCAGCCCATCCAGAAGGAGCCACGGATCGAGCTCGACCGCTCGGCCAGAAGCATCAGCAGCGGATAGCCGAGCAGGCCTGGCAGGAACCCGAACGGAGGATGGGCCAGCGCCGCCGCGATTCCGGCAATCAGCGCAAGCGCCATCCGGCCGAGACGGCCGCTCAGGGCCGCGCGCAGGGGGGTCGCAAGGTCATCCGTCATGCGGCAGTGTGTATGGGTCGGCGACCCCCAGCCTGGCAAGCAGCGTCCGTTCCTCGGCCTCCATCGCCTCGGCCTCGGCCTCGATCACGTGGTCACGACCCAGCAGGTGAAGAACCCCGTGGATGACCAGATGGGTCAGATGGTTCGACAGCGACTTGCCCTGGGCCTGGGCCTCGGCGGCGCAGACCCCATAGGCCAGGACGATATCCCCCAACGGCACGGACCCCCCGGTGTCGGGCAGGAGCGCCGCCGGAAAGGACAGCACATTGGTCGGGCGGTCCTGGTCCCGGAACCGCGCATTCAGGTCCCGGACCGTGGCGTTGTCTGTCAGCAGAACGACCACGCCCCGGATCTGGTCGCCCAGCGCCACTACGGCGGCGCGTTCGACCACGGCTTCGACATCGTCGACAGACCCGGTCCAGTCGCCGGCCTCGACCTCGACCTCGATCATGCGGC
>Ga0105047_10004209_pt1 | contig 25131 bp, 9 predicted proteins | sample MAT04_FD_78384 | JGI IMG/M metagenome (GOLD analysis project Ga0105047, IMG submission 78384) | Freshwater microbial communities from Lake Fryxell liftoff mats and glacier meltwater in Antarctica - MAT-04 (megahit assembly) | ecosystem: Environmental > Aquatic > Freshwater > Ice > Liftoff...
GAGTGACCAAGGACATGTGGCGAATGATCATGTTCTACCTCCAAGGCTGGGCTGACGATGACGAACTCGACGCCGCCATCGCCAAGGCCCGAGAGCAACAAACGAGCCGAACAGGATAGGGGTGAACCCCGTGGCTCACAATCAATCACGCGTCGATGATGTCGAAGATCGGCTTCAGCGCGGTTTCGTAGTTCTTCCAGCGTTGTACCGATCGCTTGTACACCGGCTGCCGAACCTGGCTAAGGCTCGCGGTTCGCACGGCCCGCTTGCTCTCGTGAGGTGCCATACACGCCGGATCCCACTCCAGCCCGCAGAAGTCGATCATCTTGCGTGCGACCGATTCCAGGTCTTCCACCGTCTGCTCGTACTCGATCTCCAGCAGTGGCACGGGAAGCACCTTGCGCCAGTGATCCATGATCCGCATGTGGTTCCGGATTCGATTGGCGATGTCGGACTGATCCGAGGCCCAGCGAATCTGCTTGAAGTTCGTGATCCAGCACGAAACCGCCACGTCGTGCAAATCGCGCTTCGAGTAGATGATCCTCGCCTTGGGGAAGATTGCCGCGAGGAACCCGACCCACATGTAGTTGTCTGGCATCTTGTCCACGATCCGCTCGGCGGTCGGGGCAAATGGGAGCAGGCGCGAGAGGTGCTCGTTGCCGGCCTTCTGGATGATCTCTTGCGTGATCTCGGGGAGACACAGCGACGGCGCGACCTGCTTGTTCATCCACTTCGGTATCTGGTCGAATGTGTCCTTGGCGATCCCCAGTTCGCCTGCACCGAACATCTTCGGATGGCTTCCCAGAATCTGTTCCAGCAGCGTCGTCCCGGAGCGTGGCATCCCGACCACGAACACCGGCACCTCGGTATCCAGGCCCCAACCCTTGACCCGCTCGAAGAACGCAGGGTTGAACTGCTTGATGAGGAACGACACGAACCCCGTGTGATCGTCGGCCGAGTAACCTTTCCCCTGGCGAATCCAGATTTCCTTGCGAAGTGCGTTCCCCTTGGCTGCGTGCTCCGCCGCGACTCCGTATTCCTTCTTGGCGTCGTAGTAGTGCGCCAGGCCGTGGTGCAGGGTGGAACGTTTCCAGTCCGTGAGATGCTCACGGGCGAGGAACTCGTTCATCTTGTTGATGTCCTCTTCCGGCATCTTGTCGCGTTCGTGAGTCGCGAGGACAGACAAGGCTCCCGCGTATTCCGGATCGCAGCGGAGTGCTTCACGGTAGTAGAAGTTGGCCTTCTCCATGTCGCCCAGTTCCGCGTACGCACCACCCAGGTTCGAGAAGGCGTCGGCGAAATTGGGCTTCAGCCGTAGCGCTTCTTCGTAGCTCGCGATGGAACCCTTGAAGTCGCCCTGTTCGTGCAGCACCGATCCCAGGCCGTTGTAGGCCTCTGCAAAGTCTGGCTTCAGTTCCAGCGCGCGGCGATAATGCTTGATCGCTTCGGCGTGGTTGTCCTTCTCGGCATACGCACTGGCAAGATACGACTCGAATCGCGACGACTTCGAGTCGAGTGCCGTCGCCTGTTCGTAGCACTTGATCGCCTCGTCGAGGTTCCCTTCCTGCTGGAGCGCCTGCCCGAGGTTCCCGTGGATCATGGCCACGTTCGGGCGCATCTTCAGCGCGATCCGGTAGCAGTCCTTCGCGTCCTTCAGGTTGTCCTTGGCCCGCAGCACGTTCCCGAGATTGCTCAACCCTTCGGGGAAGGTGGGAGCCAGCCGCACCGCTTCCTTGCAATACTTCTCCGACTCATCCTTCTCGCCCTTTTCCAGCAGCGCCTGCCCGAGATTGCTCAGCGCCAGTGGCAGGTTTGGAGCCAGTCGCACCGCTTCACGGTATGCCGCCAGTGCCTCGTCGGGCCTGTTGAGTTCGCGGTAGACACCGCCGAGGTTGTTCTGTGCGAGGGCGAAGTCCGATCGCAGCTCGATGGCATCCTTGAACGCGACGATCGCCTCCTCGAACAACCCCTGCATCTGGAGGGCCAGCCCGAGGTGGTTGTGGGCATCCGGGCTGTGTGGGATCAAACTAACAGCCTTGCGTGCGGATTCGAGCGAACCCTTGTTATCGCCAGCCATGCGGCACGCTTCGGCGAGATTGCAGTAGTAGGTGCCCGCATCGGGCGCCATCGCGACTGCCCGCTTGATGAGGTTCACGGCTCGCCCGAACTGGCCGCGCTGGTGCGCGATCACACCGAGCAGATGGAGCGCGTCGGAGTGCGTCGGGGTTTCGTCCAGGATCTGCCGATAGATGAGTTCAGCCTGATCGAGCTGGCCCTTTTTATGAAGTTGGATGGCATCGTTGAACGCATGAGACATGACTGCTCCCGTGCCCGGTGGCATACCGGAGAGGATGGAACACAAAACGAAAATACGATCAGCTTGGCAACCCATTTCCAGCGCGGATCGCCAATCAGAACGCTAGTAGTTGATGGTAAGCGGACTGCCCCGGAGGGCAAGTTGATTCAGAAGAATGGCAAAGAGAGATGCGAAAAAGGGGAAAGACAGGGCAAACTGCACCCTGTCTTTCCGCGTTTAACAGCTCCAATTACCGTTCAGCGGAATCACACGCCGCCGAGCGATACGCCACCGGTGAGCACGGCGAAGGGATCAAACCCGCCCGCCTTCAACCCAACAAGCGGAGTAAGAATGCTCACCTGGTTGGTGATGACACCCGGATTCGTAACGACACCGATCATCAGTTCGTCGATCCCATCGCTGTTGGCATCCAACCCCGCGAGTGCGAATGCAGTCGTATTCACCGCTGCTGGGTAGAGCGCCAGTTGTGCAGCGCCTCCATCGAAGATCTTCACTGTGACCGCCCCATCGGTCCCGAGAGAACCGACTGCGACTTCGGCCTTGCCATCCCCGGTGATATCAAGGGTGGCGAGCCGGATTCCATTCGGCCCATCAGGGAACGGCGAGAGGATCGTGAAGGACTGGAAGTAATTCGTCCCAGACAGTGAGTATCCCTTCACTCGCGCCTTGTTGGCGGTCGTTCCCGCGATGACCTCGGCGAGGTTATCGCCATCCAGATCGCCTGCCACGACCTGGACACCACCGATGAAGTCTGGTCCGAACGGCAGCAGAGTCGTGCCGATCTGGCTGTGGATACTGGCACCACTAACAACCACGATGCGACCGACACCGGTCACTGTGCCGCAGATGACGTCATCGATCCCGTCGCCATTCACATCACCCGAGGCAACGGTCACACCCGCGTTATAGGTGTTCGCTCCACCGTTGAACCCGGGTTCGAACGGATCGACGACACCCAGCAGAATCTCCGGGTTGGTAGCCGTATCGTTGAAGTTCACGTTGGCTGGCAGTGTGACGGCGAGCTTACCGTCATACACCTTCACGCGGCCCTTCACGGCCCCGTTGGCGGCGACGATAATGTCGTCGTACCCGTCGCCGTTGATATCACCCAGTGCCACGTTCACGAGTCGGGTGTAACCCGGCCCGAACGGCTGGAAGGTTCGGTAAGTGGTGTTCGTCGTTGGGTCCATCACGCGAACCAGGCCGGTGCTCGTCGATACGGCGATGTATGGGATACCACCACCACCGTTTCCACCGCCACCGCCACCGCCGCCGCCGCCGCCACCGCCGGAAGTCGTTGTTGCAGTGGCCGTGTTGGACTGCCCAGACGTGTTCCCAGCCGCATCCACGGCGATCACGTAGAAGGTGTACTGGGTGCTAGGCGTCAAGCCCGTTGCCAGGAACGAGTTGGTCGTCGGGGTTCCGATGAGCACGAACGCCCCACCAGCGGCGCTTGCGTACACCTGGTAATTGGTGACGGCCGTGTTGTCGGTGGACGCAGTCCAGGTCAGGTTGACGGTCGTGCCCGTGGGATTCGAGGCCGCAAGATTCAGTGGGGTTGTTGGGGGCGATGTATCGCCACCAGTACCTCCACCACCGCCGCCACCACCGCCACCACCGCCACCGTTTCCGCCGCCCGTTCCACCGCCACCACCACCGATGGGAACCTCGGATTCAACGGCTCCAATATTCACGCCGCCGTTCTGACTGCGCGGATTTCCGATTTGATCGGTTGCCAGGCCGTCCGGGTTGGAACCGGCATTCAACGCCCGGCTACCCGCAACGATTGGGTAGTAGTCGGTGCCGTTGGTAGCACCGGTCAAGAACCCATACACGATGTTGGTCGTGCCGCTCAGGAAGCTGAACGAGGTCGTGTTGTTCGGAGCGTTGCCGTTCACTTCGGTCGAGTACAGATTCGTGCTGGAGTTGGTCAGAGTGCCAGCATTGGCGACGTCTGTCCCGGCGACCGCATTGTTGTACCCGACAATTGTGTTGTTCAGGCCCACGATCGTGCTGACGATCTCGAGCGTGGCCTTGTTGTAAATGCCACCGCCCGCGTCCTTCGTCTGGTTCTCGACCACGGTCGAATTGTGGATCGAAGCCACGCCACCGGAGATGAAAATCCCACCGCCCTGGCCAGCTCCATTCAACGACCCGTCGCCACCGACGCTGAAATCACCACTTCGTCCACCAGCCCCGATGAAGTTGGCACCGAAGGTCGAGTTGGAGATAACCGTGGTTCCAGCACCACTGTAGAGACCACCACCACGAGCGTTACCGCCCAGGCCCGGTGCTCCCTCGCTGCCCGGTTGACCCACGCCACCCTTCTGCCCGTTACCGGCCACAGGGAACGTGAGCGACAGCCCATTCTCCGAGAAGCTGCTGTTCTTGATCGTCACCGACGGCGATCCTGCGCTGACGTAGACACCGATACCCAGAAGGTCACCACCATCGCCGCCGCGACCCCCGGTTCCGATTGGCGCACTTCCACCAATCCCACCGTCCGGCCGTTGCAGGCCTGTTCCACCCATCACGTTGCCGAAGACGTTGACGGTATCAAGCGACAAGCTGCCGGTGCCGACGTAGATGCCGCCTCCGAGCAGGTCGCCACCATTTCCACCATCGCCACCGAGACCAGTCAGACCCTGGGCGATGAACGTTCCGAGCGTACCGCCCGTTCCACCGTGGCCACCACCACCGCCGGCGAATGTGTTGTTCAAGATCAACGCCGAAGCGATCGTGACGTTTCCGCTTTCCGCATAGACACCACCGCCCCCGGCTTTGCCACCATCTCCACCCCGTCCACCGTTACCGTTACCGGCAACACCCTGGCCACCCGCCCCGGCATCGCCACCCAGACCGGCGGTTCCCACGTTCCCCGACATCCGGACGCCGCCACCGATGGTCACGGGTGCAGCGTTTGAATAGATCCCCAGACCGAGGGCGGCACCGCCATTACCGCCATCGCCGCCGTCGCCGCCCTTCCCAGCAAAGAATCCAGTTCCACCGGCCCCACCCGAGGCTCCATCGCCCGCGACTGCCTTGCCACCACTGAACGACACTCGGCCGTTGACAGTGATGCTGCCCCCTCCAACCCACAGCCCAACGCCCTGAGCCGACCCGCCCTTACCACCGCTATCGCCGGGTTGGCTCGTCGCGAGCGTCGTTGCCCCGTTGCCACCATCACCGGCATCAAGCAAATTGTTATCGACCTTGACGCCAGTTCCGATGATGACTGTACCGGTCCGCACCCAAAGCCCACCACCCTGCACATCTCCACCTGCTTTTCCAGTGTCCTCACCACCATCACCGGCAATCACACTGTTGGAAGTCACGAGAGACGTACGGTCGACCGTCAGATTTCCCCCATCGACATGCACGCCGCCACCGAACCCACTTCCGCCCGCTCCACCGAATCCCTGGCCGGCCTGGGCGAGGTTTCCGTTGACCTCAGACTCATGGTCGATCAGCACATTTCCCGCGCCCGAATAGACACCACCGCCGTAGGCGTTTGCACCGTCGTCGAACGATGCATCACCTGCAACGACGGAGTTCGAGTTCACTTCAGACTGGTGATCGATAATGATGCTGCCGTTCTTGACGTGAGCACCGCCACCCTTTGCATCCGAGGCGAGTGCGCCCCCCGGTGCCGACGCAATGTTCCTGCTGACCTTGGAGCCGTTATCGATCAGAAGATTACCGGTATCGATGTAGACACCACCACCATCAGCCCGTCCCGAGCGAACAAAGAACCCGGCAGTGGTGCCACTGGCGACGTTCTCCGTAACCTGGCTTCCACCATCAATAGTCACATTTCCAGTCTGAACGAAGATCGCTCCACCCAGAGAAGCATCGATATCAGAACCCGAGACAAAGGTTCCGCCACCGCCGCCGAGTGCCTGGTTCCCGCTGAGGATGGCACTGGTGTTGGCGAGAACGTTACCCTTGCCGGCGTAGATCGCACCACCGGCCCCCATCCCACCAAAACCACCCGAGCCGAAGCCGCTTGTTCCGCCATTTCCGCCCTCTGCGACGTTGTTGGCGAGAACAACGTTGTTCTTGACGGTCACATTCCCCACGGCGACATAGATACCACCTCCGAAGGCAAAGATCCCATCCCCGCCTTCAGCCTGTCCGAGACCAGCGCCCGAGATGCCGCCGTTACCCCCGGTGCCGCCCAGCGCTGAGTTCGATCGCACACTCGCGTGATCATCGATCAGGACATTGCCTGTTTCGATCGCGATGCCACCTCCGACGGCGGAAGCTCCAACGCCACCCACGTCTCCCGAGCCATTGAACCCGGCGAAACCGCCGAAACCGTTGAAACCGCCGAAACCGACGACGCCCGTTCCGGCTCCGTTGCCCGCACCGCCAGCCTTTCCGCCCGCTCCGCCCGCCCCTGCCGGGCCACCATTACCGCCTCTTCCGCCATCTCCAGCGATCGCGATGTTGGCGTTCATCACGGCCGGGAACTGCAGAGAGATTGAACCCGCCACGACGTAGATCGCACCACCTGCCGCGCGCCCGGCACCTGCACCGGTACCGCCCTGCCCACCGGTTCCTCCCGAGCCACCGCTTCCGCCGTCTCCGCCATTTCCACCATCACCATTCGTGACACCATCGCCACCAGCACCGCCTTGCCCTGCGTCTCCCGCGTTGCCACCTTGCCCCGCATCACCACCCTGACCACCTGCTCCACCGATTGCCTTATTCGCAACGAACACGGTGGCTCCGTTCAGGATGAACGTGCCAGCGGCAGCATAGATGCCACCGCCCATTGCAAGCCCAGCATCCCCGGCATCGCCACCATCACCGCCGTTGCCACCAAATCCGCCCGATCCACCATTGCCACCATCACCACCATTCTGAGAAACCTTCGATCCGTCGCCGCCGCCGCCGCCATTCCCGCCATCACCACCAGCGCCACCATCACCACCATTCCCACCATCACCACCATCGCCACCTTGCGCGATGTTGTTTCGGAATTCTGTGTCCGACAATGTCACAGTTCCGCCGAACGAATAGATTCCCCCACCAAAGGCGTTGGCAGCGACACCACCGTTGCCACCATTACTCCCCGCGCTACCATCGCTACCATCGCCACCATTGCCACCGTTGCCACCGGGTGCTGCGTTGAATCCACCTAGCCCATCGAGTCCGTCAAGCCCATCAAGCCCGTTGGCGCCATTCAGACCATCGGCACCTCGAGCGGTGTTGCTGGTTAGTTTGCAGCTGATGAAGGTGAGATTCGCTCCACCAGTGTTCAGGATGGCTCCACCCTTGGCGTCCACGGTGTTGGGCAACACGGCTGTTCCATCATCGACAGCCTGACCACCCGTGATCGTGAGATTGTTGAACTCGACGAAGACGTCGTTTCCGATGATTTGGAAGACACGATCCAAGGCCTGCTGATTGATCGACGCGCCATTCCCGATGAATCGGTACGTCTTGATACCAGCGACTTTGCCCTTGTCCAGAATGTCCAGGTCGCCCGTGAGATTGCCGTTTTCTTGCGCGCCAATCCCAACCAGAGCGTTGGAACGCGTCAGGTTATATGTGGAACCACTCTTGAGAGTGATGATGATCTCATTGTCTGAACTCGCGTTCGCCGCTTGAATGCAATATCGCAGTGATCCGAAGGTGCCGCTCCCTGCTACCGAGTCAGGTGAACCTGCAACCGCTGTCAGGTTGAGGGTTGGAACGATTCGAGAATCGAGTTCTTCAAGCCTCAGGCTCTGTGGTTGCTTCTTCTTGCGACCGGGGCCAAAGATGGTCTGTAATGATTGGGCCCAAGATTGCGGTTTGCGGCGACTCATGGTGTACTCACAAGTTGGAGAAAATAAACGCTCAATACACACGGCCGACGGCCGCCCATGCAATTATGAGCTACCGTCGGCCGAAATGATCTGGACAGTTACGAAACCTACCCTGTGGGCACCAAACTTCAGGGCAGGTCGTACTGTTTATCCAGTCTACGCATCTGACCCCGACGGAACCTTTCGATTCCGCCGGGCCAGATTGCCTATCATACGCCATCGATGGTGACGCCACCGTTGGTGATTGACAGCGCGAACCCACCGGGCAGAACGGCCCCGGTCAGCGGGTTCAGGTACTGGATACCGGACGAGGTCGTCTCGGTGATGACAGCCAGATCGCTCGTCGTGTTGGCATCGGCGTTGGTGTGCGTGATCGCATGGTCAACGACGTTGCTGGTGGCGACGACGTAGCTGTTGCTCGGCCCAGTTCCCGTGCTGGCCGCGGTGGCCAGTCCGGTTGCGACATCCACCGTGAAGGCCGCGATGCGGACCTGCGTGTTGGTCGGAGCCGAGGTGCGGTCCAGAGCCGAGAAGACCAGCTCGGCCTTGCCGTCGCCGTTCGAATCGGTGAAGGCCACCCGGGCATCGCGCTGGATGACCGTGTTGCCCGTGCCGATCCCCACGAACGGTGCCAGTGGCGAGCCGTCCCCTGAAAGATCCAGCTCATTCAGCGAGTTGCTGCTGAAGTCATAAGCCTTCAACTTCACGGTCTTGTTCGGGTTGGTTGCAGCGACAGGACCACCGCGGGTGACGGCAATCTCGTCGTTTCCATCCCCGTCCAAATCCCCTGCAGCGACAACGCAACCCTTCTGGTAGTTGGTGCCGAAGCAGCTGAGCCCCTGAGGACCTGTCCCGATGAAGCTGTCTTGCGAGCCGTTGGAGGCTCCACCTTGCTTCACCACGATCAGGCGGCCGAACTCCGCACGGCCTGCGGTAGCCGAGCCACCGCGGGTACCGGCGACGAGATCGACTGAGCCATCACCGTCGATGTCACCCGTTGCGATGTTCAAACCGTTGGTGTAAGACCCCGTCGACCCGGCTGGGCCGGAGGTGTTCAAGAACGGCGTGAAGGTGTGATCGAGGGTCAGTGTGCCCTTGCCCAGATCGATACCATCGAACACGAAGACCTTGCCAGCGTTGGCGGAGGTCAGGCCCAACACGCCAACTGGGTTCGCGGCGGCAACTGCCAGGTCAGGAGTGCCGTCCCCGTCGAAGTCGCCGAGGGCGACCGAGACGAGACCCGTGTAACCCGAGATCGGCGTGACGGTCGAGATCGTCGAGCCATCGGTCTGGCTGATGAGGCGAACCTGACCGTTCGAGCCACCCACCGCGAAGACTGGCCCGGTCACACCACCGCCACCCGTGAGGGTACCGGTCGTGCGGAACAGGTCGTCAGGGCTGGTCGGCGGAACTTCGCCGTTCACGCTGTTCTGGTTCTGGTTCATCTGGAAGCCACCAGCCAGATTCAGAATGTCAACGCCCTGGACATAGGAGTATGCCCCTGGTGCTGCTTGCACCGCGAACGAGACCGTGAACACGGTGTTCGAACCTGGAGTCGCGGGCGTGATGCTCGTGACCGGGATCACAACACCGCCTGGGCCGGTGATGGTGATATCGCCTGCACCGTACGTACCGACCTGGATCGCTTCGTTGAAGGTCACCGTGACCTTGTCGAACGTGTTGGCTGCCGTCCCCGAGAAGACGGCCGACGTCACGATGGCACCCGAGGTCGCGACCACCTGGCCGCTACCCTCGATCGCACCGATGTCCGTCTGGGTCCCGACCGTACGAGGAGCACCAGCCTGATCGGTCGTCAACCCGGCTGGGTTGGCACCGAGATCCAGAGCCGAAGTGGCACCTGCTGGCAGCTTCGTCTGTGGGCCGAGCAGGCTTCCGGTGAATTCACCTGGGGTAGCCAATCGGAAGAAGAACGTTCCGTTGGTGGCCTGCTGTGGGACTCCGAGAGCCGGCGAATCGACGAACACGGTGTTGTTCGAAGGAGCCGGGTTCACGAACACCGATTCCTGGTGGAATGTCGGGTTCAAGAATGACTTGCCGACGATGTTGCCGTTGGCACCATTCGTCAGGCCAGCGCCCCCGCCGTTCTCGATCAGGTTGTTGTTACCGGTGATGGTCCCACCATTGCTGATGTCGCCACCCGTCAGGTTGTTCGTGCCGTTGGCACCAAGGACGAAGCCGGTGCTCGCGTTGTTACGGCCGACAATCGTGCTCACCAGATCGAACGTGCCCTTGGTGCGGATACCGCCGCCAAGGCCGCCCACACCCGTGCGGTTGTACACGACCGTCGAGTTGATGATCTGGCCGTCAGCGGAGTTGACGAACACACCACCACCTTGCGACAGGCCATTCACAGCGCCGGTGCCGCCAGTAGCAGCGAAGTTCAGGGCGATCGTGGAGTTCGAGATGAGAACGCTTGGTGCTGCGGCGTAGATACCGCCACCAAGCGAATCACCACCGTTGCCACCATCGGTCCCGGTCCCCGCATTGGTGACTGAGTTGCTGAACACGCTGCCGTTGGTCATGGAGAAGCTGGTTGCCGTGGCCGCGACGTAGATACCGCCGCCGAGCACGTCACCACCGTCGCCACCGATCCCACCGACGCCGGAGGTACCGCCAGAAGCGGAGTTACCGGCGAGGTTGGAGGAAACCGCGACGCCATCCAGTGCCAGGGCACCGCTGATGACGGCGATACCACCACCAGCCGACAGACCACCGTTGCCGCCCTGGCCCAGACCCAGGCCCGTGTTGCCACCGTTGCCACCATCGCTGCCCTTAGCGGAGTTGGAGGTGACAGCGACCGAGGTCATGGTCACATCGCCGCTCTCGGCGTAGAGACCACCACCGATGCCGTCACCACCCTCGCCACCAACTCCGGCGAGACCGCCTGACTGCCCGCTTGGGGCGTCGCCACCCGAACCACCCGTGGCGTTGTTGTTGTTGATGGTAGCGCGCCCCGTGATCGTCACGTTCGCGGCCCCGGCGTAGATACCACCACCGCGAGCATCGCCACCAGCACCACCGTTGCCGTTCGCGGCCGATCCAGCGCTGTTCGTCCCACGACTACCGCCGTTGGAACCATCACCACCCGATGCCGTGTTGGTGTTCACAGCCGAGCTGCCGGAGATGATCAGTTCACCATCCTGAATCCACACACCACCACCTTCGGCCTCGCCACCGGCTCCACCGTTGCCACCAGCTCCATCCTTGACGGTGCCATTACCGCCGGTGCCGCCAGCGCCGCCATCACCACCAGTCACTTCGTTGCCGTTGACCTGGGAGGCTCCGGTGATCGTCACGGTGCCGTTCAAGGCCCAGATGCCGCCACCATGACCGACACCGCCGTTGCCACCGGCACCCGCGTTGCCACCAGTACCAGCACCAGTGGCAGCGCCACCGTTGCCACCGTCGCCACCCGGGCTGCTGCCCGAAGCGGAGTTGTTATTGACAGTGGATCCGCCCTGGATGGTGATGTCGCCCGCGGAGACCGCGATGCCACCACCGGCTCCCGCGCCACCGTTGCCGCCAGCACCGCCAGCACCGCCAATGAGCGAGCCGTCGCCTCCGGTACCGCCTGCACCGCCAGTCTCACCGTTAGCGCTGTTACTGTTAACAGCCGCGCCGCCATCAAGGATGACATCGCCGGTGTTGACGAACACACCGCCGCCGGACGCCTTGCCGCCAGCACCGCCTGCACCGGCGTTGCCGCCGGTGAAGCCGCCGTCGCCACCGTCGCCACCGTCGCCGCCTGCACCTTGTCCACCGGAGATGGTATTGCTGTTGACCGTGGCGCCGCCAGCGAGGCTCACAACGCCAGTCTCGACGTAGATACCGCCACCGATCCCCGCACCCGCAGCGCCACCGTTGCCACCAGCACCGCCGCGACCCGAAGTCGCACCAGTGCCGCCGGCGCCACCATCGCCGCCGTCACCGCCGGAGCCAAAGTTGCTGGTCACGGTCGAAGCGCCGGACACGGTGACGTTCCCGGTTCCGACATAGGCACCAGCACCGCGAACGGTGCCGCCGCTTCCACCGTTGCCAGCAAGACCACCGACGCCCAGGGCCGCCGTACCGTTACCACCGTTGCCGCCCAGGCCACCGGTGCCACCGGAGGCGGAGTTGGAGTTGACAGCCGCGCCGCCAGCCATCGTCAGGTTCCCAGCGACGATGTAGACACCGCCACCACCTGCGTCGCCACCGACGCCACCGTTGCCACCGAAGCCACCGCCGTTATCGCCAGCACCGCCAATACCACCAGCGCCGCCCGAACCACCGCCGGTGGTGTTCGCGAGGTTGAAGAGCACCTTGGCCCCGGTGAGGCTCACATCACCGGTACCCATGTAGATACCGCCACCGAAGGAGGTACCACCGTTGCCGCCCACGCCACCGGTGCCACCCACGCCACCGGTGCCAGTCGCGGAACCACCAGCGCCACCAACACCACCGTCGCCAGCGTCCGCGTCAGCGTTGACTGTGTTGCTCTGAACGAGTGCGCCACCGCTGAGGGTCAGGCTGCCCGCGATGACAGCGATACCGCCACCGAATGAGTTGCCGCCGTTACCACCGATGCCACCGTTGCCGCCAACCGCATTGGTATTGCTGCCAACACCACCAGCACCACCGTCGCCACCATTCCGCGTTCCCGAGCTATTCACATCGTTGAGGCTGACCTGGCCACCCGTGATGGTGACCGAACCGCTCGCGGCGTAGATCGCACCGCCGGCCGCGTCACCCGCATCGCCACCATCACCACCCCGACCACCGGCGCCACTGGTGATCGCGTTACCACCAACACCACCGTCGCCACCCGCACCAGCGCTGGCGAAGTTCGTCGTGAAGACGCCACCACCGGTCACCACGAGGGCACCGGCTTCCACGAAGATGGCACCACCGAAACCGTCGCCACCATCGGAACCGCTGCCGCCGTTGCCGCCGGCCTTGCCCGAAGAGGCGGCCGTGAAGCCGAGACCGCCAGCGCCACCGTCACCACCATTAGCCCAGTTGTTGGCGAACTTGCTCGCCGCACCGGTCACCGTGATCGTGCCACCCGCCGAGTAGAGACCACCACCGTAGGAGTTCTTGCCTCCCACCGTGCTGTTGCCACCATTCTTACCGGCCTTACCACCCGTGGTGGCCGTGGCATCGGCACCAGCAACCCCGTCGATGCGGGTGTCGTTGCCACCAGCGGTGTTGGACGTCATCACGACGTTCGAGAAGAAGACGTCGGCTCCGCCCAAGTTGAGGACGCCGCCACCCTTCACGTCGGTCGAACCCGGAGCGGCACCAGGCGTGCCGTTGTCGAGTGCGAAACCACCGGTGATGGTGAGGTTCTGGAACCGGACGACCACATCGCTGCCGAGAATCTGGAAGACGCGATCAAGCTGGGCGGCGTCGATGACCGTCAAGGCACCAGCACCCTGGAAGATGTACTCCTTCACGCCCGTTCCCGGGCTGTTGAAGATGTCAAGGTCGCCCTTGGCGTTCCCGTTTTCCTGACCTGCACCGTTGGCAACCGTGAGGGTGTAGGTATTGCCCGTCAGTGTGATGGTGTTGCTGAGATCGACGTTGGTGTTCGCCGTCGTGATCGCTGCACGAAGACTTCCGGCGGCACCGTCTGCCTTGGAGAAGTCCGCATTGATGGTCGCAGGGACGATACGAGAGTCGAGACTCTCGAGGGTGAGGCGCGTCGAGGCGCGCTTCTTCTTGCGGACTGGACTGAAGATCTGCTTGACTGTCTTAACCCAACTGGCGGACTTACGATTCATGTTTCTCTCTCGTACACAGGAGGGGCGGTTGAAACTCCCCACCTTGCTGGCAACGGAACTACGTCGTTCTGTTTTGGCAAGGCGGCTGATCGACGCAAAGTATAACTGGACTGAAACAGGGTGGAAGGGGCAACTTCCGAAAGTCACACAAACTGGACGTTCCTTGCCGGCATTCGGGATCGAAACGCCTTGTTTCTCTCGGTCGCACCTGGCGGACCTCTCACGCCCTGCGACATACGGGGTTGTCGGAATGGTTCGTGATTGAGCAGATTACGCAACCTACAACCCCCCGTCAACCATCTGCGCGAGATTCCACCTATCTTTCGCACCAAGGAGATTGTCACTTCTTCCCAAGTGCGTACAGATGAGATCGCGATCGCAGATAGAGGACGTCGCCCGCCACGGCCGGCGATGCCATGAACCCTGCATCCTTCCCTTCGCCAAGTCGATTCTCCGCGACCAGGTTGAAAGTTTTCCCCGCAGACAACACAAAAGTCTTGCCCATCTGGTTTGCGCAATAGAGGTTCCCATTCGCTAACACAGGTGATGCAGAGAACTCGCCGTCGAGCCGTTCGCTCCACAGCACCTTTCCCGTCGTCGCTTCCAAGCAACTCGCAATAGCGTTGTCGCTGATCATGTACAAATAGTTCCCATCGAGCAACAGTGATGGCCGACCTGGGACGTTTTTCACGATTGTCCAGGCCACCGATTCTTTCGGAAGCATCCCGGACAAATCGGACTTTGGATCGGTTTTCACCGCCAGGAGTTTGGCTGGGTGACCGCTCGTCAGGTAGAGGAAGCCGTGGCCCATGACCACGCGAGAACCGACGTTCATTCCACCGTGAGTTATCCGCCACAGTTCCTCGCCAGTCTTCGGATTGTAGGCCATCGTGCATTCTGCCGACGGACAGATGAGCTGCTGGACGCCGTTCACGTCGAGCACCACAGGCGTCGCATAAGCCTTCTTGTAGTCGCCGTTGTTATTCGAGTACTTGATGTTTCGGTCCGTTTTCCAAACGGTTTTCCCGCTAGTTTTGTCTAGAGCGGCTACATATTGCAAGTCGAACCCATCGAAGATCAAGAAAACAAGGTCTCCCGCAACGATTGGAGACGACCCCGGGCCGCGGAAGTGATCGCACTTGAGATCCTTGCGTTCCCAGAGAACCTTGCCGCTTTCGGTGTCGATGCACCATGTCCCGTGGCTACCAAAGTGAGCGTATAGCCGGCCCTGCTCGATGAACGGCGTCGGGCTGGCATAGCTATTGAACGGATGGCAGTAAGCAGGGTTGGCCTCGGTTCCGAGCTTGATGTCCTGAACGATTTTGCCGGTTTCGCGGTCTATGCAGACGGCAAAGAACGACACCTCCTTAACTGCGTTGGTCGGTGCCCCACCTTTCTTCGGTGGCTGTGTAGTATCGGCGTGTACCTCATCTGCGGTTGTGAGCCAAATTTGCTTTCCGTGAATTACAGGCGACGACCAGCCTTTACCGTGGATGGCCGTCTTCCAGAGTACGTTTTGCTTCTCGTCCCAGGTGGTCACAAGCGTCTTGGCGTCTGAACGACCGTCGGCAGTGGGGCCGCGGTAGCCCGGCCAGGAGTCGCCCGCAGGGGCGGCGCTCAGGAGTGCGAGGGACAACGAGAGAGTAATCGCGGGTAGCACGAGCAGGCGAGTTTCCATAGCTGGAGGATTCCGTGGGGGCACTTTGGGATTGCCCACAGCGTACAGCCAACTCGTGCGCGGTACAACGAGCAAGCAGCGAATGACTTATCCGGAAACGCTGACCCAGACGGACATAGACCACACATTTTCCCCAGATTTCTTTCTTGCCTGGAGCTGAATCCCGTCTATGTAGCGGATGGACTGGTCTCAGTTGCACCCTGGAAGCGACCCACTGTTAGTGCGGAACCCTGCTCATGGCCGAAGTGAATTCAGAACTCGAACGCCTCCAAAACCTGGAAGAACTCCCGTCGTGGCGACGCTGGGGGCCATACCTGTCCGATCGCCAGTGGGGCACCGTGCGCGAGGATTACTCCGCGAACGGGAACCCCTGGGGATACTTCCCGTTCGAGCACGCACACCTTCGGGCTTACCGCTGGGGTGAAGACGGCATTGGCGGCATTTCCGACGACCGGCAACGGCTGTGCCTGTCGATCGCACTCTGGAATGGCCAGGATCCCATTCTGAAAGAGCGACTCTTCGGGATGGCCAACGAGGAGGGGAACCACGGCGAAGACGTGAAGGAGATGTACCACTATCTCGACGCCCTGCCGACGCACTCGTACCTGAAGATGCTCTACAAGTATCCACATGCCCGCTTCCCGTACGAGCGTTTGCACCAGGAATGTCGTCTGAACGAATCCGGTGAAGGCCCCGGGCGAAGCCGCAAGGAACCCGAGTTCGAGTTGACCGACACGGGCATCTTCAACGAAAACCGGTACTTCGATGTGGTCGTGGAGTATGCCAAGGTCGGCCCGCGTGACATCCTGATGCGGGTAACGGCCCACAACCGCGGTCCGGACCCGGCCAATCTGCACCTCCTCCCAACACTGTGGTTCCGCAACACCTGGAGCTGGGACACCACCGCGTTCAAGCCGACAATCGACGTGGATGGCGATGGCCTCCGGCTGATGAACCCGGAATGGAGCGAGTACCAGTTCTGGGCCGAGGGGGCTGAAGCTAAAAGCGGCGGCGGCCCGCGTTACCTCTTCACCGACAACGAAACGAACATCCCCGCTCTCTATCAGTCGCTACCGCCGGAAGGTTCGTCGGGCTACTACAAGGATGCGTTCAACGAGTACATCGTGAACGGCAACACGGCGGCCGTGAATCCCGAGAACACGGGAACGAAGGTCGCCGCTCACTACCAGTTCACGGTGCCGCCGGGGCAGTCGGTCGTGGTGCGGTGCCGGCTCTCGCATCGATCGGAACTGCCAGCCAAGCCGTTCGAGGGCTTCGACAACATCGTGAGCACCCGGCTTCGCGAGACGGATGAGTTCTTCGCGATCACCTCACCCGAGATCCCGGACCTGGACGCACGGCACGTTCAGCGGCAAGCCGTGGCTGGGCTGATCTGGACGAAACAGTTCTACGCCTACGATGTGTGGCGCTGGCAGAAGGGCGACCCCGCGCAGCCTGCACCGCGACCCGAACGGAAGAAGGGCCGCAACTCCGAGTGGGAACACCTGAAAGCCGGCGACATCTTCAGCATGCCCGACAAGTGGGAGTATCCGTACTTCTGTGCCTGGGACACGGCATTTCACGCGGTCGCCATCGCCCCGTTCGATCCGGAGTTCGCCAAGGAACAACTGCTGCTGCTGTGCCGCGAATGGTACATGCACCCCAACGGCCAGTTGCCGGCGTATGAGTGGAACTTCGGTGACGCGAACCCACCGGTTCACGCCTGGGCCGTGTGGCGAACCTTCCAGATCGACCGCAAACACCGCCAGCTTCTCCGCGAAGGAAAGCTGCAAGCGCTTCACGAGCCACCCAGCGAGGACGACAACGCCGACTGGGTGTTCCTGGAGCGGGCGTTCCACAAGCTGATGATTAACTTCACCTGGTGGGTGAACCGCAAGGACGCCCAGGGTCGAAACGTCTTCCAGGGCGGGTTCCTGGGGCTGGACAACATCGGCGTGTTCGACCGCAGTCACCCGCTGCCCACCGGCGGCTTCATCAACCAGGCCGACGGCACCGCCTGGATGGCGATGTACTCGCTGAACCTGATGCGAATCGCGCTCGAACTCGCCAGCCGCGATCGGGTGTTCGAGGATATCGCGATCAAGTTCTTCGAGCATTTCCTCGGCATCGCCAAGGCCATGACCGACATGGCGGGCAAGGGGATCGGGCTGTGGAACGAAGAGGATGGCTTCTACTACGACGAACTGTCGCTGCCCGATGGTCGTGAAGTGCCGTTGAAGGTGCGCTCGCTCGTGGGGCTCATCCCGCTGTTCGCCGTGGAAGTGCTGGAGCCGGAACTGCTGGCTCAGGTGCCGGAGTTCGCCGCCCGAATGCGCTGGGTGCTCGATCACCGCCCGGACCTCGCTTCGCTGGTGTCGCGATGGTTCGAGCCGGGTCGCGGTGAACGCCGATTACTGTCGCTGCTCCGCGGCCACCGCGTGAAGCGACTCCTGCGGCGATTGCTGGACGAGGAAGAGTTCCTTAGCCCGTATGGCATCCGTGGGCTGTCGCGGTTCCACCGCGACCACCCATACAAGTTCGAGTCAAATGGGCGTGATCTATCGGTGGGGTATGTGCCGGGCGATTCCGAGACGGGAATGTTCGGCGGCAACTCGAACTGGCGTGGCCCGGTCTGGTTCCCGGTGAACTACCTCATCATCGAGAGCTTGCAGAAGTTCCACTTCTACTACGGGGACGAGTTCAAGGTTGAGTACCCGACCGGTAGCGGGAACATGGTGCCGCTCGTTCACGTGACGATGGAACTGACTCGCCGACTGACGCGGCTATTCCTGCGTGGCCCGGATGGTCGCCGACCGTGCTTCGGCGACGACGAGAAATCGCAGACTGACCCGCATTTCAAGGACAACCTGTTGTTCCACGAGTACTTCCACGGCGACACGGGGAAGGGGCTGGGTGCGAGTCACCAGACAGGCTGGACGGCGCTCGTGGCGAAACTTCTCAACCCGCGTCGGGGCGAACGGCTGTATGACACGCTCGTTCCCGTGGCGGGTGTGACAACCGAAACCGGCGTGGCCATCGGCGCTCCGGCGAAGTTGTGAGCAATCCTGGCGAGCGGCCGGCGTCAGCCGGCCTGGTAGTTTGGTAGGGTGGGTCGAGACCGGCTTTGCGGTCGAGCCCCACCACAACCTTGCGATGAGAAGAAGGTGGGGCTTGTCGTAGCCAGTTACTCAAGCAAGTTCCATTGGTTCCGGGCGAGATGCACACCCCACGTCCGGAACCATTTGACTTGTCCGGAAGAAAGTTCATTAGAACAATTTCAGACCCCGCAAAATCTCGCTAAGTGGCACGCCAGCAAACAGATATGCACTGGTGACGTGAGACCGAAGGCCAATTCAGCTCCGGGTTCGCGTCCGAATCATGTGTTACCTGAACAAATTTCCATCTCGATCCGTCCTCGAGTCGCCAGCAACTTCCCGCGAAGCCGCAAGCGGCTCCGCGGATTTCGGAAGCCAGTGGCATACCCAGGGCACCCCGAATCTGGTTGGGCTTTCCCAAATCCCCCCATTTGCACTAGGCTAACAGGAACTCCCGGGGCGGTTTCCGGGTTCTCGTTCGTTGACCCCGGCGAGCCGGACATGGAAGAACTGGTCACTCAGGTCGGACAAATCCTCTTTCAGGTTGTCACTCACCTGACCAACCCGGACGCATGGAAGGAAGCTCTCGGCGGTCCCGGCATGACCGTGGCCGCGTTCATCGTTCTGAACCTCATCGTCTTCACCGAGACGGGGCTGTTCTTCGGCTTCTTCCTGCCCGGGGATTCGCTCCTGGTCACTGCCGGCATCGTTGGCCACTCCGTCGGCTGGCCCATCGGCTGGCTACTCCTGACGCTGTGCGCTTCCGCCATCATCGGCGACACGCTCGGCTACTGGATCGGGTACAAGGCCGGGCCGGCGATCTTCAACCGTCCATCGAGCCGGTTCTTCAAGGCCGATCACTTGCTGGCCGCGAAAGCCTTCTTCGAGTTGCACGGCGGCAAGACGATCATCATCGCACGGTTTATGCCGTTCATTCGCACCTTTGCCCCGGTCGTGGCGGGTGCCGCGAGAATGGATTACAAGCGATTTCTGTCGTTTAACGTCGTCGGCGGCATCGGCTGGGTGGTCAGCATGATCATGCTGGGCTACACACTGCACATGTGGCTCGACCCGTTGTTGAAACCGATCTTCGGCGAGAACTTCCAGATTGCCAAGCACATCGACAAGGTCGTGATCCTGATCGTGTTCGTGTCGGTGGTGCCGTTGATCTGGAAGTGGTGGTCGCACCGCAAGGCCACGAAGAATGCCAAACTCCCCTCTCCACCGCTTCCGAAAGTGTGACCGCCCAGAGAATGATCTTTTGTCTTTGGTGGGGCAGGCATTCTTGCCTGCCTCCGCGAGCCTTGGCTGGCAAGAATGCCTGCCCCACCAAAGACAAAAGATCTGAGTGTGTGTGCCTGCCAACTTGAGGATCGTCCATGAGCTTCGGGGATGAGTCTGGGTCTGAGATCGGATACGAGACCGCACGCGGCCGCGACTGGCCAAGCGTGCGGCAATTCAACGTGTTCCTCGCCAACCGCATGGGGGCACTGCTGGAACTGGTCCGCAAGTTCGAGACGACCAGTGTTCGGGTGGTGTCGCTCACCGTCGTCGAGACGGCCGACTGTGCGATCATCCGACTCGTACCCAGCGACTACGAACGCGGCTACGAACTGCTCACCGCAGCAAAGTTCCCGTTCACCGAGAGCGACCTGTTGGTGGTGAAGTTGCCCGACGACGACCGCCCGCTGCTGACGATCACAAAGGCGCTCCTCGGGGCCGAGATCAACATCTGCTACATGTACCCGCTGCTGACGGGCGTCGGCCCGATGGGGAACACAGCCATCGCCGTGTATGTGGATGATTTCGAGGCCGCAGCTGCCGCGCTGGAAACGCAGGGCTTCACGCTGTTCACCGAGAACGATCTTCGCGATTAGTCTGTGGGTCGTTGTTGGTTGGTTGTGGTTTGTTGGTTGTGCGTTGTTTGTACCCGTCTCGCGAACAACAACTCATTGCCGACAAACCACGAACCACAACCAACCAACAACAACCCCAAAAGCGTAGAATACCCTCATCTCCCAACCTCTCTCTGGCTCCAGTCACGGGGGTTCTCGCAATGGCACTCACTGCCCAGCAAATCGCGGAACAGCGTAAAGACGTCGAGGAAATGATCGCCGGCTCCGACGTCGGCTTCGCCAAGGCACTTTACTACGGTCGCTTCAAGGGCGAGTTGCTGTTCCCGTACCCCACGTTACCCGCCGACAAACAGGCCGCGGCCGACGAGATCAACGCGAAGATTCGGGCGTATGCCGATGCCCACATCGACCACATGAAGATCGATCGCGAGTCACGCATTCCCGATGAAGTCATCAAGGGGCTGGCCGATCTCGGCGTATACAAGCTCACGATTCCGACCGAGTTCGGCGGCCTCGGTTTCGGGCAGCAGCAGTACCTCAAGACAATGGAAATTCTCGGCGGGCACGACGCGAGCGTGGCCGTGTTCGTGAACGCTCACCACAGCATCGGCGTGCGGGCCCTCACCCTGTTCGGTACGAAAGAGCAGCAGGCGAAGTGGCTGCCGGGACTGTATGACGGCTCGAAGTTGTGCGCGTTTGCCCTCACCGAACCCGAGGCCGGTTCCGATGCGGGGAACGTGCAGACCACCGCGACGCCCACAGACGATGGCACCGCGTACGTCCTCAACGGTACGAAGCACTACATCACCAACGGCGGCATCGCCCACATTCTCACGGTGATGGCTCGCACGCCCGACCCCAAGAATCCCAAGGGGAAGGTGACGGCGTTCCTCGTGACGCCCGACATGCCAGGCTTCCAGGTGTTGGTGGAACGGGCCGACAAGTGCGGCATCCGAGGCACGGCAACGGGGAAGATTCAGTTCACGAACATGCGGGTACCGAAGGAGAACGTGCTCGGCGAACTCGGCCGCGGGTTGCAAGCAGCGCTCACGGTGCTGAACTACGGCCGCGTGACCTTCGGTGCGACCTGCACGGGCCACGCGAAGGTGTGCATCAAGGCGATGACTGAACACGCCAAACGCCGCGTGCAGTTCCAGCAACCGCTCGCCGAGTTCCACCTCGTTCAGAAGAAGATCGCGTTCGCCGCAGCGCATTGCTTCGCGATGGAAGCCGCCACCACCGAGTGCGCCGCGTTCATCGATAAGGGTGCCCCGGACTACATGCTCGAAACGGCGATCCTGAAGGTGTTCGCGACCGAGCATCTGTGGACGATCGTGAACGACACGCTGCAAGTGTGGGGCGGGAAGGGTTACTTCTCGGATCAGCCGATTGAACGCTGGATGCGTGACGCACGCATCAACACCATTGGCGAGGGCGCGAACGACGTGCTGAAGGCGTTCATCGCGGTCGTCGGGTGCAAGGGGCCGGGTGAATACCTGAAGGGTCTCCGCGACGACATGCTCGGTGGCAAGTGGAGCCTGCGGAAGATTGGCCAGTCGCTCGGCGTGGTGGGCAAACTCGCCGCCCCGTGGCTCACGACCAGCACGCCAACGGTACCGGTGCAGTCTCGCGAATTGCAGGACGACGCCCACACCCTGGCACGCCTGACACGCGAGTTCGGACTGAAGTTGCCGTACGTGTTCATGGCGCTCAAGGACGAGGCGACGTTCGCACAGGCGGAACTGGTTCACGAGCGAATCGCGGACATCGCCATCGACCTGTATGTCTCGTCGTGTGTGCTGGCCCGGCTCGATCACCTCATGACGAAGCCCGCCACCAACGGTACCGCGACGCCGACCGACCCCTATGCCGACGTAACCGCCGGGCGCTACTTCCTGGAGCTGGCCTTCCGCCGCATCCGCGAACGCTTTGCCTCACTCGACGACAACGACGACGCAGGCTTGTTGGCCACCGCGAAGGAGATGATCAGCAGGTTTTGAGTTGGGCGATTGCGAAGCCGCAAGCGGCTTCAACGTTAAGCCGCTTGCGGCTTCGCGACAGCGAGATGGGGTGTTTGCCCATGACCGAAGCGGAATGACTGGCGTGCCGAGACGGCGTCGAATTGTTCGCATTTCTGAACCGACGTGATGGGAGCGCGAGAAAATTTCGTCGTGATGATCGCAATCGCTACTAAGCAATGGATTTGGGGGCATGAGCGCGAAGAATCGGCTCACAGATCGGTGCGGTAGTAGCCGCCGGAAACGCACATGCGATCGACGACCTGCGTTCGGACCCAGCGAACCAAAACCGTTTGGCCCGCAGTAAGATTGACGCCCTCGAAGGCCGCATAGGCGTACTTCGTCGTAAGCGTCGTTTCCGTTGCCACGGCGATTCCCGCCACGGACACATCCCGGCAGCGAGCGTATACGGGGGTGTCGATTCCACCGTCGCCGTGAATCGGGTACAGCGTGACCCCAAATTGCGCTGGCATTCGCGGGTGCTTTCGGCGGTCATCCACGTTCTTGAGTTCGCGGCGAATGCTTCCGATCATCTGCGGAATCACATCCTGAGCCTGGCGCGAGAACTCCTTGTCGGGTGCTCCGAAAATGCCACCCGTGACGATGACCTCGCCGACAACCTTCCCCGGTGGCGGCAACTGCACGATTACCTCGAACCCCGAGTTCTTGGCACTTCGCGAACTGAAAAACCCGCTCGTGACCATCTGTCGGAAGACGATCTGGGTTGGCTCCGGTTGCTCGGCATTGACGCGGAACGTATCGCGGACAATCGCCAGCTTGATCGGCACAACGGGCAGCGGAACCGTGCTGGGGAAGCGACAGACCCAGGTGCCATCCACCTGTCGGCCCAGATCGCCAGCCATCTGCGGAATGTGACCGCCGCCAGCGGCTTCCCCGAGCACGGCCATCGCGAAGTCGGTGGCGGAGAGTGGCGAATCCGGAGCCTGCATCCCAACCAGACGGGCAACTGGAACCACGGACCGGATCGGATTCAGAACGACGGCAAACCGGGACTGAGCAACCGGTGGTGGTAACGAGCGTGTTGTCGAACTCGTGAGGTGGGTGCCGGACGCTGGAGCCTGGACAACCGACCCCGGTCGCCGGTTGGTCGAGACGAGCGCCGGGAGCCGACTGGACGCGCCCGGGCGAGTGATGTTCGCCGCGCCGCCAGGGAGCGTGAAGTTCTGCGTCGATTCAACCTGATGCCGACCGCCGGTATCGACCTCATCCGCCATGGCATCGCCGGCGGGGAGGTTCATCTCGGACATCGAGCGTTGAACCCGTGCCTTGCGCACATCGATGTTCGCGTTGGGAAGCGAGGTCGCGCTGGAAACACCGAGCAGCGCCTGCACGAACGCCAGACACGACCCGAATCGCTGATCGGGATCTTTCGCCAGGGCCTGACCCACAATGGCCTGATCGCCGTGCGGAAGCCCCGAGAGATCGGGCTTCGACGAAACGTGTTGCAGCATGATTTGCTGCGCGGTCCGGCCGTTGTAAGGGAACGTGCCCGTGAGTAGTTCCTGATACACCAGCGCGAGGCTGTACTGGTCCGACTTGCTGGAAGGCTCACCACGAAGCGCTTCCGGCGCGACGTACTTCGGCGTCAATCCGCGGTTGCCCGATGCGGGGCCGTCCGGATCAAGCCGCGCAACGAGGCCGTAGTCCCCAACCTTCACGTGCCCGGAAACCAGAAACAGGTTGGCGGGCTTCACGTCGAGGTGCTGGAGACCGAACTTCGCGGAGATCATGTCGAGGGCTTCGGCACCGTCGGCGAAGTAAGCAAGCAGTTCGTCGCGCGGGATGCCCGGCAACCCGCAGGTACGGCACTCGCGGAATCGGTCCTGGAGCTGGCGGTCGGCCAGTTCCATCACCATGATGAGTTCCCCCTGCACGATCTCGACCCGTTCGAGGGTGAGGAGGAACGGGTGTCGAATCGCTTTGATCTGCTGGAAGGCTTCGAGTTCTTGCGCGAATCTGCGTTCGCCCTGACCATCCTCTGAAGCGCCGCCGGAAACGAACTTGACCGCCTTCTGAAGACCGCCCGGAGCCTCGCACTTCCACACTTCCCCGAACCCACCGCGACCAAGTGGTTCAATCAGCCGATAGCCCGGCAGTGGTTCTGCGCCAGCCACCTTGCTGTACGGTTGGTAGGAGCCGCTTTCGGCAGTCGGAACCGGAGGCATAACAACGCTGGTGCTGGGGCAACTGGGGCCGTGCGTATTCATTGAGGATAAATCACGATCACACCCCAGTATAGAGAGAATTCAGGGGTGATCCAAACTGATCGGTGGGTTAAGCAGGACAACAGTTACAATTGCGGTCGCATGATCGTCATTGATCCAATCCCTGACATAAACCACCAGATAGACTGTATCAAAACTGTGCACTCCTGCCAAGCCTGATCCTGTGCGGGTGCGGGGTCGTTGAATTCTGTCTGGAGAGTAGCAGAAACTCCCGGTCCCTGAGCTGGGAACCTTCCCATTCAGCCCAGTATGAAGGCGAGTTGCCGGAAGTCCACTTTTTTCCGGGGTCCATTGCTTGAATTCACCAACTGCACCAGCAGTA
>Ga0105047_10004213_pt1 | contig 25114 bp, 14 predicted proteins | sample MAT04_FD_78384 | JGI IMG/M metagenome (GOLD analysis project Ga0105047, IMG submission 78384) | Freshwater microbial communities from Lake Fryxell liftoff mats and glacier meltwater in Antarctica - MAT-04 (megahit assembly) | ecosystem: Environmental > Aquatic > Freshwater > Ice > Liftoff...
CGAAGGCGGCCATGTATTCCGCGCCGGTAAGCCAGCTACCGGTCGTCGCCGCGCCGGCGCAGGCCACATAGACGAGGCCGCAGGGGAGCAGGCCGTTGAGCAACCCGAGGACGCCGAGCGCGAGGAAAGAGCGCCGCTGGAGCAGGCCGGCCATGCGGAGCTTCAATTGACCGACCCACTGCACCACGGGCCGGGCCAGCGCCAGGCGGCGCGAAGCAAACAGGCCGACGATCAGCAGCACGCCGAGGGTGATCGAAACCCAGCGTTGCAGGCCGGCCAGCAGCAAGCCCTGGCCCGCCAGGCCGAAGACGATCCCCAGCCCGGCGTAGGTGGCGACCCGGCCCAAGTTGTAAGCGAGCCGTCCCAGCACGAAACGGCCGGGGCCTTTGCCCGCCACCGGCAACGCCAGCGCGAGCGGGCCGCACATGCCGGCGCAGTGCAGGCTGCCCACGAGGCCCAGAGCGAAGGCGGTGGCGAGGGGGAGGGTCATCGGGGGAAATCCGAAATCCGAAATCCGAAATCCGAAGGAAATCCGAAATCCGAAATCCGAAGTCCGAAGTCCGAAACGGGCGCTGCGGCCATTCGGATTTCGGGCTTCGGATTTCCTTCGGATTTCGGATTTCGGGCTTCGGATTTCACGGCGCAGCCGGTTTCACCACCACGGTTTCATCCAGGAAAAACTCCTCGCCGGCGACCTGCCAGAGCACGCGGATCTTCCACAGACCCGGCTGAAGCGCCGAGGCGTCGAGGCTTTGCGTGCCGTCGGGACTGAGTTGCAGTTCGAGGCGGCGGTCGAGGCCGGCCGCGGAGGGGCGGAAGAGCGTGATCTGGCCGCGGGCCTGCTGACGGGCGTGGTCGGCGGGTAACACGAGCTTGATGGCCTTCTGCGCGGCATCGAAGCTGACCTTGGCCCCGGCGGGCAGGCGCTGGGCGCGGTTCATGCCATCGAGGCGCTGCTGGTAGCGCAACTCCTGCTCGTAGTAGTCGGGGGCGACCAACTCCATGCGGTTGGCACTGGCCATGACCACCAGCCCGATGGTGCCGCAGGTGAACACCACGAAGGCGGCGCTGATGCCGGCGGGCCAGGGATTGAAAGGCTTTTTCATGCGCTCAGTGGCCGACCGTGTCGTCGCGCGGGCCGATGAAAACGGTCTTCACGGTCTGCAATTTCTGCGCGCCGGACCAGACGCCAACTTGCAGCGGGGTGTTGCCGCCGGTGACCTGCGCGGGATCGAGTTCAATCAGGACGGAGACTTCGACGAGCTTTTCGGAAGGCACGTCGAGGCTCTGTCCGAGCACGGTGAGTTTGCCGGCGGGTTGCTCGAGCTTGAGTTGCACCGGGACGTTGCGGGAGGTCTTGTTGACCAGCTTCACCGTGTAGAGGTTGCTGAGCTTGCCGTCGGGCATCTTCTGGAAGAGCGAGCCTTGCGCGCGGAGCAGCGTGGCCTCGACGTCGGCCCGGGTGTAGAGCAGCACGCCAAAGAGCACCGTGAGGATCGCCAGCACGCCGCAGTAGGCCAAGATGCGCGGGGTGAGCTTGAAATGCTGGTCGCGCTCAAGGTGGTCGAGCGAGTTGTAGCCGATGAGGTTGCGCGGGCGGCCGAGCTTCGTCATGACGTGGTTGCAGGCGTCAATGCAGGCGGTGCAGTGGACGCACTCCATTTGCAGGCCGTTGCGGATGTCTATGCCCGTGGGGCAGACGTCCACGCAGGCGTTGCAAGCCACGCAGTCGCCGCCGCCCGCCGCGCGGCGCCGGTCCCAGCCGAGGCTGCGGGCGAACTTGCCGCGCGGTTCGCCGCGGCGCGGGTTGTAGGCGACGATGAGGCTGTTCTCGTCGAGGAGCGTGGATTGAAACCGGCCATAGGGGCAGATGAAGGTGCAGGCCTGCTCGCGGAACCGCGCGAAGAGGCCGTAGAAAAGCAGCGTAAAAATCAGCATGAAGGTCAGCCCGGCCAGATGCTGCCCTGGCGGATCGGTGATGAGCTTGAACCAGGCGTCGCTGCCGATGATGTAGGCGAGCAGGGTGTTGCCGATGATGAACGAGAGGCCGAAGAAGAGGCCGTGCTTGAGGATTTTCTTGGCGAGTTTCTGCGCGCTGGCCGGGGCTTGGTCGAAGCGGCGCTGCGCCTGGCCGTCGCCTTCGATGAGCCATTCGAGGGGGCGGAAGACCATTTCCATGAGCACCGTCTGCGGGCAGGCCCAGCCGCACCAGAGCCGGCCAAATGCCGCGGTGAAGACGACGATGCCAGTGAGGAACAGCAGCATCGCCAGCGCAAACAGGAACATGTCTTGCGGCCAGAAGACGTGGCCGAGAATCGAGCAGCGCCGCGCGACAATATTGACCATGAGCAGCGGGTTGCCGTGGATGCGGATGAAGGGGCCGGCGAACATGATCGCCAGCAGCACCACCGCGAGGGCGCGGCGGGCGCTGAACCACTGGCCGCGGGGCTTGCGCGGGTAGAGCCACAGGCGGTGGCCCTCTTGATCGGCGGTGGCCAGGTGCTCGCGGAAGTCCCGCCAGTCCACCTGCTTGAGCGGGGTCTCGGAAGCGGAGGGTGGTTCGGGCTGGTCAGGCGGCTGGGCGATCACGGGTGGATGGAGACGTGGGGCGCGGGAAGGTTACCGGTCGCGACCGCGGAAAGTGCTCCGCGGCGCGGGTGTCGGCGAGCTTCTGTGAGGATGGATCATGGCTGCTTCAGGCGCCAACGCGGAGGTGAGTTTCGGGGAAAGGACAGGCGGGCGCAAGCCGGGTGAAGGCCGCCGCCTCGAGGGCCGCGCGCCACGATTACCCTGCCAGCGGGCAGCGCCGGTTCTGACCTAAGAATTCGTCCCGGTTACCCCGCCGGTCGCTGGCCGACGCCGAGGGCGCCCGCATTGCAGAGCTTTAGCGGCGTCACCCGCTGGACCGCTCCGGCGCTGACGGTGAACTGGTACGGCCAGTTCAAGCAGCCCGGCGAAGTCACCGCCAAGGTCGTCCTAAAGTCGGCCGCAGGTTGCCGAGTCCATGCTCAAGCTCTCCGTCGCCAGTCAGTCCCGCGAGGTCACGGTGAAGGGTGCGGGCAACGGTTCGCCGGTGAGGGCTGATTTCGGCGCGTGCAAGCTGGCCAAGGCCGGCTACCAGCAGTTCGCGCTGGCCGCCTTGAACGAGCGCGGGAAGCCTTTCGGTGAACTCCGTCGCGTGGCTGCTCGACGGCCCGGCGGTCGAAGGCGCGCATTTCAAGCTCAAGGAACGGCGCAACGTCGCGAGCGGCCTTATGAATTACCCCCTGCCGCGCGACGAAAAGATCCAGTGGTTTTACAACGAGGTCACGGCGGTGACAGTTCCGACGAGCACGTTCTACCTGGCGTGCGGATTCAACCGCGGGTACTTCGGGATGCAGGTCCAGAGCCAGTCCGAGCGACGGATTATTTTCAGCGCCTGGGACGGCGGCAACGATGGCGTGGACCGCTCGCAGGTGGCGTCGGACGACCGCGTGCAACTCATCGCCAAGGGTGCAGGCGTCTAGGCCGGCGACTTCGGCAACGAAGGCACGGGCGGTCATAGTCACTTGAAGACGTTGTGGAAGACCGGCGAAACGCCGCGCTTCCTGCTGGGTGCGCAGCCGGTGGATGTGAAGCACACGGCATAAGCCGGCTACTGGTGGAATCCGGCGAAGCAGGCTTGGATGCTGTTCGCCGCGATGGAGGCCCCCAAGGCCGGCGGCTACCTGAGCGGGTGCCACGGTTTCAGCGAGAATTTCTGGGGCAGCAACGGCCAGCTCCCGCGCAATGGCCCGGTTCGGCAACGAGTGGATTCGCCCCGCGGACGGGAAGTGGATGGGGATGGGATGGAACTGACCCACCGCCTCGTTCAGCCACGACGCCACGGGCCGCGGCGACCGCTTTGACCGTTTCTGGGCGTGGAGGAGGGGAAGTTTTCTTCCTCAGCGACGGCGGTTTCGTGGAAGGTTGCTCGACGTTCGGCGAGAAGTTCACCCGTCCCGCCACCGGGCCGGCGCCGGATTGCAAGCTGCCGGTGATCCCGACGAAATGAAGGGACCGGAGCGCCAAGGCCTGAAGCCGGGTGCCAAAGCAAAAACCCCTCGGCTGACTCGGCAGCAGAGGGGCTGAGAAGAATAGGCGGGTTGCCCGCTCAAAGCGCCAGCCGCTACGGTTGGACCAAGCGGTAGAAGGCCTTGGGCTGGCCGGTCGGCACGGGCCAGGTGGCGGTGGCAGAGGTGGCGTTGATCACGGTGGCGGTGGACCAGGCGGAAAAGTCCGAGGTCGTCTTGAGTTCGTAGCTCGTGCCCGGGACGAGTCCGTTCATCGTGAGTTTGAGCGCCCCAGCCACCCAGGTCAGGCCCAACACGGGCGGAACGGTCATCCGGATATCGTCCACGTAGAACGTGCCCGATTGGGCGAGGGAAGCGGCGGTGCCCTCCCAGCCTTCGACCAGGATGCGCCATTGGACGAGGTTGCCAGTATCCACGGCGGTGCCGCTCCAGAACTGGTCGAGGCGAGCCGTCAGCGTCGTCCACTCGGAGGAGATCACGGGGGCCGCCGGGGTGCTAAAATTAATCCCGCGCCCCGCGCTGTCGTAGAAGCTGATCCAAAACGTCGTGCCGCCATCCGCGATCGCAGCCATGGAGGGGTCGCCTTTCAGCTTGAAGGAAACCACCGCGTTGGTCGGGAAGGAAAACGGCGCCACCGGGGTGGAGCGGACACTGCCCCAAGGATATTGGCCGGCGGCAAAATCAATGCCGAGCTTGAGCGCCTGGTTGCCCTGCGGCGCGGGCGTGGCCAGCGCGGCGGTGGTGAAGGTCGCCGCCGGGCTGTTCTGGTAGGTGTAGAACCCAAGGAGCGCCGCGTCGTCCGCGTAGCTCTCGAAGTTGTCAATCAACGGTCGCGGAGCGGACGGGGCTGGGAACTCGATCAGCGGCGTGTCCCGGACCATCACGTCATCAATGAAGATGGTGGCCATAAACGGGGCGCCGGCCGGGTCGCCCTGGCCGTAGAGGAAGAATTTGAACTGCACCATGTTGGCCAGGTTGGGCAGCGCGAGGGAGTTCCAGGGTTTCTCGATGGTGTTCGCGCGGAAGTTGAACACCTGCCAGTTGGTGGCCGTGGGCACGGGCGTGCCCCAGCGACCGAAGTTGCCATCGCCGTCGTAGGCGTAGAGGAAGAGCGTCTGGAAACTGGCATTGGTGAACTGGGGGTCGCCACTGATCCGGAGCGTCAGGTATTGGGTGGGCGCGATGGCTAGGGGGGCGGGCAGCACCGGTCCGGTGATGACTTCAGTTTCCCAGGCATTGGCTGGGAAATAGCGGTCCACGCGCAGGGAATTCGTGCCCGCCGAGGCGGGCGCGACCGAGTCGGAGAGCCCGAGCGTCGCGCCCTGCGGCGACCACGCGGCGAACAGGTCAGCATCACTGGCGTACTCGAAGCCTTCGATCATGGTCTGCGCGCTGGCCGTGACGGCCACCAGGCTGCCGCAGAGGATTCCGAACCAAGGGTATTTTTTCATAGGGAGACTAGGTATTTCAATTTGTTGAGACTTCCGGTGCGCACTGAGCACCGGCACGCTGCGAGGCTGGCGGAAATTTCCATTTTGCCAAGGAGTTATTCCCGGCCCGTGAACTGGTGCGGCAGCCTTCTGCCGCTTTCGGCTTCCTGCCCATACGGGAAAATGGTATCCCCTGCCCGCCCGGTGGTGGGTCGCTCGAGATAGCCCGCCACCTCCCGGAGATTCCGGTCACCCTTTCACATCCAACACCGCATGAAAACCAAGCCTTTGTTCCTCGCCTTCGCCGGCGCGCTCAGTCTCTTCGCCGCCCGCCCGGCACCCGCCGAGGCCGCGCCGAACTTCCTCAACGAATCCCCCGCCCAGTACGCCCAGCGCATGGCGTGGTTCAACGACGCGCGCTTCGGTCTCTTCATCCACTGGGGCGTCTATTCCGTGCCCGCCGGTGTGTACAAGGAGCGCACCAGCCTGGGGGAGTGGTACCTCGAAGAATCGAAGATGCCCGTCAGTGAATACGAGCAGTTCGCCGAGCAATTCAACCCGGTGAAGTTCGACGCCCAGGCCTGGGTCGCCGCCGCCAAGAACGCCGGCATGAAATACCTCGTCATCACCAGCAAACACCACGACGGCTTTGGACTCTGGGACTCGAAGCTCACGGACTGGGACATCCTGCGCACGCCCTTCAAGCGCGATATCCTGAAGGAGCTTTCCGTAGCCTGCGAGGAAGCCGGCATCCGCTTCTGCCTCTATCATTCCATCATGGACTGGCATCACCCGGACTGGGGCACGCGCCGCGCCTGGAATGACAAAGCCGGCAGCGCCCCGCCCGACATGAATCGTTATACCGATTACATGAAAGGCCAGCTCAAGGAACTCCTCACGGGTTATGGCCACCTCGGCATCTTGTGGTTCGACGGCGAATGGGAGAATCCTTGGACTCATGAGCGCGGCGTGGACCTGTACAACTATGTCCGTGGCCTGCAGCCGGAGATCATCGTCAACAACCGCGTCGGCAAAGGCCGCGCGGGCATGGCTGGCATGGACAAAGGCCAGGGGGTCGGCGATTACGGCACGCCGGAGCAGGAGATTCCGGCGACTGGCTTTGGCAAAGGTGTCGTCTGGGAAAGCTGCATGACGATGAACGGCCACTGGGGCTATAACAAGAACGACCAGAATTGGAAGTCCACCCAGACACTGATCCGCAACCTGATTGACTGTGCCAGCAAGGGCGGCAACTATCTCCTGAACGTCGGCCCGACTGCCGAGGGTCTCATCCCCGCGCCAAGTCTCGAGCGCATGGCAGAAATGGGTGCCTGGATGAAAGTCAATGGCGAGGCCATTTATGGCACCGTGGCCAGTCCGTTCAAGCAACAGTTGAGTTGGGGCCGCTGCACACAGAAGTCACTTCCCGACGGCAGCACGCGCCTGTTTCTCTCGGTCTATGACTGGCCTAAGAGTGGCAGCTTGCTCCTGACGGGTCTGGCCAACCGCCCTTTGAAAGCCGCGCTCCTCGTCGGCAACACTCCGCTCCAAGTCTCCGCCGCGGACAACACCATCACGGTCGCCCTGCCCGCCGACGCGCCGGACAAGATCGCCTCGGTTATCGCGCTCGATCTCCAGGGTGCGCCGGAGGTCGTCAAGTTGGATCCCTACGAGGGCGAGACCAAGGAGCAGCGCGACGCCCGCATGGCGTGGTTCCGCGATGCGCGCTTCGGCATGTTCATCCACTGGGGCGTCTATGCCGTGCCAGCGGGCACTTACCACGGCAACCAGATTGGCGGCATCGGCGAATGGATCATGAACAATGGCAAGATTCCGATGGCCGCATACCAGGCTTACGCCAAGGATTTCAATCCGACCAACTATGATGCCGATGCCTGGGTGAAGCTGGCCAAGGAAGCCGGCATGAAATACATCGTCATCACCAGCAAGCACCACGACGGCTTCACGCTCTTTGACTCCAAGGCCAGTGATTGGAACATCGCCAAGGCGACACCTTACGGGAAGGACTTACTCCAGCCGCTCGCCGCCGCCTGCCGCAAGTATGGCCTCAAGCTCGGTTTCTATTACTCACAGGCGCAGGACTGGAACAACGGTGGGTCTGCGGCCGGCGGCAAGTGGGATAAGGCCCAGGAGCGCAGCATGGACGATTACATCGCCAAGGTGGCGGTGCCGCAGGTGAAGGAGATTCTTACCCAATACGGTGAGTTCCCGGCGATTCTCTGGTGGGACACGCCAACCGACATGAACCAGGAGCGTGCGGACAAACTTATCGCCTTGCTCAACCTCAAGCCCGCCATCGTCCATAACAACCGCCTCGGCGGCGGCTACAAAGGCGACACAGAAACGCCCGAACAATACATCCCGGCCACTGGCTATCCGGGCGGGCGCGATTTCGAGGTCTGCATGACCATGAACGACACCTGGGGTTTCAAGAGCTATGACAACCAATGGAAGTCGGTTGAAACCATGCTCCGCAACTTGATTGATATCGCCTCCAAGGGCGGTAACTATCTGCTCAATGTCGGCCCCACTGCGGATGGCCGGATTCCCGATCCGAGCATCGAACGGCTCAAAGCTGTTGGCGCGTGGATGAAGGTCAATGGCGAGGCCATTTACGGCACCACCCCCAGTCCTTTCAAGCGCCTGCCGTGGGGCCGTTGCACCACGAAACTCGCCGCCGGCGGCACGACCCTTTACCTCAGCGTCTTCAACTGGCCCAAGGACGGCAAACTCGTCGTGCCCGGCCTCAAGAACGCGATCGAGTCCGCCACGCTGCTGGCCACTGGCGCGAAGCTGAGTTTCACCGGGTCGCCCGAGGGGCCCGTCATCACCGTGCCGGAGACTGGGCCTGACGCCATTGCTTCGGTGGTGGTGCTCAAGGTCAAGGGCGCGCCTGAAGTCGGCGTCCAACCCATCCTGCAAGAAGCGGACGGGAGCGTGCGCCTGACGGCCAGCGAGGCCGAACTCCATGGCGAACTCCAATATGAAAGCGGCGGCGGCAAGGACAACGTCGGCTGGTGGACTAATCCCGCTGACTATGTGACCTGGACCTTCAAGGTGGATCGCCCCGGCAAGTTTCAAGTAGCCGCTGAAGTTGCATCGCAAGGCGCCGGCAAGTTCGAGGCGGTCATCGGCGGTGCGAAGGCAAGCGGCACCGCGCCCAACACCGGTGACTACACCAAGTTCAAGCGCGTCAATCTCACTGGCACGTTGGAAATCCCGGCGGCGGGCACTGTCACGTTGACGGTGAAGCCAGTGGCGGACGGTTGGTCGCCGCTGAATCTGAAGTCCATCACGCTCAAGCCCGCGCCGTAAGAGCGTCGTCGCGCTGAGCTCGAAATGCCTCGTCGCAGCACGCCCGCCCCGGGGAAACCATCCGAACCAGGGGGAACCGCCCCCGGCGTGCGCGTGGCACGGGCGGGCACGCGTTGCAGTGGACGCGGGGGGTCCGCGCACCGACCGCTCATCCAATCACGATCAGATGCATGGACTCGGGGAGTTGCGCGGCGACGCGGGCGACGATGTTGCCCTTGAGCAATTGCACCAGCCGCGCGCGCCGGCTGCCGCCCAGGATCACCGTGTCCACGCCGAAGGTGGCGGCGATGTCTATGATCGTGTCCGCCGGGGAATCGCTGACGCTGTAGAGCGTGCGCGGTTTCACATCCGCCGCCTCGCGCTGCAAGCGGGTGAAGAGTTCGCGGGCGGTGGGATCTTTCTTCCAGTCGGAGCCGAGGTCGGCCTGCACGGCGACTTCGCGGATGTAGAGCACGAGCAGTTGCGCGCCGCGCACCCGGGCTTCCTCCAGAGCGAATTGTAGCGCCGGGGTGTAGCCGCGGGCGGCCACCAGCAGGGAACTGCCCAGGAACACCGAGGGCCGCACGCCTGGGGTGCCGCTCTCCGTTGGCTTGGCGGTCGCGGCGGCGGCTTCCTCCGGGTGGAGGACGGGACCGGCAGCGGCGTGGTGGCGGCGGGTGTATTCGCGCAGCAGCAAGCCCGCGCCCAGAATGATGGCCACGAACATCAGCGCATGGAGCTTGGTCACCGCAATCGTGATCCAGATGAGGAACAGGAAAAGCGCGGTGCCCCGCATGGTGAGTCGCTGGCGACGGCTGAGCGGCAAGTCCGGCACGGTCGAAGTGGCGCCAATATCGAGCACGATCGCACCGACGACGCCGATGGCGTAGAGGCTGGCGAGGCTGGCGACCGAGTCGGTAAGGTCGAGCACGATGACCGGCAGGATGGTGGCGGCGATCAGAGGCAGAAACGGCACGCCGAAGCGGTTGAGCCAGGTGAAGGGCGTGGGGATTTCGCCGTCGCTGGCCATGACGTAGAGCAGTGATACCATGCCGCCAATGGCGGTGTTGACGGCGGAGAGCAGGAGCAAAGCGAAGACGACGCCCACCAGCTTGCCGAACCACGGCCCCACCCAGGTTTCACCCATGTAGCGCAGCAGGTTGGCGTTGTGCTTCTGGAGTTCTTCCGGGCTGGCCGGCAGGCACATCGCCAGCACGCTGAGCAGCGCCGTGGCGAGGCAGACTTCGATCATGACCACCATCACCGCGCGCCGGGATACCACGCTGACCATGGGTCTGTCAGGCGTGGCGTCGGGGTCCAGGCGCATGACGCCGGTGTTGCTGGCGGCGGCCTCCACGCCGGAAAGCGCCAGCACCATGCCGGTGAAGGCGATCCAGTTGTGCATGAAACCGCCGGTGGGCATCACCGGGTGAAAATCCTTCAAGTGCGGCACGCCCGCGGCGATGAGCGCGACGACCACGACTACGGTGGGAATCGCCAGCCAGACCGCGATGCTGCCGGTGTGTTTCGGCCCCATGAAGTTCACCGCCCCCATGAAGAAGATTGCCGTGATGGCCCATTTCTTGGCGGCAATATCATCGAAGCCCAGGTAGTGGAAGGCGTCCAGGCAGCTCAGGGAGGCCGTGACGATGTAATCCGCCAGCAGCAGCAGGCCGCCGATCATCGCCAGCCGCCGCGAGAGCCGGCCCGCCGCCGTGTACACCCCGCCGCCGGTGGCGAAGCAGCGGCAAATCCAGATGTAATTGATGCCCACCAGCGCGGTCACCAGAGAGACCGCCAGCAAGTGCGGCAGGGCGGCGTAGCCGACCATCGCCAGCGCCAGGCCGAGGACGTAGGCCTTGCTCGTGCCCCAGTCGCCGTAGAGCAGGGCGGCGGCGCGAATCCAGCCCACATTGCGCGGGCGGCCGATGTTGCTGGTGTCCATCGGCCGGGATTAATCAGGGAGCAGCGGCATCTGCGCACGCTCGCGGGTGAGCGCCGCCCCGAGCGTTTCGGCTTCGCGCCGTTTGTCCAACATCATCTTTTCCTGCTTCGGGTCGTAGGGCACCGGGTAATCGCCGTCGTAGCAGGCCATGCAAAACGCCGTGCGCGGCTGCCCCGTGGCCCGGACCATGCCGTCCAGCGAGAGATAGTGGAGCGAATCGGCGTCCAGGTACTGGCGGATTTCCTCGATGGAATACTTCGCCGCCATGAGCTTGCTGCGGTCGGGGAAATCAATGCCATACACGCACGGATTCATGTGCGGCGGGCAACTGACCATGACATGCACCGCCGCCGCACCGGCCTGCTTGAGGTTCAGCACGCGTTCCTGGCTGGTGGTGCCCCGCACGATGGAATCGTCCACCACCACCACCCGTTTGCCGTGTACCAGGCTCTTGATGAGGTTGAGTTTCATGCGCACCGCCGCCTTGCGGGCCAGCGAGGAGGGCGTGATGAAGGACCGGCCAACGTAATGGTTGCGGACGAAGGCCATCTCAAAGGGGATGCCACTCTCCAGCGAGTAGCCCAGCGCGGCGCAATTGCCGCTGTCGGGCACCGGCACCACGAGGTCGGCTTCCACGCGGTGTTCGCGGGCGAGTTGGCGGCCCATTTCGACGCGGACCTGATAAACATTTTGCCCGGCGATGTTGCTGTCCGGTCGGGCGAAATAGACGTACTCGAAGATGCAGAAGGCGCGGCGCTGTTGCTCGGGAAAAGCCTGCACGCTGGTCAGCCCCTGTTCGTTGATGATGACGATTTCCCCTGGCTCGACGTCGCGCTCGAACTTCGCGCCAATGATGTCGAAGACGCAGGTCTCGCTGGCCAGCACCCACGCGCCGTCCTTGCGGCCCAGCGAGAGCGGTCGGAAGCCGTGGGGATCGCGCACGCCGATCAACTCCTTCTGGGTCATGATGGCCAACGAATAGGCGCCCTCCAGGCGGCGCATGGTGGAGACGAGGTTGTTCGGCTGGCCGCCCAGTTCCGGCTGCGCGAGCATCATGATGATGATCTCGCTGTCCACGGTAGTCTGGAAGACGAGGCCACGGCTCTCGAGTTCGTCGCGCAGCCTGGCGGCGTTGGTGAGATTGCCGTTGTGGGCGACGGCGATCTCGCCGCGCATGCAATCCACGGTGAGCGGTTGGGCGTTGCGGATGTGCGACGAGCCGGTGGTCGAGTAGCGCGTGTGGCCCACGGCCATGTTGCCCCGCAGATGGTCGTGGAGGGTCTGGTGCGTAAAAATCTGCGGCACCAGGCCCATGCCGTGGTGCTTGTGGAACTTGCCGTCCTCGCAGGTGACGATCCCCGCGCTTTCCTGGCCGCGGTGTTGCAGGGCGTACAGCCCGTAGTAGGTCAGATTCGCGGCGTCGGGATGGCCAAAAATGCCAAAGACGCCGCAATAATGTTTGGGATGGTCGGGGTGGTTGGGCTGATGCATCGGCGCGCGGGCGTGATGCAACCGGGCTGGCGGCTCCGGCGCAAGCGCGAAAGACGAGGGGAGGGGGAGGAGAAATCCGAAATCCGATGGCCGAAGGCCGAACAAGCCCTAAATCCGATGGCCGAAACGGGCCGTCCGGACGCGTCAGAAAAAGTGCGGCGCAAGCGGCGCTTCGGAGCGGGGCATTCAGGCTTCGGGCTGATGCCGCCGGCAGCTCGGGCCTGGCTCCCTCGCTGCCGTTATCCCTCCCGCTCTCCATCGGATCACGGCCCTGGAATCAAGCCGTCCGCCGGGTCGCTTGCTCTGGCTCGCGAGCTTAACCCGAACTTCGGAGTTGGGGAGCACGCACGCCCTCGGGCGTGGCCGGACGCGCCCTCGCGGCCAGCCGCCGGATTGCGAGAAACGTGAGAGGTTTGGGTAAGATTCCATGCGTCCGGAGTCTTCCGCGAGGGCGCGCAAAACAGCGCCCAGAGCGGGCGCGCTTCCCATTTCCCGCAGCTTGCGCTCAAAGACGCTCTTTTCGTACGACGCGTTGGGCGCCTGTGCCGGCTCAGGCAGTCCTGGGTCGGCGGGGGTGATCGTAACGGCCCCATGAGCATCCAGACCGCCTGTGCGGAAGGTAATCGAGGAAATGTGCCCTTCGCCGGTGGCTCGCAGGCTGAGGATGAAACGCAGGGATCCCGGCGACAGTTGCGACTTATCTGGATGCGGCACCAGCGAGGGATTGAACAGCGCCGCGGCCTCAAGCGAAAATTCGTGGCTGGAGTAGGCACCCAGCAACCATTTCCGCTCCTTTGAAACTGGCTCGTCCGTGCCCAGACAGGGACGCGCCTGCTCGAATCGCCGCTCAAGAGACTCGATGGTCCGCGCGTGGCGTTCGCCGAACTCAGCCCGCACCTGCTGCCAGAGAGCCCGGACTTCCCGTTCCGCCAGGGCCATGAACTGAGCACAAATCTTCCGGGCTCGCGCACCGTTCGCGAGCAGGAATGGCCGGAGCAATCCGCGGGTGTGGTCGGGATACAGCGTGAGGGTGCCGCGTTGGACGGGGTTGGTTTTCAAAGGTTGATCGTGGCTATGAAGCGGGTGAGTTGAACAAGATGCCGACAGTTCGCATCGGTAACACTCTTGGTTACATCGGTGGGAGAACGAGAGGAATTCTGTTCTCCACCGCCATCGCCACGGTCGGTTTAAGCTCGGCTGGGCGCGTCCCCCCATTCGATTTCTCCAATCATCCCAGCCAGTTCAGCAGGGCTGGATTCGTATAATTTGGGTAGGGTTACACCCCATAGAGAAGCGCTATCGGGTCAACTACGGTAGCAAAGATGACACGCATTGCGATCGCCTCCACGACTGCTACCGCCGTTCGCGGTTGGCAGCGAACCATCGCTGAGATTCACTTGCCTGGCCTCGGTGGGGCAGTTCGACAAGGATCAACGGACAAACCAGCAGGAACCAGGCAATGAAGACGCTTAAGATAATACGCTGCAACAAGACAGTGCAAGGTTCGATGCGGGCACACGAGGTACGGGCACTTAAACTGAACGGAACGAAACAGGTACTCATGGGCCTTGTCTTTGCGGTGCTGTTTATGGTCCCGCCTCGCACATTCGCAGCGGGTCCGGCACCCGTTGACTTGAAATCGGCTGCTCATTTCACGGTTCTTGCCGGGGCAGCGGTAACCACCACGGGGGGAGGCGTCATTAATGGCGATGTCGGGGCAAGTCCGATCACCGGGGCTGCCATACACTTGACCCAAGCTCAGGTGAACGGGGTAATATATGCGGTTGATGCCGCCGGGCCTGCAGGGTCGGTGATAGCTCCTGCGCTGTTACTCACGGCCAAGGGAGATTTGACTACGGCGTACAACGATGCCAGAGATAGAACACCCACGCCTTCGGGACCTTTCCTGAATCCCGGAGCCGGGAATATCGGCGGGCTGAACCTGATCCCCGGCCTCTACAAGTTCGATAGTACGGCTTCGATAACCGGATCGGACCTCACGCTCACGGGTGGTCCAAGCGATGTCTGGATCTTCCAGATAGGAGCCGATCTTCAAGTGGGCACCTCGATCAGTGTCATCCTGGCTGGCGGCGCCCAAGCCAGAAACATTTTCTGGCAAGCAACCACTTCAGTCACGATTGGAACATTCGCCGTGTTCAAGGGGACCATATTGGCGGATCAAGCCATCACGATGGGCACCAGCAGCACGATGGATGGCCGCGCCTTGGCGTTCACTGGCGGCGTTACCTTTAGCGGCGATGGCGGCAGTTTGCCCACGCCGGAGGCGCCTATCTTTACCGACATCTCCAAAACGACCAACTCGGTGACCGTCGTCCTCAGCACTACGCCGTATTTTCTCCTGACGCTGCAATCCAGCCCGGACCTGTTCCCCTCGAACTGGAGGACGATCGCCACGAATACTCCGGTGAAGAGCATCTGGACGTTCACCACCAATAACGCAACGCCAACCGCGACTCAGCAATTCTACCGGGCGTTCATCACCACTCCCAATTGACATCCGTCTGATCTTGAACTCGTGGGACAGAGTAGGGTTACATCCCATCGAGAAGCGCAACCCGCCAACTACAATAGCACCATGAAACACTTCGCCTTCCACACTCGCGCCCCCCGGGCACTAAGACTTAACGGAACGAAACCGGCACTCATAGGCCTTGCCCTTGCGTTGGCCTTGATGACTCCGTATCGGACGTTGGCGGCGGGTCCAGCGCCAATTGACTTAAAATCGGCGGCCCATTTCGCAATTCTGGCCACCTCCACCACCACCACAACTGGCGGGGGCATCATCAATGGGGATGTCGGGTTATCTCCGGTTGGTTCCCAAGGAATTCCTGCGGAACAGATCCACGGGACGATATACAACGGCGGCCCGATCGCCGCCCAAGCCCAACTCGACTTGAACGACGCGATTATCGCCGCCAGCCCGGCTCAACTTCCCGGAGGCATCAATGCCGGTGCCGAACTCGGCGGGCAAACCCTGGCCGCTGGCGTTTATGTGTCCCCGTCGGGCGCGTATGACATAACCTCGGTGGATCTTACCCTCCATGGCGGTCCGAATGATGTCTGGGTTTTCCAGATGGCAAGCACACTTACCGTGGGCGTCGGTCGCAGGGTCATCTTGACCGGCGGCGCACAGGCCCGAAACATCTTCTGGCAGGTTGGTAGTTCCGCGACGCTGGGCACCTCCTCGGTCTTCAAGGGAACCATAATGGCCTATGCCTCCATCACGATGAATGCCAGCTCAACCATAGACGGCAGGGCGCTGGCACAGGTTGGAGCGGTTACCTTCAACGGTGATGGCGGCAGGCTGCCAACGCCGGAGGCGCCCATGTTTACCGCCATCTCCATAACGACCACCAACTCCGTGACGGTCGTCCTCAGCACCACGCCGTATTTTCTCCTGTCGCTGCAAACTAGCCCGGACCTATCCCCCCTGAGCTGGACGACGATCGCCACGAATACTCCGGTCACCAATTCCTGGACGTTCACCAACGCCACCCCAATCGCAACCGTGACTCAACGCTTCTACCGGGCATTCATCACTACCCCTTAGGTGCGACGGGGTGGTTCACTTCAGAGTTGCGCAACGGAATCCCCTGGCAGGAGATCACCGCCGCGGCGCGGGGGCTGGACGTTGACTTGATTGTCTTGTCCACGCATGGCGACACCGGCATGAAACACATTATCATGGGCAGCACGGCGGAACGCGTGGTGCAACATGCCCCCTGCCTCGTGCTGGTCGTGCGCGAGCGCGAACACGAATTCCTACCCACTAACCCCGGCCCGACCGGGAAGAAAGCCAAAGCAGGATGACGCCGCTATTCCGCGGCTTGCTCCACTGTGGCACCAGGATCGCAGCCGCCTTTCGACCAGCCTGGGAAGGCATCGCAGGTTTCTTTGGTTCCAAAGCGCGAGTGTCCCGGCGAGTCACGGGAATATTCGAGGCTCGCCAACGTAAAGCAATGGAAGTCGAGCGGTTGGATCGGCTGCGCAATCCAAGCAACTATCGGGGCCGGTAAGACTTATTCGGGCGTGCGGCCAACCGCAGCCGCGGCGCGCCCTCACGAACCCGCCGATTAATTGCAGCCTGAGCTAACCCCAATAATGAACCGTCAGCCTTTCTTTAGTCTGGTCCCCTTCGATGCCGTGTATGCGGCGTGCCCAACCGTGCTCCAGACGCATGGGCGTGGAGGTCTTTTGTCCCTGGTGGCGTCCATCTCTCTTTGCTTCGGCCAGGCTCATCCGGTGAGCGCGCAGGAACGCGAGCCACATGTATTCTCGACGATTCTGGAGAATGACTTTCTCTACAATCCGGCGCCCGGAAGTCATCAGGACCGGCATTACACCCAAGGATTGAAGTTGATCTACCTTGACCGTGGCGAACCGGTGCCCGGGTGGGCCAGATTGCTTCTGCTCAACAAGGTGAACGACGTGCTCCCCACTGTCTGGCTGAATGCCCGAACGGCAAACTTCGGCTTGATCTTGGGCCAGAACATTTACACGCCGGAAGACGATCAGACTCAGAGTGCCATCCCCACCGACCGGCCTTACGCTGCCTGGCTGTATCTTGGCTTGGCCATTCAGCGGCGCGGCGAAACCGCCGGCCACATCCCCGTGCTGGAAAGCTTCGAGCTGGATCTCGGCGTCATTGGCCCGGAGGCCCAAGGGCAGTTTGCCCAAGACACCTGGCATGACTGGCGGCATATCGCGACGTTCGAGGGGTGGGACAATCAGCTTAAGACCGAGCCGGCGTTTGGGTTCAGATATGGTCGGGCCTGGAGCCTTGCCTTGAGCGAGCAGACCCGCCGCTACTTCGATGTCATCCCTAATCTCGGGTTTGATCTCGGCACCGTTCGGGTGTCTGGCAATCTCGGCGTGACGACCCGCCTGGGGTGGAACCTGCCCGATGATTTCGGCGTGCAGACAATTGACTCGCCGATTGTGCTGTCCAACGGTCGGGAACGCGGACCGATTGGTCTCTATATCTTTGGCCAGGTGGAGGGCCGTGCTGTGGCAAGAAACGCTTTCCTGGATGGCAATCTATACCAGGAAAGCGCCCATATTCGGAAGCAGCCATTCGTCGCCGATTTCATTTATGGGCTGGGGCTGACCGTCGGAAAGCACTTTGAAGCAAGCTGGAGTTTCCTGACGCGCACCCCGGAGTTCGACGGGCAAAATGGCAATGACCAGTTTGCTTCGCTGATGGTGAAATTCAAATGTGGCTTCTAAGTGTGAGTCTGTGACTTCCCATCAGCATGCTCATCTGGAACCCTTCAATCCCACCGGCGCGACCACTGACCTGACCGCAACACAAGAACCTCCATGACTAACACCTTCACAACCTATCTGAGCTTCCTTTGGGCAGGCCTCCTCAAGCAGGGCCAAACCGGGGGCCTGGTGCCCTCCCAACGCTTTCTCATCGCCAAGATGATCGCTCCGGTCCCCGAGACCTACCGCGGCCAAGTCATCGAGCTGGGGGCCGGTACCGGAGCCCTCACGCTGCAACTGGCAGCCCGCTGCCCGGAAGCCCGCATCCTGACCTGTGAGATTAACCCGAGTTTGGCGCGCGACTGCGGCGACAACCTGACGAGGGCTGGTCACAACGGCCGGGTGAAGGTTATCTCTGACTCAGCCGGACATGTGCTTTCAGAAATGGGGCGGCGTGGCCTGGAGAAACCGGCTTATGTCATCTCTGGCATTCCTCTGGGGAACTTGGGCCGAGAGAAGGTGGGCCGACTCCTGGACGCCATCCACGACACCCTCCGAGAAGGCGGGATGTTCATTCAGTTTCAACATTCGCTGCTGGATCGGAAGAAGATTCAAGCCCGGTTTCCGAACACCCGCACCGTCCCCGTGCTTCTGAACTTTCCTCCGGCGGTCGTCTATTACGCGCAACGGTAGCCAGAGCGGCGGCGACAGCCTGCGCGGGTATTGGACGGTGGTGATATTTGGTTCATCCGGGAAGTTGGTTCCTAACGGAGATTTGAAATCCGAAATCCGAAATCCTGCCCTCCAAGTCTCAGAACTCCTGATCCCTGCGCTCGGAGTGTGTCGTGCCAAGGAAACCGTCTGGTTCGCATCAGGGATTGGTGTACCTGTAAACTGTCCCACGTGGGACATTTTACCGGTTAGGGTGTGAGCGCGCCGAACGCACTTCAATTCCTAGGCTGAGGAGTTCTGAGTCTTATGCCGAAGACTACTTCGTTAGACTACCGGCGGATGCTTTTCGGATTTCGAGCTTCGAATTTCCTTCGGATTTCGGGCTTCGGATTTCGGATTTCAAATCTCCGTTAGGAACCAACTGCCCGGAGGAACCTATTTACAGTCCTTCGCGTCCCAACTTAGCTTCTACGACATGTTCTTGCTGGTCGTCCAGCAAGGGGATCGTGTTTCCCGCCAGCGGTTGTCCGTCGAGGGTTAGCTGGCTCTCGCTGGGCAAGTTGTCCGCAAGCCGGGTGATGGTGATGTGATAATGCGTTTGCCGATAGCGGTAGTAGATCTTGAAGGCGGTCCAGGTCTTCGGCAGGCGCGGCGTCAGACGCAAGTGATCCCCCTCCAGGTTCAACCCCAGCAACGTTTCCATCAGCAGCCGATACATCCATCCGGCGGAACCGGTGTACCAAGTCCACCCGCCCCGCCCTTGGTGCGGCGCGACGGCATAGACGTCCGCGGCGACGACGTATGGCTCGACCTTGTAGGTGGCGATTTGCGCGGGCGTGGTGCCGTGATGGATGGGATTGAGCAGCGCGAACAGTTCCCAGGCCTTTTCGTTGTCGCCCAATTGGGCGAAGGCCATGGCTGTCCAAATCGCGGCATGAGTGTATTGGCCGCCATTCTCCCGCACGCCCGGGATGTAGCCTTTGATGTAGCCGGGGTTGAGGTGGGAATGGTCGAAGGGCGGATCGAGCACTTGAATCAGTCCGGCCTCACGGCGGACCAGCCGCTCCTCCACCGCCTGCATCGCTTGTCGTGAGCGCTGCGGATCGCCGGCCCCGCTGAGGACCGACCAGGTTTGCGACACGGAATCAATCTGGCACTCGGGATTGGTCCGCGAACCGAGCGGTTCGCCGTTGTCGAACCAGGCGCGGAGATACCACTGGCCGTCCCAGGCGTGCTTCTCGATGTTCTGTTGTAGCTGGCTGGCTTGAGCGAGGCAGCGTTCGGCGAAGGCGAGGTCGTTGCGCCCGCGCGCCAGTTCGGCAAACTGCGTCAACACGTCGTAAAGGAAGAAGGCCAGCCAGACACTTTCTCCCTTCCCCTCGTGTCCCACCAGGTTCATGCCATCGTTCCAGTCGCCACAGCCGATCAGCGGCAGACCGTGCGCGCCGAAGTTCAGCCCGCGCTCGAGGGCGCGCACACAATGCTGGTAGAGCGTCGCCGACTCTTCGGAACGGTTCGGCAGATCATAGTAAGCGTCCTCCTCCGGTTTGACCGAGCGGGCTTCGAGGAAGGGGATCTTTTCATCGAGCACGCCGGTGTCCGCCACGCACGCGACGTAACGGCAGGTGGCGTACGGCAACCATAGATAGTCGTCGGAAAAATGTGTCCGCACGCCGCGCCCCGCCGGTGGATGCCACCAATGCTGCACATCGCCTTCGCGGAATTGGTGCGCGGCGGCGCGCACCAGATGCTCGCGCGTGAGGGCCGGTTCGGCATGAACCAGCGCCATCACGTCCTGTAACTGGTCACGAAACCCGTAGGCCCCGCCGGATTGATAGAAGCCGGTGCGCCCCCACAGCCGGCAACTCAGGGTCTGATACAACAGCCAGCCGTTCGCGAGCACATTCACGGACGGATCGGGTGTTTCCACCTGCACCGCGCCGAGGGTTCGCTTCCAATATTCCCAGACGCCTTCGAGCGCCGCGTGGCTGGCGCCTGCGCGGCGAAAGCGCTGAATCAAGCTTTGCACTTCTGCCGCGCTTCGCCCGACGCCGAGGCGAAAAACGATCTCGCGTTCCTGGCCGGCGGCTAAGTCGAAAGCGACCTGCACTGCGCCGCAGGCATCCATGCCGGCGCCCGTCTTGCCGGAAAGCCGCGCGCGGTGGAGAGCCGCTGGATGCGACAGGCTGCCGTTGCGACCGAGGAATTCCTTCCGATCACCCGTGAAGGTCTGCGTCGTATCGTTGACATCAATGAACGCGATGCGTTCGGCAAACTCAGGGCTGTAGGGATTGCGAGCCAGTAATGCGCCGGTTTTGGGATCCATCCCGGTTTGCAGATGCAACAGGCTCTTCTGGCGCAGATCTCCCAACACCCATTCCCAGTAACCCGTGACGGACACCCGGCGTGGCCGGTGGGAGAGGTTGCGGAGTTTCAAGACGGCGAACTTCACCGGCGCGTCCAGGGCCACATACACGGTCAACTCGGAGGCGATGCGATTCTCGGTGTGTTCAAACACCGAATAGCCAAAGCCGTGGCGGATGACATACGGCGTCGCGCCGCGCGCGGGCAGCGGAGTGGGCGACCAGAATTGCCCGGTCTGCTCATCCCGAATGTAGAAGGCCTCCCCGGTGGTGTCCGTGATCGGATCGTTGTTCCAGGGCGTCAGGCGAAACTCATGGCAATTCTCGACCCAGGTGTAAGCCCCGCCGGTCTCCGAAACGACCGTGCCGAAATACGGATTGGCCAGCACATTCACCCAGGGGAGCGGCGTCATCTGGTCCGGCGCCAGCGTGATGACGTATTCGCGTCCATCGGGCGTGAAACCGCCGAGGCCGTTGTGGAAAAGCAGTTCCCGCGGTGGCAGCGGGGCGAACTGATGCGAATCGCGGAAGGGAGAACGGTTGGGCGTCAGCGCCGGGATGAGCGGCTCGGGGTTGCCAGGACGTTCCAGTTGTTCGGCCAGCGAACCCTGGTCATCCAGCAGAACCAGGCGCGCCACCGATTGCAGGAGGACGCGGTCTTCACTGGAAACCTGTTCCATGCGCCGGACAAAGATCCCGCCCGGCTTGTCCATCATCTGCGCTTCAATTCCCGACGCGATCAAACTGATGATCCGCTCGTGCAACGGCTGGCGATACACCGAACTGTCTTCGTTCAAGATGACCAGTTCGACCGCCAGGCCCTTCATGCGCCAGTAGGAATGCGCCTGAATGAGTTGCTGCACGATCTCGATCTTGGCGGCGTCGCTGATGCGCAGCAGGACGATGGGCGCGTCGCCGGAGATGCCATAACTCCAGAGTCCGCTCTGGCCGCGCCGGTTGCTGAGCAAGACGCCGGGGGTGGCGCGCCGGGCGGGATTGGCATAGATCAAGGCGCTCGCCAACGACGCATAAAGCTGGGCCTCGGCTTCCGAGGCGTTGAGGTGGCGCAAGGTGACCTGGCTGTGGGTCCAGGCGAGTTCCAGGGCGCGGTCCGCCATGCGGGGGTTGTGATACTTCTCGACCAACGCCAGCGCCGCTTCCCGGTTTTCCGTCATTCCCAGGACGAAATCAACGCGGGCCGTTTCATGGGCGGCCAGCGTGATCGTGCGCCGCAACGCGATGATGGGATCCAGGACGGAACCAGCGGTGTTGGAAAGTGGCGTAGCCTTCAGCATGGCGGCCGGCCGGGCCAGGGTTCGGCCGCGTCCGATAAAGCGGGCGCGATCGGTTTCGCAGGAGATTTCGCCCTGCTCGCCGCCTTGCCCCACCATCAGATTCAGGAGCCACGGCGGCTGCTCGCCTTCGGAGCGCGGACGGCGGGTGCAGAGCAGGGCGGGATGCGGGCCGACGAATTCCGTTTGCACGAACAGATTGCTGAAGGCGGGATGGGCTGCGTCTGCCGCTGGCAGTGCGAGCACGACCTCCGCGTAACTGGTCAACTCGATGGTCCGCCTCGCATGCGAGTGATTGGTGAGCGTCACGCGCCGCACCTCCACGTCGTCCTCCGGCGAGACGCTGATTTCCGTGTGGATTTCAAGGCCGGCATGGCGCTGGCGAAACTCGGCGCGGGCCTGCGTGAAGATGGCCTCGTAGCCTTTCGTGGCCCGCAAGGTGGGTTGGTAGGCGGTGGACCAAAATTCCCCCGTCTCCGCATCGCGCAGATAGATGAACGTGCCCCAGCAATCGCGTGTGGCATCCTCGTGCCAGCGCGTCACCGCGAGGTCGCGCCAGCGGCTGTAGCCGCCGCCCGCGCTGCTGACCACCACATGGTAGCGGCCGTTGGACAGCAGGTGGACCTCCGGCGCGTGCAAGCTGGGATTCGTGCAAATGCGCATGCCGCTTTCGCCTTCGCCCGCCAGCTTGCGTGATTCACCCAATTCCAAATCTTCGGAAAGCACCTGGGCGGCGGTATGGGGCACGCGCTCCTGCAATAGCAAGTCGGCCGCGCGGAGCAGCGGACAGGCCATGAAGCGCCGTTGCATGGGGCGGTCCAACATCAGATAGGCCAGCGCCAGCAAGCCCATCCCTTGATGATGCGCCATGAACGACCGGAGCGTGACACTGGATTGGCCGCGCGGCAGCCGCGAGGGCGTGTAATCCACCGCCTCGTAAAAGCCGTACGCGCCGGTGCGACCCTCGGCGGCGAGACGTTCCAGGTTCTGGCACGCTTCGCGCGGCGTGACCATCAGTGCCATCAGAGCCGCATGCGGCGCGATCACCAGATCCTCCGCCAGCCCCCGCTTCAAACCCAGGCCCGGCACGCCAAAGGCGCGGTATTGGTAGTTCAGTTGCACGTCGGTGCGGTTGTATTGCGATTCCGAAGTGCCCCACGGCACACCGTGCAACTGACCGTAGGCAATTTGTTGTGTGATCGCCCCGTGATACGATTGATCGAGCAAGGTGTTGTCGTAGGTGGGCATGACCAGCAGCGGCATCAAGTATTCGAACATCGAGCCGCCCCAGGAAGCCAGCACCGGCTCATCCCGCGCCGCGACCAGCAGCCGGCCCAGCGAGAACCAGTGGTCCTGCGCAACCTGGCCTTGGGCGATGGCGACATAGCTGCACAGCCGCGCCTCCGAAGCCAGCAAGTCATAGAAGCTCGCGTCGAGCCGGCGATCCGTGACGTTGTAGCCGATGGAGAACAAATCCCGCGCCGGGTCGAACAGGAAGGTGAAATCCATCGCCGCCAACTCGCTGCTTTGCCGGGCCAGGGCCGTCAACGCAAGCAGACGCTGGCGGGCATGGTCGGCGGCCTCGCGCAAGCAACGCAGCCATTCGGCGAGCTGGGTTCTCTCTTCCTTTTGGGAGGGGGAAGATTCATCGGCACCGGCTTGCAGTGCCTGTTCGATCAAGGGACAGAGCGAGGTGTCCAACTCCGACACTTCGCGCAAGGTGGGGAACTCGTTGAGTTGGGCGAGCTTTTCATCAAGCGATGTAGCAGCCGGCGTGAGGAGGCTCGCTTCAAGCTCGGGTTTCGGATTTCGAGAATTGATTCCAGAACCGTAGCCGCCGACGTCAGTCGGCGCTGATTTCTCAATAGAATGCGCCGACTGACGTCGGCGGCTACGGTCTGTGGGCGGCAGCGCCAGCCACGGCGCGAGGAACAGCAAGTCCGCCAGATGCTCCCGACAACTCCGCTCCAGAGACTGGCTCCACCATCTTCGTTCTTCCCCGGCTTCGCTACCCAGCGCGGCGGCGATTCGCGCGGCCTGGTCTCTCACCCGTTGCAACAAGGCAAAGCCCGCGCCCAGCGTGGCCGGCGCGTTCTCCAGTTCGGTGTCCAGACGACTCAACTCAGAGTTCTTGCCGGCCAATTCGCGGAGAATGGCCACCGTGTCGCGCAATCCGGCGAAGACCGCTGGCACGAGAATCTTCCGGCCCGCGAACTCGTTCAGCCCGGAACCGAGCGTGAGCAAATGGCCCGCGAGGTTGCCGCTGTCCACGCTGGAAATGTAGCGCGGCAGCAACGGTTGCAGCGTGCGCGTCTCATACCAGTTGTAGAAATGCCCGCGATGCCGTTCGAGTCGCTGCATGGTGGCGAAGGCATTTTGCGTGCGCTGCAGCAGTGGGCCGACCGGCAGATAGCCGAAGTCGCAGGCCGCCAGGTTGGACAGCAGCGCCAGCCCCATGTTCGTGGGCGAAGTGCGCGCAGCAATGACCGGCACCGGCTCTTCCTGGAAATTGTCCGGCGGCAGCCAGTTTTCCTCGGCGGTGACAAAGGTTTCAAAGAAGCGCCAAGTCTTCCGCCCCGCTTTTCGGAGGAAGACCAATTGTTCCTCCTTCAACACGGGCACCACCCGCGCGATGGGCTGGCTGATTCGCCAGGCAATCCACGGCGCCAGCAACCAAAGGCCCAGGATCGGCACCGCCAGCGGCAATTGGCTGGGTTGCATCACGGCCAGGAAACACCCAGTCGCCAGCGCGACGGCCGGCGCGATCCACATGGTCTTGTGGAATGCCGTGAGGTCCGCGCAGGCCGCGCGTTCGGAATCGCCGGCGGTCTGCCATTCCAAGAGGCGCTTGTGGGTGAAGAGCAAGCGCAGCAGCGTTCGCCCAATCGCATCCAGGCTGATATAGGCGTCGTACGGCAGGAACACGAAGGTGAGCAACGCCTGGCCCAGTTGCCGTCCCCACGAGCCGACCATGCCCCGCAGATGCAACGCCAGCGGCAGCTCCTCCGGCTTGCGAAACACTTCGACGACCGATGACAGCACTCCGGGCAGCGAGATGATCGCCAGCACGAGCAGCGGCCCCATGCCGCCCAGTTCCGGTAGCAGCATCCAGTTGCCGAGCAGCAACACCATCAGGGCGGCCGGGACCAGACTGCGCCGCAGGTTGTCGAAAATCTTCCATTGCGACAAACCGGAGAGCGGGTTCGCGATGCGCCGGGCGTCCGGTCCCGGAACCCGCGGCAAGAGCCACTGGGCGATCTGCCAGTCGCCGCGAATCCAACGGTGCCGGCGGTTGATGTCCGTGTTGTAGCGCGCGGGATATTCCTCG
>Ga0105047_10004214_pt1 | contig 25109 bp, 26 predicted proteins | sample MAT04_FD_78384 | JGI IMG/M metagenome (GOLD analysis project Ga0105047, IMG submission 78384) | Freshwater microbial communities from Lake Fryxell liftoff mats and glacier meltwater in Antarctica - MAT-04 (megahit assembly) | ecosystem: Environmental > Aquatic > Freshwater > Ice > Liftoff...
AGCCTGGCAGACAGACCGCTGATGCGGTCTTCAGAAAAAGCCGCGCGGGATCAGGCGATGGTCGTAGGCCTCGCGCTCCAACGTTTCGCGGAACGACGGATGTGCGATGCCGATCAGCGCCTTGGCCCGTTCGGGCACCGATTTGCCCTTGAGATTGACGATTCCGTATTCGGTTGCGACGTACATCATGTCTGATCGCGGCGTGGTCACGATGTTGCCGCGCGTCAGCGACAGTACGATCCGGCTTCGCGGCTCGCCTCTCTTGTCATAGGTCGAGGACAGGCAGATGAAGCTTTTTCCGCCCTTCGACGCATAGGCGCCGCGCACGAACTGCAATTGCCCGCCGGTGCCCGAGATGTGCCGCAACCCGTCGCTTTCCGACGCCGCCTGTCCCTGCAGGTCGATCTGGGTGGTATTGTTGATCGCCATCACCCGGTCGTTGCGCATGATGATATGCGGCAGGTTGGTATAGTCGACCGGGTGCAGCTCGATCTCGGGGTTGTGGTTGATCCCGTCGTACAGATACTGCGACCCCAGTGCGAAAGTGCAGATCATCTTGCCCGGGTTCAGCTGCTTTCGCGCGCCAGTGATCCGTCCGGCGCGTTGCAGATCGATGATGCCGTCAGTCAGCATCTCGGTGTGTATGCCCAGATCCTCGATCGAGCTGTCGGCGAGCAGGCTGCAAACCGCATTCGGCATGCCGCCGATGCCGATTTGCAGGCAGGCGCCATCTTCGAGCTCGGCCGCAATCAGGCGGGCGACGGCGCGGTCCACGACGGTGGCGGGCGCATTGGGCAGCTGCATCATTGGCTGGTCGTCGCCCTTGACCACATAGTCCACGGCCGACACATGCACCCGGTTCTGTGCGCCCATGCCATGCGGCAGGGCGGCGCATTCCTCGATGATGACCACCTTGCTGCGCTCGATGATCGCCCCGTGCCAGACGTTGGTCGGGCCGAAGTTGAAATAGCCATCAGCATCCATCGGGCGGGCCTTCACGATGACGATGTCGATGGGGTCGATGAACCGCCGATAGTAATCCGGCACCTCGCCGAGGTTCACCGGCAGGTAGCTTGCGATGCCCGCATCATGCTTGCGACGGTCATAGGCGGTGAAATGCGCGTTGATCCAGAAGAAATGCGTGGCGTCCGGGTCGCATTCCAGTACCGCGCGCGCGCGAGTTGTCAGGCAGGCGCGGATCTTGACGCCGTGCAGTTCGTCCTTGCGGCGGGCAAGAGCTGCGTCAAACACATCGGGCTGGTTGACCGAACCGCCGTAGTCGAGCCACATGCCCGATTGCACCAGCGCCGCCGCGTCGTCGGCCGAGATCACCTTGCTCGGATTGCTGATCTGTCGTGCCATGTGCCCCCCCCCGGACTGCGCAGCCCCCAGTCTTGCACAGAACTCTTGTTTTCGCGCAACGCCTGACGTGCCGCGGCCTGACCCCGGGCCTGGACACATGAGCCTGCGGGTCATGTTGGTGGCGCCCGTCTTGGGCACCCTGCTCGCCGTCACGGCGCATGAGGCACGTGGCTGGACGGGGTCGGCGCGCGGGTTCGCGCCGTGACGTCCCCCTGAGGCACAACGGCCCAGGACCGGATCGGCGGGCCATCGCGCGCAACCAGCACCGCCACCACGACCCAGTCCGTCCCGGTCCACTCCAGCACGCCCGCGCCCGAATTGCCCGAGACCGCCTCGCAGGTCAGCCCCATCACCCCGGGCGAGGTTGCAAGCCAGTCGCAATCATCCCGCCGCTCGGCCGTCTCGGGGGCATCGCTGCGATAGCCGATGATGCTGAACCGTTCCCCCTTGGCCGGGGCAATGGCCAGAGGCACCAACCCCTTGGCCCGCATCGGCGCTTCCAGCACAATCAGCGCCATATCCCCGGCAAGCGCACTCGTTGCGCCTTCCGGCGCCTCGGCCAGCACAATCTTCCGCCCGCGCCCTGCCGCGCGAATTCGCCCCCGGTCATATCCTGCGGCAAAGCGGATGGCCCCCGGGTTCGCCACCATGTCCCGCACGCAATGCGCCGCCGTCAGCACCAGATCCGGCGCCACCAGCGTGCCCGAACAAACCGCCTGCCCCCGACGTTGCGCATCCCCATAGGTGATCCGCCCCACTGCGGTCGGCGCCTCCTGCGCCTGGGCAGAGACCGCCAGAAGGGCGCTGACTGTGAGGAATGAAAGAACCCACCGGCCGCGCTTCATCTGTTCACAAGCATCCCCGGTCGCGTGTCGATATTGCCATCGGTTCGAAAGGCACACGGGCTGGGCGCACCCCGGATCGGAACGACCGGCGGAAAAGCCAGTCTCAAGCGGCCACCGCCGCAATGGCGGCTGCCAGAACCGGCACCGTGCGCGCGTTCAGCCCGGCGATGTTGATGCGGCTGTCGCCCACCATGTAGATGCCGTGCTCCTCACGCAGGCGGTTGACCTGCGCTTCCGTCAGGCCAAGGCGGCTGAACATCCCGCGATGATGCGCCACGAAATCGAACCGGTCGGAGTTTGTCGCACGGCGCAACTCGTCCGTCAGCGCCTTGCGCAGGCCGAGCATGTTCTGCCGCACCTCTTCCAGTTCCGCCTTCCACTCGGCAGTGAGGGCGGCATCCTCCAGGATCATTGTCACCAGCCGCGCGCCGTGATCGGGCGGAAAGCTGTAATTCTGGCGGTTCAGGAAGTTCAGGTTGCCTTGCGTCACATCTCGCGCCGCCGGACCGCCAAGGGCGATCAGAATCCCCGTCCGCTCGCGGTAGATGCCGAAGTTCTTGGAGCAGGACGCGGCAATCAGCACCTCGGGAAAGCGCGCGGCGATCAGGCGGGTGGCGGCGGCGTCCTCTTCCAGCCCATCGCCAAAGCCCTGATAGGCGAGGTCCACGAAGGGCACGGCACCCCGTGCGGCCAGAAGGTCCGCGACCGCGCCCCACTGCTCCATCGTCAGGTTCGCGCCGGTCGGGTTGTGGCAGCAGCCGTGCAGCAGCACCGCGTCGCCCGCCCCGACCTGTCCCAGATCTGCCATCAGACCGGCAAAGTCGATGTCGCCGGTTGCGGAGTCGAAATACCGATACGCGGCCATCGGCATCCCAAGGTATTTGATGATCGACGGGTGGTTCGGCCAGGTCGGGTTCGACAGCCAGACCTTCGCCCCGGGAGAGGCCAGTTTGATCAGTTCCAGCGCCTGCCGGATCGCGCCGGTCCCGCCCGGCGTAGCCACGGCAGCAGCGTGGTCGGCAAAGCCGGTACCAAGGATCATCTGCACCATTGCGGCAGCGAATGCGGGCTCGCCTGCAAGTCCGGTGTAGGTCTTGGTGGTCTCCACCTCCCACAGCTTCTTCTCGGCCGCCTTCACCGCGCGCATTACCGGGGTCAGGCCGGTTGCGTCCTTGTACACGCCAACGCCGAGGTCGATCTTGGCCGGGCGCGGGTCATCGCGGTACATGGAGATCAGTTGCAGGATCTTGTCCTGCGGTTGCGGCTTCAGCGCGTCGAACATCGGTTATCCTTTTCGTGCAGGCCCGGTTTCCACCGGCAAATCGTCATACATGCCCCATTCGGCCCAGGACCCGTCATAAAGCGCATGGTTGCGGTGGCCTATCCGTTCCAGCGCAAGCGACAGCACAGCTGCGGTGATCCCCGACCCGCAAGAGGTGATGGCCGGGCGAGACAAGTCCACCCCGGCAGCCTCAAAGGCCGCGCTGAGGGCGGCTGCAGGCTTCATGGTGCCGTCGGGCTGCAGAAGCATGGCGTAAGGCACATTCCGCGCGCCGGGGATGTGGCCAGCCCGCAGGCCGCCGCGAGGTTCCGGTGCCGTTCCCTCGAACCGGGCAGAAGACCGGGCGTCGACGATCTCGGCCAGACCCAGCTTCGAGGCATGGGCCACGTGCGTCACGTCCTTGACCATCTGGTTCTGACGACTGACCGTCATGTGGCGGTCGCGCATGATCGGGGGCATGTCCTCGATCTCGCGCGCTTCGGACTGCCATTTGGGGAAACCGCCATCCAGCACGGCCACATCCAGTTTGCCCATCAAGCGGAAGGTCCACCACACCCGCGCCGCCGAAAAGATACCCGAGCCATCATAGACTACCACCTGATGCCCGTCGCCGATGCCCATGGCGCGCATCCGGCTGATGAACTTCTCGGGCGGGGGGGCCATATGCGGCAAGGTCGAACGCTGGTCCGAGATTTCGTCGATATTGAAGAACCGCGCGCCGGGGATATGGGCCGCCTGATACTCGGCGCGCGCATCGCGGCCTGCGTCGGGCAGATACCAGCTTGCATCCAGCACCCGCAGGTCCGGGTCCTTCAGATGCGCGGCCAGCCAGCCGGTCGAGACCAGGGTTCGGGGGTCGTCTGGGGATGCGGCATTCATCGGGCGGCTCCTTGCGCAGGTGGCCCGCCATACCTCGGGGAGAGGCCGGGAAGCAAGGCCGCAGAGCAGGCAACAACCGCAGCCAGACGCGCAGGACGCAAGGGAGAGGGACGAACAAAGCCGCGCCCCGCGTGTTTCAGCCGTGGCGAGAGCCGCGTCCGGACCTGCAGGCCTTACTTTGCCATCATGTTCTTGATGACGCCGGCAACAACCATCGGCACCGCCCCGCCGACACCGCCCGCGGCAAGCGACGCGACGAAGGCACTGGCATCAAGCCCCGCATGGGCCCCGGCGGCGTCCTCCGCGTAGGCCCCGCCGAGCATGCTCAGTAGTTGCCCGCCAATGCCACCCCAGAGGATGCCCGCGGTGGAGTCGCCCGCTGTGCCAAGACTGAGGTCCTTCATGCCCGCACCGGCTGCATTTCCGCCGATCGCACGTGCAATAAGTTGAATGATCAGGTTCATGGATGCCTGTTCCTTCCCTCTGGTTCTGGGTCCCTTCGGGGATCCGCCCCGGCCGCCGTTCCTGTTGGCGTTTTAGACAGCAATACGGAAAAGTTAAGGGGAACTGGGGCCAATTGTTAACCCTTCGGCAACGCTGCTGGCCGTGTTGCAGGACTGTTCATGCGCAATCTGCCGCCCCTCAGTCTGCCGCACTCAGTCAGCCCGCAATCAGTCTGCCCGCAATCAGTCTGCCCGGGCACCCTGCTTCAACAGACGAGCCTTCTGGCGGTCCCAGTCGCGCTTAGCCGAGGTTTCGCGCTTGTCGGCCAGCTTCTTGCCCTTGGCGACGCCGATCTGCAGCTTCACCACGCCACGGTCGTTGAAATACATCTTCATCGGCACGATGGTCATCCCTTCGCGGCCGATGGCGATCCAGAGGCGGCTCAGCTCCTTGCGGCTGACAAGCAGCTTGCGGTGGCGGCGTTCCTCATGCCCCCAGGTCTTGGCGGGCAGATATGGGGCGATGTAGCTGTTGATCAGCCAAAGCTCGCCCTTTTCGACAGAAGCGTAGCTTTCGCCGATGTTCGAGCCACCTTGCCGCAGCGATTTCACTTCGGAGCCGAGAAGCATGATCCCGGCCTCGATATCGTTCTCGATATGATAGTCGAACCGCGCGCGGCGGTTTTCGGCGATCAGCTTCGAGTTGGGATCGGATTTTTCTGCCATGGTCTTGTGCAGATAGGGGATGGCCCCCCGGGAGTCCAGATAGCCCGCGGCGTGACGGCGCCGGGGCGCTGCCCCCTCGGCCGTCTGCCCCGACACTTGCATATTTGAACCAAACTGAAACGGAGGGCAGTGGCCGGAAGACGGCCCCGCAAAAAGGCGTTGAGTGCGGCGTGCAACGCGGCTAGCCCTTTTGCAGGGGCAAACGGCGTTCGGGGGGAAAAGGGTATGCAATACCTTGCCGATACAGACCGGCTGGTGGCCGATGGGGTGCTTTCGGCCGAACAGGCACGGATCATCCGGCTGCGGTCGCGCGATGCGATGGTCGCGCTGGTGGTAAACTCGGTGCTCTGTGCCGGGATTGTTGCGGCGGCGTCCGGGTTCATCTTCTGGCTGGCCGATCCGATGACAGTGGCGGTGACGGGGCTCTTGTTCCTTGCGGCAGGCATCGCGATACTGGCGCGGGCCGGGCGGCTTTACGCCATGCTGGGCCATGCGGCAGCGTTGATCGGGGCGGGTATGCTGATGGGCGGCGCCACGATCGAGATTATCGACAAGCTGGGCGAGGATGCGGCAGGAGGCGTGTTGCTGACCATGGGTGGCGTCATCGCGGTGGCGGCGGCACTGCTGCGGCGGCGGCTGCCTGCCACGCTGGGGTTTCTGCTTGGGTCTGTTCTCGTCATGGGGGCTGCGATGCACCTTGCGGGGCTTTATCTGAGCCTTGAGGCGAGTGGCACGCGGGGTCTGCCGGTGGCGCTCGTCCATCTTTACGCGGCGGTGGTTGTCGGCGTGATCGGCGTGCTGGTGGACGTGCGCTTGCTGACAGCGCTTGCCGTTCTGCCCTTTGCCCAGATGCTGGATACGGCGACGGCCTATTTCGGTGCAATTTATGCCTTCATCTCGCCCGAGCCGACGCTGAGCATCCTGCAGATGGCGGTGCTGGCGCTTGCCTGCCTGTGGGTGCGCAGCAGCAGCGCCGACCGCATGGGGCGGCATGCGGGCATCCTCGGGATCATGGCGGTGGTGGTGGGGAACCTGTGTTTTCTGGTGGGCAGTCTCTGGGGCGATGTGGTGGGCAGCCATATCTGGTTTTCGGCCGCCGATACCGGTGACTGGGAGGCCTGGGACAAGGCGCAGAAAGAGTTTGCCGAGACGACGCTGGTCATAAGTGCCGGTGTCTATTCCATCATCTGGGCTGTCGCGCTGGCCGGACTTGCATTCTGGGCCGCGGCCTGGAACCGGCGCGGGATATTCAACGCCGCGCTGACTTTCGCGGCGATCCATGGCTACACGCAAGCCTTTGAAAGCTTTGGCGACCAGCCCCTGGCTTATGTGGTGGGCGGGCTTGCTGCCATTCCGCTGGCCTGGGGCGCCTGGCGGATCAACCAGCGGTTCCCTGCAGCACCCGCCTGACCGATCGACGCGACTGATCCGCGCCGGTCGCGTCATGCGACAAGGCTTGCGCGGTAAGCCAGCAGCGCCTTGGCTTCCGGCACGTCCAGCCGGGGGAAGAAGCTTGCATCCTCCTGCGCGCCTGCGCAGTGCAGCAAAAGTCCGGACTGCGCCCAGACCACCTCTTCCTCGGCAAAGATCGGCATGATCACCTCGACCGGCCGGCGGAAGACCCGCATCTCGGCGCCGCGAAAGCCGGTGAGCGCGCGGGCAGGGATCAGCGCAAAGGGCGCTTCCATCGCATCGAACGTATCCACCAGCACCCGCTGCCCGGGCAACAGCGTCAGCGCGCTGCAATTGTCGAGCACGCCGCCGGGCAGGTGGATGAGGCTCGCGACACCCGCAATGGTCTGGCGGTCGAGGGCCACGATGCGGCACGCGCCACCATCCAGGCTTTGAACCTTGTCGCCGATATGCAGGCTTTGCACCGCACGCCAGCCCGCCGGAGTGTCGAGCATCGTGCCCGCGGTGAGCCCGCGCAAGCTGGACTCCAGCGCCACAGGGGCAGTGGGGGCGGCAAAGATCGGGGTGGCGTCGGTGCGGCTGAAATCGCGCAGGAACATCTGGTTTCTCCGTCTCTCGGGGTTGTTAAGGTCTACGGCCAACATGCGGCCCTTCGCCTTATCAGCACCCGGATTTCGCCGTTTTTGCGCCGTGAGTGGGGCCGGATTGCGGCAGAGTGAGGGCGGTCGAAACAATACGCGCCGAGCCCTGTCGGAATGTTGCGAGAGGGCAAGGTCATTTACCATGCGTTATCCATTAAACCGTTAAAATTCAACGATATAACGCGCCTGATCGGCGCCGCCTTTCCCCCGATTCGCCGCAATTGCGGGCCGCTTGCCGAGGCCTGGTGCCGCGGAATGTTGGATCGCAGGGCCAGTCCGCCCTTCGCGCTGGTCCGCCGCATTTCCCGGTACGGCGGCACGCGCGGTGCATGGCGTAAAGCCCTGATCCCACGATCAGCGCAGAGCCAAGCAGGGTTGCCGCATCCGGACACTCGCCAAACACCGTAACGCCAAGGATCATCGCAAAGACGAGCCGGGCGTAGCGAAACGGCGTGACGACGCTGACTTCGCCATTGCGCATGGCGCCGGTCAGGGCGGCATAGGCGGCGACGGCAAAACCCGCGCAAGCGGCAACCTCTGCAGCCGCCCGGGCACCGGGCAGGACAGCCCCGCCGGTCGCACCCAGGATGATCGCGCCCGAGAGGCTGAGCATCGCAAAGCCGGCTATTCCCAGTTGGCGATTGGACAGCGAGGGCGATGCCGCGCGGGTGGCAAGGTCGCGCCCGGCAAAGCCGATCATGCCAGCCACCGCCAACATCGACAGCGCATCGAAGGCGGCAAGTCCGGGGCGCAGGATGACCAGCACGCCTGCAAAACCCGTCAGCACGGCAAGCCACCGCCGCGAACCTACCTTTTCCCCCATTACCAGCGCCGCGGCGGCAACCACAAGAAGGGGCGTCGCCTGCAAGATGGCCGACGCCGAGGAAAGCGGCGTCAGCGCGACCGCCAGGGCGTAAAATAACCGCCCGACGACCTCGAACCCGGACCGCACCAGCATCCCGCGGGCAAGGAATGCAGCCGGAAAAACTGCCTCGCCCCGCACCCGCGCGAGCATGGCAAAGACTGCCAGGCCCAAGATCCCGACGGTGAGCATGATCTGCCCGAGACTGAGACTGGCGGCGGCGGCCTTCAGGAACACGTCTTCCACCGCAAAGCCCGCCATCGCCGCCACCATGAGGGCGCTGCCCCGCAGGTTGCCTGCGCGGGTCGGATCGTTGGTCAGATCACGCCTGCGTGATGCATTGCAGCCTTGATACGGTCCTTGGTTCCTTCGGCCAGGGTGACCAGCGGCAGGCGTACATCCTCGGAGCACAGACCAAGAAGCGACAGGCCGTATTTCGCACCTGCAAGCCCAGGCTCGAGGAAGATCGCCTCATGCAACGGCATCAGGCGGTCCTGATATGACAGCGCCTTGGCGTAATCCCCGGCCAGCGTTGCGGCCTGGAACTCGGCGCAAAGGCGCGGCGCCACGTTGGCCGTGACGGAAATGCAGCCGACCCCGCCATGGGCGTTGAAGCCGAGGGCCGTCGCATCCTCACCCGACAGCTGGATGAAATCCGCCCCGCAGGAGGCGCGCTGCATCGATACACGCTCGATCTTGCCGGTGGCGTCCTTGACCCCGATGATGCGGGGCAGGCGTGCAAGGGTGCCCATCGTTTCCGGCATCATGTCGACAACCGACCGGCCGGGGATGTTGTAGATGATGATCGGCAACGAGCAGCAGTCGTGCAACGCGGCGTAATGCGCGATCATCCCGGCCTGCGTCGGCTTGTTGTAATAGGGCGTCACGACAAGGGCTGCATCCGCGCCCACTTTTTGCGCATGTCGGATCAGCGAGATGCCCTCGACCGTGTTGTTCGACCCGGCACCCGCGATCACCGGCACCCGGCCTGCGGCTTCGGCCACCACCACCTCGATCACGGTCTGGTGCTCTTCATGGCTGAGCGTCGGGCTTTCGCCGGTGGTGCCCACGGGCACAAGACCGCTCGCGCCTTCGGCGATGTGCCAGTTGACCAGTTTCTTCAAGGTGTCGAGATCGAGTTGGCCGTTCCTGAACGGCGTCACCAGGGCAGGGATGGACCCTTTGATCATGACACTTCTCCTGAGGTCGGTCGGGGGCAGGATGCTGCCGATGGCAAGCGCGCCCTTCCTAGCCGGATGGGGCGCGATTGCCAAGTTCCGATGGCGGGGGCTAGCCCTTGCCCCCGTCGTTGCGTGCCTTCACTGTCAGGCTCTTGCGCACCTGGCGGCCAAAGCGTCGGTGCCGTTCGCGCGCCTCGGCGGCGGTTTCGCTGGTGAAACGGTCTTCGCGCTTCAGCTTGTCCCATCGGGCAAGGCGCTCCTCGTCCAGACGTCCCTCGGCAGCTGCCAGCCGAATGGCGCATCCCGGCTCGGTCTGATGGGTGCAGTCGCGAAAGCGGCATTGTCCGATCAGATCGGTGACCTCGGCAAACACGGCGTCAATTCCGTCCGAGACACCGGCAAGGCCAAGGCTGCGCATCCCGGGCGTGTCGATCAGCCAGCCGCCGCTCGCCAGCGCATGCATTGACCGTTGCGTGGTAGTGTGGCGTCCCCGGGCATCGCTCTCGCGGATCGGTCCGGTGGCCCCGGCCATGCCCGTCAGTGTATTTGTGAGCGTGGTCTTGCCCACACCCGAAGAGCCGACCAGTGCCACCGTTTGCCCCGCCCGGCACCATGGGGCAAGGATCGCGGCCGCGTCCGGGTCCCGCGCATCCAGCGCGACAACCGCGAGATCGCGCTGCAACTTTCGGGCCTTGACGCAATAGGTCTCGGCCTCGCCGCTGGTATCGGCCTTGGTTAACAGGATCACCGGCTCGGTCCCCGCCTCGGCCGCCAAAGCCAGGTAACGTTCCAGCCGGGCCGGATTGAAATCGGCATTGCAAGAGGTGACGATGAACAAAATGTCCACATTCGCTGCGATCAGCTGCTGCTCTTGGCCAGAGCCGGCCGCGCTGCGTCTCAGCAGGGTCTTGCGTTCCAGCCTGCGCACGATGCGTGCGCCATCCGAAAGGATCCAGTCGCCAATGGCGAAATCAGCAGCGTTCATGCCGCCGCCAAAGGGCAGGGCGAAGGGACCGCTGTCCGACAGCCCGTCGAGCCGCCCCCGGTGCACGCCGGCCACATGGACAGGCATCAGAGCCTGCTCGGCCTCATCAAGTTGGGACGCAAAGAAACTAGTCCAGCCAAGGCTGGAGAGGGTGGGGTGTTTATCCAATGGAGACGTTCCTCAATGCAGAAATCAGGTCCCGTCTTGCCCTTCTGGCGCAGACGGGCGGCTTTTTCGGGCTGGAACGCATTGAGTGATGAGGCCGATGCCTCAGCGCGCCGTGGCCCGAAGTGTTGCTGAGACAGTCATAGGCGAACTCCGGATTGAGGGCACGAGGTGAGAGGCTGGACAACGACCCAAGCGGGGCTCGTTACGGCTGCTTCCTTCCGGACCTGACCGGGTTGGCGAAGCGCTCACCCGCGCCAACCTCTCATGTGGTGATATAGGCCAAGGGGCGCGCCCGCGCAAGACCGCCCCGGTCGCGCATCCCTCTCCGGCCGCAGGCGGTGCGAACCGGCCGGGTTCCGTCACCGCAGGCTGCGGCCCTTGATGATCGCGTCATGGCCGAATCGGGCGCGGATGGCATCGGCCGCCCGTTCGGCAGCAGCACGGCGGGCGGCTTCGGGGTCGAGCAGGTCATGCTCCCGGTCCGCCTCGGCCTCGGGGGAGAGGTCGCTGATCCCGACGCCGATCAGCCGGAAGGGGCCCTTGCCCGCCGCCGGATCGTAAAGCTCCCGCGCGGCGCGATAGATGCGGTCGGCGAGTTGCGTAGGGCCGGAAAGGCTGTGACGGCGGGTGAGGATGCGAAAATCCGACTGCTTCAGCTTCAGCGTCACGGTGCGACCCGCGAGCGCCTTGGCCTTGGCGCGGTCTGCCACCTGTTCGGCCAACCGCCAGATATGACCATCCAAAAGCTCGGGGTCGGCGGTGTCCTTCTCGAACGTCGTCTCTTTCGCGATCGACTTCAACCGTTCATCCGACCGCACGGCCCGGCTGTCCTGACCGCGTGCAAGGTGCCAAAGCCGCTCGCCCATGCTGCCGAAACGGGCGATGAGGTCTGCATGCTCCCACCGCAAGAGATCGGCGATGGTACGGATGCCCGCCGCCTCCAGTGCGGCTTGCGTGGCGGTCCCAACCCCCCAGATGATGCGGACCGGGCGGGGGCGCAGGAAGCTTTCCGTTTCTGCGCGCCCGATCACCGAAAAGCCCCGGGGCTTGTCGAGGTCAGAGGCGATCTTGGCCAGAAACTTGTTGTGCGACAGGCCGAGCGACCCGGTCAGCCCCAGCTCCCGCTCCATCCGCCGCACAAGATCGGCCAGCAGCACCGCGGGCGGAGCCCCGTGCAGCCGTGCCGTGCCGGTCAGGTCGATGAACGCCTCATCCAGCGAAAGCGGCTCGATGGCGGGGGTAAGCCGCTCCATCATCGCGCGGATGGCGCGGCTTGCCTCGACGTAGGCGGGAAAGCGGGGCTTGACCACCGTCGCCTCGGGGCAAAGTTTCAGCGCCTGAAACATCGGCATGGCCGAGCGGACCCCCTTTATCCGCGCGAGGTAGCAGCAGGTGGAGACGACGCCCCGAGTCCCGCCCCCCACAATCAGCGGCACATCGCGCAGGGCCGGATTGTCGCGCTTTTCCACGCTCGCGTAAAAGGCGTCGCAGTCCATATGGGCAATCGACAGCGCTTCCAGCTCGGCATGTGCAAGCACGCGCGGAGAGCGGCAGGCGGGGCAGCGCGCGCCCGCATCAAACCGGGTCAGGCAGTCGCGGCAAAGGGCGGGCATCGGGCCTCGCGCGGGGTCAGGTGAGCACGATCGGTCTGTATTTTCGGGCGGCGTTTTCAGCCGGAGTCCTCAGTCGGGTTGCAGCATATAGCCTTCTCCACGCACAGTCTGCAGATAACGCGGCTGCTTTGGGTCATGTTCGATCTTGCGGCGCAGGCGGGTGATCTGCACATCCACCGCGCGTTCCTGTGCGGCGTCGTCGCGGCCAAGCTGGGCCACCAGCTTTTCGCGGCTTACCGGCATCCCGGGCTGGGCCGAAAAGATCCGCATCAACTGGGCTTCGGTCGCGGTCAGCCGCACGGAATCGGTCCCGCGCCACAGCTCGCCCCGGTCCATGTCATAGCGGACAGGGCCAAGGTGCAACACCTGCGGCAAGGGTTCGGCAATCCTCGCCTGCGGCACCCGGCGCAGAATGGCGTTGATGCGCAGCAGCAACTCCTTCGGCTCGAAGGGTTTCACCAGATAGTCATCCGCCCCCGCCTCCAACCCCTCGATCCGGTTCGCGGCCTCGCCTTTTGCGGTCAAAAGCAGGATGGGTGTCGCAAGGCGGCGGCGCAGGTCATGCGTCAACGCGATTCCATCCTCCCCCGGCATCATCACGTCCAGAACGATCAGATCGAACTCCAGCCCGGCGAGGAGTCTGCGCGCCTGCTGCGAGTCCCGCGCCACCGTCACGAGAAAACCGCTGCGGATCAGGAATTTCTGCAGCAGACCCCGGATACGTTCGTCGTCATCGACAACCAGCAGATGCGCCAGGGGTTCGCTCATGTGGCGCCATCCTTCAGCCGCTGGTACTGCTTGCGCATGTCGGGATCCATCATCGCCTCAAGCACGGTGCGAAAACCTTGTACAGCCTCTGGTCCGGCCGCTCGATAAGCGGCACGCATGCGGCCGCGCTGCGCCTCGGACAGCAAACGCTCCAGCGCCATGCCCTTTCCGGTCAGATGCAAATTCCGCTCGCGCTTGTCCGCGCGCCCGACGCGGGCCTCCACCAGACCTTCGTCAACCAGTGTGCGCAGCACCCGGTTCAGCGATTGCTTGGTCACGCCGAGGGTCGCCAGCAGGTTCGAAACCGTGGTCCCCGGACCGCGGTGGATGAAGTGGATCGCCCGATGATGCGCGCGCCCGTAGCCCATGCCTTCCAGAATGCGGTCGGGGTCGGCGGTAAAGCCGCGATAGGCAAAGAACATCGCCTCTATGCCCTTGCGGAGCTGTTCATCCGTCAGGAACAGCAATCCTTCGCTGCCAGTCGATGTCTCTGCCATGCCCGCCCCCCATCTTGCCACGAAGGTACGTCAGCAACGGTGCCGCTCCAAGCCGGAAATCAACCGTTGTGTGGCAAGGGACCTTGAACCTTCGGCCCAAACGAAACGTGTGCGCGCCGAAGGGGTTCGTACGGAAGGGAAAGCCGTCAGCCCTGCTCATCCTGGCAAGACAAGACCGCTTCCAGACCGGCCATGGTTCCGGTCTGATCGATCGTCACAACCTCTGCCCCGTCGTGATACATGGCCATCGTCTGATACTGCGCAATACCCATGAAGAAATCGCCGTTGTCAAAGGCAACATCCGCGCCCGGAACGTCGTTCAGGTAGATCCCTTTCGCCTCTCCCTCATAGTTTTCTCCGTCCAGCGAAAAGCTGATCGGGTAGATTTCCCCGTCCTCGATGTCGCCCCACGCCGTGTTGAACACCGTGACATGGCCGCCGTTCGCGTTCCGGTCGAGCCCGATGCGCACAAGGCTGCCATCGACAAATTCGCCCTGAATGAGGCAGCCATTGCCAAGGGTCGGGTCAATCATGACCGACCAATAGTCGGATGCGCCCCATGGTTGCAGCTCTTGCGCCGATGCAGCAGCAGCGCAAAGCGCTGCGGCGCAGGCGGCGAACAGTTTGGCGGACACGTGTCTCTCCTCGTTTGTCAGCGTTGCAGCCTGCCCTCGCGACCTTGCGGGGCAGTTAACAATTACCGGGACGGGCCATGGCTTCGGTTTCCCACGGGAAATTACGTCAGCCTTGTTGACACTCCACAATGCAAGCGCTATCCAAACCAGGATTAGGCGCAATATTGTGTCCAAAGCGGACCTTTTTCGCGCAACAAGTGGAAAGGCGGAGGGAATGATGGCGGGCTATGACGATCGTGACGGCAAGATCTGGATGGATGGCAAGCTGGTGGAGTGGCGCGAGGCCAACGTCCATGTTCTGACCCATGCGCTGCACTATGCCTCTTCGGTTTTTGAAGGCGAGCGCTGCTACAACGGCAAAATTTTCAAGGGCACCGAACATTCCGAACGCCTGCGCAAATCGGGCGAGCTACTGGATATGCCGCTGCCGTTTTCGGTGGCCGAGATCGACGCCGCCAAGGATGCCGTGCTGAAGGCAAACGGGCTGACCGACGCCTACGTGCGCGCGATCGCGTGGCGCGGCGCTGGCGAAGACATGGGCGTGGCCTCGATGCGCAACCCGATCCGGCTGGCCGTCGCCGCCTGGACCTGGGGCAGCTACTATGGTGATGCCAAGATGAAGGGTGCGAAACTCGACATTGCAAAGTGGAAGCGCCCCTCGCCCGAAACCATTCCGCATGCCGCCAAGGCGGCCGGGCTTTACATGATCTGCACCATGTCCAAGCACGCTGCAGAGGCGAAGGGCTGTTCGGATGCGATGATGTTCGACTATCGCGGCTATGTGGCCGAGGCGACAGGCGCCAATATCTTTTTCGTCAAGGATGGCGAGGTGCATACTCCGCTGGCCGATGCGTTCCTGAACGGCATCACCCGCCAGACGGTGATCGGCATGCTGCGCAACATGCAGATCAAGGTGCATGAGCGGCATATCCTTCCGTCCGAGCTGGAGGGGTTTCAGCAGTGCTGGCTGACCGGCACCGCCGCCGAAGTAACCCCAGTGGGCCAGATCGGCGACTACAATTTTGAGGTAGGCGACATCACCCGCCGCGTGGCGACCGAGTATGAAAAGCTGGTGCGGGCCTGATCGGCAGGCGCGCGCGCTGGCCTGCCTCCCGGGGTTCCACCCCGGACCCCGGGATACTTGGACAAAGATGAAGGGGCAGGCAGGTTTGGGGTCAGGCCTCGTCCGTTGCGGGTTCGTAGCGGTGAAAGACGCAAGCCAGTTTGTTGCCGTCGAGGTCGCGCACATAGGCTGCGTAGAAACCGGGTTCGTAGTTCAGGCGCAGGCCTGGCGCGCCCTCGTCACGGCCATCTGACTGCAGGGCTGCTCGCTGAAAGGCCCGGACCTCTGCCGCCGACGCGGCACGGAACGCCACCATCGCGCCATTTCCGGGGGTTGCTGGAGCGCCGTCAAAGGGCGGGCAGGTCCAGAAGCTGACGCCTTCGTCATAGGGCGGCCCCCCGCCAGCCCAGCCTGTGTCGGGATCGGTCCGGCGCAGGTAGCCCAGCGGGGCCAGCACGGCGTCGTAGAAGTGTGCGGCGCGAACAACATCCGACACGCCGAGGGTTTTATAAAGAATCATCGACATCCGCAGGCCCCCTCTCTGGTGGCGCCGTGGCGGGACACTTTGCCATTGTCGGCGAAGTTTGAGAAACGCCCGGGCCATGCATGTTCCCCGAGCGCGGATTCCAGGACCAGTCAGTGCAGCAAAGACCCCAGGCTCAGTGGTTCCGGCAATGCCGTTCGCGAACGCGGGCCTTTTCGCGGCAGAATTCGCTTACCTGCGGGCGACGCTGTCTTCGTCTTCGTCGTCATCGTCCTGAGGAGAGGAGAAGAAGCTTTCGGCGTCGGAGAAATCCGTGACGTCCTCGTCCTCTTCCTTCTCGTCCTCCCCGAAGACTTCGAGCCCGGTCAGCGCCTTGGGCATCTTCGGCTCGGGCGCCATGGCGAGGCTTTGCTCGGTCGAGACGAGCTTGCGGCGCTCATCATCCGACATCACGCTGCCTTCAGCCGCTTTCTTGCGTGCGGCGGCCTGCACAGCGGAGTCAAGCTCGCTCTGCCGGCACAGGCCGAGCGCCACCGGGTCGATCGGCTGGATTGCGTTGATGTTCCAATGGCTGCGCTCGCGGATTGTCAGGATTGTGGGCTTGGTCGTGCCCACAAGTTTGCCGATGACGCCATCCGACAACTCGGGGTGGAACTTCACCAGCCACAGAATGGCGGCAGGTCGGTCCTGGCGCTTCGACAGCGGCGTGTAGCGCGGGCCGCGGCGCTTTTCCTCGCCCACGGCAGCAGCGTTGAACTTCAGCTTCAGCCTGTACTGCGGATCGGACTGTCCCCGCTCGATCTCGATCGGGTCGAGCTGGTTGTTGGCAACAGGGTCAAAACCCTTCACGCCCGTCGCCACGTCGCCATCAGCGATGCCCTGAACCTCCAACTCGTGCATCCCGCAGAACTCGGCCACCTGACGGAAGGTCAGCGTGCTGTTGTCAACCAGCCAGACCGCGGTGGCCTTGGCCATGAGAGGCTTGTTCATCGGATCTTTCCTTTACAAATCTTCCCCGAGCCGGGAAAACGGCTGCGACCGGGGCCGCGACTTCCACGTTTTCAGGGAATTCCCGGGTTCTATAGTGCCGAATTTGCCGAAGGGGAAGGGAAAATGCAGACAATACCCCGAGTCCTCGCGCTGTTGTGCCTGATCCTTCAGCCCCTTGGTGCCAGAGCCGAGGGCGAGCGGGCCGGTGAATTCGACTATTACGTAATCTCGCTGTCATGGTCCGCCGCCTGGTGCGCATTGGAGGGGGACGCCAGACGTGACCCGCAATGCGACACGGGGCGCGGGCTGACCTTCGTACTCCACGGGCTCTGGCCACAATACGAGGAGGGCTGGCCCACCTACTGCCGCACGGGCGAGCGCGACCCGACGCGCGCCGAAACGGCCGCCATGGCCGACATCATGGGGGGCGCGGGCCTCGCATTTTATCAATGGAAGAAGCATGGACGTTGTTCGGGGCTATCCGCGCCCGCATATTTTCGCACAGCACGGTCGGCTTATGGACGCATCACGGTACCCGAGGTTTTTGCCGACATACGAAAACCGCTTGAAATTCCAGCAAAGGTTATCGAGGACGCCTTTCTGGAAGCCAACCCCGGCCTTTCGGGCGACGAGATCACGATTACCTGCAAGGACGGCAGGATCGAGGAAGTACGCTTGTGTCTGACGTCTGATCTGGAACTGCGCCGGTGTGGCGCAGATGTGGTGAAAGACTGCACCCTTTCGGATGCAGTGCTGGAGCCGATTCGGTAAAGGCAAAGGCGGCGGGGCCGGTGCGGATCTTAAAATGTCGTCGAGGGGAAGATCTTCTTAAATAGAGGACCGTTCTGCATTGGGGTCCGGTCGGGTCTGGGGAACCTCTCCGGTAAAAGGGGATGGTTCAAATCCAACCCCGCCTGAAAAAGAGGTTAGCACAACAGGCCTTGGCCAAATCGTGAAAGAATCGTTAATTTGGCTGTTCACAGGTTTTCGGGATCATATTTTCTGTGCAAAACTGGCATCCGACGGTAGTTGCATGGGGAGGCCCGAATGCGACTCTTCGAAGGGTTGTATGGCGCCTCAATCCTCAACCTTAAGCACGATTTTGCCGACATGGCCAGGCGCCTCGATTCGCCAGTGGGCGGCGGGTGCTTCGTGCAGCGCAAATTCGCTGTCGATCACCACGCGGAAGGCACCGCGCTGGATCATCGGCCAGAGGTGGGTTTCCACCTCGGCGGCGATTCGTGCCTTGGCGAGGTCGGATTGCGGGCGCAGGGTCGAACCGGTGATGGTCAGGCGGCGCATCATCACTTCGGCAAAGTTCAGTTCGACCTTGGCGCCTTCGAGGAAAGCGATCTGGACCAGCCGGCCGTCATCGGCCAGCGCACGGATGTTGCGCGGAAGGTATGCGCCGCCGACCATGTCGAGGATAAGGTCCGCGCCGCCTGCCTCTTTCATCACGTCGGTGAAATCCGCAGTGCGGTAGTTTATCGCCCGCTCGGCACCGAGGCTTTCGCAGATGGAGCATTTCGCATCCGATCCGGCGGTGGCAAAGACCCGCGCGCCCAAGGCTGCCGAGATCTGAACTGCTGTGGTGCCGATACCAGATGTGCCGCCGTGGACCAAAAACCGCTCCCCGGCCTTCAGCCGGCCGCGCATCACGACGTTTGACCAGACGGTAAAGCATGTTTCCGGCAGGCAGGCCGCGTCGCGCATCGACATGCCTTGCGGAATTGGCAGGGCGTGGGTCTCATGCGTGAGGGCGTATTCGGCATATCCGCCGCCGGGCAGAAGCGCGCAGACCTTGTCGCCGATCGACCAGCGAGTGACGCCCGGCCCCACCTCGACCACGGTGCCCGAGCATTCGAGCCCCGGCAGCGGCGACGCCGAGGGCGGCGGCGCATAAGCGCCCGCACGCTGCAGCGCATCGGGGCGGTTCACCCCGGCATAGGCCACGCGGATGATGATCTGCCCCAGGCCCGGCACCGGCACCGGGACCGAGCAGGGTTTCAGCACATCCGGCGCGCCGGGGGCTGAAATCTCCATCGCGAGCATGCTGTCAGATTGGGGTATCATGGCTTCTTTCCGCGAAATTGGTTCATCATCCGGCCCGGCAGATCAGTGGGAATATTAGGCATGCGGAATTTTTCCATGAGCTTCATTGGCCCTTCAAGGACAGCTTTGGCCAAAGCGTTGTCCTTTACCGCGGATTTTAGCTTTTCAAACTGCATTACCCCGTCGATGCGACGGCCGAGGAAATCCCAGGTCGCCTTATGGCCAGGGCTGTCGTCACCCAGCCAGAACAGCACCGTCGCACCATAGACGCCCGAAAGGGTGGCGCGCTTGGTGTACCAGTTGATATCCGTCGATGTATCGCCAAGCGCGGTCCAGATCGCATCAGCCGTACCCCACACGGCCCTGGCCCCTTCGGCGGCGTTCTGTGGAAGGGCAAAGAGCGTGGCGCCGCGGCGGACGGCTTCTTTGTCCGGGATCGCGTCCAGCCGGAAGCGGATGGCAGTGGCAATACGGTCGCGGTAGCGTATCTGGGTCAGATCGGTGGCGGCCAGCCGGTCCACCATCGCAGTGTCGCCCTGCCGGTGATACGCGAGCGCGAGATCGAGCCCGCCCCTTGGGAAAAGCGCGCGCGCCAGACCCACAGCCACCCCTGCCTCTGCCACCGCGGCGCGGAAGGTCGCGTCAGTCCAGCCATCAAAGGGCACGTGCGTCAGCGCAGCGGACAGGAGTCGCGCGCGCGCCTCGTCGGCGCTGTATGTCTGATCCGAATCGTCCTGCATCTTGCCCTCACTTCCATTACCGACACCTGAACCCGAATATGGACAAGCGCCCCTGCTGTTGTTATAGACCGCATCGCCTGCACAGACAGTGCAACTTTAACCTAGGAAGGTGGTGACAACCACATGCAGGTCAGCGTCCGCGACAATAACGTCGAGCAAGCCCTTCGGGCCCTCAAGAAAAAACTCCAGCGCGAAGGCGTGTTCCGCGAAATGAAGCTCAAGCAGCATTTCGAGAAACCCTCCGTTAAGAAAGCTCGCGAATCCGCCGAAGCCGTGCGCCGTGCGCGCAAGCTCGCGCGAAAGAAGCTTCAGCGCGAAGGCGGTCTCTGAGGAGACGTTCAGCGAACACTGAGCCCGCAAGGGCCGAATCGATCAACCCCCGTCCCGTCAAGGCCGGGGGTTTTTCATTCCGGGAACCATTGGTTCCTTGAATCGTTAGGCGCAAGGCTGCTCTATTGTTCCCACACGCGCCCCGGCGCCCCTTCAGGTCCTGTTGATGTTCATTCGCTTCGGCTTCGATATTGCCCTGTCCTGTACTCAGGAGACCCCGATGATCGCGATGATGTCGGTGCGCGACGAATTGCGCGACGGCCTTCGTATCCAGTCCCCGATGACGACGACACCTTTGGTGCCGACAACTGCCTATCGCGATGGGTTCGGAAACACCTGCCGCCGTTTCGTGGCACCGGCAGGCACGTTCAGGCTGTTCAGCGATTGCACGATCGAGACCAGCGATTGGACCGACGCGACCGAAGTCGATGCGAAAGAGACGCCGATTTCCGCCCTGCCTGATGAGGTGCTGATCTACCTGCTTGGCAGTCGCTATTGCGAGACAGACCGGTTGAGCCAGACCGCATGGGATCTGTTCGGCCACATCCCGCAGGGTTGGGCGCGGGTGCAGGCGATCTGCGACTATGTTCATGCCCATATCCGGTTCGACTATCGGAATGCCCGCGTCACACGAACTGCCTTTGAGGGTTGGCAGGAAAAGACCGGCGTGTGTCGGGACTTTGCGCACCTGGCGATTGCCTTCTGTCGATGCATGAACATTCCCACCCGCTATGTGAACGGCTACCTCGGCGATATTGGCGTGCCTATCGCCGGGCCGATGGATTTTGCAGCCTGGATGGAGGTGTATCTGGGCGGACGCTGGTACACCTTTGATCCGCGCAACAACGTGCCTCGTGCCGGGCGGATTGTCGTGGCCTATGGGCGCGATGCGGCGGATGTGCCGCTGATCCATTCCTTCGGCCCGCATGTGCTGCAGAAATTTCATATCTGGACAGACCGGATCGATGCTCCGCGGATGTGACCGGGCCTGGCAGCGGACCGGGCAATCCAGAAAGGATCGCCCGGCCCATGGTCATGTCCATTGCGTCAAATCAGCTGTGATCAGATCAGCTGGCGACCTCCATCCCATCGACGCGCGTGATCGCAACCACCGCCGGGCGGGGCAGGTTGGTGCCCGTGAAATCGGGCCAGCGGGTGGTGGCCTCTTCCAGCGTGGCGCTGTCTTCGGCAGGGTGCTGCACCGCGACGAACAGGGTGGAGCCATCGGGGGTAAAGCACGGCCCGGTAGCTTCGGCGCCCATCGGGCAGGTGAACAGCAGTTTCGGCAATCCGCGCGCCGGGCCTTCGGTATCTACACCGTAGATGCCATCGGGAATGTCGAAGGCGTTCGCGCCATCCGTCGCCACGAACATCCGGCCCTTGGGATCGAAGGTCAGATTGTCCGGGGTGACGAACCAGCCGTTTTCGGTGGTGGCGGGGTGGAAGGTCGCGCCCGTGGCCGGATCCTTCGGGTTGCCCGCCAGCACGAACAGATCCCAAGTATAGCTGTCGGCAGTGTGGTCGGCATCAGCACCGGCGCCTCCAGGCGGGATCATCTCGACGATGTGGCCCCAGAAGTTCTCAGGGCGGGTGTTGGCCGCATTCAGCTTGTCGGCGGTCATCTTCTTGTTCTTGGTCATGATCGCATAGACGCGGCCGGTGACGGGGTTCGTCTCCATGTCCTCGGGGCGGTCCATCGGGGTGGCGCCCAGGGCATCCGCCGCAAGGCGCGTCTTCAAGAGCACGTCGGCCTGTGTGGCAAAGCCGTTCTCGGCGGTCAGCGGGCCGGTGCCGTGCACGATCGGCAGCCAGTTCATCGTGCCATCGGCGTTGTAGACGGCAACCGACAGAGTACCCGCGTCCAGCAGATCCTTGCCCGAAGCAGGGTTCGCCGGATCATATTTGCCTTCCGAGACAAAGCGGTAGACGTACTCGAAGTAGTCATCATCGCCCATGTAGACTACGACACGGCCATCCTTGTTCAGGACGGTCGTCGCAGCCTCGTGCGCCATCCGGCCCAGAGCAGTGCGCTTTACCGGGGTCGAGCCAGGCTCGTAGGGGTCGATCTCAATCACCCAGTCGAAGCGGTTCGGCTCGTTCGGTTCCTTGCTCATGTCAAAGCGAGGATCGTATTTGGCGCGGGCGTAGTAGTCCGACCCGTCATAGCCGTACCGCTCCAAGACATCGGCGAAGGGGGTGCTGGCGATATCGCCGCCGAAGGTGTCGGAAGCGCCTTCTTCACAGGTCAGCACGGTGCCCCATGGGGTGACGCCGCCCCCGCAATTGTAGTTGGTGCCCCGAACCATGCGACCCTCAGGGTCGTAGCTGGTCTTCATCCAGTCGTGCCCGGCCACCGGGCCGGAAATCGCGAACTCGGTTTCCAGCGTGAAGCGGCGGTTCATCGGGCTGTCCTGCACGACGCCCCAGACCCCATCCACCCGCTTGATCTCGACCACCGAATGACCGATGGACATATTGCACAGCGCTACCTGTTCGGCGGTCAGCTTGGCGCTATCATCCTCGGTCACGCCGGGGAACATCACGTTGAACGACGGGTATTCGTTGTTCACGCACAAGAGCCCATGGTCTGAGGTCTGCGAGCCGCGCGGCAGCGGCATGTAGGCCACATAGTCGCAGTTATAGCCAAAACGGTCTGCCTGCTGGGCGGCGGTCATCGTGCCCACGTCAATCGGTGCATCGCCCGCCTTCATCGGGTCGCCCCAGCCCACGACGACACTCGCGTTATAGCCTTCGGCAACGCGGTGCTTGTCGTCGAACACACGCGTCAGTTCCGAGAATTTCAGGCTGGACGACGCGTCCTGCGCATGCGCAGCACCCGAAAACAGCGAGCCGACGAATCCCTGTGCTGCAACCGCGCCAAGGGCGGCGCCGGAGCCGAGCAGAAATCCGCGACGCGACACGCGTTCGGCGATGATGTGGCGGATATCAGGACGCGAGTTGTTTTTAGTGCGCATGGCAACCTCCTTTGAGAAAACTCGGCGGATGCTAGGTGGCTTATGTTACATCTGCATGTCGGACGGAAGCAGATGACAGACCCTGCGGCACGCCCTTGCGTCGAGGGTGGGCGGATTGCATAGAGACTTTGTGCAGAAACTGTGACGACGGGCAGGAATCGGGAACTCTGGAATGACCGCCACAAGCGAACCCACCGATCTGCAGGGTCTGGAGAAGGTGATCCGGGACCGGCTCGCCATGGCCACAACCCGGCTGATCGTGGCCATCGCAGGAGCACCGGGGTCCGGCAAGTCGACGGTGGCCGATGCGCTGGCTGAACGACTGAACGCATCCGCAGAAGGCACTGCCGCCGTGTTGCCGATGGACGGATTTCACTACGACGACCTGTACCTCGTGCCTGCTGGGCTTCGGCCGCGCAAGGGTGCGCCGGACACCTTCGACGTGGGCGGCCTGCGCCACCTTCTGCAGCGATTGCGCAAGCGCGACGAGCCTTTCGTCGCGGTGCCGGTCTTTGACCGGACACTTGAGATTGCGCGTGCGGGCGCGCGGCTTGTCCCTGCCGGGGTGCAAGTGATCGTGGTTGAGGGAAACTATCTGCTGCTTGCGCGAGGGGATTGGCCGAGCCTTTGGCCGATGTTCGATCTGACCGTGATGGTCGATGTACCCGAGGCTTTACTGCGGGCACGCTTGACTGCGCGATGGCAGCATTACCAGCTGACGCCCGCAGAGATCCTGGCGAAGCTTGAAGACAACGATCTGCCCAACGGGCGGCTGATCATGGCGGCAAGTGCCTTGCCGGACTGCAGGTTCGAAAATGGCTGAGTTGGAGCAAGACGAGCGGGCGATCCGGCAGGGGATGATCGACACCTGCCTTCGGATGAACGCCTCCGGGATCAATCAGGGCACGTCCGGCACCTTGTCGTGGCGATCTGGCGAGGGGTTTCTGATCACCCCCTCCTCAATGCCCTACGACGTTATGCAACCGGGTGACATCGTGGCGATGGGCTTCGATGCACGTTACACGGGGCGGCGTCCGTCCTCCGAATGGCGCATTCACCGCGACATTCTGGCTGCGCGGCCCGAGGTGGGGGCGGTTCTGCATTGCCATGCGACCTATGCGACGACCCTTGCCTGCCATCACCGCGATATCCCCGCCTTTCACTACATGGTGGCGGTGCCCGGGGGCGCCAGCATCCGCTGCGCGCCCTACGCAACCTTCGGCAGCCAGACGCTGTCGGACGTGGCCCTGCAGGCGCTGGAGGGGCGGCGGGCCTGTCTGCTCGGTCAGCCACGGGATGATCGCGGTGGGGGCCACCCCGGAGGTGGCGCTAGCGCTGGCGATCGAGGTGGAGGTGCTGGCGCGGATGTATGTGCAGGTACTGACCCTCGGCCAACCTCCGGTTCTGGACGAGGCCGAAATGGCCCGTGTGCTGGAACAGTTCCGCCGCATGAGCTATGGCCAGCCGGTGCAGGGCGACGGCGCCGGGACGGCACGGCCTCGCTGACGCGCCTCAGCAGACCGCGACCTGCGCAGGGTCCAGAAGGAAGGGCGCCACGATCCCGCAGGTGTCGGCCAGCGGCAGCAGGGTTTCCGGCACCTCCATCCCGATGACCTCGCGCATGAAGCGGGCGCGGGCCTCGCAGCGCGCGGCCACCTCGGGGAACTTCTGCGCAAGCTCGGCCCGCAGCGTGGCATCGGCGATGACATAGCCGTCCTCCATCCGGGTGGAGCCATAGACCGGATGGCCGGGGATCACGTCCATCTGCATCGCCATGCCGCTGGCAATCAGCTCGTCGGAGCCTTCGCAGATCGGCGAAGACATCCATTCATCCGTCCCGATCAGATGCCCGGGATTCAGCGTCACGCCAAAGAGGTCGGTCGGCAGCATCGCCTGCATCCGCGCCCAGACATCGCCGCCGCGCGTGCCGGGCCGCATCATTGCGCACCACGCCGACATCGCGCGCATGTAGGGGCGGACGTAGCGCTGTACATAGTCGGACGCGGCCACAGGCAGATCGGCCGCCGAGCGGGCCACCCAGCCTGCACGACAGATGTTCGAGCCCCAGTGGCATATGTTGAAGCCGATCGGTGTGCCAAGGATCAGATGCTCTCCCGTTGGCCCCGACAGCCCCTGAAACGCCCGCGCGCCGGTGGCAAAGGTCGGGTGGCAGCC
>Ga0105047_10004216_pt1 | contig 25108 bp, 17 predicted proteins | sample MAT04_FD_78384 | JGI IMG/M metagenome (GOLD analysis project Ga0105047, IMG submission 78384) | Freshwater microbial communities from Lake Fryxell liftoff mats and glacier meltwater in Antarctica - MAT-04 (megahit assembly) | ecosystem: Environmental > Aquatic > Freshwater > Ice > Liftoff...
GCGGGTGCTGCGGGTGCGGGGGGTGCGGCGAACCCGCGCGTGGGAGCCAGTCGGTCGGCGTACGGCACCGGGATGTGCCCGGTCCGCTCGACCGGGGTGGTGGCCGGGCCGGTGTCGACGACGCGCAGCCGCCGCCGGTCGATCTCGAGCCGGCTCTCGGTGTGACCGGCGAGCCGGTCGAGCCACCGCTGCCACGCGCCCTGGTCGACGACCCGGTAGGCGTAGCCGAGCTCACCGGGCGCCCGGCGCCGACCGTCGGGGACGGGAGTCCACCGCAGCAGCGACATGGCGACCTGGGACCCGAAGCCGGCGGCGAGCCGCAGCGCGTACTCCACCGGGTACTGCCCCCCACGCGAGAGGTTCAGGGTGCCGAGGTCGGGGTCGGGTTCCTGGTAGTTGGGAACCGGCGGCACGATGCCGGTCTCGAGTGCCTTGAGGGCCACGACGTCCTCGATGCCGGCGCCCATGGCGTGGCCGGTGAAACCCTTGGTGTTGGTGATGACGATCTGGTTGGCGGCCGGCCCGAAGACCCGGCGCAGGGCGTTGATCTCGGCTGCGGCGCTGCCCCCACGGGCGGGCGTGTAGGTCTCGTGCGAGACGAACATGGTGCGAGGGGCGATCTCGCGGCGGTCGACGCCGCGCCCCTCGGCCTCACGGACCAGCGCCTCCATGACGTCGCAGATGTGCTGCACGTCGAGGCGGGAGCCGTGGAAGGCGCTGTTGGCCGTGACCGTGGCGAGCGCCTCGGCGATGGGCTGGATGCCCCTCTCGCGGGCGGCCTCTGCCGACTCGACGACGAACGAGGCGGCGCCGGCGCCGACGACCATGCCGTGGCGGCGCCGGTCGAACGGCGTGGCGGCGTCCTCGACCCGCTCGTCGGTGGCGGCGGCTCCGGACGCGAGGAAGCCTGCGGTCACCCACGGCAGCAGGTGCTCGCCCGTGGCGTCGTCAGCCGAGACGACGACGACCCTGCGGCACCGGCCCGCCCGGATCCAGTCCTCGGCCAGCGACAGGGCCTGCGTGGTGCTCGCGCACGCCGCGTTCACCTGCGTGTTCGGGCCGCGCGCGCCGATGATCTCGGCGAACTGGGAGTGCCCCATCGACAGGGCCCGGAACAGGAAGCGCCGGTCGAAGGAGTAGGGCTCGCGCTCGAGGGTCTCGCGCAGCTCGGCGGCGAGCGCGTCGACCTCGGCCGCGGCCGGGTCGTCGTCGCTCATCCGCGCGCGCAGCGCTTCGACGGCCAGCAGGCCCTCGCGCCTGCCGCGGTCGAGCGCGTAGCCCTCGACGGCCTCGGCGAAGCGGTCGTAGCCGGGGAAGGCCGACGCGAAGATGACGCCGGTCTCGTCCCGCAGCGCCTCGGGCAGGCCCCAGCGGTCGGGCAGCTGGGTGCCGAGCGTCGTGGTCTTGTAGCTCATGACGAGCGGGATGCCGGCGTCGCGCATCGCGTCGAACCCGGCCCCGATCGCCAGCCGCGTCGTGGTGTCGAGGGCCTCGTCGCGGGCCTTGTCGATCCCGAACTGCTCGACGACGTCGAGGGGTGCGTGCACCCCGGCGAGCTTGATCACGTCGGCGGGGTCGTCGATGGTGGCGAAGCTGCCGCCTCCGGAGGCGGCGTCCTTGACGAGCCGGGTGATCCGCATGTCGACCATCCGATGACGCGCGTCGTCGCCCAGCACCGAGATGAAGTTCTGGCCGGCGAGGATCCTGGCGACGTTGTCGTCGTCGAAGGTCTGCTCGGTTCCGGGCAGCCCGAGGGCCGCACCCGAGATGACGACCGGCTCCAGGGCCGGCGGGCCCGCCGGTCGAGCCGGCGCGGCCGCCGGCCCCGGGGCCGGGGGCGCACTCGTCGCCACCGCTGCCGTACCTGTCCCGGCATACAGGTGCATGCCCTTGTCGAGCACCTCGGCGAAGAGCAGCCCGAGCTCGCGGATCGTGTCGTCGCCAGGCGAGCCCACGGCGGCGGCCGAGCCCACTGAGCCCGCCAGGACCGCCGAGCCCGCCGGGGCCACTGAGCCGACCGGGACCGCCGAGCCGACCGGGACCGCCGAGCCGACCGGGACCGCCGAGCCCACCGGTGTCTCGTGCCGGTCGAGGCCGATGCCGGCCGCATACAGCCCGCACAGGGCCTGGTTGAACGCCACGTCGTCGCCCACCTTCGGATGGTTGGTGAAGAGCGCGACGACGTCGTCGTGCTCGGAGCCGAGGACGTCCTCGACGAAGCCGTGCAGCGCCTTCTTCGGCCCGACCTCGACGAAGACCCGGGCGCCCGCGGCGTAGAGGGTCTGCAGTCCCTTGACGAACTGCACCGGTGAGGCGATCTGCCTCCCGGCGTACTCGAGAACGGTCTCGGCGGTGGCGCCGGCCGGGTAGAAGTCGCCGGTCACGTTGGCGACGACGGGCTTCGTCGGGGGCTTGAGGTCGAGCCGGCGCAGCGCGTCGACGAAGGGTCCGGACGCGGGGGCGACGATCGAGGTGTGGAAGGCGTGGCTGACCGGGATCCGGGTAGCGGTGAACCCCTCCGCGGTGAACCGCTCGACGATCCGCTCGACGGCATCGGTGGCACCGCCGACCACGGCTTGGCTCGTGCTGTTGATGTTCGCGATGACGACGTACCCGTCCGCCGAGTCGACGACCCGCTGGATGTCGGCCATCGGGGCGAAGACGGCAGCCATGGCGCCGTTGTCCTCCATGGAGACCTTGGTCATCTCACGCCCACGGGCGCTGACTGCCTCGAGGGCGCTGTCGAGGGTGAGCGCCCCCGCGGCGACGAGCGCGCCGTACTCGCCGAGGCTGTGCCCCATGACCATGTCGGGCTGCACCCCGTAGGCCGCGAGCAGCCGGGTGAGCGCGATGTCGGTGGCCAGGACCGCGGGCTGGGTGATCTCGGTCTGCATCAGCTGCTTGTTGAGGGTCTGCACGGCGGCCAGGTCGTCACCGTCGATGAAGATGAACGAGCTCAGGGGGCGACCCAGCAGCGGGGTCATCACCTGGTCCGCGGCGTCGAACGTCGCCCTGACGATGGGCTCCTGCGCGGCCAGCGACTTGAGCATGTTGACGTACTGCGAGCCCTGCCCGGTGTAGAGGAAGGCGACCTTCGGGGCCGGGCCCCGACCGACGAAGATGCCCTGCTGGCGCAGCAGCCGGAACGCCGCGGGGTTGCCGGAGGCGAACGCGTTGGCAAGCTTGGTGAGCTTCGTCGTGAGGTCGACGGCGTCGGTGTGGTCGACCGCGACCCGCACCGCGGCGTCGAGGAGCGTGGGGTCCGGCGCGGAGCGCGGGGGAGCCACCCCGGCACGGGCCGAGGCCAGGGCGGCCTGCACCTGGGCGGTCACGTCGGCGTCGTCGCGACCGCCGAGCACGAGGGCCCCGCGCAAGGGCGCCTTCGCCCCGCCCGCCGGGGGAGCGGCCGTCCCTGCGGACGCCGCGCCGGGGACCTCGGCGGACGCGAAGCTCCTCGCCGGTGGGCGGTGCCGGCCCGGCACGTGCTCCTCGACGACGACGTGGAAGTTGGTGCCGCCGAACCCGAAGGCGCTCACACCTCCGCGACGCACGTCGTTCTCGGGTTGCTGCCAGGGGCGCAGCTCGGTGGTGACGGAGAACGGCAGGGTGTCCCAGTCGACGTTGGGGTTGGGGTCGACGAAGTTCAGGCTCGGCGTGAGCTGCTTCTCGGAGAGCGACCGCACCATCTTGAACAGCCCGGCTGCGCCGGCGGCGGCCTTGAGGTGGCCGATGTTGGACTTCACCGAGCCGAGCGCGATCGAGCGCGGAGCGGCTCCGGAGGCGCCGAAGACGGCGGCGAGGCAGGTCAGCTCGGAGGCGTCTCCGACTCGGGTGGAGGTGCCGTGGGCCTCGACGGCCCCGGCCGTCGAGGGGTCGACCCCGGAGCGCTGCCAGGCGCGCTCGACCGCGAGCTGCTGCCCCACCGGGTTGGGCGCGGTGATGCCCTTGCCCTTGCCGTCGGAGGAGCCGCCGACACCGAGGATCACGGCGTGCACGCGGTCGCCGTCGCGCTCGGCGTCCTCGAGCCGCTTGAGCACGAACAGTGCGGCGCCCTCGCCCATGACGAACCCGTCGGCCCCGGCGTCGAACGGCCGGGTTCCGGTGGCTGAGAGGGCACCGATCTTGCAGAACTTCACGTACGCGTCCACGCCCATGTTGCGGTCGAGGCCGCCGGTGACGACGGCGTCGAACTGGTGGTCGGCGAGGCCGGTGACGGCCGAGTTGAGTGCGGCCAGGCCGGAGGCGCAGGCGGCATCCGTGGTGTAGTTCATGCCGCGCAGGTTGAACAGGTTCGCGACCCGGCCGGCGATGACGTTGGCGAGCTCACCGGGCATGGTGTCCTCGGTGATGCGGAAGAGGTTGTCGAGGTAGCCGCGGCGGGTCTCCTCGACGATCCGCGCGCGGGTGTCGGGGGCGAGCGTGGCGAGCGTGGCCGACTCCTCGAGCCGCTGGAGCATCTCCGGGAACCGGATGCGCATGCTTGACTGGTAGTGCTTCTCGCCGCCGAGCGCGTTCCCCAGGATGACCGCCACCCGGTTGCTGTCGACCGGCCAACCCGGCCAGCCGGCATCCGTCAGTGCCGCCCGCGCTGCAGAGATCGCCCAGCGCTGCCCCTCGTCCATCTGCGCCGCGACCATCGGGGGCACCGGCAACCGCCACGCGACCGGGTTCCAGTCGAACTCGCGCACCCAGCCACCGATCACGCTGTACGTCTTGTCCGGAACGCTGTGGTCCGCGTCGTAGTAGAGGGCCCGGTCCCAACGGTCATCCGGCGTCTGGGAGATCGAGTACCTGCCGGTGGTGATGTTCTGCCAGAACGCATCCGCGCTGGGTGCGTCGGGCATGATCGCCGACAGTCCGACGACGGCGACGGGGTGGCTCTGGTGGTGCGTCATGGCAGTGTCCGAATCGGTGGTGGGTCGGGTGTGTGGGGTGGTGGGGCGGGCGGCTGCGGTGTCAGGCCGGGGTGCGGCCGTACAGCACGTCGGCGACGCGGTCCATGTCGGCGACCAGGCCGGCCTGCGCGGCGCGGATGGCGTCGGCGGGGATGCCGGTGAGCCCGGCGAGCACGGGGCTGTTCGGTTCCAGCGCGCCGGCGACCCAGCGGGACCCGTCGAGGGCGACCTTCTGGGCGGACTCGCGGGCGAACACCCTCGACATCGCGGCCATGGCGTCACCCGTGAACCGGGTCGGGGACTTCTCGAAGCGCCGGCCCGCCATCGCCGCGTCCGCCGCGCGGGCGAACACGACGGCGGTCTCGGTCGCGGCCACGAGCTCGCCGATCCGGAACAGGATGTGCTGGTTGCGGGTGAGCCGCCCCACCCGGCAGCAGTCCAGGACCACGGCCAGGGACTGCGCCGCGAGCGCGGCGGAATCGGCGCCGACCAGCGGGTTGCGGGCGTGCAGCGACGTCATCTCGACCGCCTGGTCGGTGTAGTACCGGCCGCTGGTCTTCAGGTGCTCCTGCCAGCGACCCCGGGCGATCGTCATCTCCATGATCTCGGAGGTGCCTTCGTAGATCGTCGTGATCCGCACGTCGCGGCGGATCTTCTCCACGACGTAGGGCCGGGTGTAGCCGTACCCGCCATGGGCCTGGATCGCCGCGTCGGCGGCGGCGTTGCCGGCCTCGGTGGCCACGTACTTGGCGATGGCCCCTTCGATGTTCATGGCGCCGTTGTCGCCCAGACCACGGTCGAGCCGGTCGGCGGTGTCCTCCATGAAGGCGCGGGCCGCCTCCAGGCGCACGGCGTGCGGGACGATGAGCTTGTGCGTGAAGCCCTGCTTCTCGCTGAGCGGGCCGCCGCCCTGCTCCCGCTGCGTGGAGTAGGCGATGGCGCGGTCGAGGGCCTCCCACCCGCCGCCCAGCCCGAACGCGGCGACCATCACCCGGGTGTAGCCGAACACCTGCTGGGCCTGCACCAGCCCGAGCCCGCCGCGCGTGCCGACCAGGTTGCCGGCCGGCACCTCGACGTCGTCGAGGAAGAGGGAGGCCGTGTTCGACAGCCGCAGCCCGTGCTTGTCCTCAGGGGTGCCACTGGTGAAGCCGGGGGTGTCCTTGGCGACGACGAACCACGTCGGCCCCTCGGGCGTTGCGGCGAGGATGGTGGAGTAGTCGGCGATGGAGCCGTTGGAGATCCACTGCTTGCGGCCGTTGATCCGGTAGGCCGTGACGGTGCCGTCGTCGTCGGTGACCGGGGTGGCGGTCGTCGTCATCGCGCCGAGGTCGGAGCCGGCATCCGGCTCGGTCGCCCCGTAGGCGAAGACGACACCCTGCTCGGCGATGGCCCCGAGCCATTCGTGCTTCTGCTCCTCGGTGGCCCCGACGACGATGGGGTCCGAGCCGAGGAAGGTCGCGAACACGGCTGTGGCGAGGCCGATGTCCTTGCGCGCCATCACTTCGCAGACGCGGTAGGAGTCGAAGGCGCCACCGTCCATCCCGCCGTACTGCTCCGGGATGAAGACCAGCTGCACGCCGAGCGTCATGGGGTCCGACATGGCCCGCACGATGTCCTCGGGGCAGCGGTCCTCGTGGTCGAGCTCGAGCTGGAGGTCGGGCGAGAGCGCGGCATCCACGAAGTCGTTGAGCGCCTCGAGCATGAGGTTCAGGCTCGGCAGGTCGAGCCCGGCTCCGCCGAAGTGGCCGGAAGGCTCCGCAGCCGTCGTGGCGGTGTCGGTCATGGTGGTCCTCACTGTTGGGACGGGGGTGGGGTGGTGGCACCGGACGGTGCCACGTCGTCGAGGTCGGGTCGGACCGAGCGCAGCAGCACCTCGGCGATGTCGAGCACCTCGACGGACTTGCTTGCCGTGCCCTCGATGCGGCGCTGCGCCACCCCGTCGGTGAGCATGGTCACGCAGAAGGGACAGGCCGCGGTGACCAGGTCGGGGGACAGGGCGAGGGCCTCGTCGGTGCGGTTGAGGTTGATCCGGCTGCCGAGGTCCTCGTCCATCCACATCCGCGCTCCACCGGCTCCGCAGCAGAACGACTGTTCCCGGCTGCGCGGCATCTCGGTGAGGGTGAGGCCGGGGACCGACCCGAGCACCTCGCGCGGCGCCGCGAACACCCGGTTGTGCCGGCCGAGGTAGCACGGGTCGTGGTAGGTGACCGACTGGGCGACGGGGACCACCGGCACGAGCCGGCGTTCGGCGACGAGCTGGGAGAGCAGCGTCGTGTGGTGGACCACCTCGTAGTGGCCGCCCACCTGCGGGTACTCGTTGCGCAGGGTGTTGAAGCAGTGCGCGCAGGTGACCACGATTCGTGTGGCTCCGGCCTGGTTCAGCACCTCGACGTTCTGCTGCGCGAGCATCTGGAAGAGGTACTCGTGCCCCATCCGGCGGGCGGGGTCGCCGGTGCAGGACTCGGCGTCCCCGAGCACCATGAACTCGACCCCGGCCTCGTGGAGCAGGGTCGCCACGGCTCGTGCGGTCTTCTGGGCGCCCTCGTCGAGCGCGCCGGCGCAGCCGACCCAGTAGAGGTACTCGACGTCGTCGGGGATGGTGGTCCCGCCGTCGGCGCCGAGCACCCGCACGTCGAAGTCGAGCGGTTCGGCCCACTGCAGGCGCTGGGCGGTTCCGCGGCCCCACGGGTCGGACGCGTGCTCGAGGTTGCTCAGCATGACGCCGGCCTCCTCGGGGAAGGCCGACTCCATGAGCACCTGGTAGCGCCGCAGGTCGAGGATGTGGTCGACGTGCTCGATGTCGACGGGGCACTGCTCCACACAGGCGCCGCACGTGGTGCACGACCAGAGGACGTCGTTGTCGATGACGGCACCCGGGCCGGTGGGCTGGTACGCCGCCAGCGGGTTGTCGGCGGCGTACCCGGTGTCCCCCACCAGCGGGACGGACGCGACGTCGCGCAGCGGCGCGTCGAGCCCGTCGCGCGCCTCCTGCGCGGCGGTGAGCCACGGGCCCTTGGCGAGGGCGTGGTCGCGCAGGGTCATCATGAGCAGCTTCGGCGAGAGCGGCTTGTCGGTGTTCCAGGCAGGGCACTGGCTCTGGCAGCGGCCGCACTCGGTGCAGGTGCCGAAGTCGAGCAGGCCCTTCCAGGTGAAGTCCTCGACCTTGCCCACGCCCATCAGGTCGTCCTCGCCCGGGTCGTCGAAGTCGAGGGCCTTGCCGTCGGAGTACATCGGCAGCAGCGCCCCGAGGGCCCGTGGGCGCCGGGCCAGGGCGACGTTGGGCAGCGAGAACACGATGTGCAGGTGCTTGCTGTAGGTGACGAACACCGTGAACCCGAGGAGCACGCCTATGGCGAGGAGCAGGGCGACCGTCTCGATCACCTCGTTGGCGGTCTCGCCCAGCGGCTCCAGGAGCGAGGCGAACCACTGGGAGACGAAGGCGCCGCGCAGGAAGGGCAGGTTGTCGGTCGTGTTCACCTCTTGCGCGTTGATCTGGGCGCCCCGGGCCAGTAGGAGGGTCCAGACGACGTTGACGATCATGAAGAGGGTGAACCAGGCGGCGCCCAGGTGCGACCCGAAGAACCGTGACGAGCGGCCGTGCCCGGTGGGCGACTCACGCAGCCGGATGACCGTGAACGCGACGACGGCGAGCAGGCAGAAGACCGCGAAGAGGTCCTCGACGAAGCCGAGGGCCGGCCAGTTGCCGATGACGGGGAGCTGGAACGTCGGCGAGAACAGCGCGCCGAACCCCTCGACGATGGTCAGCACGAGGACCAGGAACCCCCAGAAGACGGCGAAGTGCGCCAGCCCCGGGGCGGTCCACTGCAGCAGTTTTCGTTGCCCGGCGACCTCGACGACCTCGGCGCGCGCGATGTCCCCCGTCTTGCCGATGCGGCCGGGCTCCAGCGGCTGCGCCGAGGCTCCGACCCGGTAGAGGAACAGCAGGCGAGCGCCGGCGATGCCGAGCAGTACGACGGTCATGCCCACGCCGAGGACCACCCTGACGATCGCCATCGATCACGCTCCTTGCTGTGGTGCCCCTTGGACGGGGCGCGGCTCAGGCCCGGCGCTTGTCGATCTCGTCGACGAGCGCGGGAAGGACGGTGTGCAGGTCACCCACGACCCCGAAGTCCGCGATCGAGAAGATCGGGGCCTTGGGGTCCTTGTTGACGGCGACGATCGTCTTGCTCGACTGCATCCCGGCGCGGTGCTGGATCGCGCCGGAGACGCCGGCGGCGATGTAGACGCCGGGCGCGACCGTCTTGCCGGTCTGTCCGATCTGCAGGTCGTGGGGCGCCCAGTGCAGGTCGCTCACGGCGCGGGTGACCCCGACCGCTCCGCCGAGGGCGTCGGCGAGCTGCTCGACGACGCCGAGCCCGGCCTCGGAGCCCACCCCTCGACCACCGGCGACGATGACGGCGGCGTCGGCGAGGTCGGGGCGGGCGCTCGCGTGCTTCGGGGTGCGGCTGGTCACCGTGGCACCCCTGGCACGGTCGCTGAGCTCCACCTCGACGCCTTCGACCGTGGGCTGCGCCGGCGCGGCCTCGGCCGTCACGGCGTTGGGCATCACGGTGATGACCGGGATGCCGCGCACGACCTCGCAGCGGACGTGGAAGGACCCGGCGACGACAGACTGGGTCGTCGTGACCGTGGAGCCGTCGGCGACCACGTCGATGGCATCGGTGACCAGGCCGCTGTCCAGCCGGATGGCGACCCGGGCAGCCACGTCCTTGCCCTCTGGGCCCGACGTGACGAGGACGGCGAAGGGCGACACCCGCTGGGCGATGGTGGCGACGGCCTCGGCCTTGGGCACCGAGAGGAACTGCTCCATCTCTGGCGCGGTCACGGCATACACCGTCGTGGCGCCGTACTCGCCGAGCCGGGCGACGACGTCGTCGGTGGCGTCGCCGCAGACGATCGCGCTGGGCTCGCCGAGGCGGCGGGCCAGGGTGAGCAGTTCGAGGGTGGCCTTGCGGACCCCGGTCGGGGTGAGCTCGGCGAGGACGAGGATCTCGGACACGGTGGTCTCCTACCGGTGGTCGGTCACAGGGCGCCGCGGGCGACGAGGAAGTCGGCCAGCTGGGTTGCTCCGGTGCCGTCGTCGACGACGACGGCACCGGCGGTGCGAGCGGGCGCGGGCGACACGTCGACGACGCGAGTGGCCGACGCCGCGAGGCCCACCGACCCCGGGTCGATCCCGAGGTCCGCGAGCGAGAGGGTCTCGATGGGCTTCTTCTTCGCCAGCATGATCGCGCGGAAGGCCGGGTAGCGGGCCTCGTCGGTCTGGTCGGTGATCGACACGACCGCGGGGAGCGCGGTACTCACCTGCACGGTGGCGGTGTCGCTCTCCCGCGTGATGGAGACGGTGCTCCCGTCGACGGACAGCGCGCCGGCGAAGGTGGCCTGGTTGACGCCCAGCCGCTCGGCGACCATGGAGGGCACGACGGACATCTCGGCGTCCGTCGACGCCATCCCGGCGAGCACCAGGTCGAACCCGAGGTGCTCGAGTGCCTTGGCGATGACGAGCGAGGTGGCGAGGGAGTCGGAGCCGTGGATGGCGTCGTCCTGCACGTGCACGCCCTTGTCGCCCCCCATCGCCAGCGCCTTGAGCAACCCGTCCTTCGCGGGCGGTGGGCCGACGGTCAGGTAGGTGATCTCGGCGTCGAGCCCACCTTCGACCAGGCGCACGGCCTGCTCCACCGCGTACTCGTCGAGCTCGGAGAGCCGTCCCGCGAGAGCACCTCGGTCAAGGGTCTGGTCGTCCGCGAACGACCACACGGCCGTCGGTTCGGGGACGTGCTTCACCAGGACGACGATCTTCATAGCGACTGCCCTTCGCTGCTTGGCACGGGACGGGGTGAGTGTCCTGCGCGGGTCTCCTCTTGTCCGTGACGCTACCGAAGCGAGGACCGGAGCGCGCCCCCCAAAAGGCGCTGTAGAGGGTCGCGTTCGCCACTATAAGCCGAACTCGCCAGTAACATGCGGGCCGGCCTGGGTGGTCGCACGCGCCTTCGCACCCCATCAGCACCTGGAAGGGTTGCGACACACGCAGAGCGTTGTGGCTTCTCAGCCCGGCGCCCCGCCCACGTCGAGGAGCAGCACGCTCAGGTGCTCGCGCGCGGCGGCCTGGGTGATCTCCTCGCGCGTGGGTGCCCGGTCGACGTTGATCCGGATGCCGAGCCGCCGGCCGGCCTTCGCCAGCCCGATCTGCGAGATGAGGTGTTCATAGACCTCTGCGACGGCAGCGGGGTCCTCGTCGAGCAGCGCGCTGGCGGCCACCCGCCGGCCGAGCAGCGTGAGCTCCACCGGCGTCGGCCCGCCCCGCAGGTTGACCCGCCACCTCGAGCTGGTGAGCACCAGCAGCCGACCGTCGCGCTGGTGGTGGTAGGCCACCGGCGTGGAGTAGACGCGCCCGGTGCGGCGCCCGGTGACGTGCAGGAGCAGCAGGTCCTGCCCGACCTTCGCCGCGCGTCGACGACTCGAGAGCAACCACGTCAGCACGGGGTTGCCCACCCGGGTCAGCAGGGCCGGAGGAATCGCGCGTTCGACGGCTGGGGGCGGTGAGGTGGCCATGCCCGCGACACTACGCTACGTAGCCGTAGCGTAAACCGGACGGTCGCGATCCCGTCGGCGGAGCCGATTCACGCAGTGCCGGACCCGACGTCGCAAGCGGTGACCCGCCAGAGCGAGACCCGGCCCGCACCACCCACCTGCGTGAACCCGGGGTGACCGGCGACCGAGAGGCCGTCGAACGCAGCGCGTCGCCGGTCGCCGGACCAGAAGCCGGAGGGACCCACCAGGACGTGGCGCACGTGCAGGCGGTCGAGCGCCCCGCACACCTCGGTGGTGCTCGCGACGGAGGACAACGACGTGGCCAGCAGGTCGCGGTCGGTGCCCCACCGGCCCACGAGGTGCGGGAAGACCGCTTCACGCCGGGCCAGCGGACCGCTGAGCGCAGCACCGTCCCACGGGTTTCCGGCCACCCGCTCGCCGGCGGGCACCATGGCTGCGATGCTCGCGACGAAGGCTCGTTCGGCGGGGGCGAGCATCGAGTCCGGGCGGTACCACGTGGCCACGACCCGGCCGGTGTCCGCTGAGCCGGGCGCGGTGGCGGTCAGGACGACCAGGACGACACCCACTGCCGAGAGGGCGGCCAGGCCCGGGCCGGCCGCTCGTGGCAGCCGGGCCGCGCTCCAGCGGGTGATGCAGACCAGGCCGAGCGCGGCGAGCGGCACCCCGGCGAGGCCCACGAGCGCCGCCAGTCGGAAGGGGTCGTCCCACCACGCGCCGCTGACCAGCCGTGACACCCTGCCGTCGCTGCCCGCGACGAGGACGAACAGGGCGCCCGCGGTGAGGTGCACGGCCAGCAGCCAGCGCAGTTCGGCTCGCAGGGCCGACACGACGCAGCCGACGAGTGCGAGACCGGCGACGACGGCCGGGATCGGCACCTGCTGCGGCGCCAGGGCGAGCCACTCCCCGAGGGCCTGGGGCAGGCGCTGACGAGCGGGCCAGGCGGTGTTGCGCTGGGCGTCGAACGCGGGGGAGAGCACCACCAGCCAGCCGACCGCAGTGGCTACCGCGGCCGAGATCACGCGAGCTCGGCGCCCACGACCCCACCAGCCGACGACCAGCGCGGCCGTCCCGAGGACGAGCAGCGCGACGACGGCATTGGGGTGGGCCAGGCCGAGCCCCACGCACCCGGCGGCCAACAGCGGCCAGCCGACCGCGTGCGGTACGGCTGGGCGTGGTCCCAGCCGGAGCAGGTCGGCCAGCAGTGCCAGGCAGGCGGGCACCAGGGCAGTGGCCAGGGCGTTGGGCCACAGGGTTCCGTAGCCGGTGATCAGCACGGGGGATGCCGTGACCCCTGCCGCCAGGACGCCGGCGGCCGCCAGCGCCCCGGGCCCCGGGCCGAGGGCGACCCGGGTCAGGGCCACGCACCCGAGCGGCCACGCGACCGCGGCGGCGGCGAGCGCCACGGCGTTCGCCGCCGTCGGCGGGTCGACGCCGGCCCAGGAGGCGACGAGCGCGACGAGGTCGTGCCACGCCGCCGGGTAGAAGGCCCGGGGTCGACCCGGCGTGACCATGGTGCCCAGGGTGAGGGCGGACCCGTCGTCGGTGCGCAGCACGTGGTCGACCGCCGACAGGTGGAAGACCGCGTCGAAGGTCTGCGGCCACCGGTCCGCCGGGCCCATCCCGCGAGCGAGCCCCACCCCGATGGACAGCGCCCCGACGACGGCTCCCAGCAGCCCGGCGACGAGGCTCGCGCGTCCGTCCGGCTCCGCCCCCGGCGAGCGGACGCGACCGGCTCGGCGCACGACGAACCGCAGGGCCACCGCCGCGAGGAGGGCCGCTGCGGTGCCGGCGGCGAGCGCGACGGCCCCGAACGGCATCCCGACGACCTGCGCGACCACCGCGGTCGCCGCGACGACGGAGACCGACAGCACCGGAGCGAGACCGGCAGCCAGCACCCCGCGGATCCCCGCGACGAGCACGACGAGCAGGCCCGGGAGGACGACCAGCGCTGCCGCGACGAGCAGCGCCGGGGCGGCGGCCGACCACGTCACAGGGTCGCCCGGAGGTGGTGAACGGCGTCGCGCACCGGGCCGTCGGCAACGACGCGCCCGCCGTCGAGCACGACCCCGCGCCGGCAGAGGCGCTCCATGAGGTCCAGGTCGTGGCTGACCACGACAAGCGTGCGCCCCTCACCGGAGAGCCGCTCGATCCGGCGCAGGCACTTGTCGCGGAAGGCCTCGTCCCCGACGGCGAGGATCTCGTCGACGAGGAAGACGTCGGGGTCGGTGTGCACCGCGACGGCGAACGCGAGCCGCAGGAACATCCCCGAGGAGAAGAACCGCACCTGGGTGTCGAGGAACGGCCCGATGTCGGCGAACTCCACGATCTCGTCGAATCGGGCCTCGATCTGGGCCGGGCGCATGCCCAGGATCGACGCGTTGAGGTGCACGTTCTCCCGGCCCGTGAGGTCGGGGTGGAAGCCCGCCCCGACCTCGAGCAGACCGGCCAGCCGCCCACGCACCCGGACCCGGCCCGTGTCGGGGGTCATCACGCCCGCGACCAGCTTCAGCAGCGTGGACTTCCCGGAGCCGTTGCGCCCGAGCAGGGCCACCGACTCACCCTGCGCGACCTCGAGGTCGAGGGGGGCGAGCGCGACGAAGTCGTGGTACCGGGCACGGCGCTGGGTGGCCCACACCAGGCTCTCCTTGAGGCTGTGCGTGTGCCGGAGCCGGAAGTGCTTCGAGGCACCCTCGACAGAGATGGCGGTGTCGACGTCGACCACGGGTCAGAGCTCCTGGGCGAAGCGCCCCGAGTGTGCCCGGAAGACGCGTCGACCTATGCCGACCAGGACGGCGGCCAGGCCGAAGGCGACGATGGTGTGCCAGGCGAGCCCGGGCGGGGTGGCGCTGAGGTTCTCGGGCGAGGTGGTGGCCCAGGTGCCGCGGTGCACGAGCTCGACCGCGACGGTGAGCGGGTTGAGCTGGTAGGCGGTGAGCAGCCACGAGTCGCCGACGAGGTCCGCGACCTGCTGCCACGGGTAGAGCACCGGGCTGGTCCACACGAGCATCATGACGACGAGGTCGACGACGTTCTCGACGTCGCGGTAGAGCACGTTGACCGCGCTGAGCAGGAGCCCGGCCCCGAGGGCGAGCACGCCCATCAGCAGCAGGCCGGCGACGAGCGCGGCGGCGCCGACGGCATCCGGCCGCCACCCGGCCACGAGCGAGCCGGCGAGCAGGACGAGCACCTGTGGCAGGAGGTGGATCGACGCCACGCAGGTGCTCGCGACGGGGAAGAGCTCGCGCGGTAGGAAGACCTTGCGCACGAGGTCGGCGTTGGCGACCACCGAGCGGGTCGCGTTGCCGACGGCCTCACCGAAGGTGGTGACGACGACGAGGCCGCCGAACAGGTAGACGGCATAGTTCCCGATGGCCCGCTGGTCGAGCACCAGCCCGAGGCCGACGAAGTAGACGACGAACTGCACGGCCGGCTTCACGTACGACCACCCCAGGCCGAGCACCGAGGCCCGGTAGCGCACCCGCAGCTCCTTGCGGACGAGCAGCGCGAGCAGGTGCCGTCGGGCCAGCACGTCACGCAGGCCCCCGCCGATGCCCTGGACGACGAGGCCGTCGTCGACCGTCGTGGTCACCGGCTGTCCTCGGTCGAGCGCAGCCCGAGGGTACGGCGCCAGGCCGGCTCGCCCACCACGTCGGGCACCGCCGCCCGGTAGGCGGCGGACAGCTCGGGCCACCGCCGCAACAGCGCACGGTGGGCGCGCACGGCATCAACCAGCGCCGACCCGGCCACCGAGCGGTCACGCCGCAGCCACGCCAGCCCGGTGCCGTCGGCCGTCGCGACCAGTGCGGAGTCGAGCCGCGCGAGGGTCCACCACCCGGCATCCGGTGAGGCGACCTCGCGCTCGGGGCGGTCGGTGGCCCCGCGCGGGACGGGCCGCACCTGGTGCACGACGCCGGATGCCGCGGAGCGCACCGTTGCCAGGCGGCTCGCCGGGCGCTCGGTGTCGGGCTCCCGCTTGCGCGGCCGGGTGGCGCGCACGGGGGCGAAGTCGTCGGCATCCGGCCCGGTCCGAGCGTCGGCGTGCTCGGCCCGCAGGGCCCGCACCTCGGCGAGCCGGGTCGGCAGCGACCGGTGCAGGTCGTCCGGGCCCGCGAGCACGTCCTGCACGGCCCTCACGCGCAGTGCGGCGGCGGAGTACTGCATGGCCAGCACGTGCTTGACCGAGATCGCCAGGCTCTCGCGGACCAGCCGGCCGCCGTGCTCGTAGCGCGAGTGCACGAGGGCGGCGACGAGCCGGTTGCGGGCGTGGAAGTAGGCCTGCCAGTCGGTGCTGTCGTCCTTGTCGGTCCAGGGCACGTGCCACACCGCTGCCCCCGGCAGCGAGACGGTGGGGTGGCCGGCCGCGGACGCCCGCAGGCCGAACTCGGCATCGTCCCACTTGATGAAGAACGGCATCGACAGGCCGATGTCGCGCAGCACGGCGGTCGGCACGAGGCACATCCACCAGCCGGTGTAGTCGGCGTGCAGGCGGCGGTGCATCCACGGGGTGGAGCGCAGGTTCCAGCGGCCCAGGTCGTGGTCGTGCACCGACGGTGCGGCGGGCGCCCAGCGGAACTGCCAGGGCCGCACCACCTCGGCGTAGGCGTGCAGCACCGACCGCTCGTGCATCGAGAACATGTGCCCGCCGACGACGGTGGGCCTCGTGGCGTGGCGGGCGAACGCGACCGCCCTCGCGATGCCCTCGGGCTCGGCGACCACGTCGTCGTCGAGGAGCAGAAGGTGGTCCGATCGCCCTGCGTCGAGCGTCTCGAGCATCGCGCGGGAGAACCCGCCGGAACCGCCCAGGTTCGGCTGCCGGATGACGCGGAGCCGGCCGGCCAGCGCCTCGCGCGCGTCGTCGAAGCCGGGGTCGTCGGTGACCGTCCGGCTGCCCTGGTCGACGACCACCACCTCGTGCACGAGGTCGTCGAGCTCGGGGGCCCGGCCGAGCTGGTCGAGCAGGGCTGCGCACGACTCCGGCCGGTCGAAGGTGGTGATGCCGATCGTGATCCGCGGGGCCGGGTCGCCCATGGTCGGCACGCACCACTCCGCCGTGTCGAGGACGAGCGGCTCCGCGCCTGCGACCAGGTCGAACCAGTACCACCCGCCGTCGACGAACGACGTCAGGGGGAGCACGACGTGCTCGGTGCGGATGCCGTCGAGCCGGCGGCTGGTCACCCGGGCCACGGCTCCCCGGGCTGACGACCGGTACACGACCAGGGTGCCGGGGCCCGTGGTGAGCACCCGCAGGGTGACCTCGCGAACCGGCGTGAAGCGTCTCCAGTACGAGGCGGGGAAGGCATTGAGGTAGGTCGCGAACGAGGTGCGGCTGCCGGCGTCGATGCGGTAGCTGTGCCGGCTGACCACCTGGTCGGGGTGCTGGTCCGAGGGCAGGGTGAGGACCGGCACGTCCTCGTCGACCTGGGGCTCCGGCGTGTGGGCGCCGTCGACGTACAGCGGGAGCACGTCGGGATCCTGCGCGACCGGCAGCACGACGCGTGCCACGACGCCGAGGGTGCAGGTGCCGACGACGGCACCTGCACCCTCGGACCGCCGCTCCTCGACGGCCGTCACCGCGCCACGGTCCGGGGGGCGTGCCGCGACGCGCGCCCGGTGGCGCCGAGCAGCGTGTCGAGGTCGTTGTCGACGAAGGTCAGCGCCGAGGCGATCGCCATATGCATGTCGAGGTACCGGTAGGTGCCGAGGCGCCCGCCGAAGGCCACCCCGAGGCCGCCCTCGAGGGCGGCGAGCTCGCGGTACGCCTCGAGCCGGCGGCGGTCGGAGGAGGCGTTGACCGGGTAGTAGGGCTCGTCACCGGGCTCCGCGACACGGCTGCTCTCGCGGACGATGACGGTGCGGTCGGTGGGGTGCTGCCGCTCGGGGTGGAAGTGGCGGAACTCCAGCACCCTGGTGTGCGGCACGTCGACGTCGGCCTGGTTGACGACGGCGGTGCCCTGGTGGTCGCCGACGTCGAGCACCTCCTGCTCGAAGTCGAGCGTGCGCCACCCGAGTGCACCGTGGGCGTGGCCGAACCATTGGTCGAGCGGGCCGGTGAAGACCACGGGGGCCTGTCCGAGCAGGGCCCCGCGGGACAGCTCGTGACCCTCCTCGAGGACGTCGGTCCGCAGCCGCACGGTGATGCGGGGGTGGTCGGCCATGCGGGTCAGCCAGGCGGCGTACCCGTCGACGGGCAGGCCCTCCCAACGGTCGTCGAAGTAGCGGTTGTCGTAGGTGTAGCGCACCGGCAGACGGCTGATCACCTCGGCGGGCAGCTCCGTCGGGTCGGTCTGCCACTGCTTGGCGGTGTAGCCGCGTACGAATGCCTCGTACAGAGGTCGGCCGATGAGGGACACGGCCTTGTCCTCGAGGTTGGCCGGTGTGCCGGTCACCTCGGCGGCCTGCTGCGAGACCAGCGCCCGCGCCTGCTCCGGTCCCATGGCGGAGCGGAAGAACTGGTTGATGGTGCCGAGGTTGATCGGCATGGGGTAGACCTCACCGCGGTGCACGGTCCACACCCGGTGGACGTAGCTCGTGAAGGCCGTGAAGCGGTTGACGTAGGCCCAGACGCGGGCGTTGCTCGTGTGGAACAGGTGGGCTCCGTAGCGGTGCACCTCGATGCCCGTCGTGGGCTCCACCTCGCTCCAGGCGTTGCCGCCCACGTGGTCGCGGCGGTCGACGACCACCACGTCGAGTCCCCGTGCAGCGGCGCGCTCCGCCACGGTCAGCCCGTACAGACCCGCCCCGACGACGACGAGGTCGGCCCGCATCAGGCCTCCTCGCGCTCGACGGGCGGGTTCGCGGGCGTCGAGCGCTGGTGCTGCCCGCGCGCCGAGGGGTGGCGGTGCCAGGGCGGGGCCACGGGAACGTTGAGGTCGGCCTCGACCGGTAGGGCCTCGGTGAACGCCCTCTGGTACACCCGGCGGCGAAGTGGTGCCGGCACGAGCCGGTACCCACCGCGCACGGTGACGTTGCGCAGGCCCTGCCCGACCGTGGTGAAACCCTCGCTGCGCAGCCGTTGCTGCAGGCGCACCTCCGAACGAAGCTGTCGCAGACCGCCCTTGCGCTCGTAGGCGCCAGCATCGACCCGGTATCGGACCAACGGGTCGGGAAGGTTCACGACGGTGGCCCCGTTGGCGATCATCCGGGTGAAGACCCAGTAGTCCTCCATGTACGGCAGCTCGCGGTATCCCCCGGCGGACAGCACCGCGTTCCGGCGGTACACGACCGTCGGGTGGTTGAACGGGTTGCGCCAGCGCGCGGTTCGCGCGATCTCGTCAGGGTCGGTGGGCAGCACGCGCAGCACTCCCGGCTGGTCCCGGCCGTCACCCTCGAACTCCAGCACGGCCGCGCCGACGAGGTCGGCCCCTGCCTCGATCTCGGGCAGCTGCCGCAGGAAGCGGTGCGGCAGGCTGATGTCGTCGGCATCCATCCGTGCCACCACGTCGTGGGAGCACGCCGCGAGGCCGCACTGCAGCGCCTGCGCCAGCCCGACGTTGTGCGACAGGCGAAGTCGGCGTACCGGCACGGGGCAGTCCGACTCCAGGCGTTCGAGCGTGGACGCGAGTCCGGGCCCGACGTGGCCGTCCTGCACGACGACGACCTCGTCCGGGCGGCGGAGCTGCTCGTGGACCGTGCTCCGGAACGCGGCCTCGAGGTGGTCGGGTCGATCGCCCTGGTAGACGGGCAGCAGGAGGGAGAACGAGAGGTTCACGCCGATGACGCTACGGAGGCCGGAAGTCCTGAAGGTGAACATCCCGCGTCCCGCGCGTGACACCCCCGTGTGGCGCTGGCGCCGGTACCGCCCAGGCTCCACCGGGGGGGTGCTCGGCGTTCACCTCGGGGATGCCGTGAGGTCGTCGCGGGCTCGTAGGGTCGTCTGCGTGAGCCCCCTCCCGTCGCGGGTCGTGTGCGTCGTGGTCACCCACCGGCGCCCCCGGACGCTCGCCCGCTGCCTCGATGCGCTGGCCCGCCAGTCGCGCCCTCCCGACCACGTGGTCCTGGTCGACAACGCGGCCGACGACCAGTCCCGTGACGCACTGGGCCGGTGCGCGATCCCGCACACCTACCTTCCGTCCCGCACCAACCTCGGCGGGGCGGGTGGGTTCGCCTACGGCATCCTCACCGCGCGCGCACTGGGCGCGGACTGGGTGTGGCTCGCCGATGACGACGGGCTGCCGGCGAACGACCGGACGCTCGCCACGTTGCTGCGCTGTGCCGAGGACCAGTCGCTGGATGCCGTGTCTCCACTCGTCCTCGACCTCGCCGACCCACAGCGACTCGCCTTCCCCCTGCGGCAGGGCCTGACGTGGGCCCGCACGCGCGCCGCCCTCGGCACCACCACGTTCCTGCCCGGGGTCGCGCAGCTCTTCAACGGTGCCCTCCTTTCGTGCGGGGCGCTGGACGTCATCGGGGTCCCCGATCCGCGGTTGTTCGTCCGCGGCGACGAGGTGGAGGTGCACCGGCGACTGGTACGCAGCGGGCTGCGGTTCGGCACGTGCGTCCTGGCCTCGTACCTGCACCCGACCGGTACCCGGGACTACCGTCCGATCCTGGGGGGCAGGGTGCCGGTGTACGTCCCGGGGGACCGGGGGCGACGGGACCGGGCGTTCCGCAACCTCGGCTACCTCTCCAGCCAGCCGGGCATGCGCTGGCGCCGGGCCCCGGACGAGGCCCGGTACGCGTGGTACTACCTCGCCCACCAGCGCGATGTGGAGGAGTGGCGCAACTGGCGGGCCCGGTCGGCCGAGGGCCGCCGCGAACGCTTCAGCGCCTGATCGCGGTCACCCGGCCGGGGGAGGCTCGGCGACGACGGAGGCAGAGGTCGACGGCCACGCGCCCGCCGCGCGCAGCCGGTCGCCCAGCGCCGGTGCCAGGGTCGCGGCGAAGGACCGGGTGAGGTGGTTGTCGTCCAGGTAGACCCACACGTTGCCCACCGACGGCGCGCACGAACGGTCAGGGCAGATCAGGTCGGTGAGGTCCACCGCGGTGAAGCCGGCGGTGCCCTCGAGCGCTTCGGCGGGGTTGTGCGCCGCCAGCTTCTCGGAGACCGGCCGGGTGCAGGCGCGGTCCCCTCGCTCGAGCACGCACGCCACGACGCCGGAGGCGAACCGGGGGTTGTCGCGCAGGCCCACCACCCGCACACCGCGAGCCGTCAGCGACTGCACCGCGTTCGCGTAGCCGGTGACCAGCCGTTCGACCGAGGTGCTCCGGTGCGCTGCGGTCGCCACCGTCACGACCAGGTCCACGGGGTGCCGGCGCAGGTAGGAGGAGGCGGTCGCGTTGAACGCGGCGCAGTCGCCGCTGCGCGACCCCGGGTCGCCGAACGAGCAGGCTCCCTTGAGCAGGGCGACGACCCGCCAGTCGTTCTCCCGGGCGAGCGGCTGGAGGGTGGCGAGCCACTGCTCGGCGTGCGAGTCCCCGACCACCACGACGGTGGCGGTGGCAGCCCGGTCGGGCTCGAGCTGGGTGCAGGCGCTCCCCAGCTCGTCATCGGCCCAGGCCCCGTGGCACGCCGACGGGAGCGAGGCGAACTCGCGGCGCAGGGCGGTCACCGCGGGCAACCGGTCCTGCGGGGGCACGGGATCCACGGCCGTGGCCCCCTGAAGGGCTCGTGCTCCCGGGTAGCCCGGCACCACGGCGCCCGCGGAGAGCCGGCCGCCCCGCGCCGCCGCGGCATCCAGGTACACGATGCCCGTTCCGGCCGCCGCGACGACGACGCCGGCGACACCCGTGACCAGGGCTGCGGACCGCAGCGGCGCCACGCGTGGCCAGGCCAGCGTGCGAAGCGGTCGCTCGACCAGGCGCGACAGCAACCAGGCCAGTGCCAGGGAGGCCGCGACCACCACGGCGCCGTCGACGGCTCCGGCGCGAGCCCGGTCGTACACCGTCAGCCACAGCACGAGCACGGGCCAGTGCACGAGGTACAGCGCGTACGAGATGCCGCCGAGGGCGACGAGGGGCCGGAGGGACAGGACGCGGCCGACACCGCAGCGGTCCACGGCCGTGCCGGCGAGCACGACGGACCCCGCGCTGAGCAACGGCCACAGGGCGGCCCAGCCGGGAAACGACCGCGTCACGTCGAGCACGACGCCGCACGAGAGCAGGCCGGCCAGCCCGACCCACCCCAGGGGTGCGGCGACGGCGCCGGGGAGCCGCACCAGGGGGACCACCAGGGCGAGCAGCCCACCGAGCGCGAACTCCCACAGGCGAGCGCCGCCGTCGAAGTAGGCGTGCGACTGGCGAGTGGCGGTGACGTGCACCGAGTAGGCGAACGACACCAGCGCGACGGTGCCGAGGCCCACCCAGACGGCGTTGCGCACGGACAGCCAGGGGTTGCGCCGGGCCAGTGCCGCCAGCAGCACCACCAACACCGGCCACGCGAGGAACACCTGCCCCTGCAGCGACAGCGACCACATGTGCTGCAGCGGGCTCGCCGAGCCCTTGTCGGCAGCGTAGTAGTCCACCGCCCGCTGGGCGAGGACCCAGTTCTCCAGATAGGCCATCGAGCCGACGGCGTCGACCAGGAGCCCCCGCCACCGGGTCTCGGGCAGCAGCAGGAGCCCGGCCACCACCGTGGAGGTGACGACCACGGCCGCCGCGGGGAGCAGTCGCTGGAAGAGCCGCAACCAGTGCCGGAGCAGGTCGATGTGCTCCCCGCGCTCCATCCGCCGGACCAGCCCGCCGGTGAGGAAGAACGCCGACAGGAAGAGGAAGACGTCGACGCCCCCGGAGACCCGCCCGAGCCAGACGTGGTACGTCACCACGAGCAGGACGGCGAGCGCCCGCAGGCCCTCGATGTCGCGGCGCAGCACGGCAGGGGGCGACGGCACGACAGCATCGAAGGGCAACGACGTGACAGTCACCCGGCCGGCAGATGACCCCACGATGAGCATTCGCTGACATCGCCGGACCCGCAGCCTGCTCGCCCGCAGGGGGTTGGCTGCCGGTGGGCTTGCGTCGGCCGGGCCGTGCCGCGATTGTTGGAAACGTGGACCCAGCACAGGAGGCGCGTCGGATGGCCGAAGTCCGCGAGCGCCTCGAGGCCCGGTTCTGCGACCTGGACCCGACCGTGGTGGAGGCTGCCATCCGGGTCGCGGCGGCCCGCGTCACCGGAGCCGTGGGAGACTTCGTTCCGCTCCTCGTGGAACAGGCCGCGCGACCCCGGGCCGACGCCCCGCTGGGGTCCTGGCGACACGGGCTTCCGACCCGCGGGTTCGTCCACGGGCGACGTCTGGATGAGGAGCGGTCATGGACGTGGGTAGGGCGGCGGACCTTCTCGAGCAGGCGCGCGCCACCGGTTCCGGGCTCCCGCTCTTCTCCCGGCAGAGCACCGGGTTCACCGAGGAGGAGGCCTGGGCGATCGCCGCGGAGGTCGACCGTCGGCGCCTGCAGCGCGGGCACCGGCGCACGGGCTACAAGCTGGGCTGGACCTCCGCCGCGATGCGGGAGGCGCTGGGCATCGACCGGCCGAACTTCGGCTCCCTCTGGCAGGACATGGCTGTGGGCGACGTGCTGTCCGTGTCGTCGCTGCGCCACCCCAAAGCCGAACCGGAGTTCGCGTTCCGCGCCGATCGGCCAGTGGCGGGGCCCGAGGTCGACGCCGGCGAGGTGCGGCGTGCCGGGCGGTGGGCCGTGTCCCTGGAGGTGGTCGACCCGCGTTGGGAGTCCTATGACTTCACCTGGCTGGACAACACGGCGGACGGCTCGTCGGCGGCCGCCTACGCCACGGGGCAGTTCGCCGAGGTCGACCTGGCTCCCGAAGAGCTGGAGCTGACGATGACCTGCGACGGGAAGCGCAGCTCGGGCCGCGGAAGCGCGGCCATGGGGTCGCCTGCCGCCGCCGTGGCCTACCTCGTCCGGCAGCTGGCGCAGCGGGGAGCCGCCCTGGAGGTCGGGATGATCGTGCTCACCGGAGGGATCACCGCCCCCGTCGACCTGCGGCCCGGGCTGCGGGTCGACGTGAGCTCGGCAGGGCTCGGCTCGTGTTCACTGCTCTGCCGTTAGGTCCGCATCGGCCGCGAGCGCCCGGCGGGCCCTGACCCGGCTGCGTGGTCAGCGGCGGTTCGTGTAGTTCAGGGCCACGTCGAGGTCGGCGTCCTTGAGCAGCCGCTGCACGGTCTGGAGGTCGTCGCGCGACTTGCTGGTGACGCGAACCTCGTCGCCCTGGATCTGGGTCTTGACGCTCTTCGGCCCCTCGTCGCGGATGATCTTGGTGATCTTCTTCGCGTTCTCGGAGGAGATGCCCTCCTTGAGCGGGATGTCGAGCTTGTACTCCTTGCCGGACAGGCGCGGCCCGGCCTCGGGCACCTCGAGGTGCTTGAGCGAGACGCCGCGCTTGATCAACCAGGTCTCGACGACGTCGAGCGCCGCCTTGCAGCGCTCCTCGGTGTTGGCCTCGATCTTGATGACTTCGCTCGTGAGCTCGACGCGAGCACCGACGTTCTTGAAGTCGTAACGGTTGGCGATCTCCTTCGCAGCAGTGTTGACCGCGTTCGCCACCTCCTGCTTGTCGTACGTGCTGACGATGTCGAAGCTGCTGTCCGCCACGGGTCCTCCAGTCGATTCGGTCTGCCGGTTGCGGCTTGCTATCCTTCCATGCGCACCACGGCAGGTTGCCCGAGCGGCCAATGGGAGTGGACTGTAAATCCATCGCGAAAGCTTCGAAGGTTCGAATCCTTCACCTGCCACCAGTGCGAAAGGCCCCTTGACCTGCGGAAACGTAGTGTTAGGGGGCCTTTCACTTACCTCGCGTGCCAGATACGTGCCAGATGATGCGACCGAGACGCCGTGGTTGAGCCCCGCTCCTGGCGACGGATGCGCCCACGCGCTACGACTCTGCACTCCCGGTACCGATCCGGCAGCGCAGCAGTCGGCCACGGAAACGAGCCACCATCCGGCCCTGCGATGCCGCCGCCGAGAACGGGAGTGTGTCCGTGGCGATCGACTCGGTCGCTGCTGAGGTCGGCGGCATCGAGGAAGCCCAAAGGAGGGCTCAGCGATGCTTGTATGTGGTCGGGCGCGACAGTCGGGGCGTGCTCAGTGCCAGGTCGTGGGGATGCGGACCATCAGGTGGTCGACGTCGTGGGGATCGACGCGGATGATGCGGGTTCCGTTGCGGTAGGCGGTGAGGTCGCCGTTGGCGATTCGCCTGCGCAGGGTACGGATGCTGAGGCCGGTGCGCTCGGCGGCTGAGGCGAGGGACTCGAACTCTCGGCGGGCGGTGGTGCTCATGTGTACCTCCTGGTCCCGTACGTCCCTTGGGGGGCTTTCGTGGCCACGACGGGCGAGAGATTCTCGAGATGGTTCGAGGTGAAACCCGTGCGGGGGGCGTCGTGGTGGCTCATCGGCTGATTCCGGGTCCTCGGGGTTGGCGGGTGGGGATGGGGTCCTTGGGCCGGTTGCGGTCGGCGCCGCTTCGGATGCTGCGAGCCTCGAGGAGCGCGAGGTCCGCGTCCGTGAGCTCCTGGTCCTCGGGGCGGGCGGGGCGGGCGGGGCGGGCGGGGCGCCCGGGGTGGTCGGGGGTGGGGAGGTGGCGTTGGATGCGCCACCACAACGCGGACGCGGCGTGGTCGTCGGGTAGCGGCAGCGCGGTGGCGGTGTGCAGCAGGGTGTGGGTGTCGACGCCGGTGTCGGTGAGGTCGGCC
>Ga0105047_10004217_pt1 | contig 25105 bp, 16 predicted proteins | sample MAT04_FD_78384 | JGI IMG/M metagenome (GOLD analysis project Ga0105047, IMG submission 78384) | Freshwater microbial communities from Lake Fryxell liftoff mats and glacier meltwater in Antarctica - MAT-04 (megahit assembly) | ecosystem: Environmental > Aquatic > Freshwater > Ice > Liftoff...
AGCCTGCGCCGTTCGGGACGTGGCCACCGGCGCCGCCAGCGCCGCAGCAGGTGACCGGCACGTTCGGCGCACGGCGCGCGACGGACGGTCCCCCGCCGCTGCCGCCTGTCGCGCCGCTGCCGCCTGTCGCGCCGCTGCCGCCTGTCGCGCCGCCCGTGACGGCGGACGGGATGACGGACCCCTGGGCGGCCAACCCGGAACCGCCCGCCATCCCTCACGGCGCGTCCCCGGTCTCCCAGATCGCCGGTCCTGCCGCCGCGACGGAGCGCCGCCAGCCGACGTCGCGCTGGCTACCATCGTTCCTCTCCAGGGAGGCGCCGCCTCCGGATCCGGGCGCGACCGCCAACCAGGCCCGCTCCGCACCGACCGCCCGACCGTCGGCTGCCGCCGCGCTGGACCCTGACCCGAGCGTGACCATGGGGTCGATCGGCGCGGCCCGGGTCGCAGGCCCGTTGACCGGGTCTGCCGCCGTGCCCGCATCGTCGATCCCCCCCGGCCTCGTCACCGATCCGGATCCCGGCGGGTCACCGATCACGGCGGGCCCGGTCATGGACGCCTTGGCCCCGGCGCCTCCCGCCATCGACGCCGACGATGCCCCTGGCGCCCTGGCGCCCCGCCGCCGGCGCCTCGGGGTCCCCATGGACGCGGCCGCGCCGGCCGGCGTCGGGGCGCAGACATCCGGTTCGCCCCGCGCTCGCGGGTCGGGTGAGTGGAACCGCTCGCGGACGGGGGGGCGGTCCGGCTGGCGCCGGATGCTCCCGGGCATCGTGCCGCCGGTCGCGCTGGGCGCCACCGTGCTCTTCCTCGCCGCGGCCACCCTGTTCGTGATGCCCGGGCTGTTCGCGGGCGGTGGCGCGACCCCCACCCCCGTACCCACCGGCGACCCCGCGCTCATCGGCGCGAGCGGCGTGCCGCGGACTGCCGACCCAGGGACGCCCGAGCCGGGCGACCCGTCGTTGACGATCTACACGGTGGCGCGAGGGGACACGCTGCTGGATATCGCGCGCCGGTTCGCCGTGACCCAGGAGCAGCTGGTGTGCGTCAACCGCGAGCTCCGCCGGAACCCGAACATGCTGTCCATCGGTCAGGAGTTGCGGATCCCGCCGGAGGACTATGAGTGCCCCTCCGCCCAGCGGACGAAGCGGCCGTAGCGCGGAACGACCCGGGCCACCGTCCCGACCCCTGCCCCCGACCCGGGCCGGGCGACCGCCCTCGGCGTCCGTGAGGCCGCCGCCTAGCGGGGGGTCAGGTTGATGGAGGTGATCTTGCCCGCTTCGACGCGGAACGTGGCGTCCAGGAGCTGGGACGGCGCCCCGGGGCGCACGACCACGAGGTCCACCTCGTAGGTGTTGCCCGTCTCGCGCGTCTGGCCGGGGATCATCCTGAGACCCTTGTCCGCGCGCAGGAACCAGCCGCCCACCTGTTCCGACCCACGCAGGAGGCGCGAGTTACCCAGGACGTGGACCCGCATCTCCGCCTTCTCGTCGAACAGCTTGACGGCACCCGATCGATCGCCTGCGTTCAGCCGCTCGAAGAAATCCTCCATCGTCTCGACAGCACCCATGCGGCGGAGTCTACTAGAACCCGCCGCCGGCGCCCCCGCCCCCGCCCCCGGAGCTGCCGCCGCCGAAGCCGCCGCTCGATGCCGACCCGGATGAGGACGGCGAGGTGCCGATCGTGGCGAGGGTCGCCGTCATCGCCCCGAAGTCCGGCAACGCCGACGACGAGAACATGCCCGACGGTCCCGTTCCGGAGCCCGAGGTGGCCGTGCCCGCGTTGACGCCCACGTACCACAGTGGCAGGTACACACCCGTGCCGACGCGGGTCCCGGCGACCTCCACCGTGCGCGCCAGGACGTCCTCGACCTCCTCGTGCAGGCCCAGGGCGTACCCCCAGACCACCGCCTGGTCGGGCGTCTCCAGCCATGGCACGGCGTGGCAGTCCACGACCTGGTCCATGCTCCGTGACTGCTCAAGCGTCTTCGCAAGGGTGCGCTGGTACGCCGATAACCAGCCGAAGACCAAGGCGCCCTGCATGGTGCGCTGGGGCATGGCCCGGGCGAGGATGAACATGCCCATCGAGGCGATGGTCATGGCCACGCCCACCAGCAGCAAGCCCTGGCTGGGCAGGTTCCAGGCCACGACGACGGCGATGATGCCCACCACGAGCACCGCCGCAGCGCGGAATGTCCAGCGGTCCATGGAGCGTTCCGGTGGCTCGCGGAACCAGCCCTGGGCCGCCACGTGCTGCTCCAGGCGATCCTGGAAACCTTCCTCGTGCTTGCCGAATCCCAGCAGCTCCGTGGGACCGATCCGCCCAGCGGCATCCGCAAGGCCCTGGAGACGCTCCAGCGCCCAGGACTCCGCCGCCCCCGTGGGCATGCGCCGGTTGCGCACGACACGCGGGTCGTTCTCGTCTGGCACGAGCACGTCGATGGCGAGCGTGCCGCCCTCACCCTTCGGGGATTCCCGGAACCGCAGCTCCCCACGTGCCGCGAGGTCCACCAGGGCGGTGGTCAGCGCGTGCCGCCTGGCACGGCCATCCAACACCACGGACGCGGCGGCCGGCGAGAGGCCCGGTGGCGGCGCAGGCATGAGCATCGAGGGGTCGTCCACGACCTGCGGATCCTTGCCGAACCGCAGCCAGCTCCAGCCAGCCCATGCCAGCAGGCCGATGAGCACGAGGGGTGCCACGACGAGGCCCGTCACCGCGTCCACCTGGCGGGAGAGCGCGAGCGCCTGCGCGCGCTGCGGCGTGGCGTTCTCGTCGATGCGCACCATGGCGCCCAGCAGCGCCGAGTCGAAGTCGCACGCGCGCAGGTCCGCCAGCATCACCTGCTCGAACACCGACTGGCGCTCCTCGTTGGTCAGGTATGCGGCGCGATAGCCGGGACCCGCATATAGCTGCACCTGGCCGCGGCAGCGCTCCTCATCGAGGTCCAGCAGGACCAGGAGCCCATCATCGATGCCCGTGCGGCCGATGCCCCACGCGTCCATGAGCGAGATCGCATCCTGTTCCGCCTCATTCGCCGTGTCGCTCTCCGGCTTCACCTGCGTGTACACCACGACCTGCGCCCCGGTCCGATCCTCGATGCGCCGGCTGGCCTGCCCGAGCGCCACGATCGTGGCGTCCTCCAGGACGCCCGCGAAGTCGTAGACGCGGACGCCGTCGATGGGTGCGGGCCAGGGTGGGCCGGGCGCCGGAGCCTCGCCGAGGTCGGGCACGAGGCTGGGGTCGAACGTGGGCGCCGGTGTGGCTTCCGGGCCGGGCGTGGCGCCGGGCTCCCGTGTCGGCTGGGGTGCCGGCGTCGCGCCGGGGTCTGGGGTGACGACGGGACCCGCCGTGCCGATGCCCGCGGACAGTGCCACCACGCCCTGGGTCACGGCCGACAGCCAGGCCGAATCCGCCAGCGATGCGTCCATGGTGTCCGCCACGAGCGCATCCAGCGCAGCCTGGCTGACTCGGGCGGTGAGCGCCGCGCCGCCCACCACCGCCGCCGTGCCGCGCGTGGCCTGACGGTCGAAGTCGATCATGACCACGGCCCCGTCCCCCTCAGCGCCGCCGACCTGCCACTCGTCCAGGAGCGCCTTGGCGTCCGCCGCGACCGCCTCACGGGTCCGCGCGGCGGGCTTCACCTGGAGGTAGACCACCACGTCCACGCCCGTCGCGTCCTCGAGCGCCGCGAGGGCGTCGTCGAGCGCTGCCTGGGGCTGGCGCGGCAGGACCTCGGCGTCGTCCACGAGATGCGAGCCGGCGCCGGTCGTGCGATCCGGGAACGGAGGGCCCGCGGCGAGCGCGACGGGTGCCAGTGTCGTGAGCAACAGCAGCGACCACGCCAGGGCGGCGAGGACGATGCGGCTCGGGCCGAGGCTGCGGGCCGGTCGACGTGCCATCGCACGGAGGGTAGCGCAGGGCGCCGGGTGGTGCGTCCTGGCGCCGGACCGCGATCGGGGCGGCCGGGCGCTCGGCCCGCTCGTCACGGGGGGCTCGCGGACGATCGCGGCGCAGGAACCCTCACGGACCCCTCACGGCAGGGCTGCGAGGCCGCCGCGCCGGCGGAGGACGACGAGTGCGTCGCCGTCCCAGCCGATCTCGGCGGGTCGCGGCCGCCCGTTATAGGTGGAGGCCATCGCGGTGCCGTAGGCCCCCGCCACTCCGATCGCGACCAGGTCGCCGCGCACGAGGGGTGGCAGCACCGCGAGGCCCAGCCGATCGGTCGACTCACACACCGGGCCGTCCACCCGGACCAGCGCGGCGTCCGGCGCCCCGGCATCGGCCACGGGGCGTCCGACGGAGGTGAGCGCGATCATCGGATGCTCGGCGCCGTACATCGCCGGGCGCACCAGCTCCGTCATGCCCGCGTCCAGGACCACCAGACGCGGCTCCCGGTCACGGACGTGCAGCACGCGGCCGATGAGCCAGCCGCTCGCCGCCATGACCGCCCGCCCGGGCTCGATGGCCAGGCGCGCAGGCCGGACGCCTGCCGGCAGGGCGGCCAGCTCCGCGTCCGCCTCCGCCGCGAACCGTGCCAGTGACGGCACCGAGCCGCCGTGCCCATAGTCGACGGGGAAGCCGGAGCCGGCGTCCAGGGTGTCGAAGTCGGGCAGACCGCCGCGCTGGAGCGTGAGCAGGCGGAGCGTCGCCCGGAAGGCCGTGCGCCAGGCGTCCACCGCGCCGAGCTGCGAGCCCACGTGGAGGTGGAGGCCGCGCCAACGCAGGGGACCGGACGGACCGCCACCGGCAGCGATGACCTCCGGCAGCTCATCCGCCAGCACCCCGAACTTCGAGGTCGCGGCGCCCACCGCGAGCCCGCCGTGGGTCTCCGGCTGCACGGATGGGTTGACGCGCACGAGCACGTCCAGGCGGACGCCCGCGGCCGACGCCAGGCGTGCGAGGGCCGCTGCCTCCTCCGCGGACTCGAGGCTCGTCCACAGCAGCGGCTGGCCGTGTCGCGCCGCCGCGGCTGCCGCCCGCAGGTCGGCCGGGGTCTTGCCGATGCCCTCCAGCGCGGTGTCGCCCGGCGCGAACCCGGCCCGCGCTGCGAGTGACAGCTCCCCACGCGACACCGCCGTCGCCCCGAAGCCGTGCGGCGGCAGGGCCCGCACCAGCGCGGGCAACCCGTTCGCCTTGAGCGCGTACAGGCGCAGCCAGGGGTCCGGGAACGCGCTCCGCACCGCGGCCGCATCCGCGTGCAGGCGCGGCAGGTCGGTCAGCAGCAGGGGCGTGCCGTAGCGGCGGGCGGCACGGCGGGCGGCGTCGGCGAGATGGGGTGTCACGGCACCGCGCATCGTACGATGCGCACGCACGTGCCTCCGACCCCGCCGCGGGTCGCCCTCCGGAGAGATGATGACGACCCAGCCCTTCCGCGCCGCCCTGCCCGACCCCTTGCCGCTCCCGGCCACGCCGTTCGCGCATGCCCTCGACGCGTACCTGCGCGACGCGTTCGCGGCCAGTCCGGTCTTCGCTGGGTTCGCGGGCTACCACCTCGTGGATGGCGCCTGGGAAGATCCGTCGGAGGCGGGACGGACGGCCCGGCTCGCCGCGCAGGAGCGGCACGAGGCGGCCCTCTCGGCGCTCGGCGACGCGGACCTCAGCGCGGATGAGCGCGTGGATCGAGCCTATCTCCTGGAGCTCATCGGGCAGCAGCGATTCAGCGACCGCGACCTGCGGGATGAGGCATGGGATCCGCTGACCGTGGTGTACACCCTGGGCGCCGGCCTCTTCCTGATGCTCTCGCGCGAGTACGCGCCATGGTCGCACCGTGGCGCCGCGCTCCTGGCGCGGGTGCAGGGTGTGTCGGCCTATCTCGACGCGGCCCTCGGCTCGCTCGTCGGCCTGCCGGGCCGTCCCGTGTCGCTGCTCCACCTGGACACGGCGCTCAAGCAGCTGCCCGGCATCCCGGAGCTGATCGAGGCGGGCGTGTCGGAGGCGCGGACACGCGCGGAGGCCGGTGAGTCACCGGAGCTCGTGGCGCCCCTCGAGGCGGCTGCCGCGGTCGCGACGGAGGCGATCGACCGGTTCCGGGCGGCCATGGACAGCGACATCCGGTCGCGCGCGAGCGGTGACGGCCGCCTGGGGCCGGACCTGTACGCCGCCAAGCTGCGCCACACGCTGGGCTCCGACCTGACGCCGGACCAGCTCCTGGAGCGCGCCTGGGCGGATCATCGGGCCACGCGCGCCGAGATGCTGCGCCTGGCGCGGGCCATCTGGTCCCGGTGGATCCCGGGCGAGCCCCTGCCTGACGTGGCGCCCGGCGATGAGGCCGGCGAGCGAGCGCTCACGGCCCGCGTCCTGGACGCGATCGCGGACGAGCATCAGCAGCCGGGGGACCTCCTCACCTGGTGTCAGGACGAGATCGGCCGCATCGAGGCGTTCTGCCGCGCCCACGACGTCATCGGCCTCGCGGAGGATCCGCTCCAGATCATCTGGACGCCGGTGTTCATGCGCGCCTACGGTCGGGCGTTCCTGGATGCGCCGGGTCCCCTGGACCGCGGCCAGCAGAGCCATTTCTTCATCACGCCGCCGGACGACGACGCGACGCCGGAGGCCATCGCGTCCTACATGCGCGAGGACAACGACCGGATGCTCCGCCTGCTGTGCCTCCACGAGGGCGTGCCGGGCCACTATCTCCAGCTCGCCTGGTCCAACCGGGCACCGTCCCTGACCCGCACCATCTTCTCCAACGGCATGTTCGCCGAGGGCTGGGCGGTCTACGCGGAGCAGGTGATGCTCGACCTGGGTTACGGCGCGGACGACCCGGCGCTGCTGCTCACCCACTGGAAGTTCTACCTGCGCGCGATCACCAACGCCATCCTCGATGTCGAGGTCCACGCGCGGAGCATGACCGAGGCGCAGGCGGTCGACCTGATGGTGCGCCAGGCGTTCCAGGAGGAGGACGAGGCGAAGGCCAAGTGGCTCCGGGCGCGCATCACCTCCACCCAGCTGTCCACGTATTACGTGGGCGCCGTGGAGATGTTCGACCTGGAGACCGAGGCGCGCCGGCGCGCCGCTGTCGCGGCCGGAGCAGACCCTGCGACCGTGCCGGAGCGTGCCATCGGACCGGGCCCCGGGGACACGCCGGGCTTCCGCTACCGCGACCACCTGGAGGCGGTCATCTCGCACGGATCGCCGCCCATCCGGTGGGTCCGTCGTATCCTTGCCGACGCTGCACCCTCCGCACGGAGCTGACGACCTCCCGCATGGCGCTCATCGTCCCCGACCTCGGTCTGCTGTTCATCATGGCGCCCCACACCGGGTGCACGGCCATCGGGGAAGTGCTTCGCGACCGATTCGGGGCGACGTTCGTGCCCAGTGACGACATCCTCGCGCCGGACGGGACGGTGCGCGTGCCGCGCAAGCACAGCCGGCTGCCGCAGTTGCTCACGGCGGGCGTCATCACGCCTGCGCAACGGTCCGGGCTGGTGGTCGCGGCCGGCGTGCGCAACCCCTTCGACGAGGAGGTCTCCCACTTCAAGCATCGCGAACGCGACTACCGCGCGCGACGCGACGACTCGGACACCCGCGCCCGGCTCGCGGGTGACAAGCCGCCCGCGAAGAAGGACGACATCAGCTTCGAGACCTGGCTGCGGCGCCGGTACGTCCCGCGGCCGTGGCATCGGTTCATGGGCCGGACTCCCAAGCGGCCCGCGGACTTCACGGAGGGAGTGGACGTCATCATCCGCTTCGAGCGTCTTCAGGCGGACGTGGATTCGCTGATGCGACGGCTGGGTGTGGCGGAGCCCGTGGGGATCCCGGTGGTGAATCCCACGGGCGTCCGCGCCAAGCGGCCCTATCAGGAGTTCTACACTCCCCGCGCCCGGGCGATCGTGGAGCAGGTGTTCGCGGCGCGCATCGCCCGGTACGGATACACGTTCGAACCCGCCCCGCGGACCGCGGGCGCGCCCACCCCGGACGCGTGAGCCGCCGCGACCCGCTGGCCCGGGATCGCGCGCCGGGCTACCTCGTGGCACGGGTCACCTCGGGCATCCTGGGACGCCTGCACGTGGAGCCCGATTTCATCATCGTGGGTGCGGCCAGGGCGGGCACGACCGGTCTTCTGAACCAGATGCGCAGCCACCCGGGCATCCACTTCTGCGCCCGCGAGGAGCTCCACTTCTTCGATGTCGAGGGCCGCTGGAACCAGGGTCCGGGCTTCTACCGGCGGCGGTTCCCGCGGCGTTCCGCGAAGGCGGCCGCCATCCGCGCCGGCCGTGGCCCCGCGCTGAGCGGCGAGAACTCGCCCTACTACCTCGCCCATCCGGATGCCCCCGTCCGCGTCCGCGCCACGCTCCCCGATGTGCGCCTGATCGCCCTGCTGCGCGATCCCACCGAGCGTGCCATCTCCCACTGGAACTGGCGCGTCAACCGTCAGCAGGAGACGCGCGGGTTCGAGGAGGTCGTGGAGCAGGAGTTGGCCCTGCTGGGTGACCTGCCGCCGGGTGACCCCGCCTACGCGCGCGTCGAGGACGACCAGTGGGCGCGTCGCAACAGGGCCTACCTGGCCCGCGGCATCTACCTCGAGCAACTGCAACGATGGCATGCGGTCTTCCCGCGGGCGCAGCTGCTGACGCTCGTGAGCGAGCGCTACTACGCGGACCCCGCCACGTCGATGGGGCGAATCTGGGCGCACCTGGACCTGCCGCGCGCGCCGGTAAAGGAGGGGGTCCGGAACGCGCGGCGCACGAAGCGATCGCTCGATCCGGTGCTCGTGGAACGGGTCCGGGCGTTCTTCCGGCCGCACAACGCGGCTCTCGAGGCCTACCTGGGCGAGCCGCTCGACTGGGACTGAGTTCCGGGCGTCAGACGCCGGCGCCCGTGGGGTCCGCCCGCCCATCCCGCCGGTCGGCCAGCAGGGACGCCACCACCGCGACGGCAAGGATGCCGATGATGGCCACCAAGGAGACCACCGGCTCGAGGTGCAGGATGTCCGTGAGCAGCATCTTCGCGCCCACGAAGATGAGCACCGCGGCCAGGCCCAGCTTCAGGTAGCGGAACCGTTCGGCCGCATCCGCCAGCAGGAAGTACAGCGATCGCAGGCCCAGGATCGCGAACGCGTTGCTGGTGAAGACCACGAACGGATCGGTGGTCACGGCGAAGATGGCCGGGATGGAGTCCACCGCGAAGATCAGGTCGGACGTCTCCACCGTGATGAGCGCCAGCAGCAGCGGCGTCGCGGCGAGCCCGACCGCGGTCCGGACGAAGAACTTCTGGTCGTGGTAATCGGGCACCATGCGCAGGTGCCGCCGGGCGAAGCGCACGATCGGATTCTGCTCAGGGTGGGTCGCGTGCTCACCGGCGCGCAGCATCCGGATGCCCGTGAACACCAGGAACGCGCCGAACACGTAGATCACCCAGTGGTAGCTCTCGATGAGTGCGGCGCCGGCGAGGATGAGCGCGAAGCGCATCACGAGGGCACCCACCACGCCCCAGAACAGCACCCGGTGCTGGAGCTCCCGCGGCACCGCGAACGCGCCGAAGATGAGCGCGAACACGAACACGTTGTCGACCGACAGCGAGTACTCGATGACGTAGCCGGTGAACCATTGGATACCGGTCTCGGTGCCCTTCCACCACAGCACGCCGATGCCGAAGATGATCGCCAGCGTCACCCAGGTGATGGTCCAAGCTGCCGCCTCCTTGGGTGGGACCACGTGCGCCTTCTTGTGGAAGACGCCCAGGTCCAGCGCCAGGAAGACGCCGATGAAGGCGATGAACAAGACCCAGAAGATGAGATCCATGAGGCTCGACGGCTACGGCTGCGTGGGACGGGTCGGGGCGCCCTGGGGGACGTCCGCCGTCAATCATAAGTGGCCGACCCCGGGGCGGGGGACCCGGGGTCGGCCAGAGATGGGAAGATGCGGACGAGAGGGAACAGACGCCTCCTACTGGGTCCGCATGGACCGCAGGCGACGGACACGTTCCGTGATCGGCGGGTGGGTGCTGAAGAGGGAGCCGGCGCCGCCTGCGAGGGGGCTCACGGTGTAGAGGTGGGCGGTCGCCGCGGGCACCGGCTGCGGCTGCCCACGACCACGGCCGCGTCGCAGGATGCCGCCGCGCTCGGCCTGGAGCTGCTTGTTGACGCCCTCGAGCGTCTCCAGGGCGGAGGCCAGTCCCTCCGGGTCCTGCGTCAGCGCGGCACCCGACTGATCCGCGCCGTACTCCCGGCTCCGTGAGACCGCCAGCTGGATGATCATCGCCGCGATGGGCGCCAGGATCGCCGTGAGCAGCATCAGCGGCAGCGGCAGGGAGTCCTCATCGTTGCCGCCCCCGAACATCGACGACCAGAGCGCCATGTTGCCCAGGAACGAGATGGCGCCACCGATGGTCGCGGCGATCGTGCCCACGAGCATGTCGCGGTTGGTGATATGGCTGATCTCATGGGCGAGGACGCCACGCAGCTGGCGCTCGCCCATGATGGTCATGATGCCCGTGGTCACCGCGACCGCCGCGTGCCTGGGGCTGCGACCCGTGGCGAAGGCGTTGGGCTCGGGGCGATCGATGACGTAAAGGCGCGGCATGGGGATCCCGGCTCGGCCTGCGAGGTCGCGGACCATGGACTCGTACTGAGGCAGCTCACCCGGGTTGAGCGGACGGGCGCCGTTCGCACGCAGCGCCAGGCGGTCACTGAACCAGTAGACGCCGACGTTCATGACCATCGCGAAGCCGAAGGCCAGGATGAGTCCGGACGTACCACCGATGAGACCGCCCACGAGCATCAGCAGGCCAGCGAGCGCGGCCAGGAGCGCGAAGGTCTTGAGCTGATTGGTGAAGGTTCCGGTCGAGTTGTGGATCATTCCGTTTCAATCAGGGGTGGCGGTTCCATGCGGGCCGCCGGGCGGTCGTCTGCCACGACGACATCGGTCATGATAGGGTCTCAGCATCGGCATCGGACAGCCGATGATGGCCCACGAGACCCATGTTTCGTTGCTGAGGTTCGGCAATCACGTGGCAGACCCGATCATCGAGCGGCTGTTGGCGGAGGCGCCGCGTCTCGCGGCGGATGTCGCTGCGGACCTGGGTGGCACGATGGACGATGCGACCGTGGAGGTCGTGGTGCGCCGCTTCCTGGAGGCGATCGCGGCCGGTCGGCGGCTGAGCGCGACGGATCTGGCACGCCTCCGGTCGGATGGAGCCGCCGCCGCCCGCGACGGTCGACCGCTCGCGGAGCCGCTCGACGCGTACCTGTCCACGGGATGGGTCGCCTGGGAGCATGCCGTGCGTCTCGCCCAGGTCGACGGGGGCGGCGCGGCGCGCGCGACGGAGCTCGCCGCCCTGGGCTCCGCGCTGCTGCGGGCCGGCGACGACCTGGCTGCCGCGCTCGCGGATGGCTACACGGGGGCGGAGCGAGCACTCGCGGCGCGCGCGGGTGCGACCCGACGTGCGGTGCTCGACGAGCTGGTGTCACCCGCCCCCCTGGGGGCGGCGGGGCAGGCACGACTGGTGCGCCGCGCGACGCTCGTGGGCCTCGATGCGGCGCTGCCGTACGGACTGGTGGTCGCCCGCGCGACCGTGGAGCTGGAGGAGGAAGGCGCGGTGGCGGAGGAGGTCGCCCGCCGGCTGGCTCGTGACCCGGCCCGTCGGCCACACCTCGTGAGTGTCCGGGATGGGGACCTGGTGGTACTGGCGGCCGGGCCGTGGCGCACACCGCGGGTTCTCGAGCAGGCCCTCGATGGCCTGGTGCCAGAGGCGTGGTGGGCGGCATCCGCGGCACCGGACGACATCGCGCTGCTGCCACGCGCCTATGCCGCCGCGCTCGATGCGCTGCGGGTCCTTCCGGCGTGCCGACCGGCGCGGGCCATCCACGCCGCGGCATCCGTGGCCCTGGAGCGCGCGATGGTCGCGGACCCGGGCCTCGCCGCAGCCGGCGTGGACGCGTGGCTGGGACCGCTGCTGGGGGCGGGTCGTGGCGCCGCGGGGCTGCTGCCGACGCTGGAGGCATGGCTGGAGGAGGAGCACTCCATCACCGGTACCGCGCGCCGGCTGGGTGTCGCGCCGCGGACCGTGAGCTACCGCCTGGAGCGCGTCGCCACACTCCTCGAGCGCGCGTCCCTCGATGGCGACACGCGCGCCAGGCTCGCGGCGGCACTGCTCACCCGACGCCTCCTCGCGGCGTGGGCCTGACGGAACAGCCTGCCATCAGCCCGGGCGCTCCATGGCCCAGGCGGCACTCTCCCGGGGGTGTCGCGGTCGTCGCCCGGGAACCCGCTCACGAACAACATCCCATCGCTCGGCCGGATCGCCAGCGGGCCGTACACCTCGCGCGGCAAGGTGCCGACGACCGTCCAGGTGATTCCGTCCGCGGAGCGGACGAGCTGCTCGACGGCGGGCGGACCGTCCAGCGGCGTGCAGCAGGCGATGGCGAGGAATCCGTCCGGGACGGCGATCGGTCGGTCCACGTACGCGAGGGCCGGGTCGTCGATCCGCACGCGGTGCCACGTCGTGGCGTCGTCGGACCACCACGTTCGTATCGCCTGGGACGTGTCGAATTGGAAGGAACCCGTCACCAGGATGCGATCCGCCGTCGCGGCCGCGCCTGTGGCCCACAGCATCGTCTCGAAGTCGACGCCCCCGGACGCGAACGCCGGCTGGTCCCCTTGGCGCGTCCAGCGCAGTCCGTCAGTCGAGGACCAGACGGCGAGGCGCATCCCGTCGCTGCCGACGGCGAGCAGTCGGTCCCCGCACGCGACCAGCTGCATCGGTGCCCATCCGTGCGGCACGCCCTGGAACGGCCGGCGCGCCTTCGTCCAGGTCTGCCGGTCCGGCGAGACCCAGGCCACGTTGCGGTCCTTGCGGTCGACGCCGATCGCCACCACGCCGCCCGCCCACGCGACGGGCGCGCACTGGCCCGTCCTTCGCGCTCGACAGTGGCTGCGTCCACGCGGGGCCGGTCGGTGACGGCGGCGGCGCGAGGCCCGGCACGTCCGAGGCGAATGGGGTGGCCGCGACCGTCGGGGCCGGTGATGGCGACTGGCCGAGCGCGCCGCCCGAGGCACCCAGCAGGAGGGTGAGGGTCAGACCCAGGATCGCGATGCGCATCGTCCATGCTCCGATGGGTCACGTGGGGACCGTGGCGGGTCTGGGCCGCTGGATGGTACCCCCCGCCGATCGCGCGGGCCCTGCTAGCATCCGGCGGACGATGAGCGACCTCCGACCTGCGTCCGCGGCCCGCCGGCCCGAGACCGCACGGCCCCGCACCGCGGACGAGCACCAGCACGACGAACCCGACATCGTCATCGATCCGCCCACGCCCGCGGAGCTGGACGCGATGCAGCGTCACCTGGCGTGCCTGCCGGTCCACTCCGGCGCCACGGCGGCGTGGGAGGCGGCCCTGGGTGCGCTGATCGTGCGCCAGGACGGCGCCGGACCCTCCGGCAACTACGCCGCGATGCCGCGCTGGAAGGCGCAGGCCTGGCATCCGACGCTGAACCGGGTCACCCAGCTGGTGCGCCGGACCGGTTCATGGCCGTCGCTGATGGTCTCCGACGAGCGTGACCTGCCGCCCCGGCTGGGTGACGCCCTGCAACGCGTCGGCTGGCACGCGGTCCAGCGCGAGACCGTGCTGTGGGTGGGGCGCGCGTCCGTCATCGCGCACCTGGACCCGCGGATGCGCATCGAGGCGGTGCAGGCCCGGAGCGTGGACGCGCATGAGGCCGTGGAGCGGGAGATCTTCGGCCTGCCCCAGGAGATGGCATCCGACCGGCGCGCGGCAATCGCCACGGCGCTGCGCACGGGATCGCTGCGCGCGTTCGTGGTGCGCGTGGATGACGAGCCGGTCGCCGTGGCGCGGCTGTCCCAGGGTGAGGGCGTCGCCGGCATCTATGCCGTGGGCGTGCGCCAGCCGTGGCGGGGTCAGGGCTACGGCACGTTGCTGACCACGATCGCGACGCGCGCCGGGATGGCCATCGGCAACCGCGTCGTGTGGCTGTCCGTGGAGGACGGCAACGACGTCGCGCGGCACGTGTACGAGAAGCTCCATTTCCGGGAGGCGTTCACGTGGGCCCGCTGGCTCGCGACGCCCGAGTAGCACGGTGGGCGTGCCCGCCGTGCCGTCAGTCGACCACGCGCAGCCGGGCGAAGGAGATGCCGGTCGGGCCGCCGTCCAGGGACGCCCACCAGGTGGCGAGCAGCTCGCCATCGGCGAGACGCACCGCGGTGGGAAAGCCGAACGCGAACGCGACCATCTCCTCGATGGGATCCGCACCCTCGCGCCGCTCGCGCTCGGTCGCTGCGTCGTGGACCAGGCCCTCCCACAGGATCGGCCAGTCGTGGTCGGTGATGTCCGCGATGGCCATCACCACGCCCTGGCGTCCGTAGCGGCGGTTGTACAGCAGCAGCACCCGGTCGCCGCCCAGGGGCGTGGCCGAGATGGTCTGGCCACGGGTGCCGATCGACCGCGGCGCGGTCCACGTCAGGCCGTCGTGGGTCGACATCGCGTAGCTGTTGGTCTGGTCGACGAGGCCGTCCATCGTCACGGTCCAGGCGGTCGCCAGCAGCCGCCCGTCGCCCAGGTCCACGAGCTTCTGCTCCAGGTAGCCCAGCCCGCCGTCGGGGTCCTTCAGCACGTCCACGCTGCGCGGCCAGGTCCGGCCACCGTCATCCGAGACGGCAGTGACCACACGCTTGCCAGGCAGACCGGGATCGACCGTCGCGGCCGGGGCGAGCAGCCGCCCGGACCGGAGCACGAGCGCCGCGTCGCTGATCTCCAGCATGTCCGTAGGCATGGGCACGTCCGTGGGCGCCGACCAGGTCCGGCCCGCGTCGTTGGAGGTGCACAGGATGGCGGTGGCCGGCCGGCTGCCGAACACGAGCCCATCGACGTCCGCCGACCGGGAGCCATAGGCGTACAGGGTGGCGCCGTCCGCAGTGCGGCTCAGCTTGAGGAAGTTGCTCGACGGCGGCTGCGTGCCCACGGGCAGGATGTCCGCCTCACGCTGCCACGTCCGGCCACGGTCGACAGAGCGGGACAGCCCCGTGCCGCCGATGGCGTTGGCGCCACCGGCGTTGCTGTACGAGCAGAGCAGGTCGCCGTTCGACAGGACGATGGCCTTGGGAAAGGCGGAATCCTCCTCGTCGATGCGACCGGAGGCGATGATCTCGATGTGAGGTGCACGCGTCATGGGGCGAACGGTACCGTGCGGCCACGGGCGCGTCTCGCCCCGTGGGCGCGCCCCCGGCCAGGCACGCGTCCGGGCGCGGGCCGGCTCCGGCGGGCTCGGGCGGCTTCAGGCGGGCTGGCCGACCGCCGCGAGCGCCGCGCGATACAGCTGCCGGCCGTCCGCGTCGCCCGCAGGAGTGACCATGGCGGAGAGGTCATCCTGGAGCGTCGTCTCCAGTCTGGACCCGAACGCGCCGTCCAGGAGCCGCGCCGCGTGCGCCGCCGATCGGAGCACCTGGTGCACCTCCGGCCGGTGCGGGTCGTCCCAGAACCAGCCGCAGCTGGAGAACATCGCCAGCCGCGACGCCTGGGCGTGCATCAGGAGCAGGAGTTGCTCGCGCGCCCCGCGGCCCGAACCTCGCCCGACCGCGCCGAACTCCGAGGCGGCCCAGGACTCGCCGTCGCGATAGTCGCTCGCGACGTCCACGTAGCGATCGCGCGTCGCCCAGGGATCCACGCCCAGCTCCGCAGCCGCCAGCTCCGTGCGGGCGTCCACGGCCGCCGCCAACCGATCGAGCGCAGCCCGCAGCGCCGGCTTCCAGTGTGATCCCGCCGCGCACGGACACTCCGCGCCCCAGCGCGCGACGCCGTGGTGGCACGACCAGGACGTCCGCTCGCGCACCCGCACCACGGGCAGCGTCGCAAGGTCCGTGCCGTTGCCCAGCCAGCGGCCGGGGCTCGTGATGGTGATGCCCCGGTCAGCCGCACCGGCGGTCAGCAGCCGCTGCAGGAACAGCTCCCGGAACTTCTGGTGGTGGCCGTACAGCTCGCCGTCCGTCGCGATCATCACGGTCTCGCCGGCCGTGAGTCGGGGCCGGACCAGCAGCTCCAGGAAGCGGTCGGCGTCGCTGGTGGCCATGGGATCGAAGCTGACCGCTGCCGACAGCTCCGCGTGGAAGAAGCCGATGCCGATCCGCAGCCCGTCGCCCAGATCCGCGCGATAGGCGACGCCCGTGCTCACGGGGCCCTCGCCCTGCCATGGGGCCAGGATCGTCCAACGCACGCCCTCCTCCGCGCAGATGCGCAGCGTCAGGCGATCCACCGCGGTCTCGGGCAGCCAGATGCCCGTGGGCCGGCGCCCGACGCGCAGCTCGAAGTCGCGCAACCCCCAGCGGATCTCGGTGCGCCGGTCGCGCGCGGAGGCGAACGGCAGGATCGCGTGGTGGTAGCCCTGGGCCATGCCATTGGTGCCGTCGTCCTGGCCCACGATGGCATCGTGGAGGTCCGGCTGCTCACGGCGTAGCCAGCGGGCCAGCGTCGGCCCCAGGTCCCAACCGATGCGCCCGAAGTTGCCGTGGGCAGCGTTTGGGGCGTACGACTCCGCGGTGACGCGGCTCGTCCAGTCGGCCGCCGGCGATGCCGTGGGGTCGGGCAGTGTCCGACCCGTGAACGGGTCCTCGCGGGGCGGCTGATAGAAGTGCCCGTGGACGGCGAACGCACCGGGGCGCGCAGGGGGAGGGGACACGATGGGCGGCGCCGGCTCAAGGTGGATCAGGACGCGACCCCGCCGGTGAGGCGCTCGTCCGCCTCGGCGAGGGCCGCGGGCAGGTACAGCTGCTCCACGTACTCCTCGAGCATGCGCGTGGTGGAGAACCGCCACATGGAGGTCGCGATCGCCTCGCGCATGGTGGCCAGCCACCGGCGCGGCAGGTCGTGCGCATCGCGCTCGTACCAGCGGGGCACGATCTCCTGCTCCAGGATCCGGTACAGGTCCTGGGCGTCCGCCCAATCCTGGGCGCCCTCGTCAGGGTTGGTCTCGCGGCCGCCGATGGCCCAGCCGTTGCCACCGTTCGTGCCGCTCCAGCCCTCGTCCCACCAGCCGTCGAGCACCGAGCAGTTGACGACGCCGTTCATGGCCGCCTTCATGCCGCTCGTGCCGGACGCCTCCAGCGGTCGCCGCGGGTTGTTCAGCCAGACATCGACGCCCTGGACCAGGTAGCGGCCCTCGCGCATGTCGTAGTCCTCGAGGATGAACACACGGCCCTTGAGGCGCGCCGCCCGGCTCCGGCCGAAGATGTCCTGGATCATCCGCTGGCCGGGCCGGTCCGCCGGGTGTGCCTTGCCCGCGAACACGATCTGCACCGGCCGGTCGGGATCCCACAGCAGGCGCGCCAGGCGCTCCTCGTCGCTGAGCAACAGCGCGGCGCGCTTGTACGTCGCGAACCGACGCGCGAAGCCGATGGTCAGGATCGACGGGTCCAGCACGTCCGTGAGCAGCGACAGCTCGTGGGGCGACTCCCCGTGCCGGGCCAGCTGGTTGCGCAGGCGGCCGCGCGCGAAGTACGCCAACGCGTCCTTCTGCTCCAGGTGGTGCTCCCACAGCTTCTCGTCCGAGATGCGGTCGAGGCGCTCCCAGAACCGGTCCTCTGGTGCCTCATCATCCAGTCGGTCGAGGTCCCCGCCGAGGTTCTCGAACAGCCCCGCCATGGGTCCGCCGACCCAGCTCGGCGCATGGACGCCGTTGGTGATGCCCAGGATCGGGTGGCCCGGGATGGTGGTCCAGGTGAGGTTGGCGGTCTCGGCGTGGAGCTGGCTGACCGCATTGGCGCCCATCGTCATGCGCAGCGAGAACGCGGTCATGTCGAACTGACCGGGGTCGCCATCCGCGCCCCGCCCGATCTCCAGCAGGCGATCCATGGACAGGGGTGTACCCGCGATGAGCGGATCCGCCACGCGCCGGACGAGCTCGGCATCGAAGCGCTCGTTGCCCGCCGAGACCGGTGTATGGATGGTGAACACGGCGCCCGAGCGGACGCGCGTGACCGCCTCATCCACGTCCAGGCCCTGGGCCACGAGCTCCCGCGCCTGCTCCACGAGCATGAACGCCGAGTGGCCCTCGTTGAGATGCCACGCGGACGGCTGGATGCCCAGGGCGCGCAGGGCACGCACGCCGCCGACGCCGAGCACCAGCTCCTGGTGCAGCCGCATCTCGCGTCCACGCACGTACAGGATGTGCGTGATGGGCCGATCGTTGTCCTCGTTGAGGGGCGTGTCCGTGTCCAGCAGCAGCAGCGGCACGCGGCCCACCTGGACCGTCCAGACCGCCACGTGGACCGTGCGGCCGGGCAGTTCCACGGGCACGGTCAGCGGCTCGCCGTCGCGATCGGTGACGCGCAGGATGGGCAGCCGCGAGGGGTCGTAATCCGGGTAGGCGTGCTCCTGGTGGCCGTCCGCGTCGATCGTCTGGCGGAAGTATCCGTGGCGGTACAGCAGGCCCACGGCCACGAACGGCAGCGCCATGTCCGAAGCGGTCTTGCAGTGGTCGCCCGCGAGCACGCCCAGGCCGCCCGAGTAGATGCCCAACGACTCGTGCAGCCCGAACTCAGCGCAGAAATATGCGATGGGCCCGGCCAGGTCCTGCCCGTGGTGGCGCTCGAACCAGTGGTCCGAACCGTTCGCCATGTAGGCGTCGAACGTGCGCAGCGTCGTCTTGTACTGCGTCATGAAATCAGGGTCGTCCAGCAGCGCGGACCAGTCGCGCGGCGTCTGGAGCACCGGCACCGGGTTGCGATGCCGCTGGTAGGTGGCCCGGTCGATGCGCGAGAAGAGCGTGCGCAGCTCCGGATGCCAGGACCAGTAGAGGTTGAACGCGAGCCGCTCGAGACCCGCCAGCTGGGGTGGCAGGCGCAGGTCGCGGGGATGCAGCGTGGGGATCACGGTCTGGGTCACGTCCGGGATGCTACACGAACCCCCGCAGGAAAACCGGTTTAGCCGGCTCGGCCGCGCGACCTCGGCGCCGGGCCTTCTGACCCCGACCCGGTCACGCTCGACTGCTGGCGCGCGCGCTCGCCACGCCGCATACCATGGGCGGATGCGCATCGCCATGGTCAGCTCCGAGTGCGAGCCGTTCGCCAAGACCGGTGGGCTCGCGGACGTCGTGGACGCGCTCGCCCGGGCACTGGGCCGCGCGGGGCACACCGTGGACGTCTACCTGCCCCGCTACCGGACGCTGGCGCACACCCCATCGGACCTGGTGCCGCTGGAGGTCGTGGTGCCCGTGGGCGTGGATCCGGCCCTCGGCACGCGCGGCGAGGCCGGCCGCCGGATCCCCGTGACGATCTGGTCCGGCAGTGCGGATGGCTACCGCCTGCGCCTCGTGGAGCATGACCCCGCGTTCGCACGCGACGGCCTGTACGGCGGGCCGGATGGCGATCATCCGGACAACGGCCTGCGCTTCACGATCCTGGGCCGCGCCGCCCTGGAGGCGATCCGCGCGGAGGCGCGGCCCGTGGACATCCTCCACGGCCACGACTGGCAGGCCGGCCCCGCGATCCTGTCGCTGCGGACCCGCTACGCCTTCGATCCGCTGATGGCGCGCGCGGCCACGATCCAGACCTGCCACAACCTCGCCTACCACGGGTGGGTGCCCCGTGACCGTGCCTGGGCACTGGATCTGCCGGACGGCCTGGGTGACCTCCGCGGCGTGGACCTGCTGCGCGAGACCGTGCGCATCGCGGACGTGGTCAATACCGTGAGCCCCACGTACGCCCGGGAATCGCTGACGCCGGAGTACGGCGCCGGCCTGGATGACATCCTGCGTGAGCGCGGCGACCGGTACCAGGGAGTCCTCAACGGCATCGACCCGGGGCTGTGGGACCCCGCCACGGATGCCTCCCTCGCGGCACCCTTCTCCGTGCACGATGTGTCGGGCAAGGAGGCCTGTCGCGCCGACCTCGCCATCCGCCACGGCATGGACGCGGGCGGTCCGATCCTCGGGCTGGTGGGCCGACTGGATCCCCAGAAGGGCTTCGACCTGGTGGCCGTTGGTGCTGACGCGTTGGTGGAGGCCGGGGCACGGCTGATCGTCCTCGGTACGGGTGACGCGCGCCTGACGGAGGGCCTCAAGACGCTGGCCGCGGCGCGTCCGGACCGGGTCGTGGTGCTGGACCGGTTCGACCGGGATGAAGCGCGCCGGATCTACGCTGGCGCGGACGTGTTCCTGATGCCGTCGCGCTTCGAGCCCTCCGGGCAGGGGCAGCTCATCGCGATGCGCTATGGCACGGTGCCGCTGGTTCGCCTCACGGGCGGACTCGCGGATACGATCCGGGATGCGGATGACGACCCGGAGACGGGCAATGGCTTCGCCTTCGCCGCCGCGGACAGCGGGGCCTTCCTGGGCGCGGCCCGGCGTACCATCGATGCCTACGCGGACCGGCCGCGGTGGGCGGCCATCCAGCGCCGGGGCATGCTCACGGACTCGTCCTGGGCAGGACCGGCGACCCGCTATGAGCAGCTCTACCGGTGGGCGATCGAGCTGCGCCAGTCCACCGACTGATGCGCGGCCCGCGCCCGCGGTCGACACCCGTCGTCATGCTCGGCGCGATGCTGGCCCTGGTGCTCGCGGCATCGCCCGCAGGGACCCGGTCGCCGGCGGGCTCGCCGTCGATGCGCGTGACCTCGGCCCTCGCGTCCGCCGCGCCCGGAAGCCCGGCTGCCGTGCCATCGGTCGTCCCGTCCGGAACCCCTGGCCCGATCGCTGCGCCATCGGTCGACCCATCCGTGCCCGATCCGCGGGTGGAGGCCGCATTCGCCTCCAGCCCCCGTAGGCCCCCGCCGCCCCGGCTACTTCAGGACGAGGATCGCGTCCAGCTCCACGGTGCCCGAGAGTGAAGTGACCCGCATCGAGTGCGGTCCGGGCGTCAGCGCGGCCGACGCGAAGACGATCCGGCGCGCGGCGCCCGACGCCGCGGAGAGGTTCACGTTGGCCACGACCTCGCCGTCGATGCGCACCCGGAACCGGCCCTTCCCGGGACCCTTGGGCGCCACGATCGCCACGCCGCGGCCCGTGAAGGCGTGGGTGACCGTACGCCAGCTCCGCTTGGTCACGAGCAGGTCGCCGGCGCTCGCGGTGGCACGCTGGACCGTCTTCCACCCGTCGCTCCGCTCCGCGTCGCCCGACTGGGTGGGCACCAGGCGTGTAGCCAGCGCGTCGGAGACCGTCGCGTTGCCGACCTGGTCCCAGGCCTTGATGCGCCACGCCGTCGACACCCAGCGCTCCATGGAGACGTCGGCCGAGCCCGCGGTGCGGCTGGGGCGCGGCGAGATGACGCTGAACCCGCCGTCATTCCGTGAGCGCTGGATCTCCTGGCGATCGAGCGGACCCTGGCCATCGGTGGCCTCCCAAAAGAGGCGCACCGGCGCCAGCTTCGTCCAGGCGCCCGTCCGGAAAGCGATCCGCGGCCAGGGCGACCCGATGGTGGGGGGGGTCCGGTCGAACCGCAGCCCGAGCGTCACCTGGTCCGCGGGGCCGGAGCCCTGTCCCTCGGCGCGGACGACCAGCTGACGCACACCGTCGCTCGGCTGGGCGGCGAAGGTGATGGTCATCATGCGCCCCAGCTCGCCCGCGGCGATCGTGCCGTCGCCGAACGAGATGTCCGTGACGCCGTCCGGCAGCGGACCCACGACACCCAGGTCCACGGCACCGCCGTAGCCACCCACCCTTTGGATGCGCACCTTGACGCTGCGCTCCGCGGTGCCGCCCGGAACCGTCACCGACTGGGGCACGGTGTAGACCGCGATGTCCTGGGTCTCCGACAGGAGCGCCTTCACGTCCACGAGGCGGTCGGGCTTGTCGTCCGGGTCGGTCACGGCGTCCCAGTCGAGCGTGGCCGAGTCGATGAGCGCCGCGCGCACCTGGGCGGGCGTCTTCGCCGGGTCCAGCGCGAGATACCGGGCGATCGCGCCGGCGACGTGGGGCGTGGCCATGGACGTGCCGCTCATCAGTGTCACGCCGGTGCTGCTGCCCAGGGCCGTGGACTTGACGCAGGTCCCCGGTGCCGTGATGTCCACCTCTGGACCGAAGTTGCTGTAGCGCGAGAAGGCGTCGTCCGTCTCCGTGCCCCGCGGCGGCACGCAGGTCTCCTGCGCCAGGCCCCCGGGCTGGCCGTCGAAGTCGGACATCGCGGAGACCGTGATGACACTCTCGTAGCGCGAGGGGATGTAGTGCTCGACCGGATCGGTCTCGTTGCCCGCCGCGACCACGACGGTCGCGCCCGAGTCCACGACGTTGCAGATCGCGATCTCCTCGGGGTCCGCCATCTGCGCGCGGTTCTCCTTGCAGCCCGGATCCGTCGTGGGCATGGCGTAGCCGCGCAGGCTCATGTTCACGACATCGATGTCCAGCGTCTCGTTGCCGTTCGCGGCGACGTTCCGGGCGTGGATCCAGTCCAGCCCGCAGATGACCGTCGCGTCCGATCCCGACACGCCCTGGAACACGCGCACGGAGTAGAGCTTCACGTTCGGCGCGACGCCCACGACGCCCACGTTGTTGTCCTTGGCGCCGATCGTGCCCGCCACGTGCGTGCCGTGGCCGTTCGTGTCGTCGTACGCCGCCGGCGACGTGGCGCCCCGTTTGCCGCAGGCGCCGCCGTCGGGGTCGAAGGCGTTCACGCCGCCCACCACGTTCAGTTCATCGCCGTGTCGCCAGCCGCCGTTCAGCCACTTGCCGACACCCGTGTCCACGACCGCGACGGCGACGTCAGGGTTCGCCGCGGGCGCGTGCTGGGCCGGGGCACCGATGCGCACGATGCCCGTGGGCTCCACCTGGGCGCCGCCGGCAGGCTCGACGGGCCGCGACCGCCGCAGGCTGACCACCTGGGGGTCGCGCCGCAGCGACGCCAGCTGGATCGTGTCCAGCGGCGCCGCGAAGCCCGCCAGCGCGGAGGTAAACCGCTGCGTCGCCTGGAAGCCGACCTGGGCCTCGAGCGCGTCGATGCGCCGTCCCGTCACCGCCGCACGCTGTCGGAGGATCTCGGTCGCGGCCGGGCGCAGCCCGCCCCGACGCGTGGGCAGCGTGCCCAGTCCAGGCTGACGGAGGGTGACGATCCAGGTCTCCGTGGCGCGCATGGGTCCGGCGCCGATGGCGAGGCCTGGAGCTGCGATCAGGCCCATGGCAAGCGCCAACCCGACCAGGAGGGGGATGACTCGCGGGAATGGGTGCGGCACGCAGCCTCCATGCAGACGTCCGACGTTGGACGTGTGCAACTGTAGCGGACCCTGCCTGACCCTCTGGACGAAGACGAGGGGCCCCCGCGTCCCGTCCGAGCAACGGTCCGTGGTGACCCCTCTGTCCTCCCGTATCCTCCCGTCCGGGGCGGTCGCCCCGATAGCGGACCATCGTCCCCCCACGGTCACGCCATCCGTCCGGTGCAGGCGCGCACCGACGTGGGTCCCGCCGTGCTGGACGGGCGGGGTTGTGAGGCGGGATAGACTGCGGACATGTCGTCCTCGACCCGCCGGGCGCTCGGTGGCATCAACCGGCCCTCGTGGCTGCCACCGCTCGCGCTGGTCGTGGCACTGCTCGTGCTGCCCGGCCCCGGGATGGCGCAGCCGGCGGGTCCCGCGGATCCGGTCCGCCTGGACCTGACGGGATCGCCTTTCTCGCCGAACCGTGATGGCATCAACGAGGCGGTCCTGGTGGATGTCACGGCGTCCGCGGCCGCGACGCTGACGCTGGAGATCCGTGACTACGACTTCAAGCTGATCCGCGCGCTGGCCGTCGGGGCCGCCCTGCCCGCCGGCACCGCGCGCTGGTCCTGGAATGGACGCGACCGGAGGGGACGCCTGGTGCCGGACGGCCCCTACCGCGTCGTCGCGAAGGCCACCTACCCGGACCGGACGACCACCGTCAGCGGATTCGTGGCCAAGGCGCCCGGCGCGCCCTATGGCACCGCGCCCGGCGAGATCGTCGTGATGGTCAACGCCGGGCACGGCCACCCCGACCCCGGCGCGGTCTACTCGGGCATCCGCGAATCGACCATGAACCTGGACATCGCCCGCCGCCTCCAGGCGATGCTCGAGGCGTCCGGCGTCCGGGTCGAGATGAGCCGGACCTCCGATCGCGCGGTGAACGTGCCCGGCGTGGACGTCAGCGGCAACGGCAAGGTCACCCACGCGGACGAGCTCATCGCGCGCAACGACCAGGCGAACCTCGCGCGCGCCGATGTGTTCGTGACGCTCATGAACAACGCCTACGGCTGTCACTGCGCCAGAGGCACCGAGACGTACACCAGCGAGCGGCGATCCTGGACACCGGAAGCCGTCCAGCTCGGGCGCTACGTGCAAGGGGCGCACCTCAGGCGCCTCAAGGCGTTCACGACCAGCCGCTGGAAGCCGACCGACCGCGGGGTGCGCTTCCACGACTTCTATCCGACGCGGCCCTTCAGCGCCACCGCGATGCCCCGGCCGGCGCTGATGCCCTCGATCCTCGTGGAGTCGCTGTTCATGGATCAGCCGTCCGAGCTGGCCACGCTTGCACGCAAGCCCGTGCGCACCGCGCTCGCGGCAGCGTACTTCGATGGCATCACGTCGTTCCTGGCCACGCGCGACTTCGGGCTGCGATATGACCTCCTCGAGGCGCCCGTGACGGCGCTCGCCGGGACTCTGTCGCGGGCGCGGGTATCGCTGACCAATCGAGGCAACACGACCTCGGCCGGCTGGCTGCTCCAGGCGCGCGTCGTGCCCGCGGTGCCGGTCTACTACGCGAAGCCCGCGCGGGGCACGCTCATCCGTTCGCTGCCGCTGCCGGACGGCCTGGCACCCGGGGATTCCATCGAGGTGACGCTCGATGACCTGTCACTGCCGCCGGTCGAGGGCGATTGGATCGTGCTCCTGGACGTGAAGCTGCCGACCGGGCGCACGCTCGGCGATCACGGGGTGGTGGGCGCGCAGTGGCGGGTGACGCTCAGCGGCCCGGATGTCAGCCCGTCGCCCCCGCCTTCGCCCCCGCCGAGCCCGTCCGTATCGCCCTCGCCCCGACCCGATCCGACGCCGACGCCGACCCCGACCGCGACCCCATATCCGACCGCGACGCCAGAACCGACCCCGACCCCGGACCCGACGCCGGACCCGACGCCGACCCCGACGCCCGATCCGACCCCCGCCCCGACCCCAGAACCGACCGCGGGCCCCGGCCAGACCCCGGCCCCCGAACCGGACCAGGCCCCCCCCCCC
>Ga0105047_10004218_pt1 | contig 25100 bp, 25 predicted proteins | sample MAT04_FD_78384 | JGI IMG/M metagenome (GOLD analysis project Ga0105047, IMG submission 78384) | Freshwater microbial communities from Lake Fryxell liftoff mats and glacier meltwater in Antarctica - MAT-04 (megahit assembly) | ecosystem: Environmental > Aquatic > Freshwater > Ice > Liftoff...
CCGCGGCACCGAAGGTCAGCACCGCCGAGCCGTCGCCACGCTGCACGGCGAACGATTTCGGCGAACCCGGGGGAGCGGCCGGTGTGGCGAGCGCTGTGGGCGTCGACTCGGCGCTGTCTCCCAGGGCATTGGTGGCGTGCACGGTGAAGGCGTAGCTCGTGCCGTTGGTGAGGCCGGTGACGTCACAGGGGCTCGACGAACACGACGCGGTGAGCCCCCCGGGAGAGGACGTCACGGTGTACCCGGTGATCGCCGACCCGCCAGTGGATGCAGGGTTGGTCCAGCTGATCGTCACCCGACCGTCGCCTCGTACTCCGGCCGCAGCGGTCGGGGCGCCGGGCACGGTCGCCGGGGTCGCCGAGCCCGACGGGGCCGACTCGACGGAATTGCCGACGGCGTTGGTGGCGTGGACGGTGAACGTGTAGCTCGTTCCGTTGGTGAGGCCGGTGACGACACAAGGGCTTGACGAACACGACGCGGTGAGCCCACCGGGAGAGGAGGTCGCGGTGTAGCCGGTGATGGCGGACCCGCCATTTCCGGCGGGAGCGCTGAAGGCGACGCTCGCCTGGGTGTTGCCCCGGGTTGCCAGAGCGGCGGTCGGAGCGTCGGGCACGGTGGCGGCCACGACGGCAGCGGAGGCCGACGAGGATGCTCCGCTCCCGACAGCGTTGGTGGCGACCACGGTGAAGGTGTAGCTCGTGCCGTTGGTGAGGCCGGTGACGACACAAGGGCTCGACGAACACGACGCGGTGAGCCCACCGGGAGAGGAGGTCGCGGTGTAGCCGGTGATGGCGGAACCGCCATTGCCGCCAGGAGCGTTGAACGCGACGCTCGCCTGGGTGTTGCCCCGGGTTGCCATAGCGGCGGTCGGGGCGCCGGGCACGGTCGCCGGCGTGATCGAGGCGGACGCCGACGACTCGACGGAATTGCCGAGCGCGTTGGTGGCGTTGACGGTGAACGTGTAGCTCGTGCCGTTGGTGAGGCCAGTGGCCACACACGGGCTCGACGAACAGGTGGCCATGAGGCCGCCTGGTGACGACGTCGCGGTGAAGCCGGTGATCGCCGAGCCGTTGTTGCCGGAAGCGGTGAATGCCACCGATGCCGAGCCGTTGCCCCGGGTGGCAGTGACCGCTGTCGGAGCAAACGGTGCTCCGGCCGTCGTCAGCGTGACGGTGTTGCTGGCGGCACTGTTGCCCGCCGCGTTGACGGCCCGGATCTGCAGGTTGGTGCTCGATCCGTTGGTGAGTCCGTTGACCGTGGCGGAAACCGTCGTGACGACGTTGCCGTTGACCGTCGTGTTCGCCGATGATGTCGCGACGTCGGTCCAGGTCCCGCTGTTCACCGAGGCTTGGTACTTGGTGATCGCCGAACCGCCATCGCTGGGCGGAGTCCAGCTGAGTGTCGCCGCACCATCTCCGCTCACCCCGCTGATCGTCGGGGCTCCGGGCGCGGTGGCAGCATTCGCCACCAACACATTGCTGGTCGCGGTGATGACGCCGGAGAACCCGGTGCCGAGACTCGAGTCGGCGTTGGACCGTCCGCCGAATTCCACGACATAGCCGTTGACGCTTGCGGTATTGGTTGGCGACAGGTCGTTCCAAGCGCCCGATGTCCCACTCCAGTTCGTCACCGGGGCGTACTCGCCGGCGTAGGCCGTGCTGTTGGACCCGCTCGCGTTGTTCGGTTCGTTGGTAGCCCAGGAGCTGTAGAAGCTCCCGGCGTTCTCGAACGAGCAGGCCCCCGTTGCCGCCGCGCATTCGCTGATGACACCGCCGGCGATCGGGCTCTGGTCGGCACCCACCGTCCATCGCCAGACTCGTCGATACGTGGTGCCGTTCACGGTGGCCTGACTCTGCGTGCCGTCGGTGGCGATGTTCTCGTAGGCCCGCGCTCCGAACCACACGTTGGTGGCGTTGGCGATCTGGTTGGAGATGAACGTATTGACGGTGGCGTTGGGAATCGTGGCGAGGTACCCGGGCTGACCGTTGAACGACAGCGTCCGGGCAGCGGCGTCGGCTTGGAACCAGTTGATTCCGGCGTCCGCGACGTACCGGTAGAAGTGCTGATTAGACGCCAGGTAGTTGTAGCCCGGCTGGGCCACCATGGCGGTGAGCGCCACGTGGGCGGTACCGGTCGACGCCGTCGTGGTGATCGTGGCGGTGGCGAGCGCAGAATTGATGGCAGCCTGGGACCCGCTGAAGGTGATCGACTGGGTGCCCGACCAGCTGTTGTTGTACCCGAGAGTGAGACCGGCCGTGGTAGAGATCGAGAGGGTGCCGAGGTCGGTGGACAGGGTCGCCTGCAACGTGTTGACCGCGTCGCCGGCGATACTCAGGCCGCTCAGCGTCGTGGTCGAGTTCGGCGAGACCCGTGTCGTCGCCGTCGAGGTCACCACGAGCCCAGTGGTCGCAGCGGCCGGTGACGCGACGGTCACCAGGGCTGCGATCATCGCGACTACGGCCGCGAGCGCTGCGGCGGCACGGCACCGAGGCACTCGACCAAGAAACTTGCTCGAACTCGAAATGCTGCTGGACACGTCTGACCTCTCCCGTTGCCCGCCGCCATCGCATCCGACGGTGGGTCAGTCGTGAGCCCTACGACTCGGTGATGCGTTAGTTGTTATCGGCAACTGGTCCGTGCGCTTGAGCGGTGGCGAGGCAGAACGGCCCGATGGGAGACCTGTACAGCACGAACTACGTCGACACGTTCATTCGGGTGTCGGAGGACTGCCCGGTAGCAGCGGCGACCGAGCCGCCGGCGCGAGCGACGCCGAGCGTGGCCGAACTGACCTTCCGGATGATCTCGGAGCATCCGTACGAGTACACCTCTGACGATGTCGTGTTCGGAGTGTGGGCGGATCGCCGCAACGTCCCCGCAGTCGAACGGTCAGCGGTGCGCTCGGAGTTCTTCTCGAAGGGTCAGCCGTGCCTACGCGCGAGCGATCTCGGTAAACGCTACGGCTGGGGCGCTCACTCCGACGCCGACAGCAAGGTGGCCATCTACGCCATGGAGACCCCCGAGTATTCGCGACTGGCCGACGGCAACGATCTCGATGGGAAGCAGGTCGACGTCCGCCGGGCCATGCGGTCATCTCGTCGCTGACTCGTCAGGCTCTCAGCCAACGCCGATCGAGGATCGCCAAGGCCCTGCCGCTCGCTAGGGCGCCATCGGCGCCGTTGCTCGGAGCCGAGTCGTGGTCTTCAGGACTTCGTCGCGGTGCTTCGCCGCAGTGATCCATGCCGGTAGGCGTTCGAGCATCGTGCTCGGAGCGTGCTCGGCGGCGGGATCTCCCGACGGTGTCGCCGTCGAGCCCCGCTCGCGGTGCTGCGCTCCCACCCAGGCGGCGATGACGTCGAGGTGATCGGTGTTGTACGCCCACAGCACCGAGCCGCAACAGGGTGCGCTGAGCCACAGCGGAAGGCCGAACCACGGATCACGGCCGTCACGGGCGACGTCGACCGTCGGACTGGATCCCTCCAGCGGCCACTCCCGCACCAGACCGCAGGCGCCACAGACCAGACGGCGCGGAGTAAAGGTGCGGTCGTGCCAGGTGGCCTCCGCCGCATCGATCTGCGGATGAGGCCGCACGACCGCGCAGGCCTCACAGGTGGGACACTCGACCAACACCTCGAGCCAGAAGGCGTTGAGGTCGGCACGCTGATCGCGTTGTCGGCTGCCGGGCGCATTGCTCATGACGCCCTCCCACGGGTGACGAGTATGCGACATGGTAGGGCCCAAGCAACCGGACGCAGGGAACCATGAAGGCAGTGACCGGTGGAGATGGATCGGTCCGGCGGTCGTCGTGGTGTGATTGACTCTGCGCAGTCGAATCCCTGGGGGTGGAGTGGTGGAACGAGATCGAGGGCGCGCCCATCATCGGGGAACCGGCCGACGGCTGGCGACCGGCATCATGGTGGCCGCCATCACCGTGACGGGATGCATCCCCCAGCCTCCCGACGACTCGTTCTACCGCGGTCCCGAGTCCCGACCCGGCCTTCGCTCGGAGGCCAAGCCGGGCGACCTGGTGGCATCGAAGGTCTCGAGGTTCACGCTCGACCCGGTCACGCTGAACCCGGTGCCCGGCGTTCGCTCCTGGGCGGTGCTGTACCGGTCGACTGGCGTATCGGGCGCCGCCAACACCGTGTCGGGCACCGTGCTGGTCCCCGAAGCGCCATGGACGGGGCCGGGTCAACGACCACTGGTCACCTACGGAGTAGGCACTCGCGGCGTGGGCGACGCCTGTGCGCCGTCCAAGACCCTGGCCATAGGGACCGACTATGAGGGCGGCGTGATCAACGAGGCGCTCATCCGGGGCTGGGCGGTCGCCGTCAGTGACATGGTTGGGTTGGGTACCGCCGGAGCGCATACCTACGAGGTGGGCCGCGAGCAGGGCACGGCGTTGCTCGACATCGCCCGGGCCGCCCAGCGTCTCCCCGGCACCGGGCTCGACGAGTCGACACCGGTCGGCATCTGGGGTTACTCCCAGGGCGGCACCTCGGCCGGATGGGCCGCCGAGCTCGCCCCCACCTACGCCCCCGAGCTGAACGTGACGGGCGTCGCGGCCGGTGGCGTACCGGCCGACCTGCGCGTGGTCGCCGAGAACCTCGATGGCAACTTCTTCTTCTCACTGCTCGGCCTCGCGGCCATCGGCTACGACGCCGCTTACCCCGACCTCAACCTCGACAGCTACCTCAACGACGCCGGCCGCACCATGGTTGCCCAGAACCAGAACTTCTGCATCGCAAGCGCCGAGGGGATCATGATGTTCCTCGACCTGTCGGGTCGCCGCATCGGCGAGTACTTCACGTCGACCAACCCTCTGACCACGCCCGAGTGGATCCGCCGTCTCGATGAGAACCGACTGGGCACGGCCGCGCCGAAGGCTCCCGTGCTGCTGCAGCACGGCCTTTTCGACCAAGTCGTTCCCCGCTCGCAAGCCGACACGCTGCGCCAGTCGTGGTGCGCTGGGGGCGCCGATGTGACCTGGGGTGACCTCCTCGGTGAGCATGCCCTCGGCATCGTGTTGAGCATTCAGCCGGCGCTCGACTTCCTCTCGGCGCGGTTCGCCGGCATCCCGATGGCGGGCAACTGCCCGGCCTGACCGGCGCTTCCTGATCGGGGCTTCCTGATCGGCTTCGTCTCAGCGGAGTTTGAACAGCAGGTGGTGGCTGAGGTCGCCGGTGAGGTCGACGAACATCTCGCGCGTGTCGAACCACCAGGCTCCGTCCACCCGGTGGAACGAGTCGTGATAGTGCCCGGCGATGATGGCCTGCAGCGGCAGCTCATCAGTCTGTTGCATGACCGTGTAATAGGCCGTGGCTGTAGCGGTGCCGGTCTCGTCGTCCACCTCGATCGACACATTGGTGGTGACGTGACGGGTCCGCGGCGTGCCGTCGGGGTAGAGGCGGGTGGTGCTCTCGTAGAGGCCGCGCACCTCGCCAGCACCCTCGAGTACGACGCCCGGCGCGGCCTGGATGCGCCCATGGCGGAACAGCTCGGCCACTCCGGCCAGGTCGCCGGCGTCGATGCGCTCGGCGTAGGCGTAGATCAGGTTCTCAATCTCGCGGGCATCGTCGGGCGCAGGCATGGACCGAGATGGTACCGATGCGAAGAAGGTCACCGACTTGGCCATCGGGATACATTCACTGGGCAATCTATATTTGCTGGTGTATATTCATCGACGTGACCACCCAGGAGACGCGACGGGCAGACACCCGTAGCCGGCTGCTCGCGGCGGCCGCTGAGCTGTTCGCCGAGCGCGGCGTCGAGAGCACGACCATCGGCGCCATCGCCGAGCACGCCGATCGCACGTCGGGTGCCCTCTATGACCATTTCGGTGGCAAGGACGGCGTGCTGTTCGCCCTCCTCGACACCTGGGTCGTCGACCTCAGCGCCGTGATCGGCGCCGAGCTGACCACGGCCACCACCCTCGAGGAACGTCTCGGTGTGCTCTGGCGCAACGTGTCGGCCCCCGCGGTGGGAGACGGTCGCTGGATCGCCCTCGAACTCGAATTGTGGGTGCATTCGTCGCGGAACCCGACCGCCCACGAGCACCTGGCGCGGCGCTACCGCGGCGCCTGGCGCGGCATCGTCGAACTCGCTGGCCGGTCCGAGGACGCCTCGGCCGAGGTCGGTCCTGCGGTCATCGGTCTGCTCTTCGGGCTCGAGATGATGCGGCGCGTCGACCCCGCCGCGGTCACCGACCAACTCGCCATCGACGCCCTGCGGTCCGTCGTCGTGGCCACCAGTCTCTCCGGCATCACCCCGATGCCTCTTACCCGGTGAAGGGATACACCAACAATGCGTACACAGCTCTGTGACGATCTCGGTATCGAGTTCCCCATCTTCGCGTTCACGCATTGCCGTGACGTGGTCGTGGCCGTGTCCAAGGCGGGCGGCTTCGGCGTGCTCGGTGCGGTCGGATTCTCGCCCGAGCAGCTCGAGGTAGAGCTCAACTGGATCGACGAGCACATCGGCGACCACACCTACGGCGTCGACATCGTCATCCCCAACAAGTACGAGGGCATGAACGCCGACATGTCGACCGAGGATCTCACCAAGATGCTCCAAGAGATGGTTCCGCAGGCGCACCTCGACTTCGCCCGCAACCTGATGACCGAACACGGTGTGCCGCTGCCCGAGGGTGAGGACGACAACACCCTGCAGCTGCTTGGTTGGACCGAGGCCACGGCCACGCCCCAGGTCGACGTGGCGCTGCGCCACCCCAAGATGACGCTCATCGCCAACGCTCTGGGCACGCCACCCAAGGAGATGATCGATCACATTCACGCCGAGGGCCGCAAGGTTGCGGCGCTGTGTGGCTCGCCGTACCAGGCGCTCAAGCACGCCGAGGCCGACGTCGACATCATCATCGCCCAGGGCGGCGAAGGCGGCGGGCACTGCGGCGAGGTCGGCTCGATCGTGTTGTGGCCCCAGGTGGTCAAGGCCGTTGCGCCCCGCCCTGTGCTCGCGGCCGGCGGGATCGGCTGCGGTGAGCAGATCGCCGCCGCTCTGGCGCTCGGGTGCCAGGGTGCCTGGTCGGGCTCGCAGTGGCTGATGGTCGAAGAGGCCGAGAACACCCCGGTTCAGCAGCAGGCCTACATCGATGCGTCGTCGCGCGACACCGTGCGCTCACGCTCGTTCACCGGCAAGCCCTGCCGCATGCTGCGCAACGAGTGGACCGACGCCTGGGAAGATCCGAACAGCCCCGACCCGCTGGGCATGCCGTTGCAGTACATGGTCTCCGGCGTCGCCGTGGCCGCCACGCACCGCTACCCCGACCAGACCGTCGACGTGGCGTTCAACCCGGTCGGCCAGGTCGTGGGCCAGTTCGAGAAGGTCGAGAAGACCGCGGCGGTCATCGAGCGCTGGGTCAACGAGTACCTCGGGGCGGTCGGTCACCTCGACGACCTCAACGCCGCGGCACTCGCCGGCTGATCGACACCCGATCGGGCGCCGGGGTGGACCTGGTCCCCCCGGGCTCGGGACCTGGCGAACATCGGGCTGTCACGTACGAAAAGCGAACGTCTCAGCCCGATGTTGCGGCGGTGAGCAGCGGCGTTTCGAGTCGCTCGAGCGAGCGGCGGGCATAGCGGCGCTACCGACCGGCCCTTTCGAATGCACGACCCACGACCAGGTGATGCGCGAGCCGGTGCCGACCTCGTCGAACGTCCAGGTGCCTTCGACCCGATCCACCAGGAACTTCATCGGCCCGGTCAGCTGATCGATGGGATCGGCCCGAATCGTTGGGAGAAGATCTGCTCGAGCGGCATCGCCAGCGTGCGGGCGAAGGTGTCGGCAGCCGCCAACGGGTAGGCGCGGGATTGGGCTATACGGAGCGGATCGGCCATTGCCAGAGCCTTTCACCCGGCCGACCTGCCCACACGGCCGTCAGGCGGGCAAACGGCCTCGTTACCGGTGAATTCCGCGGCGCAGTGAGGGCCGGTAGAAGTAGGCCATTCGGCTCATCTTTGACCGATGGGGTTTCAGCCAGACGCAGGCGGGGTAGTCAAGGACCCGTTGAGGCAATCCCCCCTGCCGGCAACGTAGCGTTCTCCCCTCAGAACTCTCGAACATCCCCGTCGCCCCCCGCCGGGGATGTTCCGCGTCCGGGCCGACTCGGGCGCTGGCGTCAGTGCAGATGCTCGCGCAGCGCCGCCACCGCACGCCGTTCATAGTCCGCTGCGGTGGCAATGCGGGTGAACGCGAACGACGGGTGCACATGGCCGGCGAGGCGTTCCTCGACCACCGTCACGCCCGCCTCGCGGAGCCGGCGGGCATACGCAGTGCCGTCGTCGCGTAGCGGGTCGGCGCCACATGTGAGGATCCACGCCGGGGGGAGCCCGGACAGATCGGCGGCGTGCAGGGGCGACGCATACGGCGTGGTCCAGTCGTCCTCGCTGCGCAGGTAGGCGTCGCGGAACTCGATCATGGTCGCGTAGTCGAGGAGGTGGCCCGACGGCGTCGACCGCACCGAGGGCTGCTCCATGGTGAGATCGGTGGCCGGAACGTCGAGCCATTGGTAGGCGATTGCGGGACCGCCACGATCTCTCGTCATGAGGCAGAGCACCGCCGCGAGGTTCGCTCCCGCCGACTCGCCACTGACCGAAAGCCGGGTGGCGTCCACCCCCAGCGTCTCGGCTTCGTCGGTGATCCACTGCAGGGTGCGGTAGCAGTCCTCGGGAGCGGTGGGAAAGGTGTTCTCGGGAGCGAGGCGGTAGTCGACCGACACCACCACACAGTCGGCACCCGACGCGATGGTGCGGCATCGGGGATCACGCTCGTCGAGACCACCGTTGCACCAGCCGCCCCCGTGCAGGAAGACGTGCACCGGCAGGCGGCCGGCTCGAGGCCGGTAGACGCGCACCAGAATGCGCCCGCCGTCGACGGGCACCATCAGGTCGGTCTCGCTCGCCATATCGGGGCCGGCCGGCATGACGAGGCCGCGGAACCGCCGTGACGTCGCGGCCGAGACGGCGCGCCGTCGACTCCAGGGGATCGTGGCCCCGGGTCGATCGAGGCGATTGGCGATGGTGACGATGCGGCGCACGGCCGGTTCGAGCTGCATACCGCGAGACTCCCACATCTGCGCCGCCGCATTGACGAAGTTGGGCGCGGCGCGGGGCGCTGGCCGGAGAACCGCCGTAGGGTGCGGTATGGGCAACAAATCAGCAACGTCGGGCCAACCCAAGAAGCAAGGCAAGTCGCTCAAGGAGAAGCGTGCCGCCAAGCACGAGAAACAAGACGCTCAGGCGGCTGCTCGTAAGTCCGTCGTGAAGTAGCGGTCGAGCAACTTCAGACGTCGAGCGGGTCGCGCAACGTCACCCGCATCATCGACAGGTCGCCCACGGCGACCAGGTGGCCGTCGTCATCGATGACCTTGCAATCGATGACGATCAGTTGGCTGCCCACCCGCACCACCTCGGCGCGCGCCAGCACGTTCGCGGTACGGGGTCGGCCGACGTAGCGCAGGTGCATGTCCGAGGTGACCATCGACTCCTTCGTGACATCGAACGAGGTGGCCTTCACCGCCGCCATGGCACACGCCAGGTCGACGAGCGTAGCGATCGCGCCTCCATGGAGGTTGCCCGTGAAGCCGAACGCCTCGGCTCGAACCGGCATACGGATCTCGCTGTAGCCGGCGTCCTCGGGCAGATCGACGAACTCGAGGCCGAGTAGTTCGTGCAGCGGAATGTGGGGCGGTGCGATCACGGGCTCGTCCATCCGCGGGACCCTACCGCGAGAGATCTGGTACCAGAACGATCCGTTCAGCCATCGGCTCCGAACGACATCTACCCAGCACGTCCGCTTGATACGGACAGGAAGGTATGTCGTATGTTGAACGAACCAGCACTGCATGGCCTGCTCGAAGAGAGCCAGGACCTGCACACCGACGCGATGCGGGAGTTGCAGCCCGCCCTCGTGCAGATGACCGAGCATCGAAACGATGTCGGATCCGCCGCCCTACCCGAGCCCGAGCAGGTTCTCGAGATGAACGAGCAGCGCCGCAAGCTATTCCGCTCGACCGCTCCGGCTCTCACCAAGTCGGGATTTGCCGCGACCGGCATCGGAGCGGCATTGCTCGCTCTGATGGCCAAGCCTGCCGCTGCCGACACCGCACTCGACGTGCAGATCCTGCAGACAGCGACGTCGCTCGAGCTGCTGGCCGTCGCCGCCTATGAAGCCGCGCTCGGGTTGCCGTTCATCTCGGGCGGAAACGCCGTCGTCAAGGCCTTCGCCGAGACCACGATGTCCCAACACACCGAGCACGGCCAGGCGTTTGCCGCTCAGACCAAGGCCCTCAAGGGCAAAGAGCAGACCAAGCCCAACGCCAAGTACCTGGCGGTGGTCGAGGAGACCAAGCCCACGCTGTTGACTCCCGCCGATGTGGTGACCCTGGCCGCCACACTCGAGACGGTGGCGACCGAGACCTATCTCGCCAACCTGTCGCTCCTCGAGGACAAAGACTCCATGGCGCTGTTCGCCAGCGTCATGGGCGTGGAGTGCCAGCACTTGGCCGTCTTGCGGGCCGTGGGCGCGCTGCTGGCCGCCGGTGATGCCGGCGCGGCATTGATCGCCATTCCCACCGACGTGGCGGCGCTGCCCGCAGCCGCAGGCAGCGTGGCGTTTCCGGCGCCATTCGAACCGACAGATCTGGCGTCCCCGCCCGAGGAAGGTGCAGTCAAGTGAGCAACATCAACAAGAACGACGACACGAAAAACACGATCGGCCGGGCCCGGGAGGCAATCGGTGGGATCACCGAGCGTCCGACCTCGCGACGGAGCTTCTTCATCGCCACCGGCGCCGGCGCCGGATTCCTGGCGCTCGCCGCGTGCTCGAATGACGACACGGACACCGCAACGACCGACTCGACCGTGGGCTCCACCGCTGCCGGTGCCACGACGGCACCGTCGACCACAGCGGCCGATGCCGAGAACGTCGACATCCCGACGGCGCAGCTTGCTGCCGGCCTCGAGGTGTTGGCGGTTGGTACGTACAAGGCGGCGCTCGACGCTGCCACGGCCGGAAGCCTCGGCGCAGTGCCGCCGGCGGTGGCAGAGTACGTAACGACGGCGATGGGCCACCACCAAGCGGCCTTGGACAAGTGGAACGAGGTGCTCACCGCGAACGGCGAGGACGTCGTCACCGAGCCCGATGCGACACTCAAGCCGACCGTCGACGCCGAGTTCGCCAAGGTGAAAGACGTGAACGGTGCTGCGGCGCTGGCCCTCATGTTGGAGGAGATCGCAGCCGCGACCTACCAGAAGGCCATTCCGACGCTCACGTCGAAGGACGCGATCCTCCTGGCCGGTTCCATCCAGGTCGTGGACGCTCAGCACGTTGCCGTGCTGTTGTTCGTGTCCGGCACGTACCCGGTTCCCGAGGTCTTCGCCAAGACCGACAAGGCCGCTGCGTAAGCACCAGTTGTCCGGTTCGCAGGCTTCGCTCTGGGCCTGCGAACCGGCCATTGGAACGTCCCCATGCAGACATCATCCCCGAGGACGTCACAACGTCGCCTCTTCATGGCGCTCGCTCTGTCGATTGCGCTGACCTTCGCCGGTGCCTTTGTCATCGACCAGGGCCTCGGCACCGAGAACCCCAGTTCGCAAGCGGGCGATGCCGCCCCGACTGCGGCCGGGGCCGTCGAGTTGCGCATCGTCGACTTCGCCTACGAGCCCGCGATGCTCCAGGCGAAGGTCGGCCAAGAGATCACCATCATCAATGAGGACAACGCCAAGCACACGGTGACCTCGGGAATGAGAGGCAACACCGACGGCACGTTCGACGTGGTGGTGGAAGCTGGCGGCACCGCGACCTTCACGATCGACGCCGCCGGCAGCTATCCATATATCTGCACCATCCACCCCGGCATGAAGGGAACCATCGAGGTGACGCCATGACCCGCACTCTGGCCCGCCACGCCGGGGCCGCGCTCACCCTCGTTGGTGGCGCGGTTCACCTTCAGCAGTGGTGGCGGGTGTTCCGTGACCTCGACATCGGTCCGCTGTTCGTAGCGAACGCCGTCATCTCGATCGTGGTCGCCACGCTCCTGTTGGGCCGCGACGATCGCCAGACGCCGTGGGCGGGCATCGTGCTGGCCGTCGGCTCACTGATCGCACTCTTGATGAGCCGCAACATGGGTCTGTTCGGCTTCGAGGCCACCGGTCTCGAAGCACCCGAGATTCTTGCCATCGTCGTCGAAGCAGGAGCTGCGATCACCTTGACGATCGCGTCGTTGGCCGGACGCGTCACCAGCATCAACGCTGCTCCGTCGCCATCGCCGTAGGGCACGCCATCGAGGCTCGCAACTCGCTCAGGCCCGCACGGATCCGCGACTTGACCGTGCCGAGTGGAAGGTCGAGGTGGTCGGCGATCTGACGATGCGTGAGGCCGCCGAAGAAGGCCATCTCGATGGCGGTGCGGGATCTGTCCCCGAGTTCCCCAACGGCGACCCTCAGGTGCTCTCGATCATCAGCGGCGGCTGCAGATTCCACGACGGACTCGGCCATGTCGTCCATGGGTGAGACGACGTAGCGATCGTCTCGATCGCGACTCGCCTGCTCGGAGCGCACGCAGTCGATGGCGCGGCGGCGGGCGATCGTCAGCGTCAATGCCATGGCCGAACCCCGTTGGCGGTCCCACACCGCGGCGCTGCGCCAGAGTTCGAGCAGGACCTCGTGGGTGACCTCTTCGGAGCGTGCGGGGTCTCGGACCACCGAGCGCACGACGCCATAGGCTCGGCCGATGACGGCATCGTAGAACTCGGCGAACGCTTCGATGCCACCGGCGGCCACCCGTTCGAAGATGTCCGAGACCAGATCACTGTGATCGGCGCCCACCACGTCGCGTGTTCCATTGCGGTTCATTAGCGGTCTCGCTTCCACATCGAGGAGAGTCCGCCGGGGTCTGGGGCAAACGTCGTCTCCGCTATCGGGCCGCCGGCCCGTCTACGTCGGTTGATCTGCCGGGGTATACCCGCTCGGACGCTCTGTCCATACCAGTCATGCCACGTCGGCGGATCGTGACCGCAATGGCCCATTGCTCGGCCGAACTGGTTCCGTCGTACGTGGGACAGGTGCGCCAGATTTCGAGCATGGCATCGTGGAGGATCTGCTCGCAGCCCGACGGGTCCTTGCTCGTTGCGCAGAGCAGTTGGTAGAGGCGGGGGCTGACCATGTCGTAGAAGCGAGCGAAGGCGTCGACGTCACCGTCGGCACTGCGCAGGAGCAGAAGCTCGGCCGTCGACCCAGTCGGCTCGCCGACATGCCTCGAACGGTCCGCTTCGTCGATCACGGAGAGGCGTATTCCCCACAGCTCGCACTTCCATACCTTTCGTACCGAACGCCCGTACCCTCGTCAGCTCAGGTGGCGGCCCGAGATGCGATCGGTCGAGATCTCGAAGTGCTGCAACGCGACCGGATGGAGCCAATCCGCCGGCAGTGAGATGTCATCGAGACGGGCAAGGGTGCGGGCAGAGGCGTCGATGGCGAGGCCCTGGACCAGCACGGTCCAGCCCCACCCCGTGGCCGGGTCGAGTTCGCCGACCTCTAACGCGACCACCGCGTTGTCGGTCGATGTCGCCAACCACGAGCCGCGGTGCGTCTGGATGACCACGCTGTCGTCGACCATCGAGAAGTAGACCGGCTCGATGACCGGAAGAGCGTTGACGCTCAGCGAGAGCCGGCCGAAGGACCGAGTCCGCAGCAGGTCGACGCAGTACGACGATGACATCACAGCGGCGACCGACTCCGACTGACCTTCGCGGCGCGAACGGCGTACACCGCCGCCTCAGTGCGTCGGCTCATGCCCATCTTGGCGAGCAGGATCGACACATAGTTCTTGATCGTCTTCTCGGCGAGGCACATCTGGTCTGCGATCTGGCGGTTGGTGTACCCCTCGGTCAACAGCACCAGCAGCCGGTGCTCCTGGGGGGTGAGCCGGGCCATGCGATCGTCGGTCTTCGGCGGTCGGCGCAGCCGTTCGACGGCCTGTTCGGTGAGTGCCGGGTCGAGCAGCGTGGCCCCAGCCGCAACCTTGCGGACCGCAGCGACGATGTCGGACCCCCGGATCTGCTTGAGCAGGTAGCCGCTGGCGCCGGCGAGGATCGACTGCTCCATGGCCTCGGCGTCGCTGAACGAGGTCAGCATGAGACATGCCAGGCCGGGACGTTGCGAGCGGAGGTCGCGGCACACCTCGACGCCGCTTCCGTCGGGAAGCTGCACGTCGAGGACGGCAACGTCGATCTCGACGAGCGGGGCGCGCCCCAGTGCCTCGGCGGCGGTGGATGCCTCGCCGACCACCTCGATGTCGTCCTCGAGCTGCAGGAGGTCCTTGACGCCGCGCCGGACCACTTCGTGATCATCGAGCAGGAACACGCGGATCGTCACGCCACGCCGATCTCTTCGACCTCATCGACCTGGTCGATCGGTTCGGCCACGAGCCCGTCACGCTCACGACGTGCCTTGAGGAAGGCGTAGATCGGCACGCCGACCAGGACGAGCAACATCGCCTGGTACACGGCCTGATATCCCGAGGCCATCGTCACCCAGAGGGCGAAGAGCATGCTCGTCGCCGAGATGGCGAGGTCGCGGGCGAACCGCCAGCCCTGCACCTTACGACGCCGTGAGACCAAGAAGCTGAGCTGGGAACAGGCCGAGAAGAAGTACGGGATCGCCACGGTGACCACCGACAGGTAGACGAGGTAGGTGAAGACCTTCAGCCCGGTCTCGCCGCTGTAGCTCCATCCCATGAGGACCGACGCCACGATGGTCGACACGATGATGCCGAACCACGGCGTGCCCTTGTGATCGACCTTGGCGAACGAGCGGGGAAACATGCCGTCCCGAGCCGCGGCGAGCGGCATCTCGGCCGTCACGAGCGTCCATCCGTTGAGGGCGCCGAGGCCCGAGATCACCGCGACCAGCGCAACGGCCTTACCGATCCAGCCGGCCCCGCCGAACATGGTCTGGAAGGCGGCAACGAACGGGGCGCCGTCGGTGACGAGTTGGTCGTGGGGGACAAGGCCCATCACCACGGCGGTCACGGTGATGTAGAGCAAACCGCTGGCCGCGGTGCCGAGCACCGAGGCCCGGCCGACGTTGACCCGAGGGTTCCGTACCCGGCCCGCAGCGATCGAGGCGCACTCGACGCCGATGAACGAGAAGAGCGCGACCCCGGCGGCGATGCCGATGCCGTCATAGAGACTGCCGCCCGACGCGTTGAACGGGCCGAAGTTGTCGGCACTCACGAAGAACCAACCGATCACGCCGACAAAGAGCAACGGCGCGAATTTGAGCACCACCGTGACGTTCTGCACCCAGGCCATCTGCTTGAGGCCGGCGAGGTTGATGAGGGCGGGAACCCACAAGCCGGTGAGGGCGATGCCCCAGTTGACCCAGGCCGACGGGTTCTCGATGCCGAAGAGTGATTCCACGTACAGGACCCACGACGCCACGATGGCGGCGTTTCCGGCCCAGCAGGTGATCCAGTAGCACCAGGCGGTGAGGAACCCGGCGAAGTCGCCGAACTCGTGGCGCGAGTAGGCGTAGAGCCCGCCGTCGACGTTGGGCACCCGCTTGGTGAGCTGGCCGAACAGGACCCCGAGCAGCACCGCGCCCAACGCAATGACGGCGAGGGTGATGATCGAGCTGGTGCCGGCCCCGGCCATGACGGCGGGCATGGTGAACACGCCGGTGCCGATGATGCTGCCGATGACCAACGCCGTGGAGGACTGCAACCCGAGCGTCCCGCCATCGTCACCGTCGGTGCCGTGTAGTGCGGTCGTCGGGTCTCCCGTCAGTGGTGGTTCGGAGCTGTCGAGCGGTGGTTGCAACGTGGTCGTCATCGCTAATCCCCTGTGCCGTGTCCTCGACGCCGAGCGGCGTCCTGACACCGAGTCTGAGCGCGCCAGCGCACCGCGGGCAGGGTCGGAGGTCCCTAACTGGTGATCCGCCTCGGGACCTTCGGCCCTGTTGCGTCGGTGCCGGTCGGCCGCACGCTGGGTACATGCAGCATGGGAGGATGTCATGAGTCGAATCACGGTCGGCATCGACGGATCGAAGAACTCCCAGGCGGCGCTGGAGTGGGCGGTCGACGAGGCCCGCATTCGCTCGGCCGACCTGCACATCGTCACCACCTGGCAGCTGAGTGGTCCGGCCGAGGGCTTCGGGCTCGGGGAGTACTACGAGGCGTGCCGGGAAGCGTCGGCCATCCTCGTGGCCGGTGCCGCCGGTTGGGCCGCCGAGCGGCTCGACACCGCAGTCACCCACCTCAGTGTCAACGGCGCCGCGGTCGAGACCTTGTCGGCCCAGAGCGTGGACTCGCTCATGTTGGTCGTGGGTGCCCGCGGCCACGGTGGGTTCCTGGGCCTCGTCCTCGGATCCGTCTCCTCTCAAATCGCCCACCACGCCACCTGCGCGGTGGTCATCGTTCCCTACACCGGCTGATCGGAGCCACTCATGACATCGCTCGGAGTTCATTCAGAGGTCGGCACGCTGCGACAGGCGATCGTGCACCGTCCGGGGCTGGAACTGTCCCGCCTCACCCCCGACAACATCGAGGAGCTGCTTTTCGACGACATCTTGTGGGCCGAACGCGCCCGCGAAGAGCACGACCGGTTCGCCGGCGCCCTGCGCGATCACGGCGTCACCGTTCACCAGTTCGCCGACCTGTTGTCCGAGACGTTGGCGATTCCCGACGCCCGCGACTACGTCCTCGATCACATCTGCACCCCCGAGATGGTGGGGCCGGCCTTGGTCGACCCGCTGCGTCGCTTAGCCGCCGATGCCGACGGCCGCACCCTTGCGGAGTACCTCGTCGGCGGTATCACCAAGGCCGACCTTCATCCCGGCGGCGTCAACAGCCTGAACTGGGCCAGCCTCGGTCCCGACGACCTCATCTTGAGCCCGTTGCCGAACCATCTGTTCCAGCGCGACAACTCGTGTTGGATCTACGGCGGCGTCAACGTCAACACCATGGCCAAGCCGGCCCGACAACGTGAGACGTTGCACAGCCGGGCCATCTACCGTTTCCACCCGCTCTTCGCCGGCGGCGACTGGCAGTACTGGCAGGGCGACGACGAACGCGATCATCAGCCCGCATCGCTCGAGGGTGGCGATGTCCACGTCATCGGCAACGGCACCGTGCTGGTGGGGATGGGGGAGCGCACCACTCCCGCTGCGGTCGAGATGCTCGCAGCGTCGCTCTTCGCCGGCGGCGGGGCCGATCGGGTGATCGCCATCGAGCTACCGAAGTCCCATGCCTTCATGCACCTCGACACCGTGATGAGCATGGTGGACCGCTCCACCTTCATCGCCTACCCGTTCCTCGACGACCATCTGCGGTCATGGACCCTCACCCGCAACGACGACGCCAGCACGGCGCTGGTCACCAACACCGATGTGTGGGTGGCGATCGCCGAGGCGCTCGAGGTCGACAAGGTGACGGTGCTGCGAGCCGATGAGGACATTCGTGCCGCTCAGCGGGAGCAGTGGGACGACGGCACCAACTTCCTCGCCGTTGCCCCCGGCGTAGTCCTCGGGTGGGATCGCAACGTCACCACCAACCGGATGCTGCGGGCCAACGGCATAGATGTCATTGCGGTGAGCGGCAGCGAGCTGGGACGGGGCCGCGGCGGACCCCGGTGCATGACCTGCCCGATCGAGCGGAACGCGGTCTGACATGGCGCTGAACCTGCTCGGACGCAACTTCCTCAAAGAACTCGACTTCACTCCCGACGAGCTGCGACACCTCATCGCACTCGCCGCCAACCTCAAGGCCGCCAAAGCCGGTGGCTATGAGCGGCCGGTGCTGACCGGTCGCAACATTGCCCTCATCTTCGAGAAGACCTCGACCCGAACCCGATGCGCGTTCGAGGTGGCCGCCCACGATCAGGGTGCCCATGTCACCTACCTCGACCCCTCGGGTTCGCAGCTCGGCAAGAAGGAGTCGGTGCGCGACACTGCCCGGGTGCTGGGGCGGATGTACGACGGCATCGAGTACCGCGGCTTCGCCCAGGAGATCGTCGAGACCCTGGGCCGCTACGCCGGCGTGCCCGTGTGGAACGGTCTCACCGACGAGTGGCACCCCACCCAGATGCTCGCCGATATGTTGACGATGCACGAGCACTCCTACAAGCACCCCAACGAGATCTCGTACTGCTACCTCGGCGACGCCCGCAACAACACGGCCCGCTCGCTGCTCATCACCGGCGCCATGCTCGGTATGGACGTCAGGATCGCCGCACCGGCTGCGCTGTGGCCCGATGAGGAGCTTCGCGACCAGGCGACCAAGATCGCCGAGGACACCGGGGCTCGGGTGCTGGTGACCGAGGACGTCGGCGCGGCGGTGGTAGGTGTCGACTTCCTGTACACCGACGTATGGGTCTCGATGGGAGAACCCGTCGAGACCTGGGACGAGCGCATTGCGCTGCTCCTGCCGTACCAGGTGAACGCCGCGGTGGTGGCGGCCACCGGGAACCCGGCGGTCGCGTTCATGCACTGCCTACCGGCGCTGCACAACCTCGAGACCGCCAACAGTGCCCACCTCTTCGAGCACACGGGACTGACGGCCTACGAGGTGACCGAGGACGTCTTCGAGTCGCCCCGCTCCATCGTGTTCGACCAGGCGGAGAACCGGTTGCACACGATCAAGGCAATACTCGTCGCAACGATGGGCCGATGAGCACTGTCGGGACCGCGGGCCGGGGGCGGCTGGTAGTAGCGCTCGGCGGCAACGCGCTCATCACCCGCCACCAGCGCCCCGATGCGGCACCCCAGCTGCTGAACGTCGAGCGGGCCGTGGCCGCGCTGGCGCCGCTGGCTCGCGACCACGACCTGATCATCACCCACGGAAACGGGCCCCAGGTCGGGCTGCTGGCACTGGAATCCTCGTCGGATCCGACCTTGGCCGTGCCGTACCCGCTCGACGCCCTCGGCGCCGAGACCCAGGGGCTGATCGGGTACTGGCTCGCCCAGGCCGTTGGCAACGCGTTGACGGGCAGCGAGGTGGTTGCGATCGTGACGCGCGCGCTCGTCTCCTCCGACGACCCGGCATTCACCAATCCGACGAAGTTCATCGGTGCCGTCTACGGCGAGCCGGTGGCCCGCGACCTGGCCGCGACGCGCGGCTGGACCGTCGCGGCCGATGGGGCAGGGTGGCGCCGGGTCGTGGCCTCTCCCGAACCGGTCGGCGTCGTCGAGATGGCGCTGATCCGCCGGTTGGTCGACGGCGGCACCGTCGTGGTGTGCGGTGGCGGGGGCGGAATCCCGGTGGCCGACGACGGCACCGGCCGACTCAGCGGGGTCGAGGCCGTCATTGACAAGGACCTGACCTCGGCGTTCATCGCCGAGGCGCTCGGCGCCGACGCATTGCTCCTGCTCACCGACGTCGATGCGGTGATCAGCGGATTCGGGACCCCGGCGGCGGCACCCATCCATCGTTCGACGCCCGCCGCGCTGCGCAACCAGGAATTTCCTGCGGGGTCGATGGGACCCAAGGTGGACGCCGCCTGCCGCTTCGTCGAACGCACTGGCGCCATGGCCGCGATCGGGGCGCTCGCCGACGCCCAGGCCATCGTCGCCGGCAACGCCGGGACGATCGTCACGCGGAGCGGCGACTACTGCCCGACCGGAGCGACGGCCGCAGTGACGCCTGCGGTGACGCCCTCGGCGACGACCGCGAGCGGCACGTAGACGGTGAGCAGAGTGCCCCCTTCATGACGGGGCTCCAGCTCGAAGGACCCGCCGAGATCCTCGGCTCTGCCGGCCATGTTTCGCAACCCGTTGCCGGTGGCGCGGCCAGGGTCACCACGGCGACGCCGGGCTACGGCGACGCCGATGCCGTTGTCGGCCACCGACAATGACACCACGTCGTCGCTGCTGACCGAGACGGCCACGTTCACTGCGGTCGCTCCGGCGTGGCGGGCCACATTCGAGATGGCCTCCCTGAGGATGGCGACGAGATGGTCGGCGGTCTCGGCGTCGACTCCTTCGATCCGTTCGTCGAGTTCGACGCCGGGCTCCAGTCCCAGCACCTCCCGCGCGTCGATGATCACCTGCCGGAGCCGGCCGCGAACTCCTGCGGGAGCGGGCGCGCGGTTCTGGAGGGAGAAGATCGCCGTGCGCACCTCCCGGATGGTGAGATCGAGGTCGTCGATGGTGGTCTCGATCCGGTCCTTCACCGGCTGATCGGCGATCGCCGCGGTCGCCTGCAGGTTCATCCCGGCGCCGAACAGCCGTTGGATGACGGTGTCGTGAAGGTCGCGGGCGATGCGCTCGCGGTCGTGCGCGATGGCCAGGACCGCCTCGGCGTGCCGCAACGCAGCCTCGCTCGATCGAAGCTGCTCGACAGCGGTGAGCTGGGCAGTGATGTCGCGGGCGAGGGCGATCACCCAGCGAGAGCCGGTTCGGTCGATGGGGCCGGCCTTGTAGGTCTTCTCGACGGGAATCTCGACGCCATCGCGACGCATGAGGGTGACGAGATGCACCACCGGCTCACCGGGCCGGTCCTGCAACATCTCAACGAGGTCGCGGTAGTCGGTCTCGGTGGCGTGACTGTTGAGGTGCAACGGCGTCATCGCGAGCAACTCGTCGCGCCCGTAGCCGACCAGCCGCGCCGCGCCATCGTTGACATAGGAGTAGTGCAGGTCGTCGGCATCGAAGATGAACACGCCGTCATCGCTGGCATCGAGGGTGTGCAGCACTCGGTGCAGGTGGTCCTCGGCATCGACGCGTTTGGTCACATCGCGGATGGCTGCCATGACGTGCAGTTCTCCGTTGGCCCCGTTGTCGCTGTCACCACCGCCAGGCCAGGGGCTCAGGCTGATCTCCACCGGGAACTCCGAGCCGTCGGCTCGGCGAGCGGCCAACAGCAGCGCCGATCCCATGGACCGCGGCACCGGATCGGCCCGGTACCTGGTGCGGTGGGCCCGGTGCAGCGATCTCATGGCCTCGGGAAGGAGTTCCTCGATGGGATGGTCGAGCAGCTCGTCGGGCTCGTAGCCCATCATGTGCGCGGCGCGGTCGTTGACGAAAACGATGTCGCCACTGCCCGAGACGATGACGATGCCGTCGGGCACCGACTCGAGCAGGGACCAAGCGAACGTACCCTCGAAGCCATGAAGGTGTGTCGACCGAGCACCCACGAGTTCCCCTCGATGCTGAAGCGAATGCCCACGGTAACAGTGCTGCGTTTGCCACCATCGAGTTTCGGGACCGAAGACTCTGTCGGCGATGAGTCCTGCCGAACACGATGCGGCCATGACCGTCGTGACCAGCACGCTCCCACCCGGTGCCGAGGGCCTCACATCGGTAGCGGCGAAGGCGCTCCGTGACCACAACGGTCCCAACCGGCTTCCGGCGCCTCCTACGCCGCGTCGCTGGCGCAAGTTGGTCGGTCAACTGACCCACTTCTTTGCCCTCATGTTGTGGGTGGCCGTCGCGTTGGCGGTTGTCGCCGGCATGCCGCAGCTCGGTGTTGCGATTGCGGTGGTGATCGTCATCAACGGCGTGTTCGCCTTCGCCCAGGAGCAACGCGCCGAGCGCGCCGCTGAGCGGCTGCAGGAACTCCTGCCGGCAGGAGTCGTGGTGCGCCGCGACGGCCAGCCGGTGACCATAGAGGCCGCCGATGTCGTGGTCGGCGACCTCGTGGTGCTGTCGCCGGGCGACCGGGTCCCGGCCGACCTCACGCTCGTGGCCGCCGACGGGCTCTCGGTGGACGAGTCGACGCTGACCGGTGAGAGCGTGCCGGTCCCGCTGATTGCCGGCGGTCGCGGCCTCGCCGGAACCTACGTCACCGCCGGCGGTGGCGAGGGCGTGGTGACCGCAATCGGCGCCGACACCGAACTCGCCGGCATCGCGGCGTTGACCGCAGGGGCTAAGCCCCCGCACACCCCGCTGTCGCACGAACTCGACCGGATCGTGCGCACCGTTGCGGTGCTCGCCGTTGGGGTCGGCGCGGCGTTCTTCGGGTTGTCGGTGCTCATCGGGAGCCCGGCCCGTGAGGGCTTCCTCTTCGCCGTTGGGGTCACGGTGGCGCTCGTGCCCGAGGGGCTCCTGCCGACCGTCACGTTGTCCCTCGCCATGGGCGCCCAGCGCATGGCGAAGCGCAACGCCTTGGTGCGGCGACTCGAGGCCGTCGAGACCCTGGGCTCCACCACCTTCATCTGCACCGACAAGACCGGCACCATCACCCGCAATCAGATGAGCGTGACCGCAGTGTGGACCCCGGCCGGGACGGTCACGATCGCGGGCACCGGCTACGACCCCGACGGTGCTGGCACCGGTTCGCCCGAGGCGCTCGTCGCCGCCGGGGTGGTTGCGGTGGCTGCGCTCACGGCCAGCCAGGGACGGATCAGCGATGGCGATGACGGATGGGCCGCGGTGGGCGACCCCATGGAAGCGGCGATCGATGCGCTCGCCCGGCGTCTCGGCCCGGGCGGGTCGGAACCGGTGACGGTCGAGGCCGTGACCCGTCGCTTCGCGTTCGATCCGCAGCGTCGCCGCGAGTCGGTACTGGCCGGCAACGCGCTGATCGTCAAGGGCGCTCCTGACTCGGTGATTCCGCGCTGCATCGGGCACGATTCGGCCGAGGCCTCGAAGGCTCTGGCGGATCTCGCCGGCCAGGGGTTGAGGGTCCTGGCCGTGGCGCGACGCAACGCGTCCGATGTGAGCGAGTCCGCAGGTGCCGATAAGGCCGAGACGGGCCTCGAACTGCTCGGCCTGCTCGGGCTGCACGATCCGCCCCGCGACGGCGTGGCCGATTCGATCCGCCAGGCCCGGGTTGCGGGAATCAAACTGGCGATGCTGACCGGGGACCATCCCGCGACCGCTCGGGCCATCGCCGCGCAGGTGGGCTTCTTCTCGGGTGAGGAACGGGTGTTGGAGGGCCACGACCTCCCGCTGGATCAGACCGAACTCGGTGAGCTCCTCGATCACGACGGCGTGGTCATCAGCCGGGTGTCCCCGTCGGACAAGTTGCGGATCGCCCAGGCACTGCAGGCGCGGGGCCACGTGGTTGCCATGACCGGCGATGGGGTGAACGACGGTCCGGCGCTGCAGGCCGCCGACATCGGGATCGCCATGGGCCGCAGCGGAACTGATGTGGCCCGCGCCGCTGCTGACCTGGTGCTGCTCGACGATGACTTCGCGACGATCATCGCCGCGATCGAGCAGGGGCGCGCGACGTTTTCGAACATCCACCGGTTCCTCACCTACCATCTGACCGACAACGTTGCCGAGCTGACGCCGTTCGTGATCTGGGCCCTGTCGGGTGGTCGGTTCCCCCTGGCGCTCGGTGTCCTGCAGATCCTCTGCCTCGACATCGGAACCGACCTGCTGCCGGCGCTGGCGCTGGGCAACGAGCGGCCGAGTCCCGGTGTGCTCGAGCACCCGCCCGAGCAACGCCACCTGATCGACCGTCCGCTGCTGGTGCGGGTGTTCGGGGTGCTCGGCCCGGCCGAGGCGTTCGCCGAGATGACGGCATTCCTGGTCGCCCTGCTCGCGGCCGGATGGAGATTCGGCGATTCGTTTCCCACCGGACACGCCCTGGCCGCGGCGTCGGGGGCGGCGTTCGCGGCCGTGGTCTTCGGGCAGCTGGCCAACGCCTTCGCCTGTCGTAGTGCCAGCGTGGCGCCCTGGCGGCTGGGCTGGCGGTCCAACCGTCTCTTGCTGTGGGCCGTCGGTATCGAACTGGCAGTGCTCGTGTTCTTCTTGGCCGTTCCCCCGGTCGCCCGGCTCCTCGACCATGCGATACCGCCGCTGGCCGGCTTGGCGACCGCCGCGGTGGCGGCACCGCTGGTGCTGGCCGTCGACCGGTTGCACAAGGCGTTCAGGGCGAGGAGTCGTCGCCCCGACAGCGCTCACACGTTCCGTTGATGGCGAAGTGGCGGGGCTCGATCGTGAACCCGTGCCGCTTCTCGATCTCGGCACTCACGGCCTCGAGGGTGGTGGCGGGCATGTCGAGCACCACCCCGCACCCCTTGCACATGAGATGCACGTGGGGCTGATCGGTCAGGTGGTAGACGAGCGGCCCGTGCCCCACATGAACGTGCTCCACCACGCCGAGTTCCTCGAGCGCTTCGAGCGATCGGTACACCGTCGACACCGCGACCTCGGGATTGGACTGCTGGACCCGCGACGAGATCTCGTCGGCCGTCAGGTGCTCGTGGGCGGTGCCCCGAAGCAGAGTGTCGACGATGACCCGCCGGGCCGAGGTGACCCGTCCGCCGGCGGCTCGGAACTTCTCGAGGACCTCGTCGACATCTCCGGGGGAGTGGGTCGGGGAGTGGGTGTGGCCGCTCATACCAGCTCGAATCCGAAGGGCAACTCGAGGCGGTTCTCGGCCATCAACTCGGGATCGGCAAGGATGTCGCGGGTGGGCCGGTCGGCGGTGATCACGCCGTCGTTGAGGATCACCGAGCGCGAGCAGAGCTGCAGCGCATAGAGCAGGTCGTGGGTGACCATCACCGTGGTCATCGCCAGCTTCTGCACGATCTGGGCGAACTCGCGGCGCGCTTGGGGGTCGAGGTTGGACGATGGTTCGTCGAGCACGAGGATCTGGGGGTCCATCGACAGGACCGTGGCGGCGGCGACCCGGCGTCGCTGGCCGAAGCTGAGGTGATGGGGTGCACGGTCGGCGAACTCGGACATGCCGACGGCCTCGAGCGCGTGGTCCACCCGGTGCGCCAGTTCGGCGCCGGTGTAGCCCAGGTTTCGGGGACCGAACGCGACGTCCTCGCGCACGGTGGTCATGAACAGTTGGTCATCGGGGTCCTGGAAGACGATGCCGACACGGCGACGAACTTCGCGCAGGGCGTCGCGCTGTACCCGCAGTCCGGCGATGTCAACAGACCCGGCCCCGCCGCTGAGGGTGCCGTTGAGGTGGAGCACGAGCGTGGTCTTGCCAGCGCCGTTGGGACCGAGGATGGCAACGCTCTCGCCCGCTTGAACCTCGAGGTTCACTCCGTGCAGCACATGGCGGCCGTCGGGGTAGGCGTAGGTGAGTCCGCTGACGGCGAGCGCCGGCTCGTTCATGAGAGTGGACCGATCATGAGAGCACGGCCGCCAAGCAGACCGACAACGCCGTGGTCGGGAGCAGCAGCG